>Ga0315287_10003857_pt1 | contig 14547 bp, 13 predicted proteins | sample YL17G11_0_MG_FD_205037 | JGI IMG/M metagenome (GOLD analysis project Ga0315287, IMG submission 205037) | Sediment microbial communities from Yellowstone Lake, YNP, Wyoming, USA - YL17G11_0 | ecosystem: Environmental > Aquatic > Freshwater > Lake > Sediment | place: USA: Wyoming | collected... | reverse complement strand
CGTTTCCATACGCTTCGAGACGATCTCCACGGCGCGCTCTTCTCCATCCCTAGCGATGAAGTGGTACGCGCTGGCCTCGCTCGCCGTAGCGCCTTGGAACCTCTCGGAGAGCGCCTCGAGGAGCCTCTGCGCGTCCTGCGGAGCCACGAGATCCTTGAGACTCATCTCTAGGAGTTCGCCCGCCGAGTACTTCAACGCACTGGCCACGTACTCATTGGCGTATGTGAGCCTCTCGCCCTCGACCTCGAACACGCCGATGGGAGCTTGGTCCATCAGCTGTCGGAGCCGCTCGTAGTCCGCATTCCGGGTCCGCCGCTCGCAGGCGCACTGAACCGCAGCGCGCACCGACGACAGCAACGCAGCTTCGTCGACAGGGAACGGGATCCAGCTTGCGGCTCCGCACCCGTAGGAAGAGACCGCATCGGTCGCGGGGTCCGCCCCATCGATCAGTCCAAGCACATCCGTTGCGCCCGACGACAAGCCGACGACGTCCCCGAGAGAGTCCATGGCGCGCACGAGGCAGATGACAAGGTCGAACGTTTCGTCGCCCTCTTGCCGGCCATCCGGCGATGTCTCGACCCTGTACCCCGCTTTCGCCAGGCTTCGGGCAAGATCGGCCACTCGTCCGGCATCCCGTCCGACAAGAAGCAGAGACCCAGCACGTGCCGTCATCGTCTACGCTGCCCCCGTCAGTTCGCGTATCTCCGCATCGCTTCTCGTCCATCCATGGTGTACGGCGACGACGATCTCCAGGAACACGTGCCTCCGCAGGAGGCGTTCGATGTCCCTCCGAGCCCTCGCTCCGATCGACCGGACACGGCTCGCGCCCTGGCCAATGACGATGCCTTTCTGGGAATCCCGATCGACGATGATCTCCGCCTGGATCTCCACCAGGCCATCCTCGCGCTCGCGTAACCACTTCACGTGGACAGCGAGGGAGTAAGGGATCTCTTCGTACGTGAGTTCCATGACCTTCTCGCGAATGATCTCCTCGATCTGGAAGCTCTCCGTGCGATCGCAGCGGGTCTCCGCCGGATACAACGGCGGGGACTCCGGCAGATGAGCGACAATCGTCGCCACAGCTTCGTCGAGGCCCCGCCCGGTCGCCGCGGAGATCGGGACGAGTTCGGTGACGACCTCCAACTCCGCGTACGCGAGCAGCGTCTGCTCGAGATCGTCGCCGCGGGCTCGGTCGATCTTGTTGACCAAGACAAGAACGGGACGCTCGTCTCTCGCCAGCCGTGCGAGCGAGGCGCGATCGACTTCGTGCACCGTGCGCCACGGCTCGACCATGTACACGACAACGTCGACATCCCGCATGCTGCGGGACGCTTCGCGCATCAGATGACGACCCAACCGGTTCCGCGGACGATGAAGCCCCGGCGTGTCCACGAAGACGATCTGGGACGCTTCGGTCGTCCGGACGCAACGGATGCTGTTGCGCGTCGACTGGGGCCTTGCGGACGTGATGAGGAGCTTCTCTCCCATCACGGCGTTTAGGAACGTCGATTTCCCCACGTTCGTCTGTCCCAGAACCCCGACGAAACCGCAACGGAACAATCGCGCCTCGTTCTCCATACCTTTGCCTCAAATAGACGACCCCGCCGCACATCCCATCGAGTCTCCTGGGGTCGACAGATCTTAAGTATACGCGGCCAGGACTGCATTGTAAAGCGCGCGCACTCGTCCTATACTCACCGCCGATCCCCATGATTACGCTCGTGACGAACATCCGCCAACTGGTGACCCCACGCGGGGCCGAGCCTGCCGCGGGAGCGGCGATGAGCGAAGTCCAAGTCCGGGCGGGCGTGACCCTTGTGATTCGCGATGACCGAATCGTGGCCGTGGAGCCCACCGGGGCCGCCCTCAAGGGAGATCACGTGATCGACGCGAGGGGAGGCGTCGTCGTCCCCGGCCTCGTCGACGCTTGTCTGACGGCGCAGTCGTGCGGTGTGCGCGCCGAGGTCGGGGCTCACGGCCTTCCCGGAGCGTCGGAGTTCCAGGAGGAGCGAGACCTCCGGCAGTTGCGCGTCGGAATGGAGACTCTCCTGCGGCACGGGACGACGAGTTCGGAGATTCGGGCCGAGGCTCGCGATGGAGATGCCGCCCTCGAGAGGATTCTTGCCGGTATCCAACAGCTCGTCCGGTGCGTCCCGTTGCGGCTGTCGGCGGCGTTCCTCGGTGCGCCACAAGTCGGCATGGGATCGGAACGTTCGGACCGCATCACGAAGCTGATCGGCGAGACCATTCCCACGGTGAGTCGCCGCCACTTGGCGTCGACGTGCGTCCTCCTCTGCGGCGAGGGCGGGTACGGCCGGAAGGAGGGACGAGCCGTGCTTCGCGCGGCGCGCGGCGCGGGCCTGACGCTCAAGATCCAGGCCGCGGGCGCCGACGCAGACGCCATCCTCTTGGCCGTCGAGCTCGAGGCGGCGTCCGTCGACCACTTGGCGAACTCCGCCCCGGATGCAAGGCAGCTCTCGTTGCTCAAGAAGGCAGGCACGATCCCCGTTCTCCTTCCCGCCGAGCCTCTCGCGCGGGAAGGTTCGTGGGGGACCGCAAGGCCGTTCGTCGACGCCGGACTCGCCGTCGCGCTCGGCTCGTCGGCCGATCTAGGCTCCGGAGGGGTCCTCTCGATGTGGACGGGGGTGGCGCTCGCGGTACGAAAACTCGGCCTCTCCCTGGCCGAGGCCATCACCGCGGGCACGCTCAATGCGGCGGCCGTGATCGGATCGAGCCACCAGGTCGGCACTCTCGAGCCAGGCAAGTTCGCCGACCTCGTCATTCTGGACGTCGACGACTATCGCGCGATCCCCGGCTTCATCGTTGGTCTTCCCATTCGAGCCGTCATCGTCGGAGGAACGGAGCTATTCCTACCATGAGGGCGACGTCGCTAGCCTTCGCCAAACTCAACCTCTTCCTCGCGGTGCACGGGCGGCGGGAAGACGGGTTTCATGAGATCGAATCGATTGTCCAGACCATTGACCTCGCCGATCGAATCGAGGTCAGCGTCCGCCCCGGCACAGGCATCGTCGTGGAGAACACACTCGCCGACATCCAAGGGCCGGATCTTGCGGAGCGCGCCGCGGCGGCATGGCTGACCGTGAAGGAGGTCTCGCTTCACGTGGAGATCCGAATCCAGAAGGGCATTCCAGCGGGTGCCGGACTCGGTGGAGGATCGTCCGATGCCGCTGCCGTGCTCCAGTCCCTTGACCGCCTCGTTCCCCCTCGTCTTGGCGACGAGGAGCTGAGGAGACTCGCAGCCGGGATCGGCTCGGACGTCCCCCTCTTTCTCGTCGGCGGCTGCGTCCGCATCACGGGGCGGGGGGAGATCGTCGAACGGCTCCCCGACACGCACCGCGAACGATTCGTGGTCGTCGTCCCTCCGATGCGATGTCCAACAGCCGACGTCTACGGAGCGTGGGCGGCGCATCGCAACCCGCGCCCGGGCGCTGCATCCGCCTTCGGATCGAACGATCTCCTGGCTCCCGCGCTCGCCGTGCGGCCGCAACTTCGCCGCTACGAAGAGGCCGTCGCCCGCGGAGGAGGGCTCTACTCCGGCATGAGTGGAAGCGGGTCCTCGTTCTACGTCGCCTTCTCCAACGAAGATCAGGCCGACGCATGCGGGCGCGAACTGCGGGAGATACTACCGGAGTGCGCCGTCTTCGTCTGCGCCCCGACGCGCGCCGGAGTGGTGGAGCTGGAAGCGGAGGGTCCATGAGGATCGCGATTGACGGCCCGGCGGCGTCGGGGAAGACGTCGGTCGGGCGAGCGCTGGCGAGGCAATTCGGTTGTCGGTTTATCGAAACCGGGAACATGTACCGCGCGGTGGCCCTCGGCATGGCGCACGGGTTTCCTTTGGATGCGATGACGATCGACATCACGGAAGACGAGCGGCTTCTGCTCAACGGAGAGGATGTGACGGGCCTGCTCCATACACCCGACCTGGACCAGCGGTCGTCGGAGGTCGCGACGAGGCCCGACGTTCGCGCCAGGCTCGTCGCTCTGCAACGAGAGATGGCCGGCCGCCGCGATGTGGTCATGGAGGGCCGCGACATCGGGACCGTGGTCCTCCCCGACGCCGACGTCAAGATCTTCCTTCGCGCAAGCTCCGACATCCGCGCGAGGCGGCGAGCCGGCGAGCGCGGCGATCACGATCTCGCGGGGACCATAGAGCAGCTTCGCTCCCGTGACGAACGAGACTCGACGCGGGCCATCGCGCCCTTGAACCCCGCTTCGGACGCAACTATAATCGAGACCGATCAAAAGACCCTCGCAGAGGTCATTTCCGCAGCAGCTGACCTGGTCAAGGAGCATCTGAACGAGCGTTGGCACGGCGTCTAGGAATTGCCTTCAAGAACGGCCTCTACACCGTTTTCGTTGTTCTTGCTGGCGTTGCGCTGCGGATCCTCTTTCGTCTTCGCATCGAGGGACGATCGAACGTCTCGCGCAGCGAAGGCTACATCGTTGTAGCTCGCCATCGCAGCTACTGGGACATCCCGATGGTCACGGCGGCGCTCGGCGCGACGAACCGGCTTCACTTCATCGCCCGCAAGGGATTGATGAAGTCGAACCCGCTTGTTCAACCGGTCATCCGAGCGTACTCCACGGTCATCGACCGCGAGCACTTCGGCTTGGCGGACTTCCGCCAGATGCTTGACGCCGTCGGGCGAAAGCGCTTGGTCTTCATCTTCCCCGAGGGAACCACCCGGCACCGAGTTGACGCAAAGGGCGGCGCGGTGTACTTTGCATCGGCAGCCGGAAAGAGAATCCTTCCGATCAACATCCGAGCGGTTGGACCGTACCCGCCGAAGTACCCGTTCCAGTTTCCACGGGTGACCGTGTCGATCGGGGCGCCGATCGCCGTCGCCGACCTGGAAGGCGAGGCGGACGTCCGACGGTCGGAGAAGCTGCGCGACATGAGCGAGCGGCTCATGAAGAGGGTCGACTCCGTGTAGCTTGATCTCTAGGGGTCCATGTGGAAGCGATCCGGCAGGCGAAAGCCTGGCCGGGCGGCGCAGTGTGGATCTGGCAGTGGAGAATGGAACAGAAAATCAAGATGGAGGACGCTTTCTCTGAAAGCGATGTGAAGATGTACAGTCGCGGAGACACGATCTCCGGGACTGTCGTCCAAGTAGGCGACAGCGAGATCCTTGTCGACATTGGCTACAAGTCGGAAGGAATCCTGCCGGTGTCGGAGTTGTCCCCCTTCCGCGCGGGCGGAAAGATCGATGCGGGCGAGCAGATTGAGGTGCTCGTCACGTACATCGATGAGGAGAAGGGGACCGTCTACGCGTCCGAGAAGCAGGCCGAGTACGAGAAGCGCATCGACGGCCTCGAGGCCGCGTACCAAGAGGGCCACGTTATCGAGGGCGAGATTACAGGCGAGGTCAAAGGGGCCGGGTACCACGTAAACCTCGATGGTATCCGCGCCTTTCTGCCAGGCTCGCACCTCGGCAGCGACCTGCCGAGCAGCATTGAGGAGCTGCGCGGGAAGAGAATTGCGTTCCGGATTCTCGAGCTCTCACGCCGTGACAAGAACCTGGTCGTCTCGCACAAGGAGTACATCAAAGATCGCGAGCGCACGAAGCGCAAGGCGCTCTTCGACTCGCTCCAGCCGGATCAGGAAATCGAGGGCGTCGTCCGCAGCGTCGTCGACTTCGGTCTGTTCGTCGACATTGGCGGTTTCGAAGGGCTCGTCCATCGATCGGAGATTGCGTGGAAGGACCTCCCCGTCCCTCCGTCCGAGTACAGAGTCGGCACGCATACCAAGGTAAAGGTCATCGACTTCGATCGCGAGAAGGGCAAGGTCTCCCTCTCGATCAAGCGTCTGCGCCCGAATCCGTGGAGCGGCATCTCGGAGCGCTACGCGACGGGCTCGCAGGTGGAAGGGAAGGTCGTCAGCGTCACAGACTTCGGCGCGTTCGTCGAGCTCGAACAAGACATCGAAGGGCTTGTCCACATCTCAGAACTCTCGTGGGGACACCCGGAGAATCCGAAGGACGTCGTCAAAGAGGGCGACATGGTGCCCGTCATCATCCTCAGCTGTGACGAGGAAGCGCGCCGCATCAGCCTCTCATTGCGGCGAACGCAGCGCGACCCGTGGGAGAGCGTCGAGACGAAGTACGCTCGCGGCCAGGTTGTCGCGGGAACCGTCACGAAGATCACGGACTTCGGGGCGTTCGTGAAGCTCGAAGAGGGTGTCGAGGGACTGGTCCACGTCTCGGAGATCGACTGGGGGCATGTCAACCACCCGCGCGACGTCCTGAAGGAAGGCGAGAGCGTCCAAGTCAAGATCCTCAGCGCGGACCCGCGCGAGCGTCGCATCTCGCTCAGCATCCGCGAGCTCAAGGATAACCCGTGGCGGCGATTCATCGACAAGTTCTCGATCGATGACGTTGTGGACGGCGAGATCACCGAGATCAAGGAGTTCGGCGCCTTCATGAAGATCACCGACGAAGTCGACGGGCTGATCCACGTCTCCGAGATTTCGAACGAGCGCATCGCCACACCCGCCGACGTCCTCGCCGTGGGTCAGAAGATCCAAGCGAAGATCATCGGCATCAACGAGGAGAAGCACCAGGTTCGCCTCAGCATGCGCAACCTGTTCGGCCCACCGGAGGTTCCCGTTGTCCCGACCGACGACGAAGACCGGGACCGCGCCGGACGAGGCAAGCGACGCCGCGTAACGCCTGCAGGAAAGGAACGGCCGGCGCGAGCGAGAGAGAAGGTTGATCGACGCTTCCTCGACGAGGGCGGCCACGAGTCGCTCAGCATGCGCGATCTCTTGGGCAAGACTGGGTTTGACGACGAGGCTCAATAGGAAGACGAGAGCAGGTTGCAAGGAGGCTTGTAGAAGATGAACAAGGGCGAATTCATCGATCGGCTGGCGGAGAAGTCGAACCTTACGAAAAAGGAAGCGCGGAAACTGCTTGACAACGTGCTGGATCTGGTTCAGGACTCCCTCCTGACTGGCGACGAAGTCAAGCTGGTGGGGTTCGGGAAGTTCGCCGTGCGCGCACGCAAGGCGAGCAGCCGCATCAATCCGCAGACCAAGCGGCCGATTCAGGTGGAAGCGAAGGTCGTCCCGCTGTTCAAGCCGGGGAAGGAGCTGAAGCGCCGAATCGAGAAGGCGCTCAAGGCGGCGCCGAAGGGCGTCACGAGAAAGTAGCTCTCCTCGTTGGTCGGATTCTCATGGGGTGCCGGGCCGTGCGCCTGGCCCCCCCCTCTTTCATCCTCTGTAGCGTCGGAGCTTGCCTTCGACGTTCCTGGTCCGATACGACGTCGCAGACAAGCTGCGACGCTACAACCGAACGCGCAGCCGCTCGGCCTCGACGATGGCGCTGAGCTCCCGAACGGCGTTCTCGATCGTGTCGTTGATCACGAGGTAGTCGAAGATCGGCAGGGCCTCGATCTCGCGCGACGCCACCCGAAGGCGCTCGGCGATCGCCTCCTCGCTCTCCGACCCGCGAGCGCGCAGGCGCTCGCCCAACTGATCGAGCGACGGGGGCGCGAAAAAGACGAACACGAGAGCGATCCCCGGCACCCCGTCGCGGCGCAACGTGCAAGCCCCCGGCGCATCGATGTTCAGCACGATGTCGAGGCCCTTGGTGGCAAGCTGTGCCATCTCTCTCTTCGACGTCCCGTACTGATCGCCTAGGTAGATCACGTGCTCGACGAACTGTTCGGCGCCAACCATCCCGTCGAAGTCGGCCGTGGACACGAAGTGGTAGTCGACCCCATCGCGCTCCCCGGGGCGTGGGCCGCGCGTTGTGTGCGACACGGAGTAGACGAGGTCGGGCACCCGCGCAAGCAGGCCATTGATCGCGGTGTTCTTTCCCGCGCCAGACGGTCCGGAGACGACGAACGCGAGACCACTCCCCGTCCCCCTGCGGCGGGCGGCGAGCCCGCTACTCGACATTCTGCACCTGTTCTTTCAGCTGTTCGATCGCAACTTTCATCTCGACCGTGAGACCCGCAACCTCCCCATCTCGCACCTTCGAGCCGAGCGTGTTCACCTCGCGCAAGAGCTCCTGGCTGAGGAAGTCCAACTCCTTGCCGACCGGGCCGCCGCGCGAGAGGAGCTGGCGGACCCGAGCGACGTGGCCGCGCAGTCGGACGAGCTCCTCCTGTACGTCGAAGCGGTCCACGCAAAGCACAATCTCCGACTCGATACGGTCGGGGTCGACGCGCAGGCCCAGCTCGTCGATGCGCGCGTGGAGCTTGTCGCGCAGATCGTCCTGGATTCCCGGGAGACGGGCCTCCGCTTGCGTGCCTCGCGCCTCAAGCACATCGAGCAGGCGAGCGATCTCTTCCCCGAGCAAGTGCCCCTCTCGGCTGCGCGTCGCATCTAGGGCTCGGATGGCTTCTCCCAGAGCCGCCTCGACGGCGGGCCACAGAGCCTCCTCAGCCTCTTGCGGTGCCTGCAGTCCGCCGGCACGAATGAGATCAGCCAACGTGAGAGGCTCGCGAAGCCCAAACTCCGCGCGCGCGCCTTCGAGCGCTTGCACGACGCGACGTGCCGCGTCGCGATCGAAGCCCACGGCCGCCCCCGGCCCTACCTCTTCGCTGATCGTAAGCCAGACGCCGACGTCTCCACGGTGAAGCGCCGCGCGCACCTTCTCCTCAATCTGGGACTGCAGCCACGGGCGGTCGGACAGCGACCGAAGGCGGATCGAAAGGTAGCGGTGATTCACGGAGCGAAGCGTCGCCTCGACGCGCCAACCGCCCACCGCCGCGGCTCCGCGACCAAACCCGGTCATGCTGCGAATCATGAGTTCTCCTTGGCGAACAGGACCGCCGCGTACCCGACGACCGCCGACCGGTCGCCGGTGATGTCGCCCGACGTCGCGTAGTCGACGAGCGATGACTTCCCCAAGCCGAGAGTCCGGGCGAGCAGGAGAAGGACAGTGATCGCCCCCGCGCCACAGATGGAGAGGCCCCGGTCCAGCGTCTCCTGGTAGAAGTGCTCAAGATCCAAGCGCAGGATCGTGTCAAGCGCGGAGCGATCGAGCTCGCGCGCGATCCGATCGGGCTCGTAGTGCGTGAAGTCGCTCGACGCAACGACCCACACCCGACGTGTGCGAAGCGCCTCCCCGAGGATTCGAGCCCCTGAGGCGAGACTCGCCAACGGCGCGAGCTGGACGCACACGGGGATCACGGGGACAGGATCCGCGAAGAGAACCTGCAGGAACGGGAGCACGACCTCCATCGAGTGCTCGCGGCGAAACGCGTTCGCGTCGCGCGGGATTCCCGCCGCGGCGAGACGCTCGATGGCGTCCACGTCGAGCGGAACGTCGCCGAGCGGCGTTCCCCATGCCGCGTCCGTCGGCACCACGAGAGGCGCCCCGGCCCCGCCGTGACTCGCACCCAGAATGAGTACCGCTTCGGGTTGCCCGAACGCCGCCGCGGCGCGCAACCCGGCGCCCGCGACTCGTCCCGAGTACGCGTAGCCGGCGTGCGGCACGATGAGCCCGACAGAGGATGGAGCGCGTGCAGGCGCCGGTTCCCCCAGAAGTCCCTCCACAAGCGCTCGTAGGCGCGCGCTCTCCCCGGGGTAGAACGACCCCGCGACCGCCGGCTGCCGTACACCACTTCCCATGCCGCCATTGTACCCACGCTCGTCCGCCCAGCCCAAGCGGGTCTTGACGAGAGCGCGCGCCCTCGCGTACCATCCCGTCTCGTCTGGGAGATCGTTCAATGGCAGGACAGCAGGCTCTGGCCCTGTTAATGGGGGTTCGAATCCTCCTCTCCCAATACATAGCCCCAGGGGCGTTGTGGCACCTGGGGCTATGTATTGGGAGAGCGGGGTGAGAACCCCCAAGTCAAGGAAGGAGTCTGCGCAGCAGACTCCCAAGCGACGGCAGAGCCGATAGACCGATGCCGTCGCCATCCTCCTCTCCCAACCAACAGCCTCAGGAGCGACTCTGTTCCTGGGGCTTGTGGTTGGGAGCAGGCGGTGAGAACCACCAAGCCAAGGATGGAGTTCGCGTCAGCGAACTCCCCAGCAGCTGGAGAGCCATCGAGCCGCTCCAGCTGCCATCCTCCTCTCCCCGTTCTGGGTACTGAGAACCCCCACCCCGACGAAGGAGTCTGCGACAGCAGACTCCCAGGCAACGGAAGAGCCAAAGAGCCGCTCCCGGTGCCATCCTCCACTCCCACAAGGGGACCCTGAGGAGATCCTCCTTCTCAGGGTTCCCTTTTGAGTGCGGCGGTGAGAAGTCCCACCCCGACGAAAGAGTTCGCGTCAGCGAACTCCCCAGCGACTGGAGAACCGAAGAGCCACTCCAGTCGCCATCCTCCTCTCCCGGTTCTGGGCGGCGAGAACCCCTGATGATCTCTGGCGACGTTCTCCGAAGGAGAACTCGTTCGTACCCGCAGGGTTGTCAACGCCTGCGGATGAGGCGAGCCTGGAGTTCGAATCACGCAGCCTCCGCAAGGTCCTTGTTCTTGCGATCCATGAACCAGCATCCTCGAGCACTCCGCAGCGAATGCCCCGCCAAGGTAATCCTCTGCCAGACCCCGCGTCCTCGAGGTTGGTCGGACATCTGATCTAGTCGCACGCGACACACTGAGGCGGTCGGATTCTGCTATCCTCCCCTCAAGGAGGGAGCATGAAGAGGGCGGCGCTGTTCGCGGTCGAGTTGATTCTCTGTTCGATCCCGCTTCTTGCTGGCCTTCCAAGCCTTCCTGTTCATGCTGGCTCGTCAGCTGACAAGTCAGACGCAGTCCATCCACTTGTCGCAGGCTTCGCCTATCAGGACGCGTCTGAGGGCCAATGCACTGCGACGACGGCTGAAGAGCCGCAGGACCTCGCCGCGATGGTCAGCCACATCGCACCAGTCTCTCAGGAGACAAGAGTGCGCAGGAACATCGCCCAAGCAACATTCTGTCTCCCGCAGAATGTGCTTGGAACTCTCTACTACGGGCTGCTCCAGCTCACTCGGAATGTTGTGGGCACTGCAGAAATGAACGAGATGAAGATCATCGTGACCAGAACCCCCTTCGGCGTTTCATTGGGGAGGTACATCTTCGTCAGCACGTCCTTACAGACTGAGAACACAGTGAGGCATGAGTATGGCCACACGATGCAGGGCTACAAGCATGGCCCCTTCTACCTCCCCTTTGAGGGATTGGTATCCTTTGTTCAGGCGACCATCTCGCTGATCTCGCCCTCTTTCGCGAATCGCTACTTCGACAGGTGGCCTGAGAACGAGGCGAATGAACTCAGCGGGGTCACATGAGAGGCTGGCCTGTCCTCCAACCTCCGGTTCAACTCCCGCCTAGTACCTCCCGCGGCAACTTCAGGCTCCACGCTATCACCCACTCGTCAGGATGAAGATTCCGGCTGCACCCATGCAGGCTCCACGGCAGCAGCGCTTCTTCTCCCCAGGGGCGTTTCGTGGCCCCCGGCCAGTCCCTCAAGCTCTTCGCTTTCCCTGCGGACGGCGCAGCGCTTCTCCGATGGCCTCGACTGCCACGCAGCTCCCTCCGAAACGTGAGCCAAGGAAAGAAATGCACCCGCTCTACGGCTCAGTCTTCGGGGGGAGGTCAGCTCGAGGGTCGGTCTTCGAGGGCGGCCTCGAGTTCGCCGAGGAGCTCGGCGATGAGTTCCTTGACCGAGACGATCTTGTCGATCCGATGGGCGTTCTGCCCGCAGAAGACGAGGCCGTGGTCCACGTCTCCCCGACAGGCGTTCAGAAGGGCCTGGGCGATACAGAACTTGGCCTCCGCGACCTTGCACGCGGTCAGGCAGTGGTACGGGCACTGGACCTGCGGAAGGTCCGGCTTCTCGAGGTCCACCAGGAACTTGTTCCGTATGGCGCGCCCAGGGAGGCCGACGGGGCTCTTGATGATGACGATGTCCTCTTCCCTGGCGTCGAGGTAGGTCTGTTTGAAGGCTTGGGCGGCATCACACTCCCGGGTGCAGACGAATCTCGTGGCCATCTGGACTCCGGATGCGCCAAGTCGCAACATGCGGGCGATGTCGTGCCCGTCGTAGATGCCGCCAGCAGCGATGACCGGGATCGTCTTGCCGTACAGCTCTTCGTAGGGCTTCACTGTATCTAGCACCTGGGGCACGAGGGTCTCGAGAGCGAAGTCCTCCAGATGCTCGAGCTCATCGCGGGAGAACCCGAGGTGCCCTCCTGCGAGGGGACCCTCGAGGATGAAGGCGGCGGCGGTTCTCTCGTAGCGCTTCGCCCAAGCGCGAAGGATCAGGTCTGCGGCGCGAGCTGAGCTGACGATGGGAACGAGGTTCACCGATGTGTCAGGGACCATCTCGGGCAGCCGCATCGGAAGACCTGCGCCGAAGACAATCATCTTGATGCCTTCTTCGACGGCCGTCTCGACAAGAACCTCGACGTTCCTGACTGCGCCCATGAAGTTGACCGCGAGGATCCCCTGGGTCATGGATCGTGCCTTGCGGATCTCCGCCCGCAAAGCCTCACAGGAAACGCGCTCGTAGTCCTGCGCGCCCCGCTCGAGATCGCCGAGCCCGACGCTGGAGATCGTGCCGATGCCGCCTTCCTCAGCCACCGCCGCAGCGAGGGACGCCATCGAGATCCTGACCCCCATTCCCCCTTGGACGATGGGGATCTCGGCGATGAGGTCTCCGATACGAAGCTTAGGGATGCTCATAGGCGCCTCTCTTCCTTGAATCGCCTGACGACGAGGCAGGCATTCCCGCCGCCGAAGCCGAACGACTGGGTCATCGCGATGTCGGGTTCGGTGAACTCGGCTCCTTGGGTCACATAGTCCAGGGGGCAATCCGGATCGGCTCGCTCGTAGTTGATCGTCGGAGGAATCCAGCCGGTGGAGATGCTCAGCGCGGTGGCCGCGAACTCGACCGCCCCGGCCGCGGCGAGGAGGTGGCCGATCATCGACTTGATCGAGCTGATCTTGAGCTGCGCGGCGTGGCCTCCGAAGAGCTTCATCACCGCCCCGCTTTCGATCTTGTCGTTCAACACGGTGGAGGTACCGTGGGCGTTGATGTACTCGACGTCCGTGGGGACGACGCCGGCGTCGCGCAGCGCTTCCCGCATCGCGCGGAGCATGCCGTCGCCGTCGGGCTCCGGCGCGGTGATGTGGAACGCATCGGCTGTGTTGCCGTACCCCGTCAACTCAGCGTACATCGGCGCCCGACGTCCGAGCGCGTGATCGAGCCTTTCCAACACGACCACACCGGCTCCCTCGCCCATGACGAACCCGTCGCGGCCCTTGTCGAACGGGCGGCTGGCGTGTTCGACATCGTCGTTCCTGGTAGACATCGATCGTGTCCCGCAGAAACTGGCAAAAGGCAGCGGGCTCACACTGGCCTCCGCCCCGCCGGCCAGCATGATGTCGGCGTCGCCTCTCTCGAGGATGCGGTACGCGTCGCCGATGGCGTTTGCCCCGGTGGAGCAAGCAACGGACGGCGCGGATAGGGGGCCCTTCAGGCCGTGGGTGATGGATACCATGCACGCAGCGGTGTTGATGAGGACCTTGGTGACGACGAAGGGACCCAAGGCGCGCGGACCCTTGGCCAAGAGCTGGGCGTGTTCGGCCTCGATGGTCTGCGAGCCGCCGATCCCCGAGCCGATGATCACGCCTGCCCGACACCTGTCGTAGTCCGCCCCCTGGAGGTGGGCGTCCCGCATCGCCAGGTCCGCCGCCACAAGGGCAAACTGGGTGAAGCGGTCCACGCGCCGGGCGACCTTCTCGTCAAGCCAATCTTCGGCACGGAAGTCCTTCACCTCCCCGGCCATCTGCGATCGGTAGGCGGTCGGATCGAACAGGGTCACGCGTGAAATGCCGTTGTGCCCAGCGAGCAGCTTCTCCCAGAAGGCCTCCCGCCCTATGCCGATGGGGGTTGCGACGCCGATGCCGGTCACGACCACCCGGTGTCGCTGCAGGACGCGAACCTCCCCGCGGCCGCTCACCGATCCCGACCTCCCGACCCGCAATCTGTCAGCAGCGGGTATGAAGACCGTCGCCTGACGGTGTGCGCGCCACGCGGCGGCAACGCCTGTGACCCTTGCGTACTACCTACCATCGCTCCAGCCTCCTTGCCTACATTCAGCGTATCCGGCAGAGTCACGCCAGGGCAACCTCGCTCATCACGTGGCGGTTCTCGGAGCTTCCTCGATGTAGGAGCACCTGCAAGGCATGGGCCGAGGGGGGCACGCACGGCTCGGAGAAAGAGTCCAAGAAGTGCTGCGGCAAAGACTGCCAGGCTCACCCGAGCAGCAGTCTGTCGTCGGCCACCTCTCGCTGCGCGAAGAACTCGACGAGCTGGGGAACGCTCGCCGTTCTCTTCTCCTCCCCGGCGAGCTCGTAGAGGACCTCTCCCCTGTGCATCATGACGAGGCGATTCCCTACCTCGAGCGCCTGCGCCATGTTGTGGGTGACCATGAGCACGGTCAGACCCAGTCGCTCAACGAAGTCACACGTCAACTGAGTGATCAGCGCAGCATTCCGCGGATCGAGCGCCGCCGTGTGCTCGTCGAGGAGGAGAACCTCGGGACGGGCCAGCGTGGCCATCAGCACCGCGAGGGCTTGGCGCTCGCCGCC
>Ga0315287_10003856_pt1 | contig 14548 bp, 16 predicted proteins | sample YL17G11_0_MG_FD_205037 | JGI IMG/M metagenome (GOLD analysis project Ga0315287, IMG submission 205037) | Sediment microbial communities from Yellowstone Lake, YNP, Wyoming, USA - YL17G11_0 | ecosystem: Environmental > Aquatic > Freshwater > Lake > Sediment | place: USA: Wyoming | collected... | reverse complement strand
GTGTTCGGTTACCGAGGTCGTTTTCCAGAAGATGAGCGGGGACGACATCGGCCGCTACCTCCGCCGCGGCGAGTGGGCGGACAAGGCGGGAGGGTACGCGGTCCAGGGGGAAGCGGCGCTCTTCATCAAGAAGATCACGGGGTCCTTTTACAACGTCATGGGGCTCCCGCTCGAGGAGCTTTTCCGGATGCTGAATCGGTTTGAGTATTTTAAGAGAGACGGACGATACCTGCCCGTCGAGCGGCGCGGGCCCTGAACGCGGGTCCGGCATTTACAAGGATGCATCTTCCGGCAGCCCGGGGTTTTTGCCTCTCGGCTGTATGAGAAATGGCGCCTCACAGGCGCGGCCATGGGCGATTCCCGGAAGGGTGAAGTTTCATAACTCTATTTCGAGGGGGTAGAAAATTGGGAATTGTGACCATGAAAGAGCTGCTCGAGGCAGGGGTTCACTTCGGGCACCAGACCCGCAGGTGGGACCCGCGCATGAAGTCGTACATCTTCACCGAACGCAACGGCATCCACATAATAGACCTTCAGAAAACCATCGCTCTGCTCAAGATAGCCTACAACGCCGTGAAGGACGTCGCGAGCCGCGGCGGCGTCGTGCTCTTCGTCGGTACGAAGAAGCAGGCCCAGTCGGCGATCATCGAAGAAGCCACGCGCTGCGGGATGCCCTATGTTTCGAGCCGGTGGCTCGGCGGCCTCGTCACGAACTTCGCCACCATCAGAAACAGCATCAACCGCCTGAAACGGATCGAACGCATGGAGGTCGACGGTTCCTTCGAGCTGATGACGAAAAAAGAGGTCATCTACCTCAAGAGGGAAAGGGATAAGCTCCTCAAGAACATCGGCGGCATAAAGGACATGGAGACCCTCCCCGAGATGGTGTTTATCATCGATCCCAAGAAGGAGGCGATCGCCGTCGCGGAGTGCATCCGCGCGAAGATCACCATCGTGGCGATACTCGACACCAACTGCAATCCAGAGGGAGTGAACTTCCCCATCCCGGGAAACGACGACGCCATTCGGGCGATAAACCTCTTCGCGTCCATCGTGTCGTCGGCGGTGATCGAAGGGCAGAACGAAGCGGGCAAGGTGGAGATCACCGAGGAGACGAAGATCGTTCAGCCTCCTTCCGAAGGGGAGAAGAAGACGGCCGACGCCCCGGTTCGGGCCGACGGAGAGGAGCAGGGGCATATCGCCGCCGAAGGCGCTGCCGGACCCGTCGTTGCGGCCGAGGCGCAGAAAACGGCCGGCGGCTCGCTTGCGGCCGGCGGTTCGCTCGCGGCAGGTGCCGCGAGCTCCGAATCCGCCGGGCTCAAGGAGGAGCGGCAGGGGACCCAGCTCTCCGACGACGACCTCGACGAAATCAAGAAGCCCAATTAAAACGACGAGGCATCCATTATAAATGCGGGAGGGAAAAAGTGGCTATAAGCGCACAGGACGTCAAACAGCTGCGGGAAAAGACCGGCGCGGGGCTCATGGACTGCAAGCAGGCGCTCGGTGAAACCGGGGGCGACTTCGAGAAGGCGATCAAGCACCTCAGGGAGAAAGGACTCGCTGAAGCGAAGGTCCGCAGCGGCAGGGAGGCGAAAGAGGGGATCATCACGGCCGTCTTCAGCGGCGACAACCGGCACGCGGTGCTGGCCGAGGTGAATTGCGAGACCGATTTCGTGTCGAGGACCGACAAGTACCGCGAGTTCGTTCAAAACCTCGCCGAGACCCTCCTCAGCGACGGAACGGATTCGCTTGCCGACGTCAGCGAAAAGGCGCGGACGCTGGTCAGGGAAGCGCTCGCGACCTTCGGGGAAAACATCATCCTCAGGAGGCTCGCCCATTTCTCAAAAAGCGATCCCAAAATGAGCGTGTTTCAGCACTACATACACCTCGGCGGAAGAGCGGGTGTGATCGTCGAATTTTTCGTCCAGAGCGACGCCGCGAGGTCAAGCGAGCACTTCCTCGAATTCGCGAGGAACGCAGCGCTGCAGATCGCCTCGATGGGTCCTTTCAGCGTTTCGAGGGAGGATTTACCGAAAAAGCTCCAAGACGAGCAAAAGGAGATATTCGCGAAGCAGGCCCTCGACAGCGGAAAGCCCGCGAACATCGTCGATAAGATCGCCGCCGGGAAGATGGACAAGTTCTTCCAGGATTACACCCTGCTCGAGCAGAAATACGTGAAGGACAACACGATCAGCGTAAAACAGTACCTTGAGGACACGGAGAAGAAGGCCGGGGGCAAGATCGTTGTAAAGAAGTTCGCCCGGTTCAAGCTTGGAGAGGAGCAGTAGCAAAAAAACCCTTCGCGAGGTTCAAGCGTGGAGAAGAACAGGCCGCTCAAGTACCGGCGGGTGCTCCTCAAGATCAGCGGGGAAGCGATAGAGGGGAGTGAAACCCCATTCGACCTCGATACGGTCCGCAGGATCGCTTCAGAAATCGGCGAACTCCAGGCGAGGGGCGCCGAGATCGGCATCGTGATCGGGGGCGGCAACATCCTGCGGGGCGCGAAGCTCGCCGCATACGGGCTCGACCGCGGGCAGTCCGACTACATGGGGATGCTGGCGACGATCATCAACGGCCTCCTCTTCGAAAACGTGCTGAAATCCCGCGGCGTTTGGGCGGTCCTTCAGTCGGCTCTCCCGATCCCGACGGTCGCCGAGGAGATATTTCTCAAGAAGACCATCGAGATGATGCAGAAGGGCGCCGTCGTCATCTTCGCGGGAGGTACGGGAAGCCCATATTTCACCACAGACACCGCGGCCGCGCTCAGGGCGATCGAAATAGGCGCACACGTCCTGTTGAAGGCCACGAAGGTGGACGGGGTGTTCGACGACGACCCGGAGCTCAACAGGGACGCGTTGTTTTTGCGTTCTCTCAGGTATGACGATCTGCTTTCCCGGCAGCTCAAGGTGATGGACATGGCGGCGGTGTCGATGTGCAGGGACCACGCCCTGCCGATCCTCGTTTTCAATATCTACCAGCCGGGCAACATCGCGAAAGTTCTCGAAGGAGAACAGATCGGAACGATCATAAAGGAGTGAGCCATGACGGTGGAGGAAACCAAGGAAAAGCTCAAGGGGAGAATGGAGAAGACGAGGGAGAGCCTGAAAGACGAGTTCAAGAAGATCAGGTCGGGGAGAGCGAGCGCCTCGCTCGTGGAGGGAGTAATGGTGGATTACTACGGGAACAGGATGCCTTTAAAACAGCTCGCTACCATCTCGGTTCCCGAACCGCGGCTTATCGTCATACAGCCGTGGGACAAGGGCGCTCTGTCGGCGATTGAAAAGGCCTTTCACAAGTCTGATCTCATGCTCACGCCGAACAACGACGGGAAGGTCGTGCGGATCAGTACCCCTCCGCTCACCGAGGAGAGGCGCAAGGAGCTCGTGAAGGTCGCGAAAGGGAAGGCGGAGGACGCGCGGATCGCCGTCAGGAACATCCGGAGGGACGGTAACGAGGAAGTGAAAACGGCCGAGAAGGGCGGCGCCGTCAGCGAGGACCTCTCGAAAAAGGCCCAGGACGAGATCCAGAAGCTCACCGACGATTTCATAAAGCAGATAAACGAAGTGCTCGAAGGCAAAGAAAAGGAAGTCATGGAAGTTTAAATGCCGCCCTCTCCCGACGGAAAAGCCGCAAGCGACAAGCCCCTGCTAAAAAGGCGCCGCACGTCAAAGGCCGGAACGCGCGAAAGCCCTTCGGACCCGCGGCCGGCGGTGCCTGCCCACATAGCGATCATCATGGACGGAAACGGCAGGTGGGCACAGCGGCGGGGGCTCCCGAGGACCGAGGGGCACCGGATGGGCGCCGGGAGAGTGAGGGAGATCGTCGAAAAATGCCTCGAGCTCGGAGTCGGGTATCTCAGCATCTTCGCCTTCTCGAAAGAAAACTGGAACAGGCCCAGGGCCGAGGTGAGCGGCATTCTCCGTTTGTCGGAAATCTTTTTTAAAAAAGAGTTCGACGCCCTCAAGCGCAAGGGGGTCTTCTTCGCTCATCTGGGCGAACGCAAGGGCCTCCCCGCATTCATCCTCAGGATCATCGAACGGATGGAGGAAAACAACGCGGAGGAGCGCAGGCTCACCCTCAGCATCGCCTTCAACTACAGCGGCAGGAGCGAGATCACGCAGGCGTGCAGGCGGCTGATGGAATCCGCGGTGAGGGGAGAGACCACCCCGGCGGAGCTCACGGAGGCGGAGTTCGCCCGCCGCCTCTATACGGGAATGGGGGGCGCCGAAGGTATTCCCGACCCGGATCTGCTCATCCGGACCGGGGGCGAGATGAGGGTGAGCAACTTCCTCCTCTGGCAGATCGCCTACTCCGAGATCTGGGTCACCGACACTCTGTGGCCCGATTTCACCGCCGGCAGCCTCCTCGAGGCGATTGAGGAGTTCGGGAGGAGGGAGAGGCGGTTCGGAGGTGTCTGAGCGCGCGCATGGACGCGGAGCGGCCGGAGTTCGCCCGAGTAAACCGATGCTGAAGAGGGTCCTCCTCTCCACTGCGCTGGTTCCCGTCCTGGCCTGCGCCGTCTACGCCGATTTTCTCGACTCGATCCTCTTCTTTCTCTTCGTTCTCTCCCTATCAGCGCTCGCTTCCCGCGAGTTGTTTTCGCTTGTGAGAAAGGTGTTTCCCGAAGGCGAGCTCGACCCCTGGGCCGCAGGATTCATCGCTCCCGCCCCGCTTCTTATCGTCTTTTCGTATCTGAGGCTCTTCATGGGGATGAACGACCGGACGCTGTACATCTCGGCGGGTCTGGGGGTCGTTGTGGTTTTTCTCGTCCCATACGTGCTCAGCGCGGTGCGCGGTGCCTTCAGGCCCGGGGCCTTCGGGCGACGCGTGTCTTCGTCCACGGGGTTAAAGACCCGCGGCTCGGGCGCGGCTCTTCTCAGGCTGTCGTCCGCGATCGCGTGTGTTTTTATCTATGCAGGCGTCTTTCCTTTGACTATTTTTTCTCTTAGACTTGAAAAAACGGGACGGGCGCTCGTGTATGCCCTCCTCGGTCTTGCCTGGCTCAGCGACGCGTCGGCGTATTTCGCGGGCTCGTTATTCGGACGGACGAAAGGTATCGTGAAGGCGAGCCCGAACAAGAGCCTCGAGGGGTACGCGGCTTCCTTTGCCGCGACAGTGGGGGTCGCATCCGCCCTTCCGTTCCTGTTTCCCGGGATCATGAAGGCGGGGTTGCTGACGGGGCTCCTCGTCGGGGTGCTGGCCCCTCTTGGGGACCTGGCTGAATCCGCGTTGAAAAGGAGAGCGGGTGTGAAGGATTCCTCCCGTATGCTTCCCGCTTTCGGCGGGGTACTCGATATTTTCGACAGTATTTTCATGTGCGCGCCATTCTATTTCATTCTCGTAAAGACGGTGATATGAGCACAACTATCCTCCTCGGCCTCCTCTCGATCGGAATTCTCATTTTCGTGCACGAACTCGGGCACTTCCTTATGGCCCGGGTGGCGGGCATACGGGTGGAGGTTTTCTCGATCGGCTGGGGTAAGAGCGTCGTTTCTTTTATGTGGAAGGGAACGAAGATCCAGCTCGGGTGGATCCCCTTCGGCGGCTACTGCAAGATGGCCGGAGATTCCCCGAAGGACTCGACGAGCGGTTCTCCCGACGAGTACTACTCCTCCCCCCCCTTGGGGAGGATAGTCGTCGCCCTTGGGGGCCCGGTATTCAACTACCTGTTCGCGGCCATTCTTTTATCCCTCGTCGTCCTCATAGGATACCAGGTGCGCACCTACTCGAACAGGATCATCCTGGCGAAGAGCGTCGAGACGGTCGGAACGGCGAAGCGCACGCCGGCCCAGACGTCAGGACTGAGGGACGGGGACGTGATCGTCGAAATCGGCGGGAAGCCGATATCCAACTGGGACGACATCACCGAAAACATCGTGAGGAACGCCCTTCGCCCGATCTCCATAAAGGTCGCCAGAGACGGAGCGCCGGTGGCGCTCAGCGTGGTTCCCGAGCTGGACAGGGAGACGGGGAGGGGGGTCATCGGAATCCACCCCTGGGTGGAACCCGTCGTCGGCGAAGTCCAAAACGGGGAACCGGCCGAAGCGGCCGGTCTCAAGCCGGGCGACCGTATCCTGTCCGTGGATGGAGTGAAAATAGAGAACCACGTGGATTTTTACAGCGCGATCCAGGGCAAAAGCGGAAAGGCCGTTCCGTTCGCCGTCGACAGGGGGGGGAACCATCTCGAGCTTTATCTCATCCCGCGTCTCGTCGAAGGGTACGACTCCGCCGGGCTCTACTTCGAGCAGATCACCTACCATTCGGTGAGGTACCCGTTCCCCGTGTCCGTGTGGAAGGGGATCGTAAAGTCAAACGACGGAGTGAGGGACACGGTGCGGGGAGTCCTTCTCCTCGTGGGGGGAAAGATCAGGGCGCGGTCCGCGGTCGCGGGGCCCGCGAAACTGATTTACCTATCGGGGATGATCGCCAAGGAGGGATTCATCTATTTTCTGCAGGTGATGAGCTACATAAGCATCGCCTTCTTCATAATGAACCTCATACCCTTTCCCGCGCTCGACGGAAGCCATCTGATCATCGCGGTCTACGAGATCTTCGCGCGCAAGAAGCCCAATCTCGAGGTAGTGCAAAAGATCCAGACCCTCGGGTTCATCGTGCTGATCGCGGCCCTCGCGCTCGTTACAATGAACGACATCCGGGGCTTTTTCTTGAAATAGGGAGGAAGACCACGTTTAAGAGCGAATGCCCGCGTGAGGGGGTAAGAGTTCTCCCGAAGCGGATTGCCATGCTCCTGCTCACGATTCTTTCTTTTCCCGCTCTGTTTTTTGCGGCGGCGTACGTGCGGGCGAACGACGATTCAGGCCCCTATCCCTTCTCTGTCGGCGAAAAACTGCGCTACTCGATCTACGCCGACGGGATCAAGGTCGGAAATCAGACCATAGAGGTGGATGCGCAGAATGATCAGAGCGGCGTCGAGGTGTACGTCCTCAGAGGGATATCGAGATCGTCCAGCCTGCTCAGCATCGTCTACCGGCTCGACGACCGCTGGACTATTTGGATGGACGAAAAGACCCTCCAACCGATCAGAGTGGAGAAGGACTGGGCCGAGGGGAGAAAAGAGGGCCTCTACCTCTACGAAATCGACCAGGATGAGGGGGTCGTCACCCACCGCGACATGGAGAGCGGAAAAATCAGGACTATAGAAGCGAAAAACACTGTATTCGACCTCTTTTCGCTCTTATATTTTTACCGAGCGAACGCGGAGTGGATGGCAAACCCCTTCACTTTCGATTTTCTGGAATCGAAGGCCGTGAGGACCGTTCACTTCAAGGACGAAGGGGTCGCCCAGGTCGTCGTCCAGAAAATATCGCCCCACAGGGCGATCGCGGCGCGCAAGCTCAAACAGGTGGGGGGTGTGGGGATCGAGATTTACGTCACGACCGACCGGTTCAGGCTGCCCCTCAAGCTTGTCACCCCGGCGAAGATCTCGAAAAAGAAGGTCGTCGACATCGAGTTCGTTATCGACGGGTTTACGCCCGGAGCCGGGCAGGGGGACCTTCCCGGCGAGTACCGCCGATTAAAGTATTAACCATAGCGAAACCCCCTGTCGATATACTGATTAGATCGTTTTCGGAGAATAACGGGTGGATTACTCTGCGTTGAGAATTCCCACGGCGTCCTCAAACCAGATAGTTCTTCTTATCCTCGTGGTCATCGGCGTAGGGGTCGTTTTCTTCATCGCAACCTGGGCGACGGGCAAGAAGCGCAAGCCGCAGGGGAAGGCGCCGGGAGCGAGCTGGCACACTTTTTACCAGATCGCCAAGACAAGGGGGTTGACCAAGGAGGAGACCGACCTGCTGAGGAGGCTCATCCAGACCCAGGGGTTGGGGAGGCCGAATCTGATCTTCACCTCCGTGACCATCCTCGACTCGTCCATACAGAGGGCGATCCGCAGGCTCAGCATGCAGGAGATACGCGGCGAGTCCAAGGACGATCTCATCAACACCTATTACCGGATCAGGAACAAGATCACGATGAACAAGGGGGCGCGGGCGCTCGCGAACACCCGCGCGGTCCCGATCGACGCGAAGATACGGATCGGGCTGGAGAAACACGGGTTTTTCATTGTGACGGTGAACAGGAACGAGCCCGAGTATCTCGGGGTGAGCGTGCCGGTCCTCCCGCCCGATAAGACGGTTCCTTGGAACAGGCAGAAGGTGAAGTGCTGGTACTGGCGGGAAAACGACGCCGGGTACCTCTTCGAGTCCAAGGTGATAAACATCATCGCCACGGGAGGCCTCCAGACGATCTGCCTGAGGCACACCGACAAGGTCAGCAGGGTGCAAAAGAGGACGTACCCCCGGAAGAACGTTCGTCTCCCCGTCGTCTATTCGAGGGTGCGGGTGGTCGAGGAAGGGGGAAAGAAGAGAGCCTTCGTCGAAAAAAAGGAAACCCACTGGGGGACGATCGTCGACATCTCCGTCGGAGGGCTCTCGGTCGAGACGGCGGTTCCTTTCGACCGAAACAGCTACGTCAGGATCGAGTTCGAGCTCAAGGAAGATTTCAAGGTCGTGGGATTCGGAAAAGTAAAGCGCATCGAGCGGAACCCCTCGAGGAAAACCTGGTTCATGCATATCCAGTTTACAAAGATCGACAAGAAATACCGAAACGAGATTTTCGCCGTTCTCTATAACTATCAAATCCTTTAAGACTCGCCATGGAACAGATCTCGAGATCCCCCAAGGACACGATGAGCATCGGGACGAGCATCGCCGCCACCCTCGAGGGAGGGGCGGTCGTCGTGCTGATCGGCGCGCTCGGCAGCGGAAAAACGGTGCTCACGAAGGGAATCGCCCTCGGGATCGGTGTGGAAGACACCGTCACGAGCCCATCCTTCGCTATCCTCAACGTGTACGAGGGAAAGAGGAACCTCTATCACTTCGACTTCTACAGGCTGGATGACCCGGTCGAGATGGGAGAGATGCTCGAAGACTACCTGTACAGGAGGGACGGCGTCACGGTGATCGAGTGGGGGGAAAGAATCATGGGCATCCTCCGGGGTTTTCTTCACGTGAGCTTTTGCATCTCCGGTGCGCACAGGCTGATAAACGTCGAGAGGAGGGATGGATGATCCTCGCCTTTGACACTTCGACGCGGGCATTTACGGTCGCCCTCCGAAACGACCAGGGGACCGCGAACCTCGAGATCGTGCATGAAGCGGCGCGCTCCCAGAGCATCGTTCAGAGCGTCGATTTCATGCTGAAAACCGTGGGGCTCTCGCTCGAGGATCTGGAAGCCGTGTACGCCGGAACAGGGCCCGGCTCTTTCACGGGAATCCGCATTGGGCTCGCCTTCGCGAACGCGCTCCTGCAGACGAAAGGGGTCCCGCTCCTGGGGATCCCCACCCTGGATCTTCTTGCGTACGAGGGCCGGGAATGGTATAATTCGGTGGTTGCGTTCATTCGATCCAGGAAGGGTGAAGCGTACGCCGCCTTCTACAGGGGAGGGAGGCGGGAGAGCGACTACCTCGCCCTGGAGAGGGAAGACCTCCTCCGTTTCATCGACGAACGGAGACCCGAGTGCCTGGTGTGCGCCAAGGAGGCTGTCGAGGAGCTCGGGATCGGCGACAGGGGTGCAAAGCTCCTCTTCGGTTTTCCCAGGGCGCTCAACGCCGTCCCGCTCGCGCGGGAAGGCGGCCTAATCCCGGAGCGGCAGTACCTGAAACCCCTCTATATTCGTGACTACTATGCCATTCCTCATCTACACGGACAAGGATAACCTCATCAGGGCCGTCAAGGCTCGAAAAGTACGAGTCCCCTCCCACCTCAACCACCTGTTCGATCTCGGAAAGGTAAAGCCGAAGGACACGATCTACCTCCTCGATTACGGGAGCGGGATGGTCTACGGACCTCTCTCCGCGGTCTCCCCTTCGACCCGGGAGGAGAAAAACCCAAGAGACGGCCCCTTCAACGGGTTCGGGCGGGTGAGGGGGCACTACCTCTACAGAAGCATCGAGGTCGACTGCTCGGCTATGTACAGGAGGGGGGCCCGGCTGAGAGAGCTCGAGCCTGATTTCCGAGCGCCCACGTTCGCGCTCTCCTTCGAAGATGAGAGAAGGATCGTCCGAAAGCTCAGGATCCGGAACAGGAAGAGCGTCCCGCTCGTGCTCCACGTCGCGCGGGAAGGCGGCCTGCTCAGGATCACCTTCGCCGAGCTGAACGGGGGAATGAAGGTGGGGCACCACGTTCTCAGGGTGGGCGAAGGGTTCTACGCGTTTCTCGGGAGGAAGATGGAGTTGATCGAGGGGTGCTTCGGGGCGGGGAGGGCCGACCAGTGCCTCCCCGCTCTCAGGAGCGCGGGCGAGGCGGTTTACGAGCAAATCCTGAAGCCCTGCGGTCTCGACCGGCTCTTCACCGAAGGGGGGTTCACCATCGACGTCGCAGGCGACCGCTCCCTGTGCCGCATCCCCTTCGAAGTCGCGTGGAAGGGGTCGTTCTTGTTCGAAGCCAACGTCCTCTCATACAGGGGCCAAGGGGAGGAGGAAGGGACGACAGTTCTCCCCGTCTCGAAGGCGCTGATCCTCGCGGACCCAGCGCAAAAATTCAGGGGCGCCTACCTCGAGGGACTGAAGCTCCACCGGTTTCTCTCAGGGAGGGGGGTAACCGCCGACCTCATGGCGAGGCCCCTCGGAAGGGGAGCGCTCGCGGATTTGCTCTGCGGGTACGACCTCGTGCACTTCGCGGGTCACTCGGTTCCCGTGATCCGCGAAGACGTGGGCCGAGAGGACCCGGCCAGGGCCGCGCCCGCGAGAGGCTCGGCCTTCATCCCGAGTGAGGGCGTGGAAGGCGGGTGTCGTGCGGGCGAGGGATGCGCGTGGGACATCGGCGGATCCCACGCTCCCTTCGGGGAGGACGACGTCGTCCCCTACGGGCGGTTCCCCCGCCTGATATTCTCGTCGGCCTGCGGGAACACCCTTTCGCTCGGTTTCCGCTTTCTCGAGGCGGGGGCGAGAAACGTCATCGCCTCGCGATGGACGATTCCCGACCGCGATCTCACGGGATTCGTCGCCGACTTCTACGGCCTCCTCCTCGACGGCATGGAGATCGGGAGCGCCTTCAACGATTCCCTCCTCAAGGCTTATCTCGGGGGCGACATGGTGCCGCTTTCTTTCGTGCTCCTCGGGGAGAGCAGGCGGGTCTATGGGCGATAGAATCGAAGACCGGGTCGTCAAGGAGGCCCTGGGGCGCTACCGCGACGGCGACGACGGGAGGTTCGACGAAGTCGTCGAGATGATCTCCCACTATATCTATAACTATCCCCGGATCGTCTTCGGCGCGGACCGGGACGCCTGCGGAGGGTTCTACGAGTACGTGCTCGCGCGCATGAAGGAGATCCTCAGGGGGTACAGGGTGACGGGGGCGAAGTTCCTCACCTGGCTCACCGTCGTGCTGCGCAACCGGTATTTGAACTACCTCCGCGAGGTGAAGGGGAGCGGGGGGATCGAGGCGAAGGTCCGCGTCGTTTCTCTCGACGGAGAATACGGAAGCCGTGCAAGGGGGGGCGCTCCGGGAGACACGAGGAGCCTCTATGACGTCGTCGGTGATCGAAGGTACCTCTGGACCGAGAAATGCGGGGGGTACGACGAGCTTCTCGACGGGATCGTGAAGAATCTCAGGGAGTCGCAGCGGGTGTATTTTCACCTCTATTTCATCGATACGATAAGACCGGAGGACATGGCTTTTCTCTCGATCCAGCTCGATCGCCCGGTATCCCGGATACTCGCGGGGGTCAGGAGCGTCCGCGGGTCGATGGAGGAGAAGTACAGGCTCAAGTGGCGGCTCGAGCACCGCCTGAACGCCCTCTTCTTCGACCTTCTCCACGGGCAGAGGGATGGGAAAGGCGACGTGGTCGGGAAGTTGAAGAACAGGCAAGCGAAGCTTTTGAGAGATTATGAACGGGTGAAGCTCAACCCGTCCTACGAAAGCATCGCGAAATTCCTCGGCCTGCCCGTGGGAACCGTGTCCACGGGGATCATGAGGATGAAAAGGTCCGTTCAGAGCCGTCTAGAGGAGACAGGGTATGAAAAAATGCAGGTTTAATGATCCTTCCGCCGTCGCCGCCTATTTCGACGGGGCCATGGAGCCCGGCGTCGAGGAGGAGTTCGGAAGACACCTTCTGGCATGCAGGGAATGCGCGGGGGCTCTCCTGAACCTGGAGAGAGACCTCTTTCTGATGACGACGGTGGAGTTCGCGCACAACCCCCGCAAACTTTTCCGCTCTCAAGCCCGCTTCCGCCTGGCGCACGGGGGGCTCGACCTCCGGGAACCCGCGGAGGGGGTCGGCGCCGGGGGTTTCGTCCCCTTCGCGTTGAGCCCGGTGCGTGGAGGAGAGGGGGGGAAAGGGGGGTACAGGCTCCTGAAGGCGGGGGTCACCGTGGACCTCAAGGGTGAGCGCGGGGACACGGTGTCCCTCGACGTGCGCGGGGCGGCGGGCAGGAGCGTCTTCCTCTACAGGGGCGGAAGGCTCGTCGAAGCCCGTTCGAGAGTGGAGGAGGAGCAATTCACTATTGATAAGCTCGAGAGGGGCAACTATCTTTTATTCATAAAAGAGTGCGGGGCGGTCGATTTCACGGTTGATTAGGCGGTATATCCCAGGGAGGACGCGCGGATGGACATGAAGAAAGCGGTCGCCCTCGCGATGAAAGGCGAGATCGAGGGAAGGGAACTGTACAAGATGGCCGCGTCGAATACGGAAGACGCGAAGGCGAAAGAGGTGTTTTCCTATCTCGCCGAGGAGGAGAACAAGCACTTCGACTGGCTGAAGAACCTCTACGATTCAGTGGGGAAGAACGAGGCGTACGAGGTCCCGAGTATGGAAAAGCTTGTGAGGTTCGACGACGTGCAGAGCCCCATCTTCTCCAGGGAGTTCAAAAACCGGATAGGCGTCAAGCATTTCGAGATGTCGGCGCTTTCGATCGCCCTCAAGCTCGAGCTCGACGCCTCGCACTTCTATAAAAAGCTGGCCGAAGAATGCGGGGACGATTCGCTGAAGGGCTTTTTCATGAAGCTGTCGGAATGGGAAAACGGCCACTACAAGGCTCTCAATCAGGAGATAAGCTACCTGGAGGACGAGTATTATCAGGCAAACCAGTTCTCCCCCTTCTGAGACGGCGGTCGCGGCGCACGCGCGCGTTCTCGAATCCGAAATCCTCGACGCCTACGCTCGCATCAGGGGCGAGATCCTCGAGAAGATCGGCGAGTTCGGTACCCTGTGGGAGAGAGGGGGAGAGCGGGAGATCTTCGTAGAGCTCGTCTTCTGCCTCCTCACCCCGGGGTCGAGGGCGCGCTCCGCGCAGAAAGCCCTGCAGGCCCTGACCGAAACCGGCCTCCTCTACGCGGGAGATGCGCACGAGATTTCACCGCATCTCAACGTGGTTCGATTCAAGAACAACAAAGCCCGCAGGATCGTCGAGGCCCGCAACCGTTTCATCGGCGCGCGCGAAAAAGGGCTCAGGGAGCTTCTCCTTGACGCCGGGCGTACCGGTGAAACCGGCGGGGACGGAGCGGGGACCGGATCGGTCCGTGCGATGAGGGAGTGGCTCGTCGCGAACGTGATCGGGTTTGGGTACAAGGAGGCGAGCCACTTCCTGAGAAACGTCGGTTTTTGCGGTGCCCTGGCCGGCGCGAACCGGCCCCGTGAGGTCGCGATCCTCGACCGGCACGTGCTGAAGAACCTTCGCGCCCTCGGCTTGATCGGACCGGTCCCCGAGTCCCTCTCCCCGAAGAGGTACCTCGAGATCGAAGAGGTCATGAACGGATACGCGGGGAAGATCGGCATTCCCCTCGACCACCTCGATTTCGTCCTCTGGTACAGGGAGACCGGGGAGATATTCAAATAAAACTTTTGTTATCGTCATCGGCTAGCAATTTATTTAGTTTTTTTTCCGCGCATCCGAACAGACGCGTGAGAAAACGCGAGCCTTCGGCGATCGACGAGTAGAGCAGAAGCGAGTTTCGGTAGGCGCTCTCCCTGTCCCCGGTATTCCGTCCCTCGATGATGTCGGTGATCGATCCCTGCATCACCATGCTCAGGAGCGAAGTTTCCTCCCTGAAAGCGAGAATCTCCCCGTCGAGCCTGGAAAGCTCGTCCATTCCGTCCGCCCTTCCCGCGCCGCTCCGGAGACACGTCTCGGCAACCTCTCCCGCCCTCCTGCTCAGGGAATCGATGAGAGAGAGGTTTTTTCCCGTCCCTTCGAGGAAGCGGATGAAATCCTCGATCCCGCGCCTGTTCAGGGAGGCGCCCGGCGCGCCCTTTCGCAGCTCGGTCATGCACTCCCGTTTTCTCTCGGCGTCGCCGGCGCCGATCTCCGCGGCGAGCCTTTCGAGGGGAGCGTCCTCGATACCGGGAATGGCGAGGCCCCCCCTTGTCGCGTTTACGACCCGCGCGCCGCAGTCCCTCCCCTGGCGTTCGAACCACCCCTCGTAGAGCAGCATCCTCCTGTCGGTGACGACCGGTTTTCCCGCCCTGTCGGTTTTTACGACCGGCTGCCCGCTGCGGATAACCCGAGCAAACACGGTATGCGCGGGTTCGA
>Ga0315287_10003855_pt1 | contig 14548 bp, 12 predicted proteins | sample YL17G11_0_MG_FD_205037 | JGI IMG/M metagenome (GOLD analysis project Ga0315287, IMG submission 205037) | Sediment microbial communities from Yellowstone Lake, YNP, Wyoming, USA - YL17G11_0 | ecosystem: Environmental > Aquatic > Freshwater > Lake > Sediment | place: USA: Wyoming | collected... | reverse complement strand
TCAGAATGTGCACCCCGATACGCAGCCGACGGAAGGCGGTGTCGGCGAGCGACGAGAGGTTGAGCCCGCTGTCCTTCCGGTAAACGATGTAATACGCCGAGCGGAAATACGGCCCGGTCACGCCGGCCACATCGAGGCCGCTTGGCGCGGTGATGGCCACGTCGCAGTAGCGGCCGTTGAGGGCCCGACTGAAGAACCCGCGGCGCACAGGCCACCAGGCGTACTCTACCCGCCAGCCCCAGGTTTGTGCGATCAGTTCGGCGACCTTGATCTCGTACCCCTCGCCGGCCTGGCTGGAGGCGGGCAGGTTGTCCGGGTCGGCGCAGACGCGCAAGACCCCGACCTCCCGGCCGGTTTTGAGCTGGGTGCTGTGCAGGGAGTCCTCCTGTGCAGCGGCACACGTGGCCGTGATAGCCATGGCGATAAGGGTGGCGAAGCCGGTGCGCATGGACCTCCGATTCACTCAGGGGCCGGGCGAACATCGCGCGGCGGGATGGGGCAATAATAGCGAAAGCGCCGACTGCGGGGGGCATGCGCCCTTCCACCGCCGGCGCCCTCGGTCTGACCTCTTAACCAACAGAACCGCGAGAGCCCGGCCGAAGCCGGACTCTCACGGGTAATGCGTTTAGAGCGAGAAGACGGTGAGCACGCCGCCCTGCGTGGAGAACATTGCGGCGTCGCCGAAGGCGCCGAGCGCGCCGAGACCGGCGGTCGGATCCTCCGCACCGATACCCGCGGCCACGCCGATGCCAGCCCAGCCACCGATGCCCGAGAGCACGGCGACATACTGCTTGCCATCAGGCGCGGTGTAGGTCATCGGGTTGCCGATGATGCCCGACGGGGTCTTGAACTGCCAGAGGACCTTGCCGGACTTCTGGTCGACCGCCTTGAGCCAGCCTTCCATGGTGCCGTAGAAGGCGAGGCCGCCGGCGGTGGTCAGAGCACCACCGTAGGCTGCGAGCGGCTCCTTGATTTCCCACGCGGTGGACGCTGCGCGGTCCTTGCCTGCCGTCGGATCCCAGGCGATGAACCGGCCGCGGAACCCGCCCGGGCCAGGGAACATGCGGACGATCGCGCCGACGTACGGCTGACCGGCCGTGTACTTCACCTCTACGCCCTCGTAGTCCATGCAGATGTGGTTCGTGGGGACATAGAACAGGCCGGTCATCGGCGAGTACGCCGCCGGCTGCTGGTCCTTGAAGCCGATAGCGGCCGGGCAGATGCCCTCCGTGTTCCGCTTCGAGGTGGTGCCAAACCGCGGATCCTTCTGCGGGATACCGGTCGCCAAGTCGATCTTGGTCGCCCAGTTGACCGGGCCGAAGGGCTCGGCCTTCAGAACTTTCCCGTTGGTCCGATCGACGGTGTAGGCGAAGCCGTTCCGGTCGAAATGCTGCAGCAGCTTCTGGCCGCCCTTGTCAAACAGGGTCATTTCGTTGATGCCGTCGTAATCCCACTCGTCGTGCGGCGTCATCTGGTAGACCCATGCCACGCTGCCATCAGCCGGGTGACGCGCCCAGATGGACATCGACCACTTGTTGTCGCCCGGCCGCTGGTCGGGGTTCCACGAGCCCGGGTTACCCGAGCCATAGTACAGGAGATCGAGCTCGGGGTCGTAGGTATACCAGCCCCACGTCGTGCCGCCGCCGATCTTCCACTCGTTGCCCTGCCACGTGGAGACGCCCAGGTCCTTGCCCTTGTGCGAGGCATAGTTGGCGTTGCCGACACCGTTCACGATGCCGACCTCGTCATCCGGACCGGTGCTGTACTTGGTCCAAATGTTCTTGCCGGTGTTCACGTCGGCGGCCGTCACGCGACCGCGAACGCCGAACTCACCGCCCGAGATGCCGTAGACGACCATGTCCTTGATGACGATAGGAGCATTGGTCATCGTGGCGCCCTGCTTGTAGCCATTCGCCTCGACGCCGGCGTTGGACTTGTCCGGGTGCTTCGCCCTCCACAGTTCCTTGCCGGTCTTGGCATCGAGCGCCAGCAACTCACCCTGCAGCAGCTGGATGAAGAGCTTGCCGCTCTTGTGGTAGGCCAAGCCACGGTTCACCAGGTCGCAGCAGGCGATCGGAATCGCGTCCGGCGACTGGTTCGGCGTGTGCTGCCAGATGATCGGCGCGCCCGGCTTGGAGAGGTCAAGCGCGTAGACCTTGTTCGGGAACGAGGTGTGCACGTACATCACGTTCCCGACGACCAGCGGGCCGCCCTCGTGGCCGCGCAGCGTACCCGTCGAGAAGCTCCAGGCAGCCTTGAGGTTTGCCACGTTGGCGGTCGTGATCTGCTTGAGCGGGCTGTACCGCTGCATGCCGTAATCGCGGCCCGGCATGACCCACTCACCCTCTGCGGCGCCATAGGTCCACGCCCCTGTACGGGCTGCCGCCTGGGCGTTGGCGGACGCGACGGCGAATACGAGCATGCTCGCCGCAATGCCGCCAGATATCACCTTCTGGCTTCTACGGTTCATACTGACCTCTTCATAAAGGGTGACTTCCACTGCACCACCGGACTGCGGGACCGACACCGTGCGCCCGCGCGGGCGCCCGGTGAGACTGTGGCCGCGCGCAACGTGGCCGCGCGGCGTGCGTGACGGCAATTGACGTTCTGCGTATGAAGGACAGCGCTCAAACTGGAGTTAGTCGGCAGGGCAAGGCACGGGGGAGCGGAACAATCGTCATGCCATTTCGCACTGCCGCCGGTCCGCCACCACCGCATGGCGCGCCATGACGAGGTCCCACGCCCGGCGGAGCGCCGACGATTGAGGGACCGAATATTCGATGGGTTCGTCATGAGAGTGCCTGGGTCCACCATGATCCTCTACAGAATACGCCCACACCAGCCGATGTCAACAAGCGGTGCGTATTGCCCCTAAGTCGGGCGCTGCCAAATGCCTAACGGTGCGATTCCCGTAATCGTGAGCGTGGGGGCCGACCGTACGCCTTGAGGTGTTTCGGAGGTTGCATCCTGAGGCGCCTAGAATACGACGTGAACCGGATGCTGTCAATCTGGTGAGGCGCCGCGCGTAAGGAGTTCTACCACCGCGCCCCGGTTTGCGAATGCCCCAGCCGCCACCAGGCCGGCCGGTCCCAGCTGCTCCTTGGCAATAGCCGCTAGCCGTTCGGCCGCTCCATCACTGCCTGTCAGGCCGTAAACCGCCGGTCCCCAGGAGCTCTGGCCTACCCCTGAGGCCCCGCCCTCCCGGAAACGTGCAATGAGCTGCGCGGTGGGGCCCGGAGCGAAGGGGCCGCCCTGACTGGCGGCGAACCACTGGCCGGTGACGTGCTGCACCTCGGCAAGGGCCGCCCCGAAGTCGGCCAGATCCCCCTCTACCAGCGCCGGCAGCAGCTGCATCAAGACGAGGTGGGCGACGTGCTCCACTTCTCGCGCGGGCGGCGGTGGCAGTGTGCGAAAGGCCTCGGCCTCCGCCTCACCGCTCAAGCCTGGACTGGTGGCCGGGACCGCCACCACACAGCGCCATGACTCGGGCATGGGCAGCCGGGTGAGCAGTGGGGCCAGCCCGGTGCCTTCCCGGCGACCACCCTCAAGCACGAAGCCTCCCCGTTCGAACAGCCAGGTCCCGACGCCGGAGCGGGCACCGCGACTCACCTGCCGGGCCAAGGTCGCGGCGTCGTGGGGCTGGCCATACAGCTCCGCCAGCGCGCGGGCCACGCTCAGCGCCAGCTGGGTGCCGGATCCGAGCCCGCTGTGGGCGGGCATCGAGTGCGTGATACGGAAGCGCGCGCCGCCCGGAATCCTGGCCGCGTCGCCGTACCTTCGGGCGAAGGCCACCGCGCGCTCGGCGTCTGGTCCGGACGCGAAGTACCCATCGGCCCGTTCCGCTTCCAGCTGGAGCGCCGGCGCTGGCACGGCGGCGCCCATTCCCCCGAAGCGCCTTCCCAGCATGCCGCGAAGGTCGAGCACTCCAAAATGGAGGCGCGCCGGCGCGCGCACCCGGACCCGCTCCACGGGCAGGCTCATCCGGAAGTCGCGCCCGAAGCCGGATGTGCCGCCACGTAGCCGCGCAGCAGGGCCCACGCCTCTCGTTCCCGGGCTCCTGCGGTCTTCTCCACCAGGATCTCGAGCCGGTCGAGTTCCTCCCTGACCTGCGTCGGCGGGAGCAGGTGCACCCGGGTCGCCAGGATGGCGGCCTCCAGCACCGCATGCTTCGCCCGGTTGAAGCCGACGAACTCGCGCCCGCGCCCGCGATGCACCACCCGGGCGTCGATCCGCGACCGGGGAGGCGTGGCGTCGATGGCCCCCACTTCGAGTTCGTGCCAGGAGCAGGCGGCTTCCAGGACCGCGCCGGGGACGCGTTCCGCGGGACGCCAGGGGAACTGCGGGCTGCCGATCGCGGCTTGGGCGAAGAGCAGGACGTCGTCGACGAGGTTGAACACGGCGCACCCGCGCGCCGCGAGGTTGCGGAACGTCGTCGTTTCGAGGAACGGCTTCAGCACCAGGCGCTCATCGCTCCACTCCACGCCCATGGGCGCAAAGTTGACCACCCCGTCGCCGTCCCGGGTCGTGACGATGCCCTCGACGATCATCGGCAACTAGTGGGCGGCTCCCAGCACCGGAAGGTCGACATGCGACGGATACCGGCCGCTGTGATAGACCCGATGTGTGGCCGCGCGGAAGTCGCCGGGTGCAGCGTTGAAGATGTTCGGTACGAAGGTCTGCGGATTCCTGTCATAGGCAGGAAACCAGGTGCTCTGCACCTGCACCATGATCCGGTGCCCCTTCTGGAAGGTGTAGCTCTGCTGGTGCAGGTCGACCACGTACTCGTTGATGATATTCGGCGCGATCGGCCGCGCGCGATCGAAGCCCTGCCGGTAGCGTCCGCGGAGGATCTCGCTCGACACCATGAATTGGTAGCCGCCCAGGACCGGCCCCTGGGTGATGGTGTCGGGAAAGACGTCGATGAGCTTGGCGACCCAGTCGGCGTCGCTTCCGGTGGTCGAGGCATAGAGGTGCGCGGCGATATCGCCGCCAATGGTGACATCCTCGGTGAGCGGTTCAGTGCGCCAGACGAGGATATCGGGGCGGCCGTCAACGAACCGCTGGTCCTCATAGAGCCAGGGGCGCCAGTGTGAACCGCGCGGATCGTACGTCAGCTCGATCGGGCGCTTGCGGTACGGGATCGGGTGGGCCGGGTCGGACACGTAGCTGTCGTACATCGATGCTCGCGCCTCACGAGCGGTGGGGGGATCGAACGACAACTGGCCGCCAGCGCGGAAGTAGAGCTTCCGTGGCGCGCCCTCCATCGCCGGCCAGCGGTCGAAACGACGCCATCGGTTGCTCCCGCTCTCGAACAGCGTCGCTTCGGCGAGGTCGAGCTTGCCATTGCCCTTGAGCCAGAAGGCGAACCAGGGTGCCTCGATCTCCTCCCGAAAGTACCTCCCCGTGGCGCTGCCGAAGTCGAGGTCTCCAACTTTCTGGCCGTCGCCCCGCGACCAGCTGCCGTGGTACCACGGGCCCATCACCAGGTAGTTCCGGTTGTTCCGGTCGAGGCGCTCCAGTGTCGCGTAGGTCCTGATCGCGCCGTAGAAGTCCTCCTGGTCCCACCAGCCTCCAACCACCAGCGTGGGAACGGCGACCTCGGTGAGCCACGTCGTGAGCGCCCGGCTCTTCCAGAAGCTGTCGTAGGAAGGGTGCTCGCTGAAGTTGGTCCAGCTGGGCGAGCGTCCCGCGAGCAGCCGGGTGAGGTTGGCGAGTGATCCCTGGGCGAGGTACCAGCTGTAGGTGTCATAGAAGCTCACCGGCGGCGGCACCGATTCGTCATTGGAGAGCTCCAGGTCGGTGGCATACTCGAAGCCGTAGCTGAGCCTGAACGCGCCGTTGTGGAAGAAGTCGTCGCCCATCCACGTGTCGGTCATCGGCGCCTGCGGCGAGATCGCCTTGACCGCGGGATGAGGACGGATGCCGGCCATCGCCGCGAGCCAGCCGGGGTAGGAGATGCCCAGGACGCCGACCGCGCCGTTGTTCGACGGCACGCTGGCGATCAGCCACGCGATGGTGTCGTACGTGTCGGTGCTCTCGTCGACACCCTGCGGGTCCTTCGGGTCGTGCAGCGGCCGGTTCATGATGAACTGCCCTTCGGATCCAAACCGCCCGCGAATGTCCTGGTAGACGAAGATGTACTGCTCGCGCGCGAGCTCGGCGTACGATCCCGTCGCCGCGAGCGCGCCGCCCGATCCTTCGATACCGTACGGTGTGCGCGTCAGCAGGAACGGCAGCGCCGTTCCCGAGGGCGTGTAAATGCGCGTGTTCAGCTTGACCCCGTCCCGCATCGGGATCATGACCTGCTGCTCGCGGTACGCGGGGAGTGAATCTCCCTGCGCGGTGAGGCCAGCCGGCGCGGCAAGTGACAGGATGAGGACGGCACGGTCGACGAAAGCGCGCATTTGCTCTTCTCCAAGGTGTCTCGTCAGCCGTGATACCAACTCGGTGGCGGCTCCTCCGCCGGTACTGCGTCAGCACTGCCACCATCCGCCGACACCGGCAGGCCACTGATCGGCCGATCGGGGCCGAAGAGGAAGCGTGCCAGCATGCGGTACCCGTGACGCGTGAGCACTGACTCCGGGTGGAACTGTACGCCGTGCACGGGATGCGCGGCATGCCGGACACCCATGATCTCCCCGTCGTCCGACACCGCGTTCACCAGCAGTCCGGCCGGCACTGATTCGGGCGCGATAACGAGCGAGTGATAGCGAGTCGCCACCAGCGGCGACGGGAGGCCCGCGAACACTCCGGTGCCGTCGTGCGCGATGCGGGAGGTCTTCCCGTGCATGGGACGCATGGCCCGGACGATCTGTCCGCCGTAGGCGGCGCCGATGGCCTGATGGCCGAGGCACACGCCCAGGATGGGGATGTGCGCCCCGAAGCGGCGGATCAGGTCGACCGAAATCCCCGCCTCGGCGGGCGAGCAGGGCCCGGGCGAGATCACGATGTGCGAGGGGCCGAGGGCCGCGACATCGTCCAGCGACAGCGCGTCGTTCCTCCGCACGACCGGGTCCTCCCCCAGCTCCGCCACATACCGGGCAAGGTTGTAGACGAACGAGTCGTAGTTGTCGATGAGGAGGATCACGATGCGCGGCGGGCCAGCGTTCGGACGATCCCCTGCACCTTGTGCAGTGTCTCGCGGTACTCATGCTCCGGATCGGAGTCGGCGACGATGCCGCCTCCGCCCGAGAAGTATATCCGGCCATCGCGCACGACACAGGTGCGAATCGCGATGCTCGTGTCCATCGCGCCTGTGTGGCTGATGTATCCGATGCTGCCGCAGTAGAGCCCCCGCTCGGTCGGCTCCAGCTCCGCGATGATCTCCATCGCCCGGACCTTCGGGGCCCCGGTGATCGAGCCGCCGGGAAAGGTGGCCCGCAGCAGCTCCGTGGCGTCGACCCCGGGCGCAAGCTCGCCGAGGACGGTCGACACGAGGTGATGCACGGTGGGATGCTGCTCGAGCGTGAACAGCTCCGGTACGCGGACGCTGCCGGGACGACAGACCCGGGAGAGATCATTGCGGAGCAAGTCCACGATCATGAGGTTCTCCGCCCGGTCCTTCTCGCTCTCGGTCAGTTCGCGGCCCAGGGCCAGGTCATGCATCGGCCCGAGGCCCCGCGGCCTGGTTCCCTTGATGGGCCGGGTCTCGACCTGCGCACCATTGAGTGAGAGGAAGCGCTCGGGAGAGACGCTGAGCACGGTCACGTCATCGCAGGCGAGGTAGGCGCCGAAGGCTGCCGGGTTCTCACACCGCAGCCGCTGATAGAACGACAGCGGGGCCTCCTGCAGTGGCGCCTCGAATCGTTGCGACAGGTTGGCCTGGAAGATGTCGCCAGCCAGGATGTACTCGCGGACGCGCTGCACCGCGCTCAGGTAGCCGCGTCCGGTGAAGGTCGAGCGAAGCCCGATCGCTTCAGCACTCTCCAGCGCCAGGACGGGATAGGAGGGGGCGGCCATGGTGGCGGCAGGGACGCCCGCGGCAGCCGGGAGGCTCCCGGTGCCGCCGCGGAGCAGCGCGCGGACCTCCGCGGCCCGCATCGCCGCGTGCGCATCGCGGGCGGCCCCTTCCGCAGGCAGGCCGGTGGAGGCGAGCCAGCACGAGCCGTCGGCGTGATCCCACGCGAGAGTCCAGTCGTACAGACCGATGAGCGCGCCCGGCAGGGCGAGGTCGTCGTAGCGTGCCGTCGGGCGGCGCTCGAGGACGCGACCCCAGTCGTAGCTGAGGAACCCGAGGGCCCCCCCGGCAAACGGCGGGGCGCCGGGCGGGGCGGCGAGCGCGAGCGGCGCGAGTTCCCGCTTGAGTGCCTGCAGTACGTCGCCGGGCACCGGTGTCCACTCGCTGCTGCCCGCCGCGCGCACCTCCGTCCGCGCGCCGTGCGCGCGCAGCATTCTCCAGGGGTCGGCGGAGAGAAAGCTCCACCGGCCGAGGTGCGTCGGGTCCGCCGCACTGTCGAGCCAGACCAGCCATGGCAGCCCGGCGAGACAGGCGGCGGCATCGGCGGGCGCGGGCGCGGGGTCGACGCGCTCGATGAGCAGGGTCATGCGGGGGGAGGATCCGTGCGGCTGGAGCGCTGCGTCAGCCTGACGTGTTCGGACCGCGCGTCATCAGGTGGGGTGAGATAACCCCACTGCAGCGAGCCCTCCTGCCGGTACGTCTTGCCCAGGGTGATGGCGAGCTTCGCCTTCATCAGTTCCTTGCCCAGGTAGAACGCATGCGTCGCCTCCTCGACACCGAGTTGGCTGAAGATCTGCTGGATGTCCGTGCCGCGGACGAACCGCTCCCGGTTGAACACGGTGATGGTGTCCCGGTCGGTGAAGATCCGGAAGTTGGGATCGGCGACCTCGCGCTGCAGTTCCCGCAGCTCGGCCTCGGTGTACTCGAGGATGCGGGGGTCCTTCACCGTGACGAGCCGGTCGTCCACCCGCTTGGGGACGGTCTTCCGGCTCACGGCGTAGTGCATCAGCCGGCGCGCGACATCGATCTCCCGCACCGCGCCCCGCGCCCAGGGAATCACCTCGGTCGTGAGCACGGCGCGCACACCGACCTCCTCGCAGATGGCGATGAGCAGCGCGTTCATCCCGGTCGTATCTGCGGCCGTGAGCTCGGTAATGTTCCCGATCCCCATCATCTGCGGCACCGTGGGCCAGCGACGATGCGCCTCGGCATAGCGCTCGAGGGACGTCATGAAGCCAAACCCGATCGGCTCGACGATCGGGTCGATGAGGTACTTGACGCGCCACCGCTCGAGCCGCTCGAGGCTCCGCTCGAGTTCGGCGAGCTGGTCGCCCGCGTCCGGAATCACCACGAACCGCTTGTCGCTGCCGGCGTAGCGTTCCGCGACCTCGATGTTGGTGCCATTCACGCTCAGCACCATCTCGGCGCCGGCGTCGAGCGCGGTGCGGATCTCATCCGGGTCGAAGGAATCCACGCTTACGCGGAGCCCGGCATCCTTCAGCTCGCTCACGACGCGGGCGAGGTCCGGGAAGGGCCGGCCCGGTGTGCAGCCGACATCAATGACGTCGGCGCCGCTCGCGCGGTAGTACTCCGCGAGCGAGCGGAGCGCCGGCCGGTCCATCCTCGACGCGTTGTTGATCTCGGCGAGGATCTCGATCTGCCAGGCGCCGTAGTCGGCGGCCCGGGCGGCGCGGCCGAAGTACTGGGGAATTTCCCGGAGATCCTTCGGACCCTTCTCAACGGCGACCCCGAGCCGTTCGCTCAGCACCGTCGCGTCGCCCTCGCACAGCCCGGGAATCACGACGAGATCGGTGCCCGGAGCCGGCGTGACCTGCTGCTTCGCGATCCAGTCGGTGGTCATGAGTGCAGCCACCGTGATGCGCATGACGGCGACCTCCCACGCGAACGGCAACTCATGCTCCGCCAGCACGCGGCGGAGCGACGGCTCGGCGAGCTTGCCGGTGAGAAACAAGACCCTGGTGGGGGCGGCCTTCACGTCTACGCTGGCTCTCCGCTGCGGACCCACTTGTTCGGCGTCCCCTCGAGGCCGGGGAAACCGGTGGCCGGGCGCCACAGCACCACTTCCTCGATCTTGCGCGCGAGCTCGAAATCCTTGTCGGTGATGCCGCCGGCACTGTGGGTCTGCAGCTTGACCGTCACGCGCGCCCAGGTCACGGTGAGGTCCGGGTGATGATATGCCGCCTCGGCGATGTAGCCCACGGTGTTCACCAGCATGAGCGTCGCCTGCCATCCGTCGGTCTTGTAGACCCGGCGGATCCAGCCGTTCTCGAAGTACCAGCCCGGTATCGTCGCGAGCTTTCCGGCGATCTGGGCTTCGGTGTAGGTCGGCTCCTTGGTACCCATGGATATCTCCTTCCTGGACGTGAAGGCGTGACGACGTGGCCGTCACACCCCTTTCATCACTGCTCCCCCGTTGACCATCAGTACCTGCCCGGTCACGAACGCCGCCGCGTCCGAGGCGAGATACACGGCGGCGTGCGCCACGTCCTCGGGGGTACCCCAGCGGCCGAGCGGGGTCACCCGCTCGACATGCGCCCGCCATGCGGCACTCGCTTCGTCACCAAACGCCGTGTCGATGAAGCCGGGAGCGATCACGTTCACGCGGATCGATGGAGCGACCTCGCGTGCCAGCGACTTGCTGAATGCGTGGATGCCCCCCTTTGCGGCGGAGTAGATGACCGGGTTCTCACCGGCCATCCCGGTCAGCACGTGATCCCACGACATGTTGATGATCACCCCGCCGCGCCGGCGCGCGCGGAAGAAGTCGACCGCCGCCCACGAAGCGAGCACGGTGCCGCGCAGGTCCACGTCCAGGACCGCATCCAGCTTTTCCTCGCGGGTCAGCGACTTTCCCTCGCCCGTGAGGATGTCGGCCCCGGCGTTGTTGACCCAGGCGTCAAGTCCGTCGATCCGATCGGACAGCTGCGCGACCAACTGCTCCACGGCACCCGGCTGGGCCAGGTCGAACGGGAACAGGTGGACCTTGCCGCCCGCCTGCGCGACGGCCTGTGCGGTTGCCTCCGCGCCGCTCCGGTTCCGTCTGTAAGTGATTGCTACCAAAGCACCTGCGCGCGAGGCGGCGATGGCGATCGCGCGCCCGATGCCGCTCGAGGCACCGGTGACGAGCATGGTCTTGTCGCGAAGCGAAATGGCCGGACTGATCGTCGTCACGTGGGCGTTTGAACCTTGGTCGGCAGGGAGGCAAAGAAAACATACCACGCCATTCCGCCGGCGTGGAGGCGCCGTGACGCGCCAGACGCCGGCCTGCCGTCCCGCTACAATTGGTGCATGCGACTCCTCGTCAGTGTGCGCGACGCCGACGAAGCCCGTGCCGCCCTCATGGGCGGCGCAGACATCGTCGATGCCAAGGAGCCGACGCTCGGACCGCTGTCCCCCGTCGCTCCCACGACTCTCCGGTCCATCGCTGCGGCGGTACCGCTCACCATGCCGCTCAGCGTGGCGTTGGGGAACGCTCACCCGCAAGAGCTCGCTGACATCGTCGCTGCCGTTGAACCGCTGGAGCGGCGGCAAGCCCTCTTCTTCAAGGCGGCGATGATGTCGGCATCGCCCGAGGAAGCGGTCGGCGGGATCACGGTCGCGTGCCGGCTCCTCGAAAGGCGGGCGGATTGTCCCGTGCTGATCGTCGCGCGCTATGTCGACGAGCCCTCGGACGCCGATGACCTGTCCCGGTGGATGGCCGCTTCCGCTGCCGCCGGTGCCCGGGGGTTGCTGCTCGACACGAGCAGGAAAGATGGGCCCGGACTTTTCGGGTCGGTGGGACCGCAGGCCCTGGCCGCACTGCGCAGGGAGGCGGCCCGCCGCGGCGTCTGGCTCGCCGTCGCGGGGAGCGTCACCGTCGCGCACATGGAGCTGCTGGCGCGAGTGCGGCCCCACGTGCTCGGCGTTCGAGGCGCAGTCTGTGACGGAGGCAGGACGGGAAGGCTGTCGGCCGAGCGCGTGCTCCAGCTGCGCCATGCACTCGCCGGCATTACCCGGCGCACGCGGCCTCGAGCGTTGCCGGTGTAGCGATGCGGATCCGCAGCCCGGGTGGACACGCAGCGGCGAACCCCCGGTCGACCAGTTCGTTCACTGGTCCCTCGATTGGCTTGACGAGAATCAGTTCGCGCGCCCCGAGATCGTGGGCGATGCAGGCGGCGATGCTGTCACTGGTGATGTCCCAGGAATGGGGCAGGCGGTCGGTGGCGCGCATCCAGGCGTAGGGCGCAAGCACCGGGATCTTTCCGCCATCGTGCGCCGCCGCGACATCCTGACGACGGCTGATGAGCCGGGCGCCGTCGAGTTCTTCGGCGATCAGGTGCGCAACCTGGTCCATCGCGAGGATCGCCATCCAGTGTGCGGTATTGTCGGAGAATCCCTGCGTGCGCTGTGTGACGCGCACCTGGTCCGCGAATGCACCTCCCCCCGGCACAATGAGGATACGCCGTCCTGGCGCCAGGCGGCCGACCGCCTCGAGCGCCTGCTGCCGGGTCGAGGCGTCCCGGCAGATCGCCCCGCCGAGCTTGATGACCGTGAGCGCCACGAGTGTCATTCTCTCCTCTAGTTTCTCATGGCGGTCCTGACCTTGAAAGCGTCCTCGAGGAAGTAAGGTGCCGAGAGCGGATCAACCCGTAGTGCGGAACGAACCGCCACTGGATCGGTTCGCACTTGGCACCTCTCCGCAACCATGTGGGGTCGTCACTGAAAAAGTAATGGGCGACCCCACTCGATAGATGCGGTGGCAAGAGTCATTCGTTGAGATCGTCAGTCGTCGGTTCTAGTTCGCAAAAACAACTCGTGGTACTGACCTTCCCCCCGATGTCGGCCCAGTCATGATCGGAGCGTCATCAGTGAGGAGTGCCCCGTTCGGGCGCGTCGGTGCCGGCGTCGGGACTCGCGTCCTGGCGACGCGCTTCTTCCGCGGCCGCCCGACTAGGAGCCGGTCTTCCCGGCAGAGCCGGGCAATGCGCTTGGGGTTCACCGGCCACCCATCCCGCCGCAGGCGCCACGTCAGGCGGGGACTGCCCCAGCGCGGCCGCTGCACCGCGAGCTCGTGGAGCCGGGCGCGCAGGGCCACCTGCGGATCGCGGCGGGCGCGGTAGCGCAGCAGGGCGCGGTGCACGCCGAGATAGCGGCACGCCTGGCGCAGCGAGAGGTGCGGAAAGTGCGCCCGGGCTCCGGCGGCGACCGCCCGGCGCTCTGGCTGCGTCACCACTCTTTTCCCAAGGCGTCTTTGAGCACCTGGATGTTGAGCGCCTGGTCCGCCACCATCCGCTTGAGTCGTCGGTTCTCGTCCTCGAGCAGCTTCAAGCGCTGCAGCTCGGCCTTCGTCATCCCGCTGTACTGGCGCTTCCAGCGGTAGAACGTGTCGAGCGAGATGCCGTGCCGGCGGATCACTTCCTTGGCCGTGACGCCCCCCGCGTGTTCCTGCAGGATGGCGACGATCTGTTCATCACTGTACTTCCGGCGTGCCTTCATCGGGTCCTCCGGGCCTTAAGCCAGTCGGGACCCTCCGATCCTACGTGGGCTCATTATCGGGGGGCAGGTCAGAGACAGGGGGCAAGCCCGCCGGACTGGAATGATAGTTGTGGACGGCGCACAGGCACCATTCCTCCGATCCTCCGACTGCAGGATTCAGCGCGCGAAAGAGGATGAGAGGCGCGGGCAAACATCATCAAGTGGCCGTCGACAAATGGACAACGGGTCAACGGCGGTTGAAAATGTCCACTTTCGGTGGTGAAATTGCCTCGCCGGCGGGGGCGAACCCGTGGCGCTGGCCCCTCGTTCAACCATGGCACCGTTGCAGCAGCCGGGCCACCGCGACCGCCGGGGCGGCGGGGCTGGTTGCGGCGGTCCAGGTGGCATCCATTAGCACCGGGCTGAGGCCGGCCTCACGGGCGGCGGTGGTCGCGATCGGGGCGCCAAGGCCGAGTACGGCCGCATGGTGGAGGCCTCGGGTGGCGCGCGCGAACCTGGTTGATGGCCGTGGCGATGGCGTCAACCTGCGCTTCTGCCACATGCGTTGCGATCGCCGTGATCCCGGCGTCGTCCGCCATCGAGCGATCAGCGAACACCACGCGCGCCAGCCGCACGCCCGCGTCGTCCCGGGTGAGGGGGCGCCCGTTCGCGGCATCGCGGAACGCGTCCGGCGGCAGGGAGCCGAGCCAGAGGTGCACATCGGCGGTATGGGCAAAGTCATCCGCTGACACGAGTGCCGTGCCGCCGCGCCACGGCACGCGTCGCACGAGGGCCTCGACCGGGGTGCGGAGCGCGCCGCTGTAGACCAGTTCGCCGCTCGCAAGCCGATTGGGGTCGGTGCGGCCGACCGCCTGTATCTTGCCAGAGGAAATGGGGATGACGTCCGTGGTGGTGCTCCCCATGTCGAGCAGGATCACGTCCGGATGCTCCTCCGCCACGATCATGGCGGTGGCCACCCAGTTCGACGCGGCGACTTCGATGGGACGGGATCGCGCTTCCGCAGGTGACCGAAAGCGGCCAGCAGTATCGAGCGGATGAAACGGCGCGCCCGGGAAGGCGCGCTCGAGGGCATCGAGAACAAAAGCGACGCCCTCC
>Ga0315287_10003854_pt1 | contig 14548 bp, 6 predicted proteins | sample YL17G11_0_MG_FD_205037 | JGI IMG/M metagenome (GOLD analysis project Ga0315287, IMG submission 205037) | Sediment microbial communities from Yellowstone Lake, YNP, Wyoming, USA - YL17G11_0 | ecosystem: Environmental > Aquatic > Freshwater > Lake > Sediment | place: USA: Wyoming | collected... | reverse complement strand
CGCCGTGGATCGGCCCGGCCACCGAAGCGCAGGCCGACCGCCGCAACTCGTGGTATTGCTTCCGACAGACCCTCGCGGTTGCCAAAGTGCCGAAAGCCTTCCCTGTGCGGATTGCGTGTGACTCGAAGTATTGGCTGTGGGTCAACGGCCAGACGGTCGTGTTCGAAGGCGGCTTGAAACGCGGGCCGACGCCGACGGGAACTTACTTTGACGTGGTGGACCTTGCGCCATTCCTCAATACCGGCGACAACACCGTGGCCATTCTGCTGTGGCATTTCGGCAAGCAAGGATTCTCGCACAACGACAGCGGCAAGGTTGGCCTGATTGTGGACGGCGGGAGTGGCGGACTTGCGCTGCGGACGGACTCGACGTGGCGCGTGCTGCGTTATGCCGCCTTTGAGGATGCGAACGAGCCCGCGCCGAACTACCGCCTCCCCGAGGGCAACATCCGTTTCGATGCCCGCAAGGCGATGCCGGATTGGCAGACCAAAGCCAGTGTGGCTGACTGGCCATCGGCCACCGAATATGGTCGGCCGCCGACCGGGCCGTGGGGTGAGTTGGTGGAGCGTCCGATTCCGCAATGGAAGGATTACGGCCTGCGCGATTATGTCACGACAGTTGAAACGACGGCGGACAAACTGGATCAGCGCAACTCGACCAGCAATCCCGAGCGCATCGCCAAAGCCGCCGCGCCGCAGAAGCAAGAAAAAGCGCCGGATCTGCGCCGGGTATTGGTCGGCACGCTGCCTTACAACGCCCATGTGCATCCGTATCTGTCCATCACTGCGCCCGCCGGACTGAAGATTGACCTTCAGACCGATTTGCTTACGAACGGGCGGGACAATTTGCTGCGTGCCGAATACATCACGCGAGAAGGCGAGCAGGAGTTTGAATTTCCCGGCTGGATGAACGGCCATGGGGTGCGCTATTTCCTGCCGGAAGGGGTCAAGGTCAAGGGGGTGAAATTCCGCGAGACCGGTTACAATGCCGAGTTCGTCGGCGCGTTCGCTTCTGACGATGCACGCTTGAATACGCTCTGGGAAAAGTCGCGGCGCACGCTTTACGTCACCATGCGCGACACCTACATGGATTGTCCCGACCGGGAACGGGCGCAGTGGTGGGGCGACGCCGTGAACGAGATCGGCGAGGCGTTCTATGTGTTCGACGCCACGAACGGGCCGAAGCTCGCGCACAAGGGAATCCTGGAATTGATGGCCTACCAGCGCAGTGACAAAACCATTTACTCGCCCGTGCCCGCCGGCATTCCCAGTGACGGCTCACGCAAAGACCGCCGCGACGGCACTTGGGCGTCGGAACTGCCGCCGCAGATGCTGGCCAGCGTGGGTTACTATGGCTTCTGGAATTACTACCTCTGCACCGGCGACAAGGAAGCGATCCGCACCGTCTATCCCGGCGTGCGCGATTACCTGTCCCTTTGGGAACTCGATGAAAGCGGACTGGTCAAGCATCGCGCGGGCGACTGGGATTGGACCGATTGGGGCGAGAACATTGACGTGACCGTGACGGACAGCGCGTGGCTGCATCTGGCCTTTCGCGGCGCGGCGGAAATGGCCGAACTCCTCGGCAAGCCCGGCGACGCGGCGGGCTATCGGCAGTTGATGCGGCGAATTGAAGGTGGATTCAACCGGTCGTTCTGGCAGGGCGAATTTTATCGCAGCCCCGGCTACAAGGGCCTGACCGACGACCGCGCCAATGCGCTGGCCGTCGTGGCCGGTCTGGCGTCACCGGATTATTATCCCGCCATCACGCGTTTCTTGCAGACCAATATGCACGCCAGTCCTTACATGGAGAAATACGTGCTGGAAGCGCTCTACCTGATGGACCAACCCACTGCCGCCGTGACGCGGATGAAGCAGCGTTACGCTTCGATGATTGACGCGCCGCAAACGACGTTGTGGGAAAACTTCGCGCGGCCCGGAAGTCGTGAACCGGGCAGCGGCACTTACAATCATGCCTGGTCGGGTGGTCCGTTGACGATGATGCATCAATACATCGCCGGCATCGCGCCGACAGCGCCCGGCTTCAAGCGGTTCTCCGTGAAGCCGCAACTCGGCCCGCTCCAGCAAGTCCAAACCAGCGTGCCCACGCGGCACGGGAACATCGAGTTGTCCGTCACCCGCAACACCGCCCGCGGTCTTGATCTGAAGTTGACCGTGCCGCAGGCAACTCAGGCGGACGTGGAGATGGGGAAATACAAGAAGACCTTCCGCCCCGGGACACATGCAGTTTCGGTCGCGCACGAGTGATGGCGAAAGAAGTGGCGGAATAACAAATGGACTTTGAATGAACCTTGATTCGGGAAAATGCAGCGAACAGCATTGGGGTTGCTCTGAAGACAACATGGTGTTGCCGATGTATTGACCCACGAGTGTTACCTATGTTCTGAATGCGCCCATGAAACACACCCTGACCCTCCTCGCCGCCCTGCTGCTTGCGCCGCTGGTTGCGTTGCCCGCCGCTGACGCGCCAAATCCGCCGGCTAAACCCAACATCCTCTGGATCATCATGGATGACGTGGGGGCGGAGTTGCCCTGCTATGGCGAAAAGACCATTCAGACGCCCAACATTGACCGCCTCGTTCGCGAGGGCACTCGGTTTGACCGGGCCTTTCTCACCGCGTCGGTCTGCTCGCCCTCGCGCTCGGCCATGATCACCGGCATGTATCAGACCAGCATCGGCGCCCACCATCATCGCAGTGGAAGAGGCACGGAGAAAATCCATCTACCAGCCGGGGTAGAGCCGGTGCCCGCGCTGTTCCAGCGCGCCGGGTATTACACGTGCAACGGCGACTATCCCGCCAAGGGAAAGCGGCTGGGCAAGACGGACTACAACTTTGAATGGGATGCGAAGATCTACAACGGGAGCGATTGGGCGGGGCGCAAGCCGGGCCAGCCGTTCTTCGCCCAGCTCCAACTGTGGGGCGGAAAGAATCGCAATGACGACGGCCGCTGGTATCGGGACGTGGCGCCCAAGGCGCTGGGCACGCTGACCCGACCGGAGGACGTGACCCTGCCGCCCTATTATCCGCGCGATCCTGTCTTCTTGGAGGATTGGGCGCAGTATCTGGACTGCATCCGACTTTGTGACCAGCAAGTCGGTGAGATTCTCCAGCGATTGGAAACCGAAGGCATCCTGGATCAGACGATCATCATTCTGATGGGCGACAACGGCATCAGCCATGCGCGGGGCAAGCAGTTCCTGTATGACGAAGGGATTTGGACGCCGTTCATCGTGCGCGGGCCGGGCATCGCCCGCGGCACCGTGCGCACCGATCTGATCGAGCACATTGACATGGCGGCCACCTCGCTGGCCTGGGCGGGCCTGCCGGTGCCGGCCTGGATGCAGGGCCGCGACATCTTGGCCAAACATTACCCACGGCGCGACGCCGTCTTCGCCGCGCGCGATCGTTGCGGCGAAACGGTGGATCGCATCCGCAGCGTGCGCACGGAACAGTTCAAATACATCCGCAATTTTTATCCGCAGCGTCCCCTGCTCCAGCCCAACGATTACAAGGACACCAAGCCATTCATGCCCCGGCTGCGCGAGCTTCACGCGCAAGGCAAGCTGAGCGCGTTGCAGGAGGAAATCCTGTTTTCACCCACCCGCCCCGCGGAGGAACTCTACGACGTGCAGGCGGACCCGTTTGAAATCCGCAACCTGGCCGGCGATCCGCAGTTTCGCTCCACGCTGGAAACCCTGCGCGCGAGGCTGGACCGCTGGATGGTGGAGACGCACGACCGCGGCCCGGAATCGGGAAAAGCCTACGATGCCAACCTCGCCTACGAGCTCAAGGCCACGGCAGCCCAAGCCCGCAAAGAAGCCATGCTCAAGAACAGCGCACTGATGAAACAGTGGGCCAAGGAAGGCAAATAGCAGCGGCAGGCACTCCCATCCATCCCAGGAAAGAATCACCCATGAAACCCACGCTAACACTCCTCACCGCCCTGCTACTGACGCCGCTGGCTGCGATCCACGCCGCCGACGCGCCAAAACTTCCCGCCACACCGGGAGGTGCCGTCACGACGACGCCTGTTCCGTGTGTGACGGTAACGGAACGGAGGTTGTCAGACGGCGACAGCGAACTGCGGCTGCTGGACGCGCAGGGGAAGATGCTGGAGACCGCCGTTGTCAACCTCTCGCGTCATCACCAGCCCGCCACTGCACCGGACGATCCGCTGATCACGAAATGGCGTTCGTGGAAATACGGCGCGTTCCTTTGCTACAACTCGAACCAGTCTTCCGGCAGCGAGCACTGCACGATTCGCGACGCGAGGCAATATGCGCCCGCCGATCTAGACATAAGACAGTGGGCGCAAACCCTCAAAGCCGCCGGCATGAAATACGCCGTGCTGACAACCAGCCACACCAGCGGTTTCCTCCTGTGGGACAGCCCGACCAGTGAGTTCGATGTGGCCAACAGCGGCAATCGGACCGACGTAGTCAAGGGGTTCGTGGAAGAGTGCCGCAGCCACGACATCATCCCCGGCCTCTATTACTGCATGTGGGGCGGCCTGAAAGCTCCCAAGGAAAAGCGGGTCGAGAAACGTGCCGATTCACCGCGAGCTGTCATCCTATATCAACTTCGGGAACTGGCCACACGCTACGGGACGATTCCGTATTTCTGGATTGATATGATGAACTGGGCGCCGTCCGACTTGAAACCGCAGGAAGTTTACGACCTGCTCAAGAATATCAGCCCCACCACTGTCATCATCATCAACCAGCATATCCAAGACGGCACAAAGCTCAAGTATTTCCCCACGGACATCCTTAACGGCGAACTCACCATGCCCCCCGCCACCGGCCACCAGGCCACCCACACCGTAGGCGGGACCGGCTATTACCTGCCCTTTGAATACGAACCATGCTCCCAATGGCGCCCCAGTCGGGGAAGCCCTGGCAGCCAGGACTCCATGTGGTTTACCTACGGTGCTGGCAAGCCTTTCGTGGTGAGTCAGCCGTATCCCGCGGTGAAACTGGCCGCCGAAATCACCGAGGCCCGTCGCCGCGGCGCATCCAACATCCTGCTCTCTTGCGCGCCCGACCACACGGGCAAGTTCCGCGAGGGAGACGTTCGGCAACTCACCGAGTTGGGCCGTCTGCTGGACATAGAAAACACCCATAACAACCGACAACAACCATGAAACTCACCCTCACACTCCTCACCGCCCTGCTGCTGGCAACGCTAGCCGCGTTGCACGCCGCTGACGTGCCAACACCGCCGGTCAAACCCAACATCCTCTGGATCGTCATGGATGACGTGGGCGCGGAGTTGCCCTGCTATGGTGAAAAGAAGATTCAGACGCCCAACATTGACCGCCTCGTTCGCGAGGGCACTCGGTTTGACCGGGCCTTTCTCACCGCGTCGGTCTGCTCGCCCTCGCGCTCGGCCATGATCACCGGCATGTATCAGACCAGCATCGGCGCCCACCATCATCGCAGTGGCAGGGGCGCGGAGAAAATCCATCTGCCAGCCGGGGTCGAGCCGGTGCCCGCGCTGTTCCAGCGTGCCGGGTATCACACCTCCAATGGCGACTATCCCGCGAAAGCAAAGCGGCTGGGCAAGACGGACTACAACTTTGAATGGGATGCGAAGATTTACGACGGCAACGATTGGGCGGGGCGCAAGCCGGGCCAGCCGTTCTTCGCCCAGGTCCAACTGTGGGGCGGAAAGAATCGCAATGACGACGGCCGCTGGTATCGGGACGTGGCGCCCAAGGCGCTGCGCACGCTGACCAAGCCGGAGGAGGTGACGCTGCCTCCATATTATCCGCGCGATCGGGTGTTGCTGGAGGATTGGGCGCAGTATCTGGATTGCATCCGGCTCTGTGACCAACAGGTCGGCGAGCTTCTCCAGCGTTTGGAAACCGAAGGCATCCTCGATCAGACGATCATCATCCTGATGGGCGACAACGGCATCAGCCATGCGCGGGGCAAGCAGTTCCTGTATGACGAAGGGCTGCGGACGCCGTTCATCGTGCGCGGGCCGGGCATCGCCCGCGGCACCGTGCGCACCGACCTGATCGAGCACATTGACATGGCGGCCACCTCGCTGGCTTGGGCCGGCCTGCCGGTGCCGGCCTGGATGCAGGGCCGCGACATCTTCGCCAAAGATTACCCGCGGCGTGATGCCGTCTTCGCCGCGCGCGATCGTTGTGATGAAACGGTGGATCGCATCCGCAGCGTGCGCACGGCACGGTTCAAATACATTCGCAATTTCTATCCGCAGCGCCCCCTGCTCCAACCCAACGATTATAAGGACACCAAGCCGTTCATGCCCCGGCTCCGCGAACTTCACGCGCAAGGCAAGTTGAACGCGTTGCAGGAGGAAATCCTGTTTTCGCCCACCCGCCCCGCAGAGGAACTATACGACGTACAGGCGGACCCGTTTGAAATCCGGAACCTGGCCGGTGATCCGCAGTTCCGCACCACGCTGGAACGCCTGCGCGCGCGACTGGACCGCTGGATGGTGGAGACGCGCGACTGCGGCCCCGAATCAGAAAAAGCTTACGACGCCAACGTCGCCTACGAACTCAAGACTTCAGCCGCCAAGGCCCGGGGCAACGATGCGGTGCTGAAAAACATCGCCCTGATGAAACAGTGGGCCAAGGAAGGCAAATAGGAATGCCGAACATTCTCCTTCATCCCTAGGAAGAGACATCCATGAAGCGCACCCTCACCCCCCACCGCCCTGCCGCTGGCGCCGCTGGCCGTGCTGCAAGCCCGGGACGTGGACGCTTCCTTCTACTGACGACCAAACGATTAAACCTAGCACAAACATACTGAGGAAATCATGAAACGAAGATCATTTCTACAAACGCTGGCCGGGCTCGCCATCACTGGCGGCCTCGCGCGAACCTCCAAAGCCGCTGAGGCGCGCGCCGTCCCGTCGTATCTGACAAACTACGCGGACCGCTTCGCCACGGATCCGCGTGGCGCGGCCCTGCAATGGTTCCGCGAGGCGAAGTTCGGATTGTTCATGCATTACGGGCTTTACTCGCTGCTGGCCCGCCACGAGTGGGTCCAGTTGCGCGAGCGAATCCTGGTGGCCGAATACGCGAAGTTGAAAGACCGCTTCACGGCGGAGAAGTTCGATGCCGATTTCATCACCGACCTGGCACTGGCGGCGGAGATGCGCTACGTGAACATCACCACGCGCCATCACGACAGTTTCTGCCTGTTCGAGACCCGGCAGACCGATTTCCACAGCGTCAACAGCCCGGCCAAGCGGGACCTCGTGGGCGAACTTGCGGTGGCCTGCCGCAAGAAGGGGCTGGGCCTGTGCTTGTACTATTCGCATGGTCGCGACTGGCGGCATCCGCACGCCCCGAACAATGACGAATGGCGAGGCAGCGCACGGCCAAAATACGACCCGCCTGAGCCAACCTACGCCTACGGCGCAAACCATGACCTTAACAAGTATCTGGATTTCATGACCGCGCAGATTACGGAGTTGTTGACCAACTACGGCCCCATCGCCGCCATCTGGCTGGACGGCATCGCGGTGCCGCTGTCCGGCGACCGGACGAAGTTCAAGTGCCAGGAACTCTACGACCACATCCACCGGCTTCAGCCGCAAGTATTGGTCTCCTACAAGCAGGGCTTGCTCGGTACCGAGGACTTCTTCGCGCCGGAACACAAGGCCGTTGAGAATCCTTCAGGCAAACCGATGGAGATCTGCTCCACCCTGCAGGAGAAGAGCTGGGGCTATAACGCGCAGGCGCGCCACATCAGCACGGACGAGGCCTGGGCCAAACTGGCCGCGGCCTCCGCGGCCCGCGCCAACATGCTCCTCAACACCGGACCGCAGCCCGATGGCTCCATCCCGGAGGAGCATGCCCGGATTCTACGGGAGTTGGGACAACGCATCCGCGCCGGGGGCTGGCCCCTGCCCGTCGTATCCGGCACCCCTGCCGCACCGCCGAAGGTGAAGAGGGGCAAGGCAACCGCTCCAACTCGATAACCAGAACCATTTTTCCACCCATGAAACCCACCCTCAACATCATATCCTGCCATCCTGACAGAATGAAGTTCACAAGATCATCCTCAGGAAACCATTCTGTAACCAAGATTCTGTTGTTCCTCACCGCTCTGCTGCTCGCGCCACTGGCCGCGCTGCCCGCTGCCGATGCCCCACGCCCGAACGTCCTGATGATCGTCGCGGACGATCTGAACGACTGGGTGGGCTGTCTGAACGGTCATCCGGACGTGAAGACGCCGAACATTGACCGCTTGGCAAAGCGAGGTTTGCTCTTTGCCAACGCTCATTGTGCCGCGCCCGTCTGCAATCCATCGCGTGTGGCCACATTTACCGGCAGACGACCGAGCAGTACCGGCATCTATGGCAACGATACAGTCTGGCATGAAGTCATGCCCGGAGTGGCGACCATTCCGCAACACTTCAAGGCGAATGGCTATTACGTGGCGGGCGGCGGCAAGGTTTATCACCACATGCCAGGCTTCAATCGCCGCGGCGATTGGCATGAGTATTTTGACCAGGTGTTCGATAGTCATTACCAGGCGCGCCTGGCGCACGGAGAAGATGTGAAGAACTTTGCCTGGCCAGATGGTTTTCCCCTGAACCAACTGCCCAACGTGAAGGCGCTCGCCAAGCCGCCGCAGAATTCCAACGAGTTCGACTGGGGACCTTTCGAAAAGAACGACGACGAGATGGGTGACGCCAAAATGGTGCAGTGGGCCGAGAAGTTCCTCGAACACCCCCCCAAGCAGCCGTTCTTCCTCGCCGCCGGCATCTACCGGCCGCACCTCCCTTGGTATGCCCCGCGCAAATACTTCGACATGTATCCGCCGGACCGCGTCACCCCGCCATTCGTGAAAATGGACGACCTCGACGACTTGCCCGCCGGCGGGAAGGCGATGGCCGCCGATCGCGCCGCCGATCTCGTGATGGTGAAGGAGGCGGGGCAATACGAGAAAATCCTCCAGGCGTATCTGGCCAACGTCACATTCTGCGACACGCTGGTCGGCCGCCTGCTCGACGCGCTCGACGCCAGTCCCGCCGCCAAAAACACGATCATCGTCTTCTGGTCCGACAACGGTTTCCATCTCGGCGAGAAGCAACATCTGCACAAGTTCACGCTCTGGGATCGGTCAACACGGTTGCCATTCATCATGGTCGCGCCCGGCGTCACGCGGGAGCAAACCCGCACGGAGCGCCCGGTGAGTTTCATTGACCTCTTTCCCACCCTCAACGAGCTATGCAGCCTCCCATCGCCTGCCAATCTCGACGGCGCCAGCCTTGTGCCGCTGCTCAACGACCCGCAGCGCCCCTGGGATCAGCCCGCTCTCACCACGCATGGGCTGGGCAACCACGCCCTGCGCAACGAGCGCTGGCGTTACATCCGCTACGCTGACGGTGGCGAGGAACTTTACGATCACCAGACCGACCCAAACGAGTGGACCAACCTGGCGGGTAAGCCTGAGTTCGCCTCCGTAAAAGCGGACCTGGCAAAGTGGCTGCCTAAAACCGACGCGCCGAACCTCTCAACTAAAGCCAAACGCAAGAAGGACAAGCAGGCAGAATGAAACCCACCCTCAAAATCCTCTCCAGCTCCCCTCACAGAATAATGTTCACAAAACTGTTCTCAGAAAATCATTCTGCAACCATGATTCTGTTTATCCTCACCGCCCTGCTGCTGGCACCGCTGGCCGCGCTGCCCGCTGCGAATAAATCCAGCCCCCTCCCACGGCTCAAAGTCAGCGACAACCACCGCTTCCTCGTCACTGCGGATGGCCAGCCGTTCTTCTGGCTCGGAGATACGGCGCGGGAGTTGTTCCATCGCTCGAATCGTGAAGAGGCCGGGCGCTACCTCAAGCGCCGTGCCGAGCAGGGCTTCACGGTCATTCAAGCGGTCGTGCTCGCCGAGCTTGACGGCCTCAACACTCCAAACGCCTACGGCCACACGCCACTTAAAGGCAACGACCCCACCCAGCCCAACGAAGACTACTTCAAGCACGTGGATTGGATCGTTGCCAAGGCCAATTCGTTGGGAATTTACATCGGCCTGTTGCCGACGTGGGGCAACAACTGGTATAACACCAATGCCATCTTCACACCGCAGAACGCCGAGGTGTACGGCCAGTGGCTGGGCAGGCGTTACCGCGACGCCGGCCTCGTGTGGATTCTGGGGGGCGACCGGCGGGTGGGGAATGACACCCACCGGGAGGTCCTCCGTGCGATGGCGCGGGGGCTGCGCCAGGGTGACGGCGGTGCGCACTTGAAAACGTTTCATCCACGCGGCGGAAACAGTTCCTCAGCCTGGTTTCACAACGACGACTGGCTCGATTTCAACATGGCTCAGACCGGGCATTCGCCACAGAGCACCAATTACTGGGCCATCGAGCAGGATTACGCCCGGACACCAGTCAAGCCCTGCCTGGATGGCGAACCGGCTTATGAGTATCCGCCAGCCGCCATGCCCGCAAAGCGGCCCGTCGGTGCACTGCAGGTGCGGCGCAATGCCTATTGGGCGGTGTTCGCAGGCGCGCATGGCCACACCTACGGCACCCACCCGATTTGGCAGATGTATGCACCCCCGCGACAGCCTCTGTGGGACGTGACGACCCCGTGGTATGAGTCGCTGGACCTTCCCGGTGCGATTCAGTTGACGTATCTGAGGGCGTTGACGCTGAGCCGCCCTTACCTCTCGCGTATTCCGGATCAGGAATTGGTGCTGGACGGGCAGCGGGATGGCCTTGGGCGCATCCAGTCCACGCGCGATGGAACAGCGGGACGCAACGATGCAACCTATTTGATGGCTTACTTTCCCGAACATGGGCGAGTCACCATCAACACGGAGAAACTGGCCGCTGCAGAGTTGCGCGGCTGGTGGTTCAATCCGCGAACCGGGAAGGCAACTGCGATGGGAATCTTCCGCAATCAGAAGAAAATGGCATTCGAGCCTCCAACGAGCGTGCCCGGGGAAGACTGGGTGCTGGTGCTGGATGATGCCGCGAAAAATTACCCGACGCCGTGAGTCCGGCAAGGCAGACGTGATTACACATCCTGGCGACAATGAAACAGACTAAGCTGCCCTTACCTTTTATGTGGAAGGCCACGAAGATTTGCCCCCGTCGTGCTGCTCTGGCGCTGGTCGCCTCGTTAATGGCCGCGTGGCCGCTCCACGCCCAAACGAACGGCCCCCTGCGGGTGCATTCGGAAAACCCACGTTACTTCACTGACAACTCCGGCAAGGCCATCTTGCTCGCCGGCGCGCACACCTGGCCGAATTTCGTGGACATGGGACCGTCTGATCCGCCACCGGCTTTTGACTTCGATGCCTACCTGGCCTGGCTGAAGCGGTACGGACATAACTTCACGCGCGGCTGGACCTGGGAGCCCACGCGCTGGGATACGACGGGCATGAAGGCTCGCGAATGGCGGAACGGCAACCACCATGTCGCCCCCCATCCGTGGCAACGCACCGGACCGGGTCTGGCGCTGGACGGCAAGCCAAAGTTCGATCTCGAGAAGTTCAACCCGGATTATCTCGCTCGCCTCAAGACGCGCCTCACGAAGGCGCGGGAGGCGGGCGTGTTCATGTCCGTCATGTTGTTCGAGGGCTACGGCGTGCAGTTCCAGAAGGATGCGTGGCCGAATCATCCCCTCAACCCGGCGAATAACATCAACGGCGTTGACGGGGACAAGGACGGCGACGGCAAGGGCATCGAGCTCCATCAACTGGCGAAGAAGCGCGTGACGAAGTTACAGGAGACCTATGTGCGCTGGTTGGTGGAGGGACTCAACGGCTTCGACAACGTGCTCTACGAAATCTCCAACGAGACGCATCCCAGTTCGACCGAGTGGCAATATCACATGATCCGCTTCGTCAAGCAGTGTGAAAAGGACCTGCCTAGCCAGCATCCAGTGGGGATGACGTTCCAAAACAAGAACGGACTGAACGAAACGCTCTTCAGCAGCCCGGCGGATTGGGTGTCGCCGAATTCCGAAGGCGGTTTCCGCGACAACCCGGCCGACATGAAGGGCCGCAAGGTGGTGCTCAGCGACACCGATCACCTCTGGGGCATCGGCGGCGACGCAATTTGGGTGTGGAAGACAGTCACGCGCGGCCTGAATCCGATCTTCATGGACACCTACGATGGCAAGGTGCTCGGCAAAGTCCGCCCGCAGGATGACGCCCCGCGCCGCGCGATGGGGCAGGCACTCGCCTTGTCGCGCCGCATCAACCTGGCCCGCTGCTTGCCGCATGGTGAGCTTTCCTCGACGGGCTACTGCCTCGCCGAGCCTGGTGCGTCCTATGTCGTTTTCGCGCCCGATGGCGGCGACATCGAAGTGGACCTCACCGCGGCTGCGGGCAGCTTGCGGGTCGAACACATCCACCCTGCCACCGGCGAAGTTTCCATCAAGGACGCCATGGCCGGCGGCGCACGGCGACGTTTTTCAGCGCCAGCCGATGAGCCGTTCGTTCTGGTGCTGCTGTCGGACTCGGACCGGGGCGCCACGCGCATCCCTGCGCAAGACCCGCCAGGTGCCTTGGTGCCGCCCTATCCCCCAAGTGATTTCATCGAGAGCCTCAAGATTGACCTGCGCCGCATCTCGATCGGGGATGGGGATAACTGGGCCAACACCTGGGGTGATGATGACCACCTGTATTCTTTCTTTACCGATGGCCGGGGATTCAATGCGAACAGAAGGAGGGGAGTCAGTTGCGCCCCGGTCGTCATCGAGGGTCATCCCCCGCACATCAATGGCCGCGACCTGGACTCGCCCACGGGCACCATCCCCGATCCTTCGGGGAAGAACTCGCGCAAGGTGTGCGGTTTGTTGATGGTGGACGGAGTGCTCTATGCCTGGGTCAGGAATCTGAACTTGCCTGGTGCCCCCAAGGGAACGGGGGCTGGGATGATGGTTTCCACGGACCATGGCCGAACCTGGGAGTGGGTGGACTGGAATTGGCCGGAACTCGGATATCCGGTCTGGATGAACGCGGGCAGGAACTATCAAGCCGCCCCCGACCATTACGCGTATTACCTCTCCCCGGACGGTCCCAGTGCCTACGCGGACTATCCACACCTGGTGTTGGCGCGGGTGCCGGTCGCCTCGATCCGCGACCAGGCAGCGCACGAGTTTTTTTCCGGGTTCGCGAGTCCGGGCGTGCCGCGCTGGGGCCGCTTCGAATCACGGCAACCGGTGTTCACCGATCCCCACGGATGCTTCCGACCGAACCTCGTTTTTAGTCCCGGGTTGAAGCGGTATTTTCTGGTCATGAGCAGTCCGCATGGGAAGTGGAAGTGGTGGGCTGCGGACAACCCGAACCGCCGGGCACACCTGGGGATCTTTGACGCGCCCACTCCGTGGGGCCCATGGTCGGTGGTGGATTACATCGCGGACTGGGGCGCACCTGAGAACCGGTTTGCACCCAACATTCCCTCCAAATGGATCAGCGACGATGGAACAAGTTTCTATCTTCTCTACTCCTGCATCCCCAACGGCCCCTATCAATTCAACGTCCAACGCTGCACAGTGAAACTGAAACAACCATGACGCCCGAATCTCATAAAACGAACGCAACCCAGCCCATGAAACCTGCAATCACACTCCTCACCGCCCTGCTCCTGATGCTTGTGTCGGCGCCGTCCGTTCACGCTCAGAAAAAGAAGGCGGCCCAAGCTGCGGCAGCCAGCAGCACTGCGGCCGCCGCATATCAGGGCGATGTCACCGACGTTCGGGTCATCCGCCGGCTGGAACAGCATCCCTACGCTTGGAAGGTCTGGCAGCCTTTCATCATTCAGGGGGACAAGAAGAAGGACTTGCTCGTGGCCTTCGGCGTCCAGGTGAACGGGAAGAACGATATGGGCGATATCTTGGCGAGCCTGTCCCGGGACGACGGCGATTCTTGGGAGGAGCCCGTGCCCGTGTTCGATCATCGCCAACGCCAGGGCGCCATCCAATTCGCGTATGCCAATCCGGTCCTCTACCGCGCGCCGGGACAGGACGTAGTCTGGTGTTTCGCCATGCGCTGTCCCATGGTGTACAGAAACAGCGAGGAATCGCAACTGGCGGGGACGTTCAGTGCCGATGGTGGGCGTTCTTGGACGCCGGTGGAAATGGCCATGCAGTATACCGGCCCACTCATTCTCAACGCGGGAATTGTCGAAGCGGAGTTCAAGGGGCAGAAACGTTTTCTCCTGCCCGCTCATCGCAATACCCTCGCGGCGGACCCGCGCGGTTCGCGCGACCAATTCATCCTGAGCAGCACCAGCCTCATGGAGTGGAAGCTCGAGGCGTTCATTCCCCAACCGACGAACGCCCGGGTCTTCCTGCACGAGGGCAACATCGCGCCCGGCGACGCTTCCGGTGAGATCACGATCGTCATGCGCACCGCGAACTACGACGACGAGAGTCTCACCACCGACCCGCCGCGTGCCTATTCCAGCGTGAGCAAGGACGGCGGGCGGACGTGGAGCGCGGCGAAGGAAGAGCCGGACTTGTATAACGCCAAGTCGAAGGGCTTCTTTGGCCGCGCGGCGGACGGCACGCATATCT
>Ga0315287_10003853_pt1 | contig 14548 bp, 11 predicted proteins | sample YL17G11_0_MG_FD_205037 | JGI IMG/M metagenome (GOLD analysis project Ga0315287, IMG submission 205037) | Sediment microbial communities from Yellowstone Lake, YNP, Wyoming, USA - YL17G11_0 | ecosystem: Environmental > Aquatic > Freshwater > Lake > Sediment | place: USA: Wyoming | collected... | reverse complement strand
CAGGATGCCGTCCGCCTTCCAGCCGGTGATGTCGCCCATGACCTTGCCGAACCACTGGTCGGGTCCCAACTCGATGGAGGCGGTCAGGAACATCGTGCACAACAGCAGCAGGAACAGCGGCCGGAACACCTCCCGCACCATCTCCGCGTTCGAGACGTTCGACTGCATGCGCTCGGTCTGCGGGTAGACGGTGGTGAGAGCCATGGCCAGGGCCGCGATCGAGGGGACAGCCAGCATGCCCAGTTTCGCCTGCCAGGGGGCGCCCACCCGGTCGAGCGCGACACAGAGCAGGCCCCCGATGATCATGCCGCCCGGCCACCAGGCGTGCAGCACGTTCAGCATCCTGCTCTTCTGGTCCTTGTAGAGCGTGGCGATCAGCGGGTTGATCACCCCTTCGACCAGCCCCTGAGAGAGCCCCATGGTCAAGAACCCCGCATACAGCATCGTCGTCCCGGAATGAGCGAAGATGCTGGTCACCGTGGCGCCTGGCGCGAGGTCGGGGCGGGGCGCCAGGAGCACCAGCGCCAGCCCCACGAGATAGCCGATGCTCGACAGCGCATGCACCCGCCGCATGCCCACGAGGTCCACCAGCAGGCCGCAGATGAAGATGGCGACGGTGAAGCCCCAGAACGCGGGGCCGTAGACCAGCCCGATTTGCTCGTTGCTGATGTGGAACTGCTCGGTCATCGGCCCGGTGATCGCGCCCCGGGTCGCGAAGACCATGGATGTCGTCACCAGCGAGATGCAACTCGCCACAAACAGCCGGCCGGCGTGGGGCGGTGCGCTCACAGGATTCTCCTCAAAACGGGGTGGCGGCACGTCGGAGACGACGCGGTCTAGGCTAGCAGCGCCGAACGCACACTGCAAGGCCGCTGCTCTCAAGCCCACCCGCACCCCTGATTTCGGCCGTCCTCCTCGACGCAACGCCCGTGATCGGACGGCTCAGGGCCGGAGGCCCAGAGCACCGGACGGCCCGGACACAGACAGCGTCAGGACCGCCTGGGTCGACCGCGGATATCCGGTCGCGAAGTAGCCGCGCATGCGCGTCTCGAACATCCTCATCAGCATCGGGACCGCGGTACCGACGGACGGCCTTCACGGGGTTCATCACAGAGGCGGCCATGATTCCCCTCTGTTCGGTGAAGGTGTAGGGAAAGTATTTTCGATGGCGACCGCGGCCAGTCGCTATGGTCGCAACTTGCGCCCTGGAGAAACGACACGGTCCAGCGTGGCCATTCCTCTCGCCGGGTTGCCAGCCCTGCCTGCCCTGAGCAAAGTCGAAGGGAGGGAACTCGAAGGGGAGCCCGGCTATCTCGGGACGGCGCCCATCAGTCCGCACTCCCGACTTGGTGAACACCGTCACGGCGTTTCCCCGGTACCGCCACGGGCCGGGCAGATGACGCCCTAACCACAATTCATTCACTTTCACTTGACGTGTGACTACATGTGTAATACCTTGTCTGGGTGACTACTGATGTAATCACAAGGAGGGGTCATGAAAAGAGACTCGCCCAGAATCGCCGACTCGGAGTGGCGGGTAATGCAGGTCCTGTGGAGGGGCGGTCCGCAGACAGCCAACGACGTGGTTTCCGCGCTCTCGAGTGACGTCAAGTGGAAGCCTCGAACAATCAAGACATTGATCGGCCGGCTCGCGAAGAAGGGCGCCATCAAGGTCACCGAGGAGGGCCACCGGTATCGGTATTCCGCTGCCGTGGATGAGTCGGCACGCATCCAGTCTGAAACCAGGAGTTTCGTCAGACGCGTCTACAAGGGAGCGATGACACCAGTGCTCGCCGCGTTCCTCGAGGATGCCGACCTGGCGGACGAAGAGATCGACGAACTTCAGCAGATTCTCGACCAGAAGCGAGGGAGGTGAGAAATGGACACCGCGCTTGTCTCTTTTCAACCGTTCTTCGACTGGCTCCTGCAGACGACCCTCGCCGGCAGCGTCGTCATCGGGTTGATTCTGGCCGGCCAGAAAGTGCTGGGCGGCAAGCTGGGACCGCGGTGGGCTCATGCCCTCTGGCTTCTCCTCGTCGTGAGGTTGCTGCTGCCCGCAGCACTCCCGGGCCAGATCGACCTTCTGCGTGTCTTCCCTTCGGGGGACCGGCACATTCAACAGCAGCCGTCTGGCGCTGCAGAACGTCGCGAGGTCTCCCAGACAAGTCAGACCCGCGACGCGATCGTCGCGCAACCGGTTCAAAGGCCGGAGTCCCGCGTCGGAACAGCGACGCCGGCGACCCCACAGCCGAGAACGCTGGCCACCGCGTGGCTGGAATCAAAGGCACGTCTGGCCGACGTCTTTCGAGTTCTGCCCGTTCTCTGGCTGGCCGGCGCTATGGTGATCGGCGGATATCTCCTCTGGAGCAACTTCTTCCTCTGGCGGATCGTCAAGCGGAATCGTCCGCTGCTCGACCAGAAGACCCTGGAACTCTTCGAGGAGTGTAAAGAGCTGATGGGCGTTCACACGCTCGTCGGCCTCGTCCCGACCTCCCAGATCAAGAGCCCGGCACTGTTCGGCTTCGTTCGGCCCCGTCTCCTCCTACCGTTGACGATGGTCGATGAAGCCAGCCAACAGGAATTGCGGTGTGTCTTCCTTCACGAGCTGGCGCATCTAAAACACTACGACATCTACCTGGGGTGGCTGGCCAGCCTCCTGCAAGTCCTGCACTGGTTCAATCCACTGGTCTGGTTCGCCTTCCACCGCATGCGGGCCGACCGGGAGCTGTCCTGCGATGCTCTCGTGCTTTCCCGCACGGGAAACGAACAGTCACAGGAGTACGGGCGAGCCATCGTCGGGCTCCTGCGCCGCTTCTCCCGCTCGCGGCTCCTCCCGGCAATGGCCGGGATTCTGGACAATCACTCGCAATTGAAAAGGAGGATCACGATGATCGCTCACTTCAACAAGGGCTCATATCAATGGTCGCCTCTGTCGGTCTTCATGATTCTGGCTCTGGGCTTTGTCTCCCTCTCTTTCACGGTCCGGGGCGAGAGCCAGAATGCCGCCGCGCCGAAATCTGAGCCGGGCATCTCGCTTCGCAGGGTCGAGACAGGCCCCATGTCGGATTTCTCGGGGCCCCCGTCCCTGGACGGACGGTACATCTGTGATTTCCAGGCAACGTCCAACGTTGAGATAGCGGAGATGGTCATTCGCGATCTGGCCACAGGCGAAACTCGACCGCTGACGAAAGTGTCCAGACAGGGCATGTGGTACCCGAACATCGCTCCCGGGAGCACGCACGTCGCGTATATGAACCAGATCGGCCCTGGAACCGAGCTTCAGCTGATCAAGGTGGATGGCACGGGGCACCGCGCTCTTCATCGCTTTGAGGGAGGCGAAGAGTTCATCATCAGCGCGTGGACGCTGGACGGGAAACAGATTCTGGGAACCTTGTTGAAGAAGGGAACAGATCCGCAGCTTGTCGCCTTCTCCGTCGAAGACGGTTCCATGCAGGTGCTCCACACTTTCGTCACTGATACACCTGCGTGGAACAGTGAGATAGCGATTTCCGCGGACGGCCGCTACCTCGCCTACGAGCGACCGCAGGAGAAAGATTCTGAGAACAGAGACATCTTCATCCTCGACATCGAACACAAGCAAACGAAACCTCTTGTTCAACATGCCGCCAATGATCGGCTATTGGGCTGGACGCCTGACAATTCCTACGTTCTTTTCGCCAGTAACCGCAAGGCTGGATATCCCGGCGGCTTCTCCATCTCGGGTACGTGGGATGCGTACCTTCTGCGCGTGGCCAACGGTGTGGGGCAGGGCGCCCCTGAACTCATCAAGCGCGACATTCCCGCCAAGATCAGGCCGAAAGGATTCACCAGGGACGGCGCCTTCTATTATGCCGTTGAGTTCAGCACCATGGAGGTCGCTGTCGCTGAAGTGGATGTACGAACCGGCAAGCAGTTGAAGAAGTCCGAGACGGTGGGTCAGACCGGGACCGACGTCGCCCCTGCGTGGTCGCCTGACGGCCGGCACCTGGCGTATGGCATCCAGAAGCCTGACGACTCTCAGACCATTTGCATTCGAAACATGGAATCCGGTCAGGAAAGAGTGATCGATCCGAAGCTGCCACACTTCCTCACTCTGCGGTGGTCCCCCGATGGGAAGCACTTACTTGCCTCGACCTTCAAACAGAAGTCGCCTCAGGTTATCTACAGGATAGATTCGAGCACGGGTGAACGCGTGGCTCTCGTTCAGAGTGCGTCCGCCATGTTGGGTATCGCTCAATCTACTCGGGATGGCAGGACCTTGTTCTACGTCCTCCACCATCCTGATTCGAGAAGATCGAGCCTCATGAGCAGAGACATGGCGTCAGGCCGCGAGAAGGAGCTTTTCGGAATAGAGAATGCCAGCAACGCGCAGAGCCTCAACTTCGCCATCTCGCCTGATGGCCGGCATCTGGCGCTCGCGATCTGGGAAATCAAGCGCTCGCCGATGACATTTGTTCACCGTATTCTGATCATCCCCGCCGACGGCGGAGAGCAGAGGGAAGTGTTCAACGGCGGAGAACTCAGACGGTATCCCACGATTGCCTGGACACCCGATGGACAGTCTCTGCTCTTCACCAATACCGTGCCGGAGGGGGGGAAGGGGGACGCCGTTTTTCATATTCCGGCGGGCGGTGGGCAGGCCCGCGAGCTCTGCCGGCCCCAAACTGCGACGTTTGGCAATTTGTGGAGCGTGCTGGATGTCAACCCCGACGGACGGCGCCTCGCATTCGACTGTTTCGAGTATCGTCACGAAGTGTGGGCGATGGCGAACTTCCTTCCCCCGACGGCTTCTTCCAAGGACAAGTAGCGACGGCTCGATGTCAAGCAACGGCACGTTGCGTTCAACCGAGCGGGGACCGCTCCAATGCTTCCTATCCTCGGGGGACGATAGGCCGGATTGGGGTCTGCCGGGCCCGCCGGGCCGAGTTTACGTCACATAACGCCCGAGTGAGATAGCCACCAGAGCTGGGGTCGACGCCGTGGGGACCGTGGACATGGAACCATTGTCCGGCGCCAGAAACGCCTCCATCTTTGGATGTTGTCGCCGTTGCCGCCTCCCGATGACGCTCCTGGCTCACGTTCGCGTTCTTTGATCTCTAGAGGCATCCTCGCGGCCCGCGTGGCCGCCATGTCTGCCTGTGCGGCCCGCCTGAGGTACCGCTGGCGGGTGGCCGCGCCGGCATGCTTCACTGCCTTTCGCAGCGCTTCGACGGGGAAGCGCCCGACGTGCTCGTCGATGAAGGCCATGGCCGCGCCTTCGTCGCGCGCGGCGATGTCCCGCAGGATCCATCCGACGGCAGTCTTGCGCGCCGTTCGTTCCAGGTCTAGTCTGGACACTCATTGCCACGACCACGAGCGTCAACACTATGGGACGATTGGCGGGCCGGCTGGCGAGCGTGAGCTCGACGAGGGATACCATGAACGCGATGCAGCAACGGGATCTGCGGCCGTGCCCGGTGATCGGGTGGCGGTCGAGCCTCGGCGCCCTGGTGGTGACGGCCGCGCTTGTCGCCATGTCGGCGGCGTGCGCCGGTGGGACGTCCGATTCAGCATCCTCGGCAGAGCCCTGGGGGACACACACGGTGACACCCGCCGACCTCGTCAGAGAGCTCGCCGGCGCCTCCGGAACCGACAAGCCGGTCGTCGTCTGCACGGCTCCGGCATTTCTCTACCGGGCCGGCCACATCCCGGGCGCCGTCTTCCACGGCCCGGCGTCCTCTCCCGACGGCCTCAACAGTCTGACGACGTGGGCGCAGACGCTCCCGCGCTCGTCTAACCTCGTCATCTACTGCGGGTGCTGCCCGCTGCGTGACTGCCCCAATCTCCGGCCGGCCTACACGGCGCTGACGGACCTGGGCTTCGCGCGCGTGCGCGTGCTGATTCTGCCGGACAGCTTCCGGAGCGACTGGGTCGATCGCGGCTATCCGGTCGCGAAGTAGCCGCGCACGCGCGCCTCGAACATCCTCATCAGCATCGGGACCGCGGTGTCGACGTCGTGGTCAATCCGGACGTCGGCCTCACGACGGCGAGGACGTGCCCCTTCCCAGGGCTCCCAACGAAGCGTCGGGCGCGAGCAATACCGCCGCCCGCCGCGCCTCGCCCGTATAATGACGTCACCCTTGTCCCTCCCGGCAGGCGGGTCGGCGCCTACGGCGCCACCGCACAGATCGGCAACGGGGGCCATGGGCACCTCATGAGGAGCACGCTGTGACCGAGCCTGAAGAAGATTTCGCCGCGATGTTCGAGGCTTCCCTCCAGGCGAGGCGCTTCGAGCGAGGAGAGACCATCGAGGGCACCATCGTCGCGATCGGCCCGGAGGTGGCGTTCGTCAACGTCGGCGGCAAGGGCGAGGCGCAGATCGAGATCGACGAACTGAAGGACGACGACGGCGGTCTCGAGGTCGCCGTCGGCGACCGCATCCAGGCGATGGTGGTGTCGACCGAGGGAGGCCTGACACTCTCCCGCAAGCTGGCGCGAGGGGCCGCCACCGATCAGCAGCTCGAAGACGCGTTCCGCGCCGGTCTCCCGGTGGAAGGCAAGATCGAACGCGACGTGAAGGGCGGATACGAGGTGCGCATCGCCCGCCAGCGCGCCTTCTGCCCGTTCTCGCAGATCGACACGGTCCGGACCACGGACCCGGCGCAGCACGTCGGGCGCGTCTACGCGTTCCGCATCATCGAGTACAAAGAGGGCGGGAAGAACCTCATCGTCTCGCGCCGTGCCCTGATCGAGGAGGAGCAGCGTGCGCGTGCCGTCGAGATCCGGCGATCGATCGTGGCCGGCGCGGTGCTGGCCGGGCGGGTCACCTCGGTTCGCGAGTTCGGCGCCTTCGTCGACCTGGGGGCCGGCGTGCAGGGCCTGCTCCACGTCTCCGAGATGGGGTGGTCCCGCGTGTCGGACACGTCGCACCTCGTCACGCCCGGCGAGGAGATCACCGTCAAGGTGCTGCGCGTCGACGAGGACACGCAGAAGATCGCCCTCGGGTTGAAGCAGCTCACCGCCGATCCGTGGTCGACGGTCCACGCCACGTACGAGGTAGGCCAGGTGCGCACGGGCCGCGTCACGCGCCTCGCGGAGTTCGGAGCCTTCGTCGAGCTGGAGCCGGGGATCGAAGGGCTGGCGCACGCATCCACGTTCGCGCCGACGGGGCGACCTGACGGTTGGTCCCGGTCGGTCGCCGTGGGGATGACGGGGGCATTCGAGATCCTGAGCATCGATCCCGAGAAGAAGCGGATCGGCGTCGCGCTCGTGCCTGAGGGTTCGGCGCTGGGCGGTGCGACGGCAGCGTCGCCACGCGAGATCGTCCCAGGCGCACGCATCACGGGCAAGGTCGAGCGTCACGAGACGTTCGGCGTGTTCGTGTTCCTCGCGCCTGGGCGCACCGGTCTCATCCCATTGAGCGAGACAGGCGTCGCCAGGGACGCCGACGTGGCGAAAGCGTTTCCCGCCGGCGCCGACGTCGACGTCGTCGTGCTCGAGGTCGACTCGTCAGGCCGCCGCATCCGTCTCAGCCGCAAGGCGGTCCTCGACGCGCTCGAGGCCGAGGAACTGCGCGAGTACGGCGCACGCACGGATGTCGCGTCGGCGGAGGGGTTCGGATCGCTCGCCGACAAGCTCCGCGGCGCGTTCAAGCCGCGGGAGAAGTGAAGCAGACGCCTTTGGTTGTTACGTGACCTTTCTGCGCTGTCCTGGCACTCAGCCATCAACTTCCAGGCCAGAGTGTCCAGCGGCGAGGCGAACGGGACCGACTCACTTTCGCTTCGCGCCTGACGCCGCTCGTCGGCTGGTGCGACGTGTTGGCGGGCTTCCGGCCCACCAGGTTGTCGTACTCGACAAACCACTTCCTGAACCGCGTCAGGTCCTTCTTGGGAAGGCGTTTCACGGCGCCGGTGATCTCGCCACGGTGATCATGAAGATTGGCTACTCCTGCTGGGAACTCCTGGCAACTCGAAGCGCCGGCTCTCGGATCGTCGGCGACCGTCGGCATCCATCCCGGACTCCCTCAACTCCGCGCAGCCGTGGTGACACAACGTGCCTTGACCCCGCGATGGGACGATGCCATCGTCGTCTCCATCGGGAGGTGAGGGACGATGTCAGCTCAGGAGGAGGGGATCGACGGCCGCCTCTTCAGTCAAGCTGCTCGCTTGGCACGCGAGGCGGCCCGAGGGCTGCTGCTGGTCGAAGGACGGCCTCCGGCCGAACCACGCGTTCACCCCAACGCCATCAGCGGGGCTGTTCTCTCCCTGGCGATCGATTGGCGGCTCCCCGTCATCTTCACCGACGGACCCGTCGAATCGCTTCTTGTCCTTCGGTTGCTCGCGCACCGCAAGAGTGTTCATGACGAACCGCAGCCAGGCCGTGCGGCTGGCCAAGGAATACCAGTTCTCCACGGATGAGGTCTTCATCCGCAAGCAGGGCGAAGATGTGATCCTCTCACCGAGGCCCCGCGACTGGCGCCCGTACCTCGAGAGCGCCCCCGTCGCGTCCGCGTCGTTCATGGACAACGTCGAGGACCTGCCCGTGCAGGAGCGCGAGTCCTGATGGCTCGCTACATGCTCGACACCGACACGTGCTCCTGCGTCATGAAGCGGTCGAACGCGGCCGTGCTGCGCCGACTGCAGGCAGTACCGGTCGCCGACGTGTGCATGTCGGTCGTCACCAAGTCCGAACTGCTCTACGGCGTCGAAGTCTCACCTCGCCGCCCGCAAGATGCGGCGGCGCTTGCCGCCTTCTTCCCCTACGTAGAGGTGCTGGACTTCCCCGACGACGCGGCGTCCCGCTACGCGGAGGTTCGCGCCGATCTGAAGAAACGCGGCGCGCCCATCGGCGCCAACGACCTGTTCATTGCCGCGCACGCACGAAGTCTTGGCCTCACGCTCGTGACCAACAACACGGCGGAGTTCGGTCGGGTCAAGGGCCTCCGCATGGAGAACTGGGCCCAGCCACAGCGACGCGTCCGTTAACGCGACGCGAGAAGGGCGGGCTTCACAACCTTTCCAGCGACGAGCACGAGGGCGCCGTGTGGGGATGCCAGCTCCTGGCTTCTCTCACCAGCAGGATTCATTCTCAACACGTCGACGGGAGCAGGCGGGATCGCGAATGCCGCGGGCGATTTCAGCAACCAGCGTGCCAGCGGACTCGGCGATCAGAGCAGATACCGCATCGGCCACATCCCGGGCGCCGTCTTCCACGGCCCGGCGTTCTCTCCCGAAGGCCTCGGCGGCCTCACGGCCCGGGCGGGGACGCTCCCGCGCTCGACCAGCCTCGTCGTCTACTGCGGGTGCTGCCCGCTGCGTGACTGCCCCAATCTCCGCCCGGCCTGCACGGCGCTGAAAGACCTGGGCTTCACGCGCGTGCGCGTGCTGCTCCTGCCGGACAATTTCAAGACCGACTGGGTGGACCGGGGATATCCGATCGACAGGTAGGCACGCGCGCGGGTTGAGCCGGCGGTGTGAGCGTGGGCTTGCCTACGACTGGTGCCGCTTCTCGCCGTCCAGAATGAGGCAGGCCAGCGCCGGGAGCAGCACCAGGGCGCCGACCATGTTCATCACGAACAGGAACGCGAGCAGCAGGCCCATGTCCGCCTGGAACTTGAGCGGCGAGAACATCCACGTGGCCAGGCCAACCGCCAGGATCATGCCGGTGAAGAACACGCCGTTGCCCGTCACCTCGAGCGTCTTGAAGTACGCCTCGTGCACCGTGTCGCCCGCCTTGTAGCAGGTGCGGAAGCGGCTGTAGAGATAGATGCCGTAGTCCACGCCGACCCCGACGCCGAGCGCCGCCACGGGCAGCGTGTTGACCTTCAACCCGATCTCGAGAACGGTCATCAGCGCGTAAGACAATGTCGACACCAGGCCCAGCGGGATCAGGATGCACAGCGTGCCGCGCACGGACCTGAACGACGTCAGACACAGCAGAATGACCGCCCCGAAGACACAGAGCATGATCGGCCACTGCGCCGCCGCCACGACCTCGTTGGTCGCCGCCATCACGCCCACATTGCCCGTGGCGAGCCGGAACGACACGTCCCTGTTCACGTGCTCCGCCTCGAACGTCTTGACCGCGGCCACGATCTCTTCAATCGTCTGTGCCTTGTGATCGCGCGTGAAGAGCATGACGGGCATCACGCTGCAGTCGGCGTTGAGCAACCCGCTGGAGGTCGGCACGTAGGTCACCGACTGGGTCAGCACCGACAGGTTCCGCGCGAGGACGCGCCACTTCGGGGACCCCTCGTTCCAGCCGGCATTCAGCATCTTCGCGAGCCCGGGCAGGTCCGCCGCGGACTGGACGCCGGGCAGGTTCACCATGTGCCACGAGAACTCGTCGATGGCCGTCATCACGGCGTGGTCGACGCACCCCTGCGGTTTCGTCTCGGCGATCACGGTCAGCACGTCGACGCCAATCGAGAACTTCGACGTCACGACGGCTGTGTCGGTGTTGTACCGGGAGGTCGCCCGCAGCTCCGGCACGCCGCGGTGGAGGTCGCCGATCTGCACCTGCCCGCCCTTCCACGCCCCGAAGACGCCCAACGCCACGGCCAGCGTCACGATGACGATCGCCGGCACCCGCGACGCCACGCCGGCGAAACGACGCCAGAGGGGCTCCAGGAGACGTCGTCTGCGGTGCAGGCGCTCAGGGTAGTCCGCTTCGAACGTGAGGTACGAGAGCGCGACCGGCAGCAGCACCAGGTTCGTGAGGATGATGGCCGCCACGCCGATGCCCGCCGCGATCGCGATCTCCTGGATGACCCGGATCTCGATGAACAGAATCGCGACGAACCCGACGACGTCCGTGGCCAGCGCGGCCCAGCCCGGCAGGAGCAGGCGGCGGAAGCTGTTGCGTGCCGCCGTCATGCTGTCGGCGCCGTCGAACACCTCCGCCCCGAACGAACTCACCATCTGCATGCCGTGGCTCACGGCGATGGCGAAGACCAGGAACGGCACCAGGATCGACATGGGATCGATCCCGAACCCGAGCAGGTTGATCACGCCCAATTGCCAGACGACGGCCAGGGCCGCGCAGCTCAGGACCACGAACGACAGCCGGTGCGACTGGGCGTACAAAAACACGAGCGCGCCGGTCAGGAAGAAGCTGCCCAGGAAAAACAGCACGACCCGCTGGGCGCCGGAAGCCATGTCGCCCATCACCTTGGCGAACCCGATGATGTGCACGTCCACGGCCGATCCGGGCACGAAGTCCGCGTCGAACTTCTCCCGCACGCGTGTTTCGATGTCCTTCGCCACGCCGAGGAAATCGAGGCGCTGCCCCGTCGTCGGATCGAACTCCAGCAGCTCCGCGGAGATGATCGCGCCCGAGAAGTCGTTGGCCACCAGCCGCCCGACAATGCCAGCCTTGAGGATGTTGCGCCGCACGGCCGCCAGGCCCTCGGGCGTCGTCGTAAAATCGTGGGGAATGACGTTGCCCGCGGCGATGCCGTCTTCGACCACCTCGGTGTAGCGCACGTTCGGCGTGAAGAGGGACTGCACGCGCGCCCGGTCCACGCCCGGCAGGAAGAAGACCTCGTCGGTCGCGCCCTTCAGGGCCTCGAAGAACCCGGGCGTAAACATGTTGCCGTCGCGGGCCACGATCGCGACAAGCAGCCGGTTCGCTCCGCCGAACTCCTGCTGGTGCTTGACGAAGGTGGCCATGTACGGGTGCTTGAGCGGCAACTGCTTGGCGAAGCCGGCGTCGATGTGCAGGCCCGCAGCCGACCAGACGAAGCCCAGCGTCGCCAGGACGAACAGGGCGATCACGATCGGGCGGTGGCCGAACAGCAGGTGCTCGAGACGCGCGGAGAGTGTGACCTTCGACATGGTGAGGTTCGCTCAGCGGGGAATCTCGATGCGCCGCACGCCGCCTTCGCCAACGAGCAGCAGCGTGCCGGAAGCCCCCGGGGCGAGGGCGACGATGGCTTTCCGGTCGGGCAGTTCCTGCTTGCGGACCGCTGTGCCCGCCCCTTCGCTCCAGAGGAGCGTGCCGCCCATGCCGCCCACGACGAAGCGCCCTGAGCCGAGGTCCAGGGCGGTGGTCAGTGTTTCTTCGGTGCCCGTCCCGATCGGCGTCCAGGAGCGGCCCCCGTCCTGCGACCGGTAGAGGTGGCCGCGCAGCCCGAAGGCGAGGAGCGACCCGTCCGGCCGCGGCAGCAGTCCGAAGAACGACCCGGCGTACGGCGACGGCAGCGGTTGCCACGTGGCCCCTGTGTCGTCGGACCGGTAGAGGTGGCCCGCCTCGCCCGCCAGGAACAGGGTGCCGTCGGCGGCGGCGGCGATCTGGTTCAGGTGAAAATCGTCTTCGCCGTGCACGGTCCGCGGCGTCCAGGTCTCGCCGCCGTCGCTCGTGGCGAGCAGCCCGCCGTACGCGCCGACAGCCAGGCCCGTCCGAGCGTCGGCGAACCACACGTCGAGCAGGGGTTTCTCGTGCTCCGGGGCGTAGTGGACGCGTTCCCACGTCAGCCCGCCGTCGCGGGTGCGGACGATGACCTCGTCGTGGCCGACGGCCCAGCCTAGGCGCCCATCGTGCATGAAGACGCCCGTCAGGAGGGCGCGGGTGGCCACGTCGGCCTGGCGCCAGGATTGCCCCTGGTCGGTTGAGACCAGCACGTGCCCGCGCTCGCCCACGGCAACCACGAGGCCGTCGCGCGCCGCCACATCGAGCAGCAGCGACGAGGGGGCCAGCGGGGCCTTCGTTGCGGCCTCCCGGGGTGCTGCGCCGGCCTGTCCGGCCGGTGCGGCCGGCGCGAGACACAACATCATCCCGATCGCCGGCACACCCAGCCACACCGAGCGCGGCCTCAGACCGCACCACAGAGCGGACACGTGCCTTCTCCTGGTGTGCCCGGCTCCCGCGGCACCATTACCGCACGCCTTCGCGGCGCAGCGCGTCGGCCGTGAAGTCGGCCTCGGTGAGCTTCAGGTTGAAGTCGTGCGGCCGGCTCTCGTTGAAGAGCCCGATCACGACGTAGCGGCCCGCCTGCAGGTCGGTGTGCGCCTCGGCGGACGTCCACGTCGTCGGCACGTTGTAGAAGTTCATGACGTGCCCTTCGGACACCCGCCACAACTGGTCGCGGTTGTCGTACTGATCTTCGACGAGGGCCGACCAGCTGTCTTCGTCGATGTAGAACACCCGCTTCTTGTAGATGTGCCGCTCGCCCGCCCGCAGCGTGGCCTCGACGATCCACACCCGGTGCAACTCGTAGCGCAGGTGCTCGGGGTTGAGGTGCAGCGGCGTGACGATGTCCTTGACCTTCAGCGCCGGATCCTGCAGCCGGTAGCTGTTGTAGGGCACGTAGATCTCACGCTTGCCCACGAGCTTCCAGTCGTAGCGATTCGGCGCCCCGTTGAACATGTCGAGGCTGTCAATGGTCCGCATGTTGTCGGCGGCGATGCCCGGATTGTCGTACGCGATCTGGGGGGCACGCCGCACGCGGCGCTGTCCCGGGTTGTAGAGCCACGCATCGCGGGGCTGCTTCACCTGGTCGAGGGTCTCGTGCACGAGCAGGATTCCGCCCGCCAGCCGCGCAGGCCCCGTCACGGCCTGCTTGAAGTAGATCATACGGTTGTTCAGCGTGGCGAGCGTCGTGGTCGGCAGGGCGTAGTGCATCAACCATTTCTCTTCGAAGGTCACCGCCGTGAACTGGCCGCCGCGCGTCGGAGCCGCCTGCGTGTGCCACCGGCCCGCGGCCGCGCCGCGGTACCGCAGCAGATGGTTCCAGATCACCTCCGCGCCCGTCTTCGGCATCGGGAACGGCGGGCCGGCCAGGGCGCCCTCGACGCCGTTGCCGTCGTGGACGAGCTTCGCGGTGCCGGCATTTCGCGCCGTGGCATCGTAGATTCGCTGCGGCGCGGAGGCAGAGCGGCGCGTCGGGTACACGCGCATCTTGAACGAGGGGTACAGCTTCAGCATCGCCTTGTGGCCCTCGGCGAGCTGGGCGGCGTACTGATCCGCGTTCTGCTGCGTGATCGTAAAGAGCGGCTTGTCCGCCGCGAACGGGTCGACGTAGTGCCGGCCGGGTGTGTAGCCGGCGGGAGGCTTCGTGATGCCGCCGTCCCAGGCGGGAATGGTCCCGGCGGCATTGCCCGCCTTCTCGGCGCCGAGCGGCGTCAGGTTGGCGGGGAGTGACCCGCCCTGCTGCGCAAAGACCGCCGTGAACGCCGCATACGCGGCGATCACGACGAGTGAGAGGGTCGCAACGAGTCGTGCCGTGCTGCGCATGGGGTCTGCCTCAGAAGGAATACTTGATGTTGGCCGCAACGAAGTCGCGGTCGTTGAGCAGGTTGTAGCGGTCCGCGCCCATGAAGGTCGTGTAGCTCAGGTCGACCTCCCAGTTGATGCGGTACTGGAATCCCAGGCCGAGCGTGAGCGACTTGCGGCCCTCGAGGAAGTTGCCGCCCGGGCCGGGCGAGATGCCCGAGACGTCCTGGGCGAACGAGAAGCGGGGGATCATCGACACCGCGCCGATCGCGTTGTTGTAGTCGCCGCGGCCGGCCACGACGTACCCCCAGGCGCTCTTCGTCGGAAACGCCGACGCCGGCTCCGTGCCGGGCTGGAT
>Ga0315287_10003852_pt1 | contig 14549 bp, 10 predicted proteins | sample YL17G11_0_MG_FD_205037 | JGI IMG/M metagenome (GOLD analysis project Ga0315287, IMG submission 205037) | Sediment microbial communities from Yellowstone Lake, YNP, Wyoming, USA - YL17G11_0 | ecosystem: Environmental > Aquatic > Freshwater > Lake > Sediment | place: USA: Wyoming | collected... | reverse complement strand
CGCCTGCGCCCGCGCCGCGCTTCGCGAAGCCCTGCATGCACAGGTTCCGGTCGGCGGGGTCCTGCGCCTGCATGACGGCGAGCAGTGCGTCGCGCGCGTTGACGAACGTCGGATCGGTCGGCGTCATCTTGTACGCGCCCACGAGGTAGCGCTTCATCCGCTCCTGCGCCTGCGCGAAGGTGAGCCGGCCGGTGTCGTTGAGGAGGTTCGTATAGCACTCCCACAGCATCGTCGCCCAGACTTCACCCGTGTTGTGCACTTCGGAGTTGGCGCTCGAGATCCGCCCGGACGAGGGCGGCGAGGCGGGCAGCGCGACGCCGTCGGTGATGTGCCGGAACGTCAGGGGGTTCTTCGTCATGTCCCGCGAATACGGATAGCGGCGGATCCCGTAATAGAACGCGTTGTTGAGCGCGTCGGGCGCGAAGTCCGGGCCGCCGAGCGGATACGCATTCTCCGGGTACGTGCCGCCGAACGCGGCGTTGTTCGGCAGCGCGCGGTCGCCTTCCTTCACGAGCAGCAGCAGCGCGTGGAAGTCCGCCCAGCCCTCGCCCAGCCCGCGCGCCTGCTGCGCGGAGAGTCCGTTGGAGTTCGCGACGAGACGGTTGCTGATGTAATGGCCCCATTCGTGCGCGATTAGCGAGTTGTCGAGCGCGCCCTCGCGCTGGACTTGCCGCGAGATGCGCACGTTCACCACGGCTCGCAGCGCGAGCTGCGCCTTGATCGACGCGCCGTCGGCTAGCGAGACCGAAACCGCTGGAATCGTGATCGCCGCGTCGGTCCCGGCCATGCCGGGCGCGCCGGGCGCGACGTTGTTCACAATCAGGATACCGACCGCGCCGGCGCTCTGCGCGTTCTTCGCCTTCACGACGAACGTGCAGACGCCGCGGTCGACGACGGCAATCTTTCCCGCGACCGCGCCCGCGTTGGTGTACGCCGTGCAGCCGTCGGTCGTCGTGGGTCCGTCCGGGTTCGCGGCGTCCTCGGCAAGCACGAGGTCGCCGGTGAAGTCGAACGCCTGCGGCCCGAAGTCCGCGGTGCCGGCCTGCTTCGCGCCGGTGATCGCGGCCGGCGCGTTGACGTTCGCGAGCGCGACCCTGGACGACCACAGGAACATGCGCATCCGCGGCCGCTGGCCGTCCGCAGGGGTCGACATGTTGGCGTTGTTGGTGCCGGTGAAATCCTGCGCCTCCGCGAAGATGCTGTCGTTGCCCAGGCCGCCGCGGCCGTAGTTGCTCGTCTGCGCGTTGCCGGCCGCCTCGTCGAATCCGGCGTCGTAGTACCAGTCGTGCAGGTAGTTGTTCATGTAGAACAGGTTCGTCACCGCCGCCGCCACCTGGCGCCGGTTCGCGTTCGGCGGCAGCGCGTGGTCGTACGTGTAGTCGAACGTCCTGGACGAGCTCGTGCACGCGTGCAGGTCGCCGTCGACCGGGAGCGAGACGTCGCACTGGTCGGTGCCGGGCGTGCCGAAGCCGTCGGGCGTTAGCATGTTCGTATGCGCTTCCACGTTGTTGCCGGTCGTGGTTACCGCGTTCGGCACGAGCCACGGGTCGTTCCGGCTGAACGGCGCGCTTTCGAGCGTGACGAGGTTCGGCGCGACCATCGGCGGCTGGTATCCGTCCGGCGTGCCGGTCGGATGCGGGAAGCCCCCGCGGCCGGCCGGCCCGGGCAGCGGCAGGTACGGAGGCGCGGGCTCCGCGTAGACGCGGTACGAGAACGCGGCGTCCGCCGTCTGGTCGTGCCGGAACAGCAGCGTGTGGTCGACCGCCGACACGACGTACGCGTAGTAATCGACGCCGTGCGGCCACGCCCCGTCCTTCACCTGCACTTCGACGTACCACGCGGGCACGAGTTCGCCGGGCAGCCGGAACCACACGCGCTTGACCCGCGCGCTCCGCAAGGCCGAGCCGTCCGCGCTGGCCGTGGCGGCCGGAAGCGCATACGACGCATAGCCGCCGGCGTCGCCGGTCTTCTGGAGTGCCCCTGCGACCGCGCGGTCGAAACGGTAGTCGGCGAGCGCGGACGCGAGCGCCTCTTCGGGACTGGCCGCGAATGGCTGCGCGCTCTTGGCCGCGCGCTCCGAAGCACCCATCGCGAAGCCGCCGATGGCCACTAGTCCGCCGCGCGCGTCGAGCAGCACGTTCACCTGTTCGCGGAAGACCTCGATGCCGTCGACCTGCCCGCGGAAGCGCACGACGGCGCTGCCGTTCGGGAACCGCTGCAGGTTGTGCATCGGCAGCGCGTCGAGTTCCGCCGGCGCGATCCCGTAGACCGATGCGACGTCGCGCAGATGCGCGCGCGCCGTGCCTTCCGTGTCGAGCGCCGCCTTCTGGGCGGGACGCTGCCCGAGCGCCTTCAGCGCGGCGGCCGCGTCGGTGCCCCACAGGAACGTGGGGACACCCAGGCGCGCGTCGACCTGCGCGGGCCCGGTGGCGGCGGCCGCCTTCAGGGCGGCGACCGGCGCACGTTGCGCGGCCACGCCGGCGGCCGGGACCGCGGCCAGCGCATCGATCGGCGGCAGCGTCCGCGCCGCGGCCGGCAACGACAGGGCGGACAGGAGGAGCAGCGCGGTCCAGCGTGCGGGGTGTCGCGGCGTGAGGCGGTGGTACATGATCGTGCTGTTCTCCAGAGCTTCGTCGGGCCTTCCGCAAGCCTCCGCCGGCCTGCGGCGCGGCCATAGTGTATGCGAGGCGAGCCGGCGGCCTACCCTTCGAACGCGCGGTCTAGGATTCGTTCGCACCAGGAAAGCGCACGCGGACCGCCAGGCCGCGGCCGTCGGGGCCGTCGTCCAAGGTGACGGTGGCGCCGTGCGCGTCGGCTATGCGTCGCACGATCGACAGTCCCAGTCCGCTCCCGCCCGGCGCGTCGGCGCCCGTCGCGCTGGTGCCGCGGTGGAACCGTTCGAACACGCGGCTGCGGTCGGCGGCGGGGATGCCCGGGCCCGTGTCGATCACCGCGAGGACGGCCCGGCCGCCGTCGGCGTCGACCGCCACGTCGATCCGGCCGCCTTCCGGCGTGTACCGCAGCGCATTGTCGAGCAGGTTCGCGAGCAGCATCGCGAGGCTCGTCGGGTCGCCGCGCACCGGGACGTCCGCAGAGCGCGCGAATCCGAGATCGATCCGCTGGTCGGCGGCCAGCGCCGCGCGCGCGACGATTGCGTCGCGCACCAGCGCAGGCAGGTCGACGGCGACGAAGTTGCGCGCGGGGGCCTCGGGTTCCAGCCGCGCCATCGTCAACAGCTGCTCGACCAGGTGCGCCGCGCGGTCGACGCCGGCCTCGAGTTCCGCGAGCGCCGCCGCGCGCGCGTCCGCGTCCGGTGCGCGCTCGGCGAGCTCGACCTGCAGCTTCAGCGCGGCGAGCGGCGTGCGCAGTTCGTGCGCCGCGTCCGCCGTGAAGCGCCGCTGCGCCGCGAGCGCGTCGTCGAGCCGCGCGAGCAGCGCGTTCAGGCTGCCCGCGAGGGGCTGCAGCTCGCTGGGAAGCTCCTTTTCGGCGAGCGGGGACATGGCGTCGGGCCGGCGCGTCGCGACCGCGCGGGACATCGCATCGAGCGGCTTCAGGCCCCTGCCCACCGCGTACCAGATCAGCACGCCGAGAAACGGAATCAGCGCCGCGAGCGGCAGCAGCGTGCGCAGCGCCGTCTGCGCGGCGATCTCGCGGCGCTCGTCGAGCGCGTGCGCGACCTGCAGCGCATGGTTGCCGTCGACGTGCGTGTAGACGCGCCACTCGCGGCCGTTCCGCGTGACGGTCGTATAGCCTTCGGTCGCGGGCACCGGCAGGCCGGCGCCCGGCTGCGACCAGTACACGAGCACGCCGTCGCGGTCCCAGATCTGCGTGACGAGTTCCGCCACCCCGGGCGCGGGCCGCCCGTCCCGCGGCGCGAGCGACGGCTGCCGCCCGCGCAGGAGGTCGTCGATGCGCGTCGAGTAGGCGAGCTGCTTCAGCTGCAGGTCGAAGAGGTCGCCGACTTCGCGCTTGGTCTCGACGTAGGTGAGCACCGTCGCCACCGCCGCGACGGCGGCGAGCCCGACCAGCAGCCATGCGAGCAGCGTGCGGCGGATCGACGTCATGCGCGGGCGATCACGTACCCGACGCCGCGAATCGTGCGGATCGCGTCGGCGCCCAGTTTCTTGCGCAGGTTGTGCACGTGGACCTCGACCGTGTTGCTCTCGACTTCCTCGCCCCAGCCGTAGAGCCGCTCCTCCAGCTGCGACTTCGACAGCGCGGCGCCCGGGCGCTCGAGCAGCGCCGCGAGCAGCGCGAACTCGCGCGCCGACACGTCGACGAGTGCGTCGCGGAGAACCACCGTCCGCGCGACGGGGTCGAGCGCCAGGTCGCCGTTGCGCAGCACGTTGTCCTCGCGCGCGACGTCGCGGCGCAGCAGCGCGCGCATCCGCGCGGCGAGCTCGTCGAGGCTGAACGGCTTCACCAGATAGTCGTCCGCGCCCGCATCGAGTCCCGCCACGCGATCGGCCACCGCATCGCGCGCGGTCACGATCAGCACGCGGACCTTGTTGCCCGCGCGGCGGACTTCCTTCAGCAGGTCGAGGCCACTCTTGCGCGGCAGCCCCAGGTCGAGCAGCACCAGGCCGTACGCGCCGTCGGCGGTGTCGAGTGCCAGCCTGGCCGCCTGGCCGTCCTTGACCCAGTCGACCGTGTACCCGTCCTGCTGCAGCGCGGTGACGAGGGTCCGGCCGATCATCGGGTCGTCTTCGACCAGGAGGATGCGCATGAAATCAGGGGCTTCGCGACGAGGTCGCCCATTCTAACGGGCGCCGGCTTAACGCCGGCTGATGTCGAAGGCGGTCGATGCATCCAACGGGCCCGGCCGCTCGTATAGCCCATCACGACCGCCTCGTCCGACCGCGGTCCGCCGACAACCACCGGAGGTCCTCCATGTCCCGCACTTCGCTTCCCCCCTCGCTTCGCCGCGGCGCCGTGCCGCTGTTGCTGACCGCCGCGCTGGCCGTCGCCTGGGCAGCGCCGTCCGTCGCGTCGAGCCATCGCGAAGCGCCGTTCGTCGCGACGCAGCCGCAGGTCGATGCGTCCGACTTCTACATGTTCAGGAGCTACGAGCCCGGCCGCGACGGCTACGTGACGCTGGTCGCGAACTACCTGCCGCTGCAGGACCCGTACGGCGGCCCCAACTACTTCAAGCTCGACCCGAACGCCGTCTACGAGATCCACGTGACGAACGGCGGCAGCGCCGTCGAGAACCTCACGTTCCAGTTCCGCTTCCAGACGACCAACGACGACAACAAGTTCAACGTCGGCGGCAAGATGGTGTCGATTCCGCTCGTGCAGAACGGCAGCGGCGACGTGTCGACGCCGAATTCGCCGGCGCTCAACGTGCACGAGAAGTACACGCTCGGCGTGATCCGCGGCCCGCGCCGCGCGGGCAATGCGCAGCCCGTGACCAACCTGTCGCAGGGCGGCACCACGTTCGACAAGCCGGTCGATTACATCGGCACCAAGACGATCGGCAACTACGTCGCGTACGCGAACAAGCACATCTACGACATCGGCATCCCGGGCTGCAGCAACGGCCGCGTGTTCGTCGGCCAGCGCAAGGACCCGTTCGTCGTGAACCTGGGCGAGACGTTCGACCTCGTGAACATCAAGTATCCGGCGGTCGAATTGAATCCGCTGGCCGAGTTCGCGACGGTCGACTCGCTCGCCGACGCGAACGTGACGGCGCTGGTGCTCGAAGTGCCGATCGCCTGCCTGACCGAAGGCAAGGGCTCCATCGTCGGCGGCTGGACGACGGCGAGCGTGCCCGGCACGCGCACCGTCAACGCGACGCCGGGCAGCGGCCTCGATCCGTCCGCGCAGACCGGCAGTCTCGTGCAGGTGTCGCGCCTCGGCATGCCGCTGGTCAACGAGCTCGTGATCGGCCTCAAGGACAAGAACCGGTTCAACGCCAGCGAGCCCAAGGACGACGGCCAGTTCGCCGACTACGTGACCAACCCGGTGCTGCCGGCGCTGCTGGAAGTGCTGTTCGGCGGGGCGGGCGTCAAGGCGCCGACCAATTTCCCACGCACCGACCTCGTCGCCGCGTTCCTGACGGGTGTCGATGGCGTGAACAAGCCGGCCAACGTCGTCGTCTCCGAGCAGGTGCGGCTCAACACGTCCATCCCGGCGACGCCCGGCGCGGCGCAAAACCGCCTGGGCGTCCTGGGCGGCGACAACGCCGGCTTCCCCAACGGCCGCCGGCCGGGCGACGACGTCGTCGACATCGAGCTGCGCGTCGCGATGGGCGTCCTGTGTACGGTGACGGGCGTCAATGCCGCCGTCGGCTGCAAGGCGTCGGACGCTCCTGCCGGCGCGCTCAAGTACACCGACGGCGCGTTCATCAGCTCGGCGTTCTTCGCCAACGAGTTCCCGTACCTGCGGGCGCCGCTCAAGGGTTCGCCGAACGACGACAACGCGATCAAGGCGAAGCGGCAGGCTGCGAAGTAGGCGGCGGCAGCGCCGGCCCCGGGACAGGCGTTCCGGGGCCTTTGCCTTGGGAGATGACGCAATGAAACCGGAACCAGGTTCGTGGCGCACGGCAGGACGGGCGATCGCGGCGTGCGCGCTGGGCGCCGGCGCGGCGCTTGCACCGATTTCCGCCGCCGCAATGCCGTACGTTCCGGCCGAGGACGCAAAGGTGCTGGAGCGCGTGCCTGCCCGGGGCGGCGCGCAGGCGCGCGAACTGGCGCGACTGCGCGCCGCCGCCGGCGCAGTGCCGGCCGACGTCGGCGCCGCCGTCGCGCTGGCCGATGGGTACTACCGCGTCGCGCAACGCGAAGGCGATCCGCGTTACCTGGGCTACGCGCAAGCCGCGCTGGCGCGCTGGTGGAAGGACGCCGACGCGCCGACGGCCGTGCTCGTCACGCGCGCGACGATCCTGCAGAGCAGCCACGCGTTCGATGCCGCGCTCGCGGACCTCGGCCGCGCGATCGCGCGCGAGCCGCGCAACGGCCGCGCGCTGCTCGTCCGGTCGACGGTGCTCGCCGTGCAAGGCAGGTACGCCGACGCGCGCGCCGACTGCACGCGCCTCTTCGGCCTGGTGCCGGAGTTCTACGTGTTCACGTGCGTCGCGGCGGTCGACAGCCTCAACGGCAGCACGGACGCCGCCGTGGCGACGCTGCGCCGCGAACTCGCGAAGCTGCCGCCCGCCGACGCCGACGCGCGTGCGTGGGGCGAGTCGCTGCTGGGCGAATTCGCGCACCGCCGCGACGACCCGGAGGCCGAAACGAGCTTCCGCGCGGCGCTCGCCGCCGACCCCGGCGATCTGTACACGCTCGGCGCGTACGCGGACTGGCTGCTGGATCACGGACGCGCGGCCGAGGTGCTGCCGCTGACCGGACGCGATGCGCGCGTCGACGCGCTGCTGCTGCGGACCGCGCTGGCGCAGCAGGCGCTCGGGAGACCGGAGGCCGCGGCGAGCATTGCGACGCTGCGGGCCCGCTTTGCCGCAAGCCGTCTGCGCGGGGACACCGTGCACCGGCGCGAAGAAGCGCGGTTCGCGCTGCATCTCGACGCGAATCCGGCCGCGGCGCTGCGGCTGGCGCAGGAGAACTGGGCGGTGCAGCGCGAGCCCGCGGACCTGCGCATTCTCGCGGAAGCCGCGGCGGCCACGGGCGATGCAACGGCGAAGAACGTCGTGCGCGAGTGGCTCGCGCAGACGCGCCTCGAGTATCCGAAGGTGGCGGCGCTGACTGGCGCCGGTGCGGGGAGTGCCCGTTGAGCGCCCGCCTGCTTCGTCTGTTGGCGCTGTCCTGCGTCCTCGCGGCCGGCACCGCGCACGCGCACAAGCCGTCCGACAGCTACCTGACGCTCGCCGTCGACGGCGCGTCGGTCGCCGGCCAGTGGGATATCGCGCTGCGCGACCTCGATTTCGCGCTGGGGCTCGATGCCGACCAGGACGGCGCAATCACGTGGGGCGAGGTCCGCGCGAGGCACGCGGACATCGCGTCGTATGCGCTGTCGCGGCTCACCGTCGGGCCGCCGCAGTCGCCATGCCCGACCCTGATGCAAGAGCACCTGATCGACGAGCACAGCGACGGCACGTACGCGGTGCTCCGGTTCACCGCGGCATGCCCGGAGGCGCCGAAGGTACTCGCCGTCGGCTATCGCCTCTTCTTCGACCTCGACCCGCAGCACCGCGGCCTCGCGAACCTGCAGGCGCAGGGCACGACGCGCGCGGCGATCATGAGCGCCGACGCGCCGGAGCAGAGGTTCACGCTTGGCGAAGCCTCCGCCGCCGCGCAGTTCGCCGACTACCTGAAGGAGGGCGTGCTGCACATCTGGGCGGGCCTCGACCACATCCTGTTCCTGCTGTCGCTGCTGCTGCCCGCGGTGCTCGTCCATTCGCGCATTCCCGGACAGGCGTGGGCGCCGGCTCCGAGCTTCCGGTACGCGTTCGTCGACGTGCTCAAGGTCGTGACGGCGTTCACCGTCGCCCACTCGATCACGCTGTCGCTCGCCGCGCTCGGGGTCGTCGTGCTGCCGTCGCGCTGGGTCGAGTCCGCCATCGCGGCTTCGGTCGTGCTCGCCTCGCTCAACAACGTGTGGCCGGTCGTCTGCGGCAGGCGGTGGGTGCTCGCGTTCGCGTTCGGGCTGATCCACGGCTTCGGCTTCGCGAGCGTGCTGGCCGACCTCGGGCTGCCGCAGGACTCCCTGCTGCTGGCGCTCGTCGCGTTCAACGTCGGCGTCGAGCTCGGGCAGCTGGCGATCGTTGCGGCGTTCCTGCCGGTCGCCTATGCTTTGCGGGATACCCGGCTGTACCGGCGTGCCGTGCTCGTCTTCGGCTCGCTGATGGTGGCGGCGGTCGCGGCGGCGTGGCTCGCCGAACGCGCGCTCGACGTCGCGGTGCTGCCGGGGTTCTAGTCTTGCCTCCGTGCGGCTCTGTCGACCGGCATCCGGTGGCGGGCGTGCGCACGGCCGCGAACGACTTCCCGAAGCGACACGAGACCCGATCCTGGAAGAGCGGACCCGCGCCATTTTCGGGACCGGCGCGCCAACGCTGTCGCGCGGCTCGAACGGTATGATGCGGGCTTCGTTTCCGGCCGCGCGCTTGCGCGCGGCGCCTCCCTCTCCATGACCAGCGGAGCAGTGCAGATATGAGAGCCGGAACCTCGCAATTCCTGAACTGGGCGCTGCTCTGCGCCGTCGCGGTGACGCTGCTTGCGGGCTGCGGCAAGAAGGACGACCCGATTGCCAAGGCCGAAAAGAAGGACGTGGCCACTGGCGTATCCGCGCCGGGCATCGCCGAAACCAAGGCCATCGCCGAGGAGGCGTTCGTCTACGGGTTGCCGCTCGTGATGAACTATGCGGTGATGAACGAATTCGTGGTGGACAGGAACTCGGGGCAGTACAAGGCCCCGTTCAACACGATCAGCAACGAAGCCCGCGTCTTCACCTACAAGGACACGGCGGTCGTCACGCCCAACAGCGACACGCCGTATTCGATGCTCTGGCTCGACCTGCGCGCGGAGCCGATGGTGATCTCGGTGCCGGCGGTGGCGAGAGAGCGCTACTACTCGGTGCAGTTGATCGACGGCAATGCGTACAACTACGGCTACGTCGGCAGCCGTGCGACGGGCATCGACGCCGGCGCCTATCTCGTGGCCGGGCCCGACTGGAAGGGCGAGACGCCGCCCGGCATCAAGAAGGTCTTCCGCTCGACGACGCCGTTCGCGCTCACGATCTTCCGGACGCAGCTCTTCGATGCCAAGGACATGCCGAACGTGGAGAAGGTGCAGGCGGGATACAAGGCGGAACCGCTGTCCGCGTTCCTGAAGCAGCCCGCGCCGCCCGCCGCGCCGAAGATCGACTTCGTCCCGGCCACGACGGCGGGGATCAAGGCGAACTTCTACGAGTACCTCGACGCGGCCCTCCGGTTCGTTCCCGAGACGCCTGAGGACAAGGCGATCCGCGCCAGGCTCGCCAGCATCGGCATCGGGCCGGGCAGGACGTTCGCGTTCAAGGAGCTCTCGCCGGAACACAAGGCCGCCGTGCTGCTGGCGATGAAGGAGGGCGACGACAAGGTGGACCGCTACCTTGCGTCCGGAATGAAGGACATCAACGGCTGGAAGGTGGGCTCGCTCTTCGGTGACCGCGCGTTCTACAACGGCGACTGGCTGAAGCGCGCCGCTGCCGCGAAGGGGGGCATCTACGGCAACGACGCGGTCGAGGCGATGTACCCGATGACGCGCGTGGACGCGACCGGAGAAACGATCGACACGAGCAGGCACAACTACACGCTAACGTTCCCGGCCGGGAAGCTCCCGCCGGTGAACGCGTTCTGGTCGGTGACGATGTACGACGGCAAGACGCAGCTGCTGATCGAGAACCCGATCAACCGCTACCTGATCAACTCGCCGATGCTGCCGGCGATGAAGAAGAACCCCGACGGCTCGCTGACGATCCACATCCGGAAGGACTCGCCGGGCAAGGCGAAGGAGGCGAACTGGCTGCCCGCGCCGAACGGCCCCGTCTACCTCGTGATGCGCCTCTACTGGCCGAAGGACGCGCCGCCGTCGATCCTGCCGGCGGGCGAGGGCGCGTGGGCGCCGCCCGCAGTGGTGAAGGCGAGCTGACGCGCGCCCGAGCGCCTCGAGGGTGACCGCGGGGTCGCCCCAATTTGTGTGCGCACTCCGCGCGGCGCGTACCGCACAGTTGCGCGCAGGCGATTGCGTCGGCCAGCCTGCATGGCCGCGGCTACACCGTTTGCGGGCGACGACGAAGGTATGCTTCGACGCCCGCGGCCAGCACGACGAGGACCCACACGATCACCGGCCCGCTCGGCAGGTCGGCCGCGGTCGACAACAGCAATCCGCCGAGATAGCCGGCCGCCGCGAGCGCCCACGCGGCGGGCAAGCGTCCGCGCGACATCCGGCGGGTGGCGAGCGGCGGCACGATCAGCGTCGCGAAAACGAGGTAGAGGCCGACCAGCTGCACGGACAGGGTGACCGCGAGCGCGAAGAGCACGTAGAACCCCGCCCGCGGCAGGCGGTCGCCCGCGCCGAACCAGACCGCGAGGATTGCCGCATAGGCGACCGCCACCCACGCGAGTCGCGCGGGCTGCACCCAGAGGATCTGGCCGACGAGGAGGTCGCGCAGGTGCTCGCCGCCGTGCACGTTGCCGGCGAGCAGCAGCACGCTGCCGGTCGCGCCCAGCACGAAGACGACGCCGATCACCGCTTCCTGCACGTCGGCGTACGCGCGCTCCGTCCAGGTGAGCAGCAGCGCGCCGCCGAGCGCAGCGCCCATCGCGGCGACCTGCACCGCCATGCCCTGCGCGTCGAATCCCAGCTGATCGGCGAGCAGGACGCCGCATCCGGCGATCTGCGCGATCGCAAGGTCGATGAAGACGATCCCGCGCGCGAGCACCTGGCCCCCGAGCGGTACGTGCGTCGCCGCGACGAGCAGTCCCGCAACGAATGCGGGCAGCAGGATCGAGAGCTCGACCGCGCCGAAGCTCACTGCGTCCCCTTGCGGAGCCTTGCCAGCGTGTCGTCGAACAGCGCAAAGAGGTCCTTCGCCTCGGCGTTGCCGCCGACGGTGAACGGAAGCGCGACGGCGTTGATCTTCGCGCGCTCGGCGATCCACGCCGACGCCCGATCGCCCTGATACGCGGCGCGGATCACCATCTTCGGCGATTGCTTTTGCGCCGTCGCCAGCACTTCGGACAGGTAGGCGGTGGTCGGCTCCACCCCGGGCTTCGGCTCCAGCGCCGCGATCTCGTTCATCCCGAGCCACGCGATCAGGTACGTGAAGGCCTTGTGCTGGACCACGATCGGTGCACCGCGAAGCGGTGCGCCCTGCTGCTCCCACTTCGCGATGGCGGCGGTCCACCGCTCGGAGAACTGCTTTGCGCGGGCGGCATAGGCCGCTGCGTTGGCCGGATCGAGTTCGGCAAGACGCGCGGCCAGCGGCGCCGCGACGCGCAGGATGTTGCGCGGGTCGGTCTGGATGTGCGGGTTGCCGGCCGCGTGCACGTCGCCGTCGGCGCGATCGAGGCGCGCGGGCTTCTCCAGCAACGGCACATGGGCGGTCGCCTCGAAGTAGCCGGGCTTGCCCGGCTGGATCTTCGGGTTGCCGGCCTGCCGGGTCACGAGCGGCAGCCAGCCGATCTCGAGTTCGGCGCCGGTGGCGACGACGAGGTCCGCGTTGCGGGCGCGCGCGATGAGGCTCGGCTTGGCCTCGACGTGGTGCGGGTCCTGCAGCGCGTTGGTGGCGACGTACACCTTCACGTTGTCGCCGCCCAGTTCCTCGGCCAGCGCCCCCCACTCGGGTACCGTCGCGAAAATGCTGAGCGCGGCCCATGCGGGCGCAGCGGCGAATGCGATGGCGACGAGCAATCCGCGGAAGATCGGTTTCACGGGTGTACTCCTCTAGTAGCGATGGGCGCCGTGCGCGCCGAGCGTCAGGATGTATTGCACGAAGATCTGGTTGTCGGTGAGCCCGGGCTGCACCTTGCTCTGCTGGAACTGCAGCCGGAAGCGGCTGAACTCCGACGGCGTGTAGTCGAGCATCACGGCGGCGCGCTGCGGATTGAACGACGAGCCGGCGAGGTACGACCCGTTGACGCCGTAGTCGACGGTGCCGGGATCGAGCCAGTCGTAGCGCGCACCGACGCGCCAGTACGGCATGAACTGGTAGACGGCCTGCGCGTAGAACCCGCTCTGCGTCGAGCGGTAGTCGCCGGTCTGCGTCGACCCCAGCGCGCCATCGCCGTCGTAGGTCAGGTCGCCGCGCTCGCGCCGCCAGAAATACTCGGACTGGAACTTGAAGTTGCGCTCGGTCGCGTTGCCGTTGGGCGCCCATTTCCATACGAAGTCCGCGATCGCGACCTGGCTGCGCCCGGTGAAGCTGACCTCCGCCGCGTCGCCGCCGATGCCGGTCTGCGAGTACGCGCGATCCTGCGCCGCCGTCTGCAGGTACGACAGCCCCGCACGCCAGCTGTTGCTCGCGTCGAGGTCGCCGCCGGCGTGCACGTAGACCGTGCCGTCGCCGATGCCGTTCTTGTTGCGCGAATTGCCCGGATATCCGTCGCCGCTGCCGAGCTCGGCGCCGAACTCGACGTACGTGTCGGCGGGGGCCACCCACTTGAGCTGGACGCCGTTCTGCGTGTACTGGCCGCCGAGGAACGCCTGATACACGAGCGGGGCGTCGTAGAAGTCCCAGACGTGCTGGTGCTGGTCGTTCAGGTAGCCGATGCCGGAGAAGAAGCGCCCGAACTTGGGCGCGAGGCCGTACGGCAACCCGGTGGCGACGCCATAGGCTTCCTCGACGGACACCGTGTTGTCGGGCGTGAGCGAGAACGTGAGCGCGGCCGCGAACAGGTGGTCGACGCTGGCGGACAACGTCAATTCCGACTCGGCGATGCTGAAGCTGCGCGGACCCGGCCCGATGTCGCCGGACGGCGCGAATCCCGCGATCGCGTATTGGCCGGGATCCTGCGACAGGTTGATGTACGCACCCTGCAGCACGGCCGAGATGGCCGGGTTGAACGCGGCGATTCCGGTTGCCGCCGGCAGCGCGGGCGCAGGGGCAGGCACGGGCGGCGCGGCGGCCGCGGTCGCCGTGGCGGGTACTGCGGTCGCGTCGGACGCGCGCGCGGACGGCGCCTGCGCGGCGCTCAGGCGCTCCTCCAGCGCCTTGATGCGCGCTTCGTACGATTCCTTGAGCTGCCTGATCTCGTCGCGAATGGCGGCAAGGTCGGCGTCGGTGGCCGCGTACGCGTGCGGCGCTGCGCAAAGGGCGAGCGCCATGGCGCCACGCGCCAATGTCTGGCTGGTCATGGGCATACCTCCCGGACAAAACGAATGAACAGCGCGCCGCACGGGGGGCGGCGCACGTCGTCAACGCAATGTCAGCAGAGGACGGGCGGGGCCCGGCTGTGAAACCAGGCCGGGGCTTCCGTCGCGCGGATCTTCAATCCGCGGAGCGGCAAACCAGCGAAGCGAGCCGGCGGCAGAGACGCTGCGGGCGTGCCGTGGACGACATTGAAGCCGCCGGCCAAGAGTACGCATTCGACGCAATCGACGGCCGAACCGGTGGTCGAAAGCGCGGACTCCGGCGCCGGCGCGGTGCGTCCGGCAAGATGGGTGATCGGGTGAACGTACGACTGCTGCTGCATCGCGAGCAGCAGCAGGGCAAGCACGGCGAAGAGGACGGGGCGGCGCATGTCGGTACGCATTGTGCGCGCGGCGCGACGGCCTCACCGTTCGGCCGAACGGTCGAATCTCCGCCGCGCACAATGAACGGTCAAGCATACGCGGCGCCGGCGAAGGCGCCAAGTCACACCGCGCGCGTGCCGACGGGATTACGACGACGGCAGCTGCATCGCCCGCACCGCGACCTGCTCGCGCGCCATCGTGCGGTCGAGGAGCTTCGCCGCGTTGTAGATCGCGGCGATCGTCGGCGTGGGGACTCCCGCCAGCTGCCCGAGCTCGACGACCGACCCCACGAGTGCGTCGATCTCCAGCGGTCGCCCCGCTTCGACGTCCTGCAGCATCGACGTCTTGTGCCGGCCCACCTTGGCGGCGCCGTCGATGCGCTTG
>Ga0315287_10003850_pt1 | contig 14556 bp, 13 predicted proteins | sample YL17G11_0_MG_FD_205037 | JGI IMG/M metagenome (GOLD analysis project Ga0315287, IMG submission 205037) | Sediment microbial communities from Yellowstone Lake, YNP, Wyoming, USA - YL17G11_0 | ecosystem: Environmental > Aquatic > Freshwater > Lake > Sediment | place: USA: Wyoming | collected... | reverse complement strand
TGTGCGCCTCGTCGAAGATCACCGCGTTGTAGCGCGGGATGACCTCCCCGAACTCCAGCTTGCGGATCGCGAGGTCCGCGAAAAAAAGATAGTGGTTGACCACTATGATCTCGGAGGCCTGGGCCTTCATCTTGAGCCGGGTCACGAAGCAGTCCCGGAAATGGTCGCAGTTGCTGCCGAAGCAGAGGTCGGTGTCCGAGGATATTTTTTCCCAGACCGGGTTTTCTTCGCTGAGTTCTTTCAACTCCTCACGGTCTCCGGTCTCGCTGGCTTCCGCCCAGGACCGGATCTGCTCGAATGCCTCGCCGTCCTCAAGGAACTCCAGCCGGGGCTGGCGCGCCAGTTTATGGAACCGGCGCCAGCAAAGATAGTTGGCCCGGCCTTTCATCATCACCGCCTTGAACTCAAAATGCCTCTGGAGCATGGGCAGGTCCTTGTAAAAAATCTGTTCCTGCAGGGTCTTGGTGCCCGTGGAAATGATCACTCTCTGGTTGGAGAGGATCGCGGGCAGGAGATAGGCCAGGGTTTTTCCGGTGCCGGTGCCGGCCTCGGCCATGAGGACCCCGCCGTCGACCAGGAGCTTGAGCGCGGCCTGCGCCATCTGTATCTGCTCGGGCCGGTGCTCGTACCCGGGCAGCTCCTTGGAAAGCACGCCTCCCTTGCCCAGATAACCTTCAATGGTCTTTACATATTCTTTTGATATCGCAGGCATCAGTTATTCCGCTCGGACGAAATGACCATTATTTTTCAGGCCCGGACTGCCCATCTCTATTGCACTCTTTGTTTCTCCTGAGCACGAGCCATCCCCAGACCAGGATCACCAGGGTGCCGAAAATCCCGATCAGCCCGGCCGGTATCGCCCTCGCTTTTTCAAAACCGGCGAAAGCCCCGGTCGCGTTCACGAACGGGGACACCCGGAAGGCATAGGCCAGCGCGCCCATCAAAATCAAGCCCGTCACCAGCCACAATGCCGCGTTTCTATCTTTGGTCTTCAATTTTTTCCTCGGGATACAGCTCCATGTATTTTTCAATAAGGGTCCTGGCCAAAGGCGCGGCCGCGGATGCGCCGTGCCCGCCGTGCTCGACCAGCACTGTCACCGCCACTTGAGGGTCATCCGCCGGGGCATAGGCTATGAACCAGGCGTGGTCCCGGAATTTTTCCGGGATCTGGCTCTCACTAAACCCTTCAAAGGCCTTGAGCTTGACCACCTGGGCGGTGCCGGTCTTGCCCGCGATCTTGACCTTGTCGCTCCTCGCGCCCCGGAACGCGGTGCCGCCCGGAGTGTTGACGACCCCGGTCATGGCGTCCTTTACAATCTTCCAGTTCTGCGCCGCGAAAGGCAATTTTTGCACGAGCTTGGGACCCAATTCGGCATATTCAGATTCCGGCACGCCCATCACTTCCTTCAACAGAGTGGGCCGGTAAAGCCGCCCTTCATTGGCAATGGTCATGGTCATGACCGCGGACTGGATGGGAGTCAGGGAGATGAACCCCTGGCCGATTGACGCGCTGATGGTGTCCCCGGTATGCCATTTTTCCTTCCGCACCTGCTCGCGCCATTGCGAGGTGGGGATCAGGCCGCTGCTTTCACTCGGGAACCCGATCCCGGTCCTGAGGCCCAGCCCCAGGAGATTGGCGTAATAGGCGATCCGGTCGATGCCCAGCAAATAGCCGACATGATAAAAATAAACATCGCAGCTTTGGATGATCGCGGGCTGTAGCGAAATACTCCCGTGACCGCCCTTGCTCCAGCACCGGAAGGGAATCTTGCCCAGATAAAAAACTCCCGGACAACTGAACCGGGTGTTGGCGTCCAGTACTTTTTCCTGCAGGCCCGCAATGGCATCCACCACTTTGAAGGTGGAGCCGGGGGGATAGGTCCCCTGGACCGGTCGGTTAAAGAGCGGGTGCATGGGGTCTTGTTCCAATTGTTTCCAGGCCTCGACATCGATCTGGCCTCTGAACACCTCAGGGTTAAAGGTGGGCGCGCTCGCCATAACCAGGACTTCGCCGTCCTTGACCGAGAGCATGACGATGGCGCCGGCCTTGCCCGCGAGCATTGACTGGGCCAGCTCCTGGAGTTCGAGGTCGATGGTGAGCCGCACATCCTTGCCCGGCTCCGGCGGCTTGCTCTCAAACTTGATGCCGGGAATAATCTCCGGAGAGCGCTCCCGGCCCTGCGCGTCCACGATCTTAAACTTGGTGCCGTCCCTTCCCCGCAGCCATTTCTCATAGAGCTGTTCCACGCCCGCCTTGCCGATGTAATCGCCCATTTGGTAATCGGAGAATTCGGGCTTCTGCATTTCAAGAGGAGAAATTTCTCCGATGTACCCGAGGATGTGGCAGGCGGCCTCGCCGGAGGGATAGAACCGGATCGGCTGGTACTCGATATCAACCCCGGGCATCTCCCGGATGTGCTCTTCGAGGCGGGAAAGCTCTTCCCAGTTCAAATTCTCCTTGACTTTCACGGGCACGAACGGAGACCAGTTTTTTTCCACTTTTATTTTGGCGGATAGCTGTTCCGCGGACATGCCTATGACCGAGGCGAGCCGGTCAATGGTCTGCTGGTTGGCGTCTTTGGGGATGATGGTCAGGTTGAAGCCGGGCCGGTTGCCCGCGATTTTTTTCCCGTTCCGGTCCAGGAACTGGCCGCGGCTGGACTTGATCCGGACCTTGCGGAATTGGTTTGCGGTCGCCAGCAGCTTCCATTTCTCCCCCTGCATCACCTGCAGCTGCCAGAAACGGAACAGGATCAACAGGCCGAGCACGATCAATGCCACCCGGAAAAATCGCAGCCGTTTGCCGGTATCCTCTTTTTCAAACTCGTCCAGGTACCTCTGCATGTCAGCCCCGCCTGGGTTCAACGACTTCCGGGAGCATGTCGTAAAAATCCTTCACCCGGCTGAAAGCCAAAAAGATGAGGGGCGCGAAAAAGGCGTTGATGGTGATTTCCAGGATGAAGTATTGGAGCGGCTGGACGCGGTAATATTCCTTGCCCACAAAAATCTCCAGCAGCAATAAAACGATCAATTTAAAAAAAATGGAAAGTCCCAGGGAGAACAGGGACTGGCCGCTAAGGCTCCGGGGCGTAAAGCGGTCCCGGAGCAGCCAGCAGATGAAATAAAGACTCATGCCCGCGGTCATGTAGACCCCGCTCAAGGTGCCGCTCAGAGCCCCCCAGGCAAAGGCGAGCAGGAAAGAAAGCAAAGCACCTTCCAGGGTTTTTTTGAAAAATGACAGCCAGATTATCATCCCGAATACCAGGTTGAACTCGATTTTTCCCCCGGAAATCCGGGAGACCACGGTTGTCTGCAAAACAATCGCGGCCAGGCCGAAGAGAATGGTCAGGCCCCAGTCTCTAATTCTTTTTCTGGCCATCGCCGTCCTCGTCCTTGTTTTGAGAGCCTTCCACCGGGCTTGACGGTTCTTGGCCGACCACCACCAGGACCTGCTCCAGGTGGTTGAAATCCACACTCGGCTTGATCAAGCCCTGGGGCGACCCGAAAAAGGGGTTGACCTCCATGCCCGTGATCGCGCCCACCTTGATCCCGGCCGGAAAAACTCCGCCCAGGCCGCTGGTGGTAAGCTCATCGCCGGGCTCCAGGCGGGCGTCGGGATGGAGATAAATCAACAACATCTTTTCCGCCTGGCCGGTGCCCTGCAAAATTCCGCGGTCCCGGGTCCTTTCAACGGTCACGCTCACGCGGCTGGTGGGGTCTGTGATCAGCAGCACCTGGCTGCGGTGCCGGGCGAGGGCGCGGCCCGGCTCGTCAACGATCTGGCCGACCAGTCCCTGCGGGCAGATCACAGCCATCCCCGCGCTGAGCTTGTCGCTGCGGCCCTTGTTGATGGTCAGGGTCTGGCCGTAGCTGGAAAGGTCCCAGCCGATTATCCTTGCGGGCATGGTCGAGAGGCTCAGGCCGCTTGCAAAATTGAGCATGGCGCGCAGCCGTTCGGTCTCCTGGGCCTGCTCCCGGAGCATCTGGTTTTCCATTTCCAGAAACGCCACCTGTTTTTGGAGGGCGAGGTTCTGTTTCCGTGTATCGATCAGGTAAACATAGTTTTTCCAGAAATCGGTCGCGTCCTCTTTGGTATAGGTATAGGCGCGCTGGGGAAAGCTGATCAGTTCCGCGGTTTGTCGCGAAAAAGGACTGGGCCTGCTTTCCCCTTTTTGGAATGACTGAACGGAAAGGATGATCAGGCTGAACAGCCACAAGCCGGCCGGGATGATCAGTTTCTGGTATCGGAACAGAGGGCTTGGCATCTCATTTCCGGGGCCTGCTAATCAATTTCGATTTCTTTAAGCAGTTTTTCGTCGTCCAGCACCTTGCCCGCGCCCAGCGCCACGCAGCTCATCGGGTCTTCCGCGCGCGTGACCGGCAGGCCCGTGATCTCGCGGAGCAGGACATCCAGGTTGCGGAGCAGCGCCCCTCCTCCGGCGAGAACGATGCCCTTGTCCACTATGTCGCTGGCCAGTTCGGGGGGAGTGCGCTCGAGCGCGGTGCGCACCGCATCGATGATGGCGTTGATGGTCTCATCGAGCGCCTCCCGGATCTGCTCCGAGGTTATTTCCATGGTCTTGGGTATGCCGCTCACCAGGTCGCGGCCCTTGACCTCCATCTTCAACTCGTCGGCCAGCGGGTATGCGTTCCCGATGTTGATCTTGATCTGCTCCGCGGTCTGCTCGCCGATGAGCAGGTTGAACTTGCGCTTTATGTACTGGACGATGTCCTCGTCCATCTTGTCGCCCGCGATCCGGATCGATTCGCTGAGCACGATCCCGGCCAGGGAGATCACCGCCACCTCGGTGGTGCCGCCCCCGATGTCAACGATCATGTTCCCGCTCGCCTCCCGGATGGGCAGGCCCGCGCCGATCGCCGCGGCCATCGGCTCCTCAACCAGATGGACCTCTCTTGCGCCCGCGGCTTTGGCGCTGTCCCGCACCGCGCGTTTTTCCACCTCGGTGATCCCGAAGGGCACGCACACGATGATCCGTGGCCTTATCAAAGTCTTCCGGTTATGGGCCTTGGAGATGAAATAGCTGAGCATGTGCTCGGTGATCTCAAAGTCAGCGATCACGCCGTCTTTCATGGGTCGCACCGCCCGGATGCTGCCCGGGGTCTTGCCCAGCATCTGCTTGGCCTCGCCGCCCACGGCGAGCACCTCGTCGCGGTTGGTCCGCGGGTTCCGGTACACCGCCACCACGGACGGCTCGTTGATGATGATCCCTTTATTCTTCACATAGACCAGGGTGTTTGCGGTGCCCAGGTCTATGGCAAGATCGCTGGAAAAAAAATTAAAAAGTGAACTAAGCGACATCCAAGCTCTCCTTTTTGACATAATTTTTGGTAGTTTAGCAGGATTTCTGTTTTTACTCAAACTCCTGCCATAAACACGTTTTTGGAGCATATAAATCGCTGTTAATAAAAAACTTGTCAGGCCGTTTAAAAATCATGAGAGTGGTGTTATTATAAACGGTCAAATAATTTTTTCAGGAGGGCAAGAGATGGAAAGGACTTTGGCGATAGTCAAGCCGGACGCGGTTGCCAAGAAAGCCGCGGGCGAAATAATCAGCGAGTACGAAAAGGCCGGTTTCAAGATCGCGGCCATGAAGATGCTCCATCTTTCCCAAAAACAGGCCCAGGGATTTTACGCGGTCCATCAAGGCAAGCCTTTCTTCGAGAGCCTGTGCAAATTCATGTCCAGCGGGGCCTGCATCGTGCTGGTGCTGGAGGCCGAGGATGTCATACTGAGAAACCGCAAGCTGATGGGCGCGACCGACCCGGCCAAGGCCGATCCCGGCACGCTCCGCAAGAGGTTCGCGTCCAGCCTGGAGCGCAACGCCGTGCACGGCTCCGACGCCCCGGACACCGCCAATTTTGAAATCGGATATTTTTTCAACGGCCTCGAATTCGCGGACAACCAGGGATAAATCCGACATGAAACGATTTCAATTGCCGGCAATCATTTTAGCTCTTATATTGGCGGGCCCAGCCGGTTTGAGAGCCCAATTAAAAGATTTCAGGCAAATCGATTTTCCGAAAAAAGAAATCTCGAGCATGGTCATACCCATCCCGGATTCCTGCCACAACCAGGGGATTGTGTTGGATGAAAATTTCCTTTACCTGAGCTGCGTGGACATCAAGTCGAAAAAGGCCCTGCTCTATCAACTCTCCCGGCCCAAGCCCGGGAAAAAGGACCAGCCGGATTCACCCAAAAAGCTGGACCTCACCGAGGGCGGCCAATACCACCCCTCAGGCCTGGACATCAACGGGTCATGCCTCTGGGTTGCGGTCGCGGACTATCACCCCGCGCCCGCCAGATCAACCATCAAATGCATTGACCGAAAAACTTTTCAAAATATGCCCGACAAAAAAATCGAAATTGCCGACCACATCGGCGCCCTGGCCGCGTCGCAAAACTGGATCGCGGCTTTCAACTGGGACGCCAAGCAACTATATCTGATCGACTATTCCGGAAAAATTTTAGCCCAAGGCCCGAACCCCGGCGCGGTTGCTTACCAGGACTGCAAATTTTTCAAGGACAACCTGATCATTTGCTCGGGCTCGGCAGGAGCGATTGGCGGCAAAGGTTTCCTGGATATGCTGGAAATCGGGGGCGTTGATCCCCGGACCTGGATACTAGTCAGGCGCGCGGAAATAAATGTCATTAAAAAGCTCGCTCCGCTGAACCGGGAAGGCATGGCCTGGGAGGAAAAATCTTTTTATTTCTTGCCCGGGGACTCACCCGGCCCGGTGCTTTATCAATACGAGTTCCCGAAATTCTTTGACTGAAACCTTACATTCGTTGGCCTGAAAGGCGAAATGGAACCAAGCAAAATAAATCTTCTCAACTCATCGCAGGACGAGCTTGAGGACTGGATGACCGGGCACGGCGAGCAGAGCTACCGCGGCCGCCAGGTCATGCACTGGCTTTATCAAAAACAGGCGTCCGGTATTTCAGAAATGACCGACCTTCCGGCCAGACTCCGCGAGAAACTTTCCGGACATTTTTGCATCAGCCATCCCCGGATAATAAACAAATCCGAGGCCGGGGACGGCACCGTGAAATTTTTATTCGGGCTGGAAGACCGGCAAAAAATCGAGGCGGTGCTCATCCCGGAGCCTGAGAAAAAAGAAAACACGCTCTGCGTCTCGGTCCAGGCCGGCTGCAAATACGGGTGCGCTTTTTGCGCCACCGCCCAGGCCGGTTTCAAGCGCGACCTTACGAGCGGGGAAATCCTGGGCCAGTACCTGGCGGTCATGAAAAATCATCCGCCCGGTTTCCGGATCCACCGCCTGGTCATCATGGGCATGGGCGAGGCGCTGGATAATTTCGATGCGTTGAAGGCCGCGATTGCGATATTCACATCCCGGCAGGGACTCGGACTTTCGCCCCGACGCATCACCATCTCCACCGCGGGCATCGCGCCCTTGATCGCCGAGGCCTGGGCTTTGGGCGCCAACCTCGCCGTCTCTTTGAACGCCGCTGACAATGAAAAGCGCAGCCGCCTGATGCCCCTCAACAGTAAATATCCGCTCTCCGCTATCATCTCCGCGCTCCGCAATCTGGACACATCCACCCGGCAGAAACTGACCGCGGAATATGTTATGCTAAAGTCCGTGAACGACTCATTGCAGGACGCGGACCGGATGGCTTTGCTCCTGTCCGGGATCGACATCAGGGTCAACCTGATCCGGTTCAATCCCTTTCTTGGCTGCGATTTCTCCGCCTCCGATGAGCCGCGCGTGCTGGCGTTCCAGGAGCGTCTGAAAAAAGCGGGGTTCATGACTTTCATCCGGAAGAGCAAGGGCCGGGAGATCCTGGCGGCCTGCGGGCAGCTGGCGGGGAGGAAATGATGGTCCCGATCGATATCTGGGTGGTGCTGGCGGTTTTCGGCGTGGTTGCCATTGGAATGTTTGCTTCCATTTGGCTGATCCGGGCGCGGACCAAGATTCCGGCCAGGGTAAAAATCGAAAAGCTCGCGCCGGATGAAATCGACCCCGAATTCGCGGAGGTGATGGAACGATACAAAACCGAACTCAGCGCGCTCGGGTTTGAAAAAGCCGGAGACTTCGCGGTGGCGGGCATGGAAGGTGAAAGCCCGCACCGGGTCTTCGTCAATCAGAAAGAAAATTCCTGCGCCATGCTCAGCGTACTAAGTGTCGGAATGACCAAAAAGGGACACCTGGAATTTTTCACAAAATTCAAGGACAACAGCTCCCTGAGCACGGACCAGGCCCTGGTCCCCAATTTCCTGGCCGTGCCCCCAAACCGCGAACTGCACCGGCTGTCCCCGGCGCTCAGCCCGGAGCAGCTCTGGAATTTCCACAAACAACAACTTGAAGAATCCCAATCCAAGAACCAGCAACCTTTGCCGGTCAGCAAGGACGGCATTTACCGGGAGATCCAGCAGGACCAGCAGGACCTGATCGATTTCCAGGTCAAGAGCGGCCTTTTTTCGGTTGACGAAGAGCAGGAACACTTGATCCCCAGTTGGAAATTCGCGCTCTTTTTCATGTTCAAAATTATCGATCCGATCCCCTTCGGCGTCAGCGTAAAAAGGCTGATCATCGGGATCGGGAGCTGCGCCGTGATCATTTTCGGTTTTTTCGCGCTCGCCAGGTGGCAGGGACTGGCCGGTTTTCTTTCCGGGCTGCCAATCACCGAGCACCAGCTCCGCTACATTGTCGCCGGCCTGGGCGCGGTGACCGCGGGGATGCTTTCAGGCTATATCCTTCATACCCGGGGCGTGCTTTGGGGAGGCGCAATTTCTTTGGCCGGCTATTTCCTGATCAACAACTCATTCCCCAACGCGTTCATCATCATCCTGATCTGCGCCTATGCCGGCCTGACCGGGAACCGCATTTTTGAATACAGCCAGAGCAAGGCCGTCACCCGGTTCACCGGCCCGCTGATCGCGCTCCTGGGCCTGGTCCTGGTCGGGTGGTTCATGCTCGAAAAATCGATTGTGCCCTAAGGGTTGATGCGGAAGTTCACCCGGTTTTTTTGCCGGGCAAGCTCGTCTGCATATTCCGGGCAGAAAGTCACACCGTCTAAAAGTTCCTTGGCTTCCTCTAAACGGTCCAGCTCCATCAGCAGCTGGCTATAATTGATGCGCACGATGCAACTGGCCGGCTCCAGAGCGAGCGCCTGCTTGAACAAGATTTCCGCGCTCTTTAATTCTCCCTTTGCGGACAGCACCCGGGCGTAGTTATCGATCGCGGACGCGTCCTCCGGGTTTGCGCTTATCGCCTTCTGGTATTCGCGCTCGGCCTGGGCGTAATTGCCGCTGCGCTCCAATAGCAGCCCCAGGTTGTTGCGGCCGCGGGAATGGTCTGGAAAATTTGCCACGGTCGAACGCCAGAGCCGGACCGGGCTTTGCCACTTAAGAGCCCATGACGCGGACAGGGCGAACAAGCACATGAAAACAAGGAAAGCAAGCCCGATTGTGATGTTGCGATTCCTTTTTAAAGACAGCGCAATCAATTCTCCAAAGACCAAAAAAACCGCGATCCCCGCCATGTAGACCCGGTTGATGTTCCCTTCAACCACCAGCGGCACCACCGAAGAACTGGGCGAGAGCACAATGAAAAAAAAGAAAACAAAAAACGACGCCAGCGGTTTTTTCCGGGCCAGAAAAATTGCCGCGACTGCCGCCGCAGCCGGTAAAATCATGCTCAAGACGCTTTGCCAGACCGGCACCGGGCTGACTTTGAGGTCAACCACCGGATGGAGCGGGAAGATCAAAAAGCGCAGATAATACAAAATCACCCGGGGCTGCAGGAGCAGGTTTTCCAGGACCGGCCGGGGTCGCGCGGGCGGGAAAAAAGTGTCCAGGCTTAAGCCTCTCCGGGCCATGAAATACGCGATTGCGGAAAGCCAGAAAGCGGCCAGCAGATAAACCGACCGTCTGTCCAGCTTTTTGAAAACCAGTCGCTCCAGGGTCAAGACCGCGGGCAGGGTGATGGCGATGTCCTTGCTCAACAGCCCGAGCCAAAAACCCAGCAGGCTGAAAACGGCGAGCGCGATCCATGCGGATTTTTTTGCGGCCTGCCCTGCCTTCACAAACAGCCAGAAAGACAGCAAATAGAAAAAGCTGGCGAAGAGTTCTGCGCGCGCGCTGATGTATAACACCGGCTCAACACGGCTGGGATGGATCCCGAAAAACAAAGCGGCCAGGAAGGCCAGGAGCGCGGACCCGGAAAGCGCATCGATCAAAAGAAAGACCATGGCCACGCACAAAAGATGCGCGCACAGGCTGGTCAGGTGCCAGCCAAAAGTGTCCGCCCCGGAGATTCGCCAGTTGAGCGCGAGGCTTGAGATCACGAGCGGCCTGAACATCCGCGCCTGGTCCGCGGAGAAGGTCTCCAGCTTGTAAAAATATTCGGAGTATTTGGGGGCTTTGATCGCCGGGTTCATCACGATCGTGTTGTGGTCGTCGTAAAAGAACGGCCCCTTTAGACCGGGCAGAAAAGGCAGGGCGCTGACCACGACCAGGGTCAAGATCAACCCGGCTTTTAAAGCGTTTGATCGCCCGGCAGCGCTCATATTTTCAATTTAACAGAATTATTATTTATCACAAACAAGTTGACAGGACGGGGGTCGGTGCTCATAATCTATTTAAGGAGGGACCGATGCCGATTTTTGAATATAGGTGCAGGAAGTGCGGGAACGAATTCGAAGAACTGGTCCGGAGTTCTTCTGAAAAAATATGCTGCCCGAAATGCGATTCGGCAAAGGTCGCCAAAAAGATGAGCGTGTTCGCGCACAAGAGCGGGGAAAAATTCCATTCCAGTTCCTCGGGCGCCGGCTGTCATTCCTGCTCCTCCGGGTCCTGCTCCAGCTGCGGGAAAGGCTGAACCGGCGTTTAATAACCCAGGCAGAGACCCTGGTTCAGCAGGCTGAACCGTCCGGACTTGTATTCCAGGAGAGCGCGGCACACCTCGGCCCCGCTGCCGCCCGTGCCCAGCAAATAGAATTCATCCTTGCGTGAAAACGAGAACGCGAATTCCGGGAAAATCCCCTGTGGGACTGCAAGCAGGCCTGCCTGGTCCCCCATTTCCATGACGCAGGAAGCGGTCTGCAAATCTTCTATGTCAAATTCTCCCGCGGGCCTGTGCCAGAAGCTTGCAAAATAAACCGGCTTGTCGCCGGTCTCAATTTTTTTGCAAACGGTTTCCAGGATTTTCTCTCCAGGCCACGATGATTTGCATTTTGCAAGAAGACCATTGCAGGCATCGCCTGAATCGTCTTCCATCTTTATAACATTCAGTTTTTGCTTTTTATCTTCCGTGAAATTTTTTATGGCCAGCACCCAGGTCTCGCCCGCAAACCCTGGATCCCCGGAAGGCTGGAGCAGAGCCAGGGTCAAAACCGGACCATGCGCGGGGTGGAAATACGCAAAACCGCTGATCTGCGCCCGGGCCGGTTTTCCGGACTTTGAAAGCAAAGTAAATTCGTCCTTCAAACTCACGCCCGAGAGCTTTAAAATCTTTTGGATGCGCGCCGGTTCCTTGATCAGATAGAGATCTCCCGGCTTGGGCATGGGGTGCCCCGGCTCCAGCAGGTTGACGATCCCGGTCTTGGCCTCGATGTCGATGTATCCGAGTTCCATGGATATAGCCCAGGAACCCGCCATTTCTTCCGCAGACCTGGGAATCTGGAGCGGAAAATAGATTTGTTCTTTTTCGATCCCGACAACCGCGTCCGGCAAAGCAGCAAGGATCAAAGCCACGACTAGAACCAGATTTCTCTTCATGGCTGGCAATATAACTCAAAACCAGAAGGGAATCAAGACCTTATGGGGTCAGACCCCAACTTCGGCGTCCGGGCTTCGTCGATGGGGTCTGACCCCAAATTTCCGTTGAGTCCAGCCCCCCGGCGTTTTCAGGTTGACGGTTTAAATATTTTACAAAGTGCGGCCTTGCTGTTAACCTTAGACGGATGAGTTCAATTGAGCCCCAAAAAACCGCCTCTCGTTTCGATTTATTTTTCAACATGGCGCTGGTCGGTTTATGGTCGTTTTCCGCGTTATACTTCGAGATCCTGGAATCCAAGCTGCTCCAGTTCTTCCGCGTTTACGGCCATCCCCTGTTCATTGTCGCGGTGGCCATGCTCGGGACGGGACTGGGCGGACTTTTTGTCTACTGGAGACGGGGCTATCAGGAGTCCATGCTCCGCGCCTCCCTGCTCCTGCAAGGCCCGAGCCTGATCCTGGCCATGCTCGTGCCCGGGCTTTGGGCGAACCCCGTGATCGCCATCCTGATCCTGGCCCTGGCTTTTTTCCTTTACAGCCTGCTGATCGGGATCAACTTCGCGCGCCACAGTTCCTACCACATCTATTTCTGCAACCTGGCCGGCTCCGGCGCCGGGGTTGCGTCAGTCTTTTTCCTGCTCCCGATCGTGGGCGGGGAAAGGAGCATCCTTGTCATCTCATGCCTGCTCCTGGCCGCGGGCCTGGTCTATCTGCTCCGGCAAAAAGCGCGCGGCCCGGCCTATGCCCAGACCGCGCTCCTGATCGCGTGCGTGGCATTGCTCGCATGGGATTTAAAGACCTCCAAAGTCGACATCCTGCGCCTGCCGGTGAGCAGGGTCATGCCCGGCAGGTCCGGTCTTGAAATCGCGGGCAAGGCTGTCCGCTTGAAAGGCGCGCGCTTGCTGGCCAGCCGGACCAACCTGGTGGCCAGGGTGGACGTGATTGAAACGCCCGGGCACAACGCGCGCGAATTGTTCTTCCCCGAGGGGACCGGCGCCATCGAGAATCCTTTGCTCCGCAAGGAAGCCGATCTCGACTATGAATCTGAAATCCAGTTGTACGCCAACAACACTTTTTTCTCCTCGGTGGCGGCCTCGGACAAACTGTTCACGGAATCGCTACCCTATTCGCTGCTGAAAAATCCCGAGGTCCTGATCATCGGCCCGGGAGGAGGCATGGATATTGCCCGCGCCAAATACATCGGCGCGAAGCGGATCGTGGCCGTGGAGATTAATTCAACGGTGGTGCAGCTTATGAGAGGCGCGCTCCACGCCAAGAGCAACGGGGTTTACGACGGGGTTTCAATTTTTGAGATGGACGGGAGGAGTTACCTGGAATCAAGCCTTGACAAGTTCGACCTGATCAACCTGGTGTTCGTTGACCTCTACATCCCCTTTTACAACTCCAATGTGTTCATGGAGAATTATTTATACACCGAGGAGGCGTTCGTCCAATATTTGGAGCATTTGAACCCAAACGGGGTCCTGGCCCTGACCAAAATGATCGGCTCCCTGAATTCCCCTTCGGAACTGCTCCGCATCTTCTCGACCTTGCTCCAGAGCATGAAGCAGATGAATGTGCCCGCTCCCCAGGACCATCTGGTGGTGATCGGTTTCGGGGACCCGCAAAAAGCTCATTACGCCGGGGTCATCCTGGCCAAGAAATCGCCCTTCACCAAACCGGAGATCGAGCTGGTCAAATCTTACCTGGCGCCCCCGCTTTTCGCGCTTTACATCCCGGGCGAGAAGCTCGAGCGCAACCCCTTCCAGGACCTGGTCTTATCCGCAGACGCGGACGATTTTTACCAACAGTATCCGCTCTGGGTGTCGCCGACCACGGATAACCGTCCTTTCTTTTACCTGTTTGACAAAAAACTTTCCATGCACAAAGGCATGATCCGCGACTTTTCCATTCTGCTGCTGGTCGTTTTTTTCGTCCCGTCGGCTTTTTTGATCTCGAAGCGGCGCAAGGAATTCGGCGCGTCCGGCCTGGGCTTCATGGTTTACTTCGCGCTCCTGGCCGCGGGCTACATGTTGATCGAGACCGTGCTCGTGCAGCGCTTCAACCTTTACCTCGGCGGCGCGATCTATTCCCTGAGCCTGGTGGTGGGCGCCCTGCTCCTGTTCGCGGGCCTGGGCAGCATCGTGGCCGCCAGACTTTCGACCCGTACCCAGTTGATTTTGATTTTTTTGCTTCCGTTTATTTCCCTGGCTTATGTCTTGCCGATCAACCTTGCGGGCCATGCCCTGGAATTCAGCCTGCTCAACCGGGCTTTCTTGTGCCTGGCCCTGCTGTTCCCGCTCTGTTTCCTCATGGGCGTGCCTTTCCCGCTCGGGCTGAAACTTGCGGGAGAAAAACTGGGCCGGGGCATCGAGCCGTTTTTTTTCGGGCTTAATTCCATTTTCTGCACGCTGACCGTGATTGTCTCCCTTTATGTTTCCGCAAAGTTGGGCCTGCGGATTTTATTTTTCGGGTCCGCGGCTTCATATCTTTGCGCCGGAATTTTTCTGGCGATAATGTCGCGTAAGAAATAAAAAGGGCGGAAGGAATTTCTCCAACCGCCCTTGCAATTTCTCCGACCGGTTTTATGGGGCCAGGCCTCATGGGGTCAGACCCCTCGTTTTTTTATAAAATTAGGTGTCGTTCCTTCCCAGGATGGTGACCGCGGCCACGGTGAAAGCGCCGCCCAGGTTGTGAGCAAGACCGCGCTTGGCGTCCTTGACCTGGAGACCGTCCGCCCTGCCCTGCAACTGCTTGGTGATCTCGACCAGCATCCGGCAGCCGGTGGCGCCGATCG
>Ga0315287_10003847_pt1 | contig 14559 bp, 10 predicted proteins | sample YL17G11_0_MG_FD_205037 | JGI IMG/M metagenome (GOLD analysis project Ga0315287, IMG submission 205037) | Sediment microbial communities from Yellowstone Lake, YNP, Wyoming, USA - YL17G11_0 | ecosystem: Environmental > Aquatic > Freshwater > Lake > Sediment | place: USA: Wyoming | collected... | reverse complement strand
TCGCCGCACCTATTCGGACGGCTTTCTCGGGCAGCCGCGCTCCGAGCACCTGCCCGACCAGCATCGCCAGCCCGTCGGCGACCACCATTCCGGCCGAGGAACCCAGCCACACGGGAATCACCGAATAAGTGGACGCGAGAGCGACCGTGCCCAGCATGGTCTTGTCGCCGAGTTCGGCAATAAAGAACGTGGTGAACACGCACAGGAAAGCGCCTCTTGTGCCGCACTTGGGGGCGTGGCCCTCCGCGAGGCTATCCCCTCTGAACGTCCATAACCCGAAGCCCACGAACGCAATACCCGCGACGAACCTTATCCAGTCGGCGGGAAGATAGTTGGCGGCGGATCCACCCAGAGCTACGGAAAAGAGATGCACCAGCAGAGTCGCGGACGCAATCCCGGCCAGAGTGACGCCTATGCTGAACCTGGATGCCAGGCTCATGGCCACCAACTGCGTCTTATCGCCCATTTCCAGGAAGAACACGCCTGCCAGTGAGATCCAGAATGCGTACATGGTGTATGTCCCCCAACACGGCGAAGGGATAAGTCGGCTTGCCCGAATATCAAGAAAGACCTTTGCACCCAATCAGGATGCAAAGGTCTCACTAAGCCAATCAAGGCCGGTAGAGCCAGGTCCGAAGACCAGTATGTTGACTCCACCCAGAACAGCTACTCCCCTTCGCGGTGATTCCATTATAGCAGAGGGAGCGGATGTGAGCAACTGGATGGTCGATCACACCTTCAGCACGCACACTGATTCCGGCGCCTTGATCCAGGGCACGAGGCTCTCGGTGATCCTGAAGCGCAGCACCGAATCGTCCGGGCCGACGAAGCCGGTGGTCATGTCCTGGCCGAGCACGATTGACGCGTAATGCTTGCCCGTGGCGATCAGCACTCCGCCCTTTTTGATCCCCGGCGCCTTGATAATGCTGCCACCGACCACGCTTTCCACGTGCTGCATCTCGATCTGATAGCCCTGCGGGTAGAGCCTGAAAAGCAGGTTATACAGCCCCGGAGTCAGCGCCAGCGCATACGGCCCATGGAAACCAGCCGCGTCCAGCGCGGTAACGGCCTTGATGACGTCATTTGCAGCTGTCCCGATCTCGTCCCAACCGCCGAGTTTGATCGACTGCGCGCCCGCGGCGGTCAGCAGGCCCTGTACGCCGAGGCTCTTGTTGCCTTCGAAGATCAGCGCGTCTTCGGCTGCCGCAGCGGCCATCGCGGCATCCGCGACCGCCGCCACGTCGAGCGAGAAGCCGGATTCCTCGAATGACGCAAGGTCGCGCGTGCCCAGGCTGAAGAGGGTCTCGATCATCGGCACGGGCAGGACGTCGGCCGATAGCAGTTTCGCACCGTTCTCGCTGACGACTCTATCCACCAGCGGCACGCTCTTCAATTCCAGCCCATAAGGGCCCTCGATATCCAGCAGCTTCCGGCCCGAAAGCCGGCCGCGGGCAACCGAGGTGACCACGTCATCCAGCTTCGACCAGATCTCGTCCCCAAATGGGGCATCCTCACGTCCGAGGTATTTGTTCGCCATAGTTGCATCGTCCTTTCAGTATTCAATACGGGCGGAAAGCGGAAAGCCGAAAGCCGAAAGCCTGGAAGGGACTAATCGCGAAAACCAGAAAAAAAGAAAGCCGGAAAGGCCAATGTTGCCCTTGGTTTCGGGACTGAAGTCCCGAAACACCTCAATTGGGAGAAGTGAAAGCACAGGCCTCGGAACATGTCATTCCGAGGGGAGCTAAACTAGACCCCCAAGTATGTCATTCCGAGCAACGCCCCCAAGTATGTCATTCCGAGCAACGCCCCCAAGTATGTCATTCCGAACCGAAGCCCCCAAGTATGTCATTCCGAACCGAAGCCCCCAAGTATGTCATTCCGAACGAATGTGAGGAATCTGCTTTTTCCCTTCCCCCTTTCGCGCTTTCGCTCATTTCGGCATTTCGCGGTCACTCCCTTCCCGGCCTTCCGCCTTCTGCGTTCCGCTTGATACATCACATCCTCATAGAACCGATCGTCAGTGAATTCTCCGAGCCGCGCTCGGGCTTGGCGCCGGGTTCCTCGGCTGCTTTCTCCTCGGGAGTGACCGGTTCGAGGTCGCCTCTGGAGACTTCCTCGGCCATCTCGCGCACTTCCCGGTAGCCGTTCTCCATCCACGCGATTTCCTGACCGCTGGTCAGGATGTTTATCAGCTCGGTGAATTCCCCCACGTGCACCCGTTCCTCGTTGGCTATATCCAACAGGACTTTGCGGGCGAGGGGGTTGTCGGTGGCGTCGGCGTGGGCTTCATAGATCCCCGCGGCTTCTTCCTCGGCGGCCACGTTCAGCCTCATGGCGCGTATGAGTTCATTGAGGGTCATCTTCCTGTCGGGAACATTCCCGTAAAAGGGGTTTCCGAAATCGGGCATATACATACCTCCGTTGTCTTGGTCAATTGCTGACGTTCAAGCTCAACCGGTATATACCCGAGAGGTGGAGTTGCGAAACGCAGGGGGTTGAGAGAGGGCAGTCACCACACCGCCACGAGGGCGGCGCTTCCGAGCCTTCGGCTGGTGAACCTCCCACGCCACGAGGGCGTGGGTATCCAGTTAGAGCCTACTTCGCCGGCTTGTCCACGTCGAGCTTGCACAGTGGATCGCCGATCACTATATCCTTCCAGCCTATGAACCGCGAAGCCGCGTAGTAGGACTCGGCCAGGTTTCTGCCGGAGGTGTAGAGATCGACCATCACCGAGGGAGATGCGACCCCCGTGATGTAGGGTTCCGTGACGTAGCACTTTGCCCCGGCGGCGCCCTGCGCTATCAGATCGGCGATCATCGATTGCCCGCCCGTTGTGGGCAGGAATGATCGCCCGCTGGTGGATACCCCCGTCTCGACGATGGCGCGCGGTGCGAACTTGAGGCTGTGGTAGACCTCGGCCTTGTAGTTCTCGTGGGCGTTGCTTCCCCAGGAGCAATATATGGTCAGCGGCTTGTCGCTTCCGATGAACGTCTTGGTCTGATCGATAATGGCCGTCACGTGCGGCCTGCTCCCGGCGATCTGGCCCGCCTTCACCATATCCGCGTCGAAGTCAGTGTATGAAAGCTTGAACTCTTTGTTGCCAGTGCCGTCGGGCAGCAGAAATGACAGGGGCTGTTTCGCGATGTCCTCGGGCTTGGGCGCGAACTTGGCATCCATCAAGACATAAGTGGGCGACGACTGCCCGGCGAGCGCGCGATCCACCAACGCCTTCGCATCGGCCTCGGTGTAGCCGTCCAGACGGGTAACCAGGTATCCGCCGTATTTGGAGTGAGAGAACGGTTCGGAAGACCGCCAGTAACGGTTGATCACGGCGGCGAGGGGATTCGCGCCGGGGCCCAGCCGGATGACCATCGGGTTGGCAATGTCCAGTGCGGCGAGCATGCTATCGACCGACTCCCCATGCGCGCCGGAAGCCGAATCGCTCGGCAGCCTGATGGGGATGCCCTTGGTCAGCACGATATACTGCACCTTGTCGGACAGGTCCTTGTTGAACAGAAAGTCGTGGATGGGGGTTTCGATCTTGGCCCGGTAGTCCAGGTATGAAATGGTTTCATTGGCGGCCGAAACGCTGGAATCGGGGACGTTGATGGTAACTATGTTCCCACCGGAAATGCCGCGCTTCGAGGCATAATACGCGGCGATGCGACAGGAAACCGGGCTGTTCCCGTTGCGAACGACAAGCACATTCTCCGCCCCGCCGGCGGGCAGCGGATTCATGCCGGCTATCACGCAGACCGCCGCGACAACGACGATAACAATCGGGACTATTACTTTGAGCTTCATTTATGCTTTCTCGCACGCTCCCAGACCAGCCTCAGGCCTTCGAGAGTAAGAAGCTCATCGCAGCACTCTATGGTGCGGCTGTGCGCGGCGATGATCTCAGCCAGGCCACCGGTGGCGACGACTTTCGCCTCACCCATCTCAGCCTTGAAGCGGTCTACCAGGGCATCGACCTGACCGGCAAAACCGTGGATAATGCCCGACTGCAGACTTTCTACGGTGGAAGTGCCTATGGCTTTGCCTGGCGCGACAAGTTGCACGCCGGTCAGCCGCGCGGCCCTCGAAAACAGGGCTTCGAGTGATATTTGAATGCCCGGCGCGATTGCCCCGCCCAGGTAGTCGCCATTTGCGGATACGGCGTCAAGGGTTGTGGCGGTGCCGAAGTCCACCACTATCACCGCGCCGCTGTATTTGGCATGCGCGGCGACGGCGTTGGCGATCCGGTCCGCGCCCACGTCGGTTGTCGGGTGGTAATCGACCTCGATCCCGAAGTCCACATCCGGCCCCAGCACCATCGGATCGGCCACGCCGAGATGTTTCTTCGAGAAGCGCACCAGCGCGTCTATCGTGACAGGGACCACGCTGGAAATCGCCACGCCGTCGATGTCCTTGAACGCCAGCCCCTGTTCGCCGAAGAGAATCAGCATCAACGCGGCGTATTCGTCCCCCGTCCGGCGGCTAACAGTCCCCACCCGCCAATCGGCCCGTATTCTGTCCCCATCAAATACGGCGAACGTGATAGTCGTGTTTCCAACATCGATAGCCAGCAGCATCCGGGTCCTCCATTTCGCCAGTACAGCCAAAGAGAGCGGAGGGCTTTCCACCGTCCGCTCCCACATTATCTCTCGTTTGGCGGGACTCGTCAATCCACCTGAGCCAGGAACATCTGCGTCACGTAGAATTCCCCGTCGGGCGCGATATACACTCCCACCCCGATCTGCTCGAACCTGGGAGCGAGGATGTTCTGCCTGTGACCGGGGCTTTTCATCAGGGACGCGTGACCGCGCTGGACGTCGACTATCGAGCAGTAGAACAGGTTCTCGCCCACACAGGCCCATGCCGGCGTGTGGCCCAGCGCGCGCAGGTAGCGGGCCATCGGGGTCCCCAGGCCGGGAGTGGATGACACGTGGTCGAAATAGCCTCTTTCATACATCTCGCGGCCGTGTTCCCTTGCGGCCCGGACCAGGAGCGGGTTCACGGACAGCACGCCCAGCCCCCTATCCCATCGCTCGGCGTTAACCAGGTCCACAAACTGCTGTTCCGCGGCAGACAGTTGGACCTGGGACACCTGGGCCGACGGCATCGACGGAGGGGTGGATGCCGTGAAGTTCGTACCGAGAAGTATTGTTGCCAGATAGAGCGATAGTTTGGTCATGCTGGTGTTCTCCTGCAATGATTCCGTTCCACAACCTGACCACTGCGCAATAACGACTACTCGCCCATCGCGAAAAAACCAGTATTTATACCTGGGGAAGCGTGCCGAACGGAAGACTGCATCGGCACGGATGTCCGGCGGCAAGCTCCGCCGGACATCCGCTCAGGTTATACCCGATAATGCCTGAGCGAAACCCTGCGTTATTGATTCTTCACTCTACCCTGTTTAGGCCGCGGAAATGGCGGACGGGCGAGGAGGGAGAAGGCAAAACGGCAATGCGGCGGCCGCGCCATCGACTTGAAGTAATGGAATCGCAATTCGGTCTGCTATAATAGACCTGGTTCCTGCTTTATCAGAGGTGACCTTGCAGTGTTTGACATGCTTTGTAACAAGCGGGCGCTCGCGCCCCTTCTCATAGTCTCCGCGTTTGCGCTGTGCGCACAGCTTTGGGCGGCGAATATAGATGATCAGTTCGGCAAAAAAGAGATTGACTCCGGCAAGGAGGCCGCCGCTCAGGTAGCCAAAGATCACAAGCTGATCACGGACTCTCCCGATCTCAAGCGAATCCGCGCCATAGGCGAGAAACTCGCCGCGGCGGCCAACAAGACCGAGACAAAGGCCGTGTACGGCTCATCGAAGGTCACGCCGTTCGAGTATTCCTTCAACCTGGTCGATGACAAAGACATCAACGCGTTCAGCCTGCCGGGCGGCTATATTTACGTCAACACGGGGCTGTTGAAGTTCATGCAGAGCGATCAGGAACTGGCGGGGGTGCTGGCCCACGAAGTCACGCACGCAGCGCACCACCACATGGTGTATCTGCTTTCCAAGCAGGCGGCCATAAACAACGAAGCAGCAATCGCCCTGCTGGCAGCCATCATAACCGGGGCGAAGAGCGCCGATATCGGTAACGTGCTCCTTGGCGCCCAGCTCTATCAGATATCCAAGCTGAATGGCTACGGCATGCAGGCGGAGCGCGACGCCGACCAAGGCGCCGTTTTCTATATGCGGGAAGCCGGCTACAACCCCGTGGGGCTGCTGACGTTCCTCGAAAGGCTTTCCATGCGCCCGGAACTCACGGACCTGGGCATATATCGCTCGCACCCGCTGGATGCCGAGCGCGTGAAAGCGGCCAAGAAAATCCTGACCGACCTGAAGATCCCCATCAACCGCCGCGACACCACCAACGCCATCAAGGCCGAAGTGAAGACCGATAAGGTGAACGGCACGGATGTGCCGGGGGTGTATATCCAGAGCACGCTGGTCTACCGGCCATCGCCGCTTAATGGCAAGACCCCCGCCGACCGCGCCCAAGCCACAGCGGACGCGATAAACCAGGCGTTCGACATCGGCATTCAGATGCGCGAACTCACTTCCGACCCGACAGCCGGCGTGGTGGTAGCCCGCTACAAGGTGATAATCACCGTGAGCGATGCCGATGCCAAACTCATGGGTAAGTCCGTCGCCGAGGTCACCAAAGCCGCCGCAAACGCCGTCCGCACCGTGATCTGGAAACAGATGGTGGATACGGTGCAGTAGGTAACCGTTCGATCTGCTGCGCCGGTAGGAGCAGCACGTATCGGCTTGTGTTGCTTCGGATGCATGCAACCGAAGTCGAGTCCGAAGGACTCGCCACCTTCGGCGGCGGCATCGGCAGCATGCTACCGATGCAACCCGGGGCAACCTGCTCAGCAGTTTTCTTCAGCAATTCCTCGACATTCCCATTGACAAGCTGATATTGTCATGCTAGATTGCAGGTAAGGCCTGCCTTAGTGGACATATACTGCAACAATAAGGCAGTGTTCTTGTGATTGTAAGGAGGAGGTATCGACTTGAGAGTGAAGACCATCACCAGGCGCCGAATGGCGCACATACTCATTGTGTGCTTCGTCTTGCTGGCGTGCGCGTTCCAGGTCCAGGCGGCAAAGAACGTCATTCTGATGATCGGCGACGGCATGGGGCCAAACCACGTGAAAGCCGGGAGCTACTACGTAGGCGGGCAAACGGGCACATTGGCATTTGAGCCGTTCTACAAATGCAGCGTAAGGACATATCCGCTTGGCGGCGGAGTCACGGATTCGGCCGCAGCAGCCACGGCTATGGCAACCGGCAACAAGGTGTCGAACGGAGTTATCTCTCAGGCCGGCAACGGCACTGCTTACACAACCATTCTCGAGAAAGCCAAGGCAGCGGGCAAGCGTACGGGCCTGGTGTCCAATGTCTCGATAGTCGATGCCACACCCGCCGCGTTCGGGGCCCACGAGGCCAGCAGAAACAACACCTCGCAGATCGTCAATGACTTTCTGAATGGATCGAAACCGAACGTTGTTCTCGGCGGCGGGTCCGGCAGCTGGACTTCTACTCAGATCACAACGGCTCAGTCGCTCGGCTATCAGTATGTCACCACCAACACGCAGCTTCAAGCCGTCAACTCCGCTACACAGCCTTATGTGATCGGCTTGTTCGCAAGCGGGGACATGAACTACGAATACGGTTGGCCCGGCGGGAGCACCCAGCCTCATCTCAACCAGATGGCTTCCAAGGCTCTTTCAGTTCTAGAAAACGACCCGGATGGGTTCTTCCTTATGATCGAGGACGGGATCATCGACCACGCGAGCAGCGTCAACCAAGTGACTAAAGATGTCGTCGAACTCAGCAACACGTTCACAATGGTCATGAACTGGGTGCAGACGCATCCCGACACGATGGTTATCGTTGCCGCCGATCACGAGACCGGCGGCCTCACGGTTACCAACAACGGTGCCGGCGTTTACCCGGGTGGAACCTGGACGAACGGGGCCGGCAATCACACTGCCACAAACACCCCGTTTTACGTCACCGGCGCGAACGCCAATCTGATCAACAACTACATGGTGAGCGGCACGATGGAAAACACAGATGTCTTCCGTCTGATGGACACGGCGTTCAACACGCCGGTCCCCGAGCCGTCCACGCTGATCACACTCGGCGCCGGCCTCCTGACCTCAGCCGCCGCCACCCACAAAAGGCGCAAGTAGACAAACAACGGACCGGGCAGCGCATCCGCGCTGCCCGGCATTCATAATTCGGCGCTCGCCCACTACCTCTCCAACGTCACCGCCACGACCTTCATCTTCGCATTCTTCGGCAGCGTCACACCCGGGAGCATTCTTGCGGGGTCCAGGGGAATGGCGTAATGGAACAGACGGCAGGGCTTGTTGGGTTCATCGCCGTCCTTGCTCCGGCGGAAGCGGGTTTCGACACCGATCTTCTCGCCGTGAGCCGGCGCGGTTCCCCAATCGCTCATCTGGAGCTTCGCGGCCTGGTCGCCGCCGGAGTAGTTGAGCGTGATATCGCCGAATGCGTCACCGTCCGACGAAGCCCCCAGTATGTGCAGCGCTCGATATTGCCCCTGATCCACACTTACCTTCTGCGCGTCACAGGCGATGGCGTTTTTCGCGCCGGGGGTCTTTTCGGGGTAATAGAAGCTGATCCGTCCGTCGGGCTGCGCGCCGCGATCGAGTTGATAACCCACAGGGTACACGCGGGAAGCCTCTCCGCTCACGCTGGCGTCGGGAGGAATGAACTCGGCGGGGAAAGTCGATCCCTTGCCATCGAAATCGCCCGTGGACGGGTCCGTATCGGGGCTGGTCGCGCACGTGTCGTATAGATTGGTGAGATCGGCGAACACAAGCCTGCCCCCGGTCACCTCGACGAATACCGGCAGCGTGTTCCCGCCCCTGGTGAGCGGCTGGGTCGACTGCCACACGCCGTCGACTATCACATCCCAGACGAGCACATATTGGCCGTCATACTTGGGCGTGGCGACTTTCGCGGTCATCACCAGCGGCAGCCCCGGCAGAACGTTGGATGGAAGCGGTGTGGTCGCGCCGTCCCAGAGCATCTCCGAGCCGTCCAGGTGATACCAATGGTAACCGACCTTCACCCGCTTCTTGTCCCACATCTGCCTGCCGATGTTTCGCAGAACCACCTTGGTGTCCAGCGTCTGGCCGGCCTTGAGCTTGGAATCCAGGCCGCAGTCCACCACCCTTGCCCCGTAGTCATTCTCGAAAACGGCGACCGACTGCCGGAGCTGCGGCGTGTCGATCTGCGAAAGCCACTTCTGGCCGTTGTGGATATCGAACACGAGTTGATACGTCCAGGGGCTCCCAGGCTTCCAGGCAACCACGGGCTTCTTGTCGGCCCCAATCAGGTTGATATTGATGCCGAACTCGGCTATCTCGCCAGGCTTGCAGTCCTTGGCAAGAAACGCGCTCATCGGTTTGATAGTGACTGGCTCCACGGAGCCGTCCATGCCATTTACCCTGGCCAGCCCACAGCCCAGCTTGCACACTCCCTTGGGCCAAATCTGCGAACCGTCGTTGCGGACGCGGATTCTCGCCCCATAGTTCTGGCCGGCGGCCATCATCGCGGGCGCGTGGCCGGTCAGCCAACTCGCCGCCCATTCAGGCGCCGCCCCGATCACGATCGGCGCCATCAGGGGCTGATCGCCGAGCGCCGAAAACCATTTTCCATCTGAGAGCCTGATCAGCTCGATTCGGGCCTCGCATGGGCCGTCGGGCATCGGCGCGCCTGCGGCGTTGACGGTGGCGATTCCGACCTGCACGGTTATGCTCTCGCCCGGCCGCACATCGCGGTCCAGCGGCCTGCGAATCTTGCTCTCACCGTAGAACCGCCCCCCGCGATACCATCTGTAGCCGACAGCGTAGCTATCCGCCATTTTCCAGGGCATGCTTCCCGCGTTTCTGATCTCAAGCTCGGCGGTCGCGAACTGCTTAGCGGGGATGATGCTCGGTACGCTGTAGCGCAGGTACTGCGCGTGGTAGTCAAGGCTGCCTTTGAAACGTTTGACGTTCGCCGCCGTTGCGTCAATATACTTGCGGCCGTATTCGCGAGTGGCGCTGAGCGCGCCGAGATCCAGGCCGTTCCAATTGTCGCAGATGACCCAGTTGGCTTTTTCGGTCAAAACTTGTCCCCACAGCCAATCTACCTGTGACATGTTCGATTTGGTTCTAAGAAAAACACTATCTTTCGAATGGCCAATAGACAACGTCGCCGGCCGCAGCGGATCTGTGCCACTCGCAAATGCGACCCCATCCCCTGGCCTTACCGGGACCATGTTGGCCGGCACAAACACGAGGGTACAGCCGAACTCTTTTTCGAACTGAACGCAGCATGCTTCCATCACGTCCGGCGTGACCAAGTCTGCACAGACAACATAGCCCGGCCTGCCATTGCGGGGCTTTCCAGCCTGTGCCAATGCCCTGTAGTCAACCGGTATGCGGCTAAAAAAGCTCTTGATGCAAGTGTAAAGCGCAGCCTGGTTGATATCGGGGGACGGGCCCCAGGGAATCTGCAGCCCGATCCGTGGATAGGGCTTGCCCTCTGATCTCAGTTCGTCGACGGCCGTAATCAGATGCATCAGGCCTATGTCGGAATCATTCGTCAGGACAACATCGATACCGGTGGCAACCGCATCGGACAGTTCATCCTTGTGATACTGCGTGCTGGCCGCGCCAGACCATGGCCCCACATTCTTGATCGGGTGTTCCAGCATCAGCCAGGCAGCCGTCTGGGACAAGATGGAGGACCTCTTATCCGGCTGGCTCCATAATACGTAGTTGGCCAGGACCGTCTTCTGAGGCGGGAACTTGGCCTCATACACCGTGCCCGCAGGCATCGGGAGGTCGGCGAAAAATGACGTGTTCGCATGCCATTCCTTCTCGCTTACGGTGCCGTTGATGAGCGGCGCGCGCACGACGTACTTCGCCGAGACGATCTTCTCTATATCCGTGGTCGCAACGACGAACGAAAATGGCGCGAGCACCAGTTTGGACCACTTCGCGGGGCATAGGAGGTCCGCTTCGGTCTTAACCTTGGGCGCTACACTCACGAACTCGCCGTTGTGCCTGCGCACGACCACGTTGAAGCCCAGCATGCTGCCGTTTGTCGGCGGCTGGGCGTTCATCAGTTGCCAGGGGATAGCCACCTCGACCTGGTAGCCCATGTCGATGTCGTCGGAGTTGTTGATGGTCCCCTGAACGTTCGTGCCGAATTTGAAGATATACGCGGTCTTGGGCTCGAACTTGCCGTCGGAGGTGCCCACGCAGAACTGCGCCCCGCCCGCGGCGGATACGTTCATGCGGACGCAGCCCGCATCGACGCTTTCCGGACGCTTGCCGGCGGTATCGATATACACCGAAACGCCGTCGTCATCGCCGATGGTATCGTTGGGTTTCACGTGGGTGGCCACTATGTCGGGGGAATCCACCTTCACTGCAACATACAGGTAGGCGTCATCCCACGTGGTAAAGCACCTGGCCTGATCCTTCGCGGCTTCCTCCGCCGACGCCCCCAACGCGCTCAGCACGATAAGCAGGCCCAAAAGTAACAGTCTGATCTTCATAAGCGTCCTTCCTGGAAATGGGAGAGTCGATGGTCGATAGTCGATAGTCCTCGATCGCGTGCATGCCGTAGCTGCGGGAACTCTTGATTGTACAAACTCGGTAGGTCGGCATAATGAGCCGTTCCCGCAGCATAGCCACAAAGAAGGGGCCGCTCCCTTCCGAGCTTTCCGCCATCCGCCATCCCTTCGACCGCCGACTCTTTACCCCGTAAGCTTGCTTACAAACCGCCCGATATGCTCGATCGCTCGTTCTATCTTTTCTATAGAAGTCGCGTACGAGCAGCGGATATGGCCCTCTCCGCACTCTCCAAATGCGGTTCCGGGCACCACGGCCACTTTTTCTTCGAAGAGCAGCCGCTCGCTGAACTCATCGGACGAAAGCCCGGTCTCCACAATCGACGGAAACGCGTAAAACGCCCCGCCCGGCATCACGCACTTCAGGCCGGCATCGTTGAGACCCTTGACGATCACATGCCTGCGGCGGTTGTATTCCTCGACCATCTCCTGGCTTGCTTCGTAGCCGCTGCAAATCGCTTCCACGGCGGCGACCTGGCCCATTATCGGGGCGCAGAGGATGGTATACTGATGAATCTTCATCATCGCCTCGATAACCTCGGCGTTCCCGCACGCATACCCTATCCGCCAGCCGGTCATCGCGTAGGCCTTGGAGAAGCCATTGAGGAGAATCGTGCGCTCATAGGCCCCCGGCAGGGTGGGGACACACGTGTGCCGCCCGTCATACGTGAGCCTGTCGTAGATCTCGTCGGAGATGATCCAGAGATCGTGGGCCTTCGCGATGTCGACGATCTGCTGCAGCATCTCGCGGCTGGCGGTCGCGCCCGTGGGATTGGAGGGGTAACTGATCAAAACGGCCTTTGTCCTGGGTGTGATCGCGGCCTTGATGTGCTCGGGCGTGACCCTGAACTCATTGTCCATATAGCATGGGATCGGCACCGGCACACCGCCCGCGAATGCTATGCACGGCTTATAGGACACATAACACGGCTCGGGGCAGATGACTTCATCGCCGGGATTGAGTATCGCGCGCATGGCGAGGTCCATCGCTTCGCTGACTCCCACGGTGATGAGGATCTGATCTTCCCAGTTATACTCCAGCCCCTCGTGCTGGTTCCAATACTCCGATATCGCCTGCCTGAGCTCAGGCGTGCCATAATTGGAGGTGTAGTGGGTCTTGCCGCGTTCGAGGGAGTAGATGCACGCCTCGCTGATCCGCCAGGGTGTGTCGAAATCAGGTTCGCCGACCCCCAGCGAGATAACGTCGTGCATCTGGGAGACTATATCGAAAAACCTGCGTATGCCTGACGCAGGTGTGGCTTGCACCACATCGGATATTGGTTTCATCTAACTTTCCGCTGCCTTTCCACAGCCGCCTGCCAGCCGTCAGTTGCCCAGCGAAATCAGGGACAGTCCACCCGCTGTGCTTGGGACAGTCCCTGATTTCGTGGTAGGCGCTCTACGGAGTCACGGCCAGCCTTGCTTCCTCGCTCGCGTCGATGAACAGGTCGCCATCGGATTTATACTTCTTCAAAAGGAAGCTCGACCTGGTGGACAATACGCCTTCCTGGGTCGCCAGCTTCTCGGCCACGAAGAACGCCACGTCCCTCATGGTCTTGCCTTCGACGACGACCCTCAGGTCATAATCGCCCGAGACAAGATAGACCGAATGGACCTCCGGGTACCTGTAAATGCGCTCCGCCACTTCATCGAAACCGACGCCGCGCGAGGGGCTGACTCTCACATCTATGAATGCGAAGACCTGATCTTTGCCGGCCTTCTCCCAGTCTATGACTGTCTTATAATGCAGTATGACGCCGCCTTCTTCCATCTTCTTGATGGCAGCCGTGACGGCCTCTTCTTCCTCGCCGAGCATAACTGCTATCTGCTTCGGCGAGGTGCGAGCATCACGCTCTAATATCTTGAGTATCTGTTTGTCCATAGGTAACCTCTGGATTGTTGAGTTGAAAGTCAAAGGTTGAAAGTTAAAAGTTGAAGGGCTACCCGGGCCAGCCGCCAACTTTCAACTTTTGACTTTGAACTTTCAACTCTGAACTATCTCACCTTCGCCCCCGCCGGCACACTGCTGTCATCCGGCTGGAGGATGATTGCCCTGCCGTCGAGTTCGGCGGCGAGGAGCATCCCATTACTTACAACGCCCCTGATCTTCGCGGGTTCCAAATTTGCGAGAATTACGATCTTTTTGCCGATAAGTGAATCCGGCTCGTAGTACTGCGCGATACCGGCTATTATCTGCCGTTCTTCGTCACCGAGGCTGATCTGGAGCTTCAGGAGCTTGTCAGCCCCCTCGATGCGCTCGGCCTGCTTCACTTCGGCGATGCGTATTTTCATCTTGGAGAAGTAATCGTAGGATATCCGCTCTTCCTCGGGCGTTTGCTCCACTTTCGGTCCCTCTTTCTTCTTCGATCCCAACCTCGGGAATATCGGGTCGGGCCCCTGCGTCTTCGTGCCGGGAGCAAAAGGCTTCTCGGCGGCTACGGCGGCCCACTTAAGCGACGGGAATTGCTCGGATATACCCAACTGCCGCGCGATCTCGACTGCCGTCGCGGGCATAAACGGCGAGATCATGATTGCCGCCGCTCGGGCGACCTCGAGCGCGGAGTAAAGCACCCCCGCCAGCTTGTCGGTCTCGCCCTGCTTTTCGAGTTCCCAGGGCTTCTGGTCGTTGACATACTTGTTGCCGGCGCCGATCATCCCCCAGACAGCCTCGAGCCCGCGCGTGAACTCCAGCCTGTCGAAGGCATCCGCGGCGGTTCTCGCAGCCTCGGCTATCACGTCGCGCAGGCCGCCCGAGTATCCCTTCGGATCGGGAATCGCGCCATCGAAATACCTGTTGAGCATGCTCAGCGTGCGGTTCAGGAGATTGCCCAGATCGTTCGCCAGGTCCGAGTTGAACCTGTTCCTGAACGATTTCATCGAGAAATCCCCGTCCTGGCCGAAC
>Ga0315287_10003846_pt1 | contig 14560 bp, 14 predicted proteins | sample YL17G11_0_MG_FD_205037 | JGI IMG/M metagenome (GOLD analysis project Ga0315287, IMG submission 205037) | Sediment microbial communities from Yellowstone Lake, YNP, Wyoming, USA - YL17G11_0 | ecosystem: Environmental > Aquatic > Freshwater > Lake > Sediment | place: USA: Wyoming | collected... | reverse complement strand
ATGTGCTTGAACCCGCGGATGACCAGAAACAATGCCTGGAGCCAGCCGATGATTACCAGCGCAATCACCATCTCCTTGAGCGAGAACAAATAAGAGCCCAGTCCCAGAGAGATGGCGGTGGCTCCGAACCCGGTCACGGTCTCCTCGGCCTGCGCAAGGATGATGATCAGGAACAGGAAAAAATATCGCATTATTCAAAAGCCCTGCAAAATATTTTCAGCGAACTGCTACTTGTTCTTGAAGATGTCATCGAGGAAATCAAGGACCAGGCTTTTGGCTGCGTTCCGGTCCGGGAGCGTCCCGATCATTCCATAGACCGCGGCCATGCCGCCGGCGTCAGACTTGCCTTTGCCTTCCAGCTGCTTGGCGGCCGAGCGGAGGTCGTTAAGGAACGGCTCGATGATTTTTGCGTGGTTGGGCGTGACGATCATGTGGAGCGCGGGCGGCATCTGGAGCCGGTCCAATTGCCAGCCTTTTGCCTCCATCAAATCTCCCAATTCGAAAATGTTGATCTTGTCCGAGTTGAACGCAAACACGCTCATGTCCGGCTTGCCCATCACCTTAAGCCCGGGGATGGAATTGATGCCGTCAATTAATTTCTGTGTGACTGACATGGCCTCTGCGGCCAGGCGGGTGTAGCCGTCAACCCCGAGATGGTTCATCACCGCCCAGGCCGCTGCGATGGCGCCGCCCGGACGGGTGCCGAGCATGGTGGGCGAGGGATAGATCCCGCCCGGCCAGTCGGTGTAGATATAGAACTGGAATTTGCGAAGCGCTCCCGTGCGATAAATTACGGTTGAGGCGCCCTTTGCCGCGTAGCCGTATTTGTGGATGTCCGCGGAGATTGAGGTCACTCCGGGCACGCTGAAATCGAAATCGGGGATTTTGTGCCCGAGTTTTTTGAGGAACGGGAGTATGAACCCGCCCAGGCAGGCGTCGGTGTGGAACAGTATGTTTTTTTCTTTTGCGATTTCCGCCATTTCCGAGATCGGGTCGACCACGCCGTAAGGATAGCAGGCCGCGGACCCGACCATCAGGACCGTGTTCTTGTTGACCGCGGATGCCGCGGCTTTGACATCTGCGCGCAAATCATCCCGGATCGGGATATGAACGGACTTGACGCCGAAATAATGCCCGGCTTTTTCAAACGCGGGGTGCGCGGTTATGGGAAGGACCATTTCCGGCTCTTTGAGTCCCGGGTCTTTACTCTTGCCGTAGTCGCGCGCGGTCTTGACCGCGAGCAGGATGCTTTCGGTGCCGCCCGAGCTTAAGGTCCCGGCTGCGTCCGGCCCGCCATTGAGCATGGACGCGGCCATGGCCACGGCCTCGTTCTCGAATTTTTTCAAGCTGGGGAAGGCCATGGGGTTGAGCCCGTTCTCGGAGAAAAACATGCTGTAGGCTTCCTTGGCGGTGTCCAGGATTTCATCGCCCGCGAAATAGACCAGGCTCCAGGTCTTGGCGTTCCTCCAGTCCGCGTCCGTGGCGCGCAACTCGCGCATCAAGGAAATCACATCCTGTTTTTTGATCCCGTTGTCAGGCAATTTTTTCTCGGTCATTTCTCCACCTCCAGGCTCCAGATTCTAACACGCAAGCAACTTTCTTTGAAATTTGTGATTTTTTGGGGTCAGGCCTGGCGGGGTCAGACCCAAACTTCGGAGTCCAAGCTTCGTCGTTTGGGTCTGACCCCATAATCGCGTTGAGGCCAGACCCCTCGCATCTTTCAATATTTGCAATGTCGTTCAGACGCTGTTATAAGTATTAGCCTATGAAGCTGGTCCATTTTGAAAAGAAACTAGGGTTGCCCGCGTCCACCGCGATCACAGTCGGCGCCGTGATCGGGGTCGGCATCTTCGTGATCGTGGGGCCGATGGGCGCGAACAGCGGCTCCTGGATGCCGGTCTGTTTAGCGATCGCGGCCCTGCCTGCGATCTTCGGCACCCTGGTCTCAATCGCCCTGGGCAGCACCATCCCCACGGACGCGGGAGGATTTTATTACACGCGCCAGCTCCTGGGCCGCTATTTCGGGTCTGCCGCGAGCGTGCTCGTGATCATCGGGGCCATGGGCGCCATGCTCACGGTCTCCATCGGGGTCGCCGATTACCTGCGCATGTATTTCCCGTGGCTGCCAAGGCCCTTGATCGCGTGCGGCATGATCCTGCTCACCTGGCTGATCAACTGGATCGGGATCATGGCCTCGGCCGGGTTCCAGATCATCACCGTGGCCCAACTGATCACCGGCATCGCGCTCGTGATCGTTCCCGCAATATTATCCGGCGGCAACCCTGACTTCTCGCAGGCGCTCCCCGCGGGAACCTCCGGCTTCATGCAGGCCTGCGTGATCGCCATGCTCACTTACACCGGGTTCAACATCATCGGCGAGATGGGGGACGAGATCGAGAACCCGAGGCGGAATGTGCCGCTCACCATCATTTTAGGATTGGGCATTGTCATCATCCTCTATGTGGGGATGGGATGGGTGGTATCCGGGACTTTGAGCGTGGCGGAGATGAAGACCTCCAAAGTCGCGGCCCTGGATACGGCCATGCATTACCTTCCGAAATGGACCGCGCATTATATCAACCTGGCCGCGTTCGGAGCGGCGATCACCTCGGTGAACGCGGTTTTCCTGGCCGCGCCCCGCGAGCTGCTTGCGCTTTCCGGCGAGAAGATGATGCCGCAATGGCTGGTGAAGTATAATGAGAAGCGCCAAAACTTCCCTGTAGCCATGGCTATTATTTCACTGCTTGGCTGCGGCCTGACCTTCATCAACCTGGAGCCGGACGCTTGGGGCATGTTCTGCGTGGCCGGACTGATGGCCACCAATGGCATCATTTCCATCGGCGCGTTCCGGCTGTTCAAGGTTTTTCCAGAGCAGATCAAGACCGCGCCCTTCCCGATTAAAAAATGGTGGCTGTTCCCGTCCGCCGTGCTCTCCACAATTTTTTCTTTGGCCTTTACAGGGATGGCGATGTTCTTCTATAAGCCGGTCCTGTATTTATGCGCGGTCTTGATCCTGGCCATTCTTTTCCTCGCCTACCGGACCCGGGGAAGCGCTTCATCTTCCCAGAGCATTTAGCCTTTATTAGTCAGGGGTTCGTTCTGGCCAGACAGACCTGCGGCTTAAGGATGCGACAAACCGGAGTCAACACGGTAGAGGGTTAATTCTCCGTCATAGAACTTGAAACTGGCGACCGGGACTTTTTTCTCAAACCGTTCCGGGAAAGCCGCCGCGTAGCTTTTGAAATAGGGGTCGTTTGCCAGCTCGAACTTGTCGCGCACCAGGCCGGGGACATCTCCGAGCAGGAGGTAATTTATTCCAAAACTTTGCAGTTGCTCGGGCCTGCGGTTGAAGATATTTTTGATGTAATAATACTGGTGCTTGGAATTCAGGAGCAAAGGCCCGGCCCATTTGCCGACCACCACGACCGGCTTATCGCCCAGCGCCTGCTCCAACTTTTTGCCCGCATCCCGCATTTGATACTGCGCATGGTTCTGCCAATCGAGCCAGTGCCGGAAATTGAATTCAAAACTCGCCAGAAGAACGATGGCAATGACCGAGAACTTTATTTTGCCGCTTTTGGCAAACAATTTTTCCAGCCGGAACAATCCGGCCCCGGCCAGTATGACCAGCGCGGGCATCTCCAGAATCCAGAACCTGATCACGCGCGCGGAACTGAGCAGCATCAGTCCCTGGATGGACAAAAGCCAGACACCGGCCAGGAGCTCAGCGTCAGCAACTTCTTTTTTGCGCAACAGGGAATAAACCACGGAGGCCATGGCAAAAACAGCGAGCAGTCCGGCCATTGGGTCAAATGCTAGAAAATTCTGCCATAGACCTTTGGGGCTGAGATGATAGATGAGCGATGCTTTCATCAGGTCGGGCCGGATCACCATGCCCGCCCTTGAGGCATCGGGCGGAAGCCCGTAGCCGTGTCGGAGGTTCATCACGGTGTAAAGCCGGTAGAGCGGTTGGTCCCAGAGGTGATACAGGTAGGCGGCCGCGACAATCGCAATCACCAGGCTCAGCCAGTTGGCAGGGTTCTTCCAGAATTCTTTTTTCCAGGGCGCTCCGAATGCCAAAAAATATCCCGCGACAAAAACCGGAGCAAACAGCAATGCGTTTTGCTTCACGAAATATGCGGCAAAGAAAACGATGATCCCGGCCGGGAACAACCATTTCCTGCCTTTGCCCAGCGACAGCAGGCAGAAGGCCGCGAGCAAAAAAGCGTTGAGCATGGTCTCCATCAATCCCAGCCGCGAAAAAATCAACAGATAAAAATTTATCCCGTAAAAAAACAGGGCATAAACCGAGGCGCGCGGCCCCGGCTTTTTCCGGAGCGACAAATATATCAAAATCATTCCCGCGCCGAACCAGGAGACTGAAAACAGTCTCATGGACGCGGTGCTGACTCCTAAAAGTCCGAACCATCCCGTGAGGGAATAAACCCAGGCCGGGCTGAGCACTTTCCAGAAACGGTAGTCGTCCTGGTCGCTGGTGTTCCATTTGCCGAACAGGACCAGGTTGCGGGCCTGGCAGGCCTTGGCGGCCTCGTCCGTGAACGGCTCGATGGCGCGGAAGCCGTTGGGGAAGACCAGGGGAGGGTCTGCATTGAGTTTGATCAAACGGACTGAGAGCAAGGCCGCGATCAAAAGCAGTATGAGCAATCTCCACTTCATCAGTTTTGATTCTATCAAAAAGAAGATGATTGTGGAAACCTTTTTCCTGCGCATCCTTTTTGCCGGGAACCCAGCCGGATGATAAAATCTCTAAACCGAGGAAAGGAGAAAGTCATGAAAGACAAAGAGTTCAAGCAGATCACGCTCCAGATCCAGATTGACGAGCAGACCGCTCAGGGAATTTATTCGAACATGGTGGTCGCCCAGCATTCCCCGAGCGAGTTCATCCTGGACTTCATCTTCATCAACCCGGGCCAGCCCGCGGCCAAGGTCCGGAGCCGGATCATACTTTCTCCGGAGCACGCCAAGCGGCTCTCCAAGGTGCTGGGCGAAAATATCACCCACTATGAAAAGCAGTTCGGCGAGATCAAAATGTTCGAGCCGCCCAAGCCCGAGACCGCGAACACGGTCCAGTAAACAAATGACTAGAGCCGGGTGTTGCCCAAACTATATTTCCCCTCCCTTGGATGGGAGGGGATTAAGGGGAGGGTGACTTTGAGCAATACAGCCAATCACCCCCACCCCACCCTCCCCCATCAAAGGGGGAGGAAAAAGGAATCTTTCTATATCAACAACAGTCCCTTAAATTCGATTTCCCTCGCCATGCAACTGGCGCATAGCTGGCTCAGGCCCGGACTGCCATCCTACCTGATCTATTTTGTGACCGCGCGCTGCAACGCAAAGTGCGAGAGCTGTTTCTACTGGAAGGAAACTGAGGCCGCTGCGGAAAAGTCCGAGCTTACGACGGAAGAGACCAAAAAAATCGCGGAAAAGCTCCCGCGCCTGGTGCAGCTCACGCTCTCGGGCGGGGAGCCGTTCCTTCGCGAGGACCTTTTCGATCTGGTCTCCCCGATCATGGAAAAATCCCGGCCCGGTTTTTTAAGCATCCCCAGCAACGGGATCATGACTGATCGCATTATCAAAACCACTCAACTTTTGCTTTCACGCTATCCCTGGCTGCGGGTGAACGTCGAGCTGAGCCTGGACGGCGTGGGCAAGACCCACGACCGCATCCGGGGCAGGATCGGCGCGTTTGAAGAATTGACAAAAACCTGGCGCGAGCTGAAAACCTTGCAGAAAAAGCGCCCGAGCCTCAGGCTCGGGATCCTCACGGTCCTGAGCGCGCTGAACCAGGACGGCATTTTCGAAATCCTTGAATACATCAAGCGCGAGCTCAAGCCGGACCGCCAGGAGGTTTTATTCGCGCGCGGAGTTCCAAGGAACCCTGACGCGATCAAAGTCCCCATCGAACGCTTCAAAGAGGTTGCCGCATGGCTGAATAAGGAATCTACGGTCCCGCGAAGTTTCATGGACAAATTCAGGCGCGAGCTTGCCCGGCAAAAACGGGAGCTGATTGTTGAGACGGTTTCCCAAAACCGAATGGTCATGCCCTGTCTTGCGGGGAGCAAATTGATCGTGATGGAGCCGGACGGGAGAATCCGTCCCTGCGAGATGCTGGAAACGCTCCACCCTTCCCCGCCCTCTTCGCTCGGTTTGGAAAATTTTTTCATGGGCGATCTCAGAAAATCAAATTATGACCTGGCGGAAGTTTTGAAAAACGACGCCTCCAATAAACTTCGGGATTTCATCGGGCACAGCTCCTGCCATTGCAGCTATGAGTGCGCGGCGCTCGCGGACCTGGCCTTCAGACCTACGAGCGTGTTCAAGATATTTTTAAAAACGCTGATTTAATGCTTGCTTATTTTGGGGGCAGGCCTCTTTGCTGATGTCCGGACCCGGCTGATGAGGCCGGACCCCGCCCTATTTCAGTAAAGCGCCATTGCGCAAAAGCTCACGGCGCTCCCGGTCTGCTCGTCCCACCAGACCGACCATTTTAAAAGCTCGCCGCGGGAAGGCTCCGCGATCCGGGTGATGAAATAAATGGGGGCCAGTCCGCAGATTTTTCGCGAGTCTTTTATTTTCGATACCTCCTGGAAGAAACCCTCGGCGTCGCCTTTTTCCAGATGCCTGAACATCTTTTCGTCATCAGCCTTGAGCGCCTCTTCCCGCTCCCTGGTGAACGTTTCCTGGTCCCCGTATTTCGGCCCGAGGTGGGCGAGGTCCGCGCTCGCGATCAGGAGCGTCTTTTTCCCGCTTGCCTTGACCTGGGCCTGGATCGCCTTGATGTAATCCTTGACCAGCAGGTCGTCCTCCGGCGAGGACCCGAGCTCGATCATCTGCTGGAAAGTCCCGACCAGGACGGGCACGATCTTGAAATCGCGCCTGCCCTGGAGCAAGTGCTGGAGAAAAATCACCTGCAGTTCAATGGAGTGCTCGCTACGGTGGGAGAAGTCTCCGAGGAAGCTTTTCTTTTTAAGCCGCTTCCTTACCCCCTGGACGAACTCGCGGTCGGTCTGTGCGAAGCCGAGCGGGGTCTGATAATGCTTTTCGGAAAGGACCAGGATATCCTCGGTGATGTTGTGCCCGGTGCCCAGGATCAGGAACAGTTCCGCGTCGCTTTCCTCGATGATCTTTTTGTAAGCGTGGGCGTAGCAGGCGCCGTTGCCGCTGAGTTCGATGTGGGGCGCGACCACGGCCTTGAGCGAATTCCCCTTGTTTTCACCGGGGATTCCCGGACCGCCCTGTGCGCTGTAAAAAGCATCGAGCATTTTTTTTAGTTCTTCAGCTTCCTTGGGATAGCTCTGGCCGGAGAGCGCGGGAGGTCGCGCCTCTGCTTTTTCCCATTCGGTCTTGATCCCGGCGATGTAGTGGTGGAAATTTTCCGAATCCATCAGGTGCCGCTCTTCAAGCTCGGTTATGATTTTTTCAATGACCTCGCTGGGGACCAGCTCCCGGGTCTGGCGCATGAGGTTTTCCTGGATCTCGCGCACGGAAAGGCTGCCGTCAAACTGCTGGAGGATCGGGGTCAACTCAATGGGCACGAAGACCAGCTCCTGGCACCAGCGCTCGGGGTCCTGGAAGAGCAGGAGCCGCTCCCCGCTCACCTCCACCGGGACCACGATCAGGTCGGAGCGCAATTTGGGATTTTCAGGCATTATAAAATCATTCCCTTCCCGAACCCCGAAAGATCCTCAGAACATTTTTTGCAAAACCGGACCGCTGCCGGCCGCTCTGCAAAAAAGCATTCACTTTTCCAGCCCGAGCGAGAACATGCGCTCCAGGTCGAACTTTGACAACACCTCGAACGCGATCAGGGTCGTGCTTTTTTCAATGCCGTCGATCTTGAGCATTTTTTTGGTGACCAGGTCCGCAAGCTCCTGGTTCTGCTTCACCCTGATGATGGCCGCGATGTCATAAGGCCCGGCAATGGAATATACCTCGGAGATTCCGGGCAAGTCCGCCAGGGCCTGGGTGGTTTCGGGAATTCTGTTCCGGGCCGCATTGATCAATATGATGGCTGTGACCATTTCCCCCTCCTTTGCGCTGGGATCCTTTACTTTCAGCAGGGCCTGCCTCTCAGGCCCATTCCCTTTTGATTACTTTGTGAATGGCCTGCGCCCGGGCCACCAAGTTGCCTGCCCCGTCAAACGCGTCCGCCTGGCTCCAGGCCAGGGTCCGGGTGCGGTACACGAACTGGCCTTTCCCGATCATCTCCCCCACTTTGCCCACCGCGATGAAATTGACCCTGAGGTCGATGGTCACCGCGCCCTCGTTTTTTTCCAGCGCGGAATATAGCGAGGAACCGCAGGTGGTATCGAGCAGACTGGCCGCGACCCCTCCGTGGATGGTGCCCCAGATATTCTTGAATTCCGGGGTCAGCTTGATATAGACTTCGGAGAAACCCTCTCCTATCTTGGTGATGCGCATCCCGATGTAGCGGTAAAACGGGCTTTCATTCAGCGCCTGCGCAACCCGCGCCAGTTCTTCTTCACGGTTTTGATCGGTCATTTTTTTTAGGGGTGCCTTAAAATCCGCGCTCAGGCCTCGTTCTGGACGACCAGGCGCGCGTAATTGCGGGCCTCAACCGAGTCGTGCCCGTAGAAGTCGGCGCCGATCTCGTCCGCGAATTCCTTGCGGATGGGAGCGCCCCCGATCATGACCTTGACCTGGCCCCGGATGCCCGCGCTCTTCAGGGCCGCGATGGTGTCCTTCATGGACATCATGGTGGTGGTCAGGAGCGCGCTCATCCCGATGGCGATGGGCTTTTGGGTCTTCACCGCGTCCACGAATTTTTCCGGGCCCACATCCACGCCCAGGTCGATCACCTCAAACCCGGCGCCTTCCAGGGCCATGGCCACCAGGTTCTTGCCGATGTCGTGGAGGTCTCCCTTGACCGTGCCCACCACGACCTTGCCCAGGGGCTGGATGCCTTTTTCCTTGAAGATCGGCCGGAGCACGGCCAGCGCCTGCTTCATGGCCCGGGCCGCGACCAGCATCTCGGGCACGAAGTATTCGCCTTTCTGGAAAAGGTCTCCCACCTCGTCCATGGCCGGGATCAGTCCCTCCTGGAGAATGGCTTCGGCGTCAACTTTTTTCGCCAGCAGTTCCTTGGTCCTGGCTTCCGCTTCCTTGGCTTTTCCGTTCTTGACCAGTTCTTTCAAATTTTCCATTTTTCTCTCCTGGCAATTATTTTTCCCGCAATTTAAATTATTCCCAGTAAATATTGAAAGTCAAGGCATATAGCTTTTGAGAATTGACCAGCGGCTCTTCCATTGCTTCCACCCTGACATTCCCGCCCTGGTTTTCAATGATCAAACGCGTGCACACTCCCCGCATCATGGGCACGAGACAGGCCTGGCAGGGGATCCCTTCTTCATCGTTAATTTTAAAAACTCCCCCCCTGGCGCCGGGCTTGAATTCCGCCTTTCCCGAGTTAAACCAGGTGCCGTTATAGAAGGCTGCGAACTTGATCGCGATATCCGTGGGGTTGTTTACGACCAGGGGTCCGCGATAGATTTTAAGCAGGGTTTCCGCCATTACCCCTTTGCCGAACGAGAACGCGGACTCGGGCTGATTGTTGCCGACCAGCTTGAAAACCGCGAGCGACATCCTTTCCATCAGGCCTCTGGGATACCACCGGGAGGCCAGGATGCCCTTGCGGATGATCTGGAGGTCTTCTTCGGTGAGTTCGGTTTCCCCCACCCAGTTCAAGTCCCTGAGGTTGTTTATGATCATGGCTTGCGGGATCAAAAGCGGGCCTTTGGCCAATAATTCTTTTTTAGCTTCAGTCATTTCCCGGACCATCCTTTGTGGAAAACGGTCTCATCATCAGCAGTGGTTTTCTTATAGCGGGAAAACGAAGCGGTGTCAAATTTGAATTCTGCGGTTCAGTCCTGGTCCCAGGAGAGCTCGATGTTGAGTCTGGTCAATTTTTGAGTCATGATCTGATACTCTTCCCCGCATTCCGCCTTGACATTCCTGCCATGGTTATCCTCCACCAGACGCGACAATACGCCCCGGATCATGGGCACAAAGCATTCCGGGATGGGGATGCCGTCCTCGTGAATGACCGAGAACACGCCGCCTTTGGTCGTGGACTTGAATTCCGCTTTCCCGAAATTATACCAGGTGCTGCCGTAAAAAATGGCGAATTTGCCAATAATCTCCCGGGCATCATCTATGGCCAGAGGGCCTTGATAAATCTTGAGCAAAGTCTCCGCCAGCAGGCCGTGCCCGAATTGAAACGCATTTTCAGGCTTGCCCTGTCCCACCAGCATGTACACCGCCAGACTAATTCTTTCCCAAAACGCGCGTTCATACCACCTTGAAGAGATGATGCCGTTATGGATGATCTGGAGGTCTGCTTCGGAAAGACCGGCTTTTATCCAGTCCAGGTTCCTGGTGCTGTTGACCACCATGGCCAGCGCCACCATCATGGCGCCCTTGGCCTTGTGGTCTTTAGTGTTTTCAGACATTTTTAACTACTCTCGTTTTGGGAACCGACTAATTTCCGACAGCTTAAAGAAATGGTTCGTCAATAAAACTAAGATAGCACAACTACTGCCTGAACACATTGAAACGGGCGTAAGTCTTGACCAGCTCCAGAATTTTGGCGGAAAGCCCGGCCGTGATTTGTTCGGGATTAAGCCTCCACTCCCAGTTGCCTTTGGGAGTCGCGGGCGTGTTCATCCGGGCCTCCCGGCCCAGGCCCAGAAAATCCTGCATGGGCATGAAAACCGTGTTGGCGACCGACATCATGGCGAGCCGGATCAGCTCCCAACTGACCTCATCGACGGAGACTTTGCGGCCCAGGTACCGGCAGAACCTTTCTCTCTCCGCATCGCCCGCCTCGCTCTCAAACCAGCCCCGCGTGGTGTTATTGTCGTGGGTGCCGGTGTATAAGACGCAGTTGGGGATATGGTTGTGGGGAGCGTAGGGGTTTTTATCCATGTCCTCGGTAAAGGCGAAGAGCAGGACCTTCATGCCCGGAAACCCGAGCTTATTGATGAAGTCCTTGACATCCTGGGTGATGATCCCCAAATCCTCCGCGATCAACTGCAGGTCCGGGAAATGCTTGAACATCTCGTTAAACAGTTCCTCGCGCGGACCCGCAACCCACCGCCCGTTTACCGCGGTCTTTTCTCCGGCCGGTATTTCCCAATAAGAGACAAACCCCCGGAAATGGTCGATGCGCAGGATGTCGAAGAGCCTGCGGTTGTGCTCGATGCGCTTGATCCACCAGTCATAGCCGGTCTCCTTCAGCTTGTCCCATCGGTAGACCGGGTTGCCCCAGAGCTGTCCGGTCGCGGAGAAGTAATCGGGCGGGACTCCTGAGACCAGGGACGGCTTTTTCTGCTCGCTCAGGTTGAAAATTTCCTGGTGCGCCCAGACCTCGGCGGAGTCGTAGTCAACATAGATCGGGGTGTCTCCCAAAATCCGGATGCCTTTATTGTTGCAGTAATTCTTGAGCGCGAACCACTGGCTGTAGAACAGGTATTGCAGAAATTTTTCATTTTCGATCTGCTCGCGCAGTTTCTCCCGGTAAGCCTGCATGGCCTCGGGATGACGATCCCGGCATTCAACCGGCCAGTCCCCCCATAACCTCCCTCCCAGGTGGTCCCGGAGCGATGTGAACAACGCAAAATCGTCCAGCCAGAATGAATGCTCCGCGCAGAATTTTTCGTAGTCCTCGCGCTTCTTGTTCTTCTTGAAAAACTCAAACGCGCGGAACAAAAATATTTCATGGTAGGTGGTGACTTGTTCGTAATTGACCCGGTCCTGGGGAAATTCCGGCACCGGGTCCAGGTAGGTGTTCTCGATCAGGCCGTCCCGGACCAGAAATTCCGGGCTGATGAACAGGGTGTTTCCCGCAAACGCGGAATTGCTGCTATAGGGACAGTTGCCGTTGAGGGTGTGGGTGGGATTGAGGGGCAGCACCTGCCACCAACTTATTCCCGCGTCCGCCAGGAAATCCGCGAATTTATACGCCCACGGCCCAAAGTCCCCGATCCCGAACCGGGAGGGTAATGAGGATATGTGGAGCAAAATGCCCGCGCCCCGCTTTTTCATATCTTGATTTCAATTCATTTCCGCCTTTTTTTCAAGTTGGCGGGGTTGCGGAATCCGGATTGCAAGCTAATCTAGGGATCAGTAATTGTCTTAGGAGTAACTGAAATGGATTTTGATGTAATTGTGGTGGGCGCTGGTCCGGGCGGCACGGTCGCGGCAAGGGATTTGGCAAGAGCGGGTTTCAAGGTCGGGCTTTTTGATGTGGATTCCAGGGAAACCCTTTCCAAGACCATTATGGTTGACGCCGAGAAAGACAGTTTTGACGCCGCGGGAGTTCCGCGGCCCGTCCCGGATGAAATCCCCTATCTTCAGAGCGCGGTGCGTTTCTTCTCCGGGAGAGGCAAGCAGGTTTTCCATATCACCCGGGAGCATCCCAGCTATCCCATTTATCTGGACAAGGTGGTCAAGCGCATGCTCGCGGACGCGGAAAAAGCGGGCGCCAAATTTTTCGGAGGCTTCAGGGCGCTTTCCCCGGTCGTGGCCCAAGGCATGGTCTGCGGGGTGATTTTTCAGGAGCGGGAGCAAAAGCAGGAAGCCCGGGCCCGGCTGGTGATCGACGCCACCGGGTTCAACGCGGCTCTGGTGCGCAAGCTTGATCCGGAATTGGGCATTGAGTTTGAAGAAAAACCCTCGGACATCGTGGTCGCGGAAAACCATTTCTGCGAAATCGACACCAAAACGGCGGTTCGGGCGCTTAAAGACGGCCTTCATGTGGACCAGGAAATTTGGAACACGGTCGGCAAATTCGGGCCATATTCCACGCAATATGCGCACCTGTCCCTGAAAGACCAGCGCGCTTACATCCTGGTCGGACGCAAAGCTAACTACGGCCCGCCCTCTCCCGGCGAGATTATCGAGCAATACCAGCAAAAGCAGGGATACTTCGGGAAAAAAGTTTACGGAGGAAAAGGCTCAATACGTATCAGGCATTCTCTGGACCGTCTGGTTGCGGACGGGTTCATGGTGATCGGCGAGGCCGCGTGCATGGTCATACCCGCGCACGGGAGCGGGGTGTCCTCGGCCATGATCGCCGGGCATTTAGCCGCAAAAACCGCGATCCCCGCCCTTAAAAACGGCGCTCTCACCACCGCGTCGCTCTGGCCCTATGCCTGGGAATACCAGACCAAACGAGGCATGATCCTCGCCACCTACTCCGCGGTGCGCATGATGGCTGACGGCCTTAGCCAGGACCAGATGGCCGACATGATGGAGTCCGGGGTGATGAGCGAGGACGACGTCTTCAGCGCGTTTTATCCGAAAGTGGCGGCGATTGCTCCCGGCTCCATTCCCAAGCGTGTGCTCGGTTTTATCAAACACCCGGACCTGATCAAGCCCATGATCAAGATGGCCAAGGCGGTCACCGCGGTAACCAGGCATTATCCCAAATATCCGAAAACCTATGACCCGAAGGCCTTCTCGCAATGGAAGGATCAAAACAAGATAATATTCGCGCCACTGACTGGGTAGTTTTTCTATAAAATATCATTTCAAAAATTCAATCTCGCATAAAACCCATACAGTCGCCCTATCCCAAGAACAGGCCCGCGCATTCCGAAAGGCCGTGGAAAATAACCGGAAACTGAAAAATATCGTGGAGAAGATGAGGCAGCTTTCTTTACAGATACTGAATGCAAAAACCAAGGGTGTTAAAAAACGAAAACCAGCCAAAAATCAACATGATGAAGCTTAAATTAGCGCCATTCAGACCTGACCCCCTAACTGCGGATGCTTCTATTATTCATTATGTTTAATGTTGAGACCTGACCCCTTGACCTACCTTTGATATATCATTAATAATACTGAGCGTAATTTCGTTAAGCTTGGAATTTGATATTTTTGAGTTAGGAACTGTCAATAAAAGACAGTATCCTTCAAATACCACGACAATCGTATTGTTTGGATTTTGTTTTTCTTTAATGGTGTAGTATTTTAGTTTAACATTATTTATAGATTTTGTAGACTCCTTTATTATATTATAGTTTAATTCAATATTTGCAGCTATTTCATTTTCGACGCAACCATTGATATATAATATTGCAATGCAATTCCATTCATTATCCATAATGAAAATGCCGGAATCGTATTTTCTTTTAAATGGATGATGAAATCTTGCAAATCCCTTTGGCAAATTGATAGAATAAGGGCCAGCTTGAATTTTAGGTTCTATAACTCTAACTAAACTGATATAAAGTCTACCAATATCGAGGGTACAAAATATAATAATCGATATAACGAATACTCCGACAAAGATAAACCATTCGTTTTTATTGCGTTTTAGCATGCAATTTCACTTAATGGGCGCATGGACGAGTCAAAAGTTCTAAAGGAGGTGCATACGGATAGCCAACGAGATCCATTCCATCTTCTACCAAGTTCCCTAATTCAGGGATTCCATCTCTTATATTCTGGTTCCTTTGATCTAAAAGATATAACATTTGTTCATTTGACAAATTATTATTACTTAATTGTTGGT
>Ga0315287_10003845_pt1 | contig 14560 bp, 11 predicted proteins | sample YL17G11_0_MG_FD_205037 | JGI IMG/M metagenome (GOLD analysis project Ga0315287, IMG submission 205037) | Sediment microbial communities from Yellowstone Lake, YNP, Wyoming, USA - YL17G11_0 | ecosystem: Environmental > Aquatic > Freshwater > Lake > Sediment | place: USA: Wyoming | collected... | reverse complement strand
GATCTGTTCCGGCGGAAACATCGTCACGCCGAAACTCATGGTCAGATTGCGGCGGGGTTGGAATTCCTGATATTCGAAAGACCGGTCCTCGACGGTTTTCCGGATCCGTTCGGTCAGCAGAGTCGCTTCCTCGATGGAATTAACTCCGCCGAGGAAGAAGAGAAATTCCTCCCCGCCGTACCGACAGAGCAGGTCGTCCTCGCGGATGGCTGATTTGAGGGCGGCGGACAGGTCGCGGAGGAGGCGATTGCCGGCTTCCTGGCCATTTCGGTCATTGTAGTGCTTGAACCAATCCACGTCGCCCATGACCATGGCGAAGGTCCCGGTCTCTTTCCGTCGTTTGCTGAACTGTTCGACTTTTTGGATGATCTTCCCGAAGAACGGATCGGGTCTCAGCAGACCGGTCAGGGCGTCATACTGGATGAGATTCAGCTTGGTCATGGCCAGGGCGATGTGCTCGGACAGTCCTCGGAGAATCTGACGGTCCTCGGATCCGAAACCCGCCGGCTCTCCGGTTTTGTTGTAGACTTCGATCACCCCGATGATCTCATGTTCGCTTTTCAAGGGGAGGCAAAGGAGGCTTCGGAGAGGGGCGCGCAGATGTTCCCGATAGCGGACTGAAAGACGAGGATCGCCTTCGACGTCCTCCAAGGCGACCTCCGTGCCTGTCCGGGCCACGTTCGAGGCGAAGTCCGAGGAGGGGAGAAGGGCGACGTGCCGGGTGAAATCCGAGTGGGTGAGATAGGCGTCGTCCCATACCAGCGGCTTGAGGAACATGCCCAAGTTGGCGTTGTCCTCGAGAATGTAGATCGAGATGCTGCCGGCCCGGACGATCTCCTTGATTTCGGGAACGATGTCGAGGAGGTTGCTGACGTCGTTGGCCGCGTATAGCTTCCTGAGGATGTCCTCGAACTTCTGCTTCAACTTCTGGAACCGGAGGTACCGGGCTTCGAGAGCGACCCGCCTCTCCAACTCCTTGACCACGCCCTTGGAGAGCGCGTGGCCGACCCCCTTAATCTCGGCGTAGACCCGGCGGAGTTTTTCGTCCGTCGAAGCCTTGGACTGAGACAGAGTCTCGACGTCGGCCTTGAGACGGGCGTATTCTCCGGCGATGGTCAGGACCCGCCGGGCTCGGGCGAGATCCTCGGGCTTTTCGGAGACGACCAGGTAATCGACGAATCGTTCCGGCGGGAATCGTCGGACGGCGTCTTGGAGCTCTTTTTCCTGCCGGCCGGAGAGAAGGAGGCAGGGGATTTTTTGGAGAAGTTCGGCGAGAGGAGCCCGGAGGGAGGCGTCTGCCTCGACGACGGCCAGGTCGAACGGTGCGGAAGCGAGAAGCGCGGCCGCTTTTTCGGCCGTGGGGGATGTGTAAACAACACCCCGGTCGTGGGTGAGGTTAAATAAGAACTCCCGTTCTTCGGGAATTGAATTCAGAACAAATATTTTTCCCACGTTGCCCGGCCCTCGCTTCAAACCTTAGCGCATATCTGCTTCTATTTTATAATGAATTCGTTCTGGCCTGTCAAGGCGAATTATGCTATATTTTTTGCCTTCCGATGGAGGTCGCAGTCCATGGCTGAAAAAACCCCGGTTTATCACCCCCAACGCGCTCGGCGCGGTTCCCGGATCCAGGCCTTGGGTTGGCCGCAGGAAGCGGCCCTGCGCATGCTGAAAAACAACCTCGATCCTCAGGTCGCCGAAAAACCCGAGGAGTTGATCGTTTATGGGGGAACCGGAAAAGCGGTCCGCGATTGGTCCTGTTTTCAAGCCATTGTCAGAAGCCTCCGGACACTGAAAAACGACGAAACCCTGATCGTTCAATCGGGAAAGCCCGTGGGGATCTTCCGGACCCACGACCAAGCGCCACGGGTGTTGATCTCCAACGCCATGCTTGTGCCGAAGTGGGCCACTTGGGACGAGTTCCGGAGGCTGGAGGGGCTCGGGCTGACCATGTACGGGCAGATGACCGCCGGAAGCTGGATCTATATCGGATCCCAAGGGATTCTCCAGGGAACCTATGAAACGCTGGCCGCCGTCGCGAAAAAACACTTTGGGGGAACCTTGAAGGGCCGGATCGTCCTGACCGCCGGACTGGGCGGAATGGGCGGCGCCCAGCCTCTTGCCGTCACGATGAACGATGGCGTGGCCATCGTCGTCGAGGTCGACCGTCATCGGATCCGGCGGCGGCTTGAAACCGGTTACGTGGATACGACGACCGAAGATCTGGATGAGGCGCTGCGCCTGGCCGATGCGGCGGCCAAAAAGGGACAGCCGTTGTCTATTGCCCTGCTCGGAAACGCGGCCGACGTCCTTCCCGCGTTCATTCGCCGGGGGATCAGGCCCGATATTCTGACCGATCAAACCTCCGCCCATGACGAACTCCACGGATATGTTCCAAACGGCCTGTCCTATGAAGACGCGCTTGACCTTCGTCGAAAGGACCCGGCGGACTATATTCGCCGGAGCCAGGCCGCTATGGCCGTCCACATGCGGGCGATGCTCGATCTCCAGAAACGCGGCGCCCGGACGTTCGATTACGGCAACAACATCCGCGGACAGGCCCTCCAGGCCGGAGTCGTCGAAGCGTTCGACGTCCCTGGATTTGTCCCCGAATACATCCGCCCGTTGTTTTGTCTGGGCAAAGGTCCTTTCCGCTGGGTGGCTTTGTCCGGAAAACCGGCCGATATTTACGCCACGGACCAGGCCGTCCTGGAGACATTTCCCGAAGACGAAGCCCTGGCCCGATGGATCCGGAAGGCCCGGGCTCAAGTCAAGTTTCAGGGTCTACCCGCCCGGATTTGTTGGCTCGGCTACGGAGAGAGGGCGGTTTTCGGCGACGTCATCAACCGGATGGTCCGCAAGGGGAAGATCAGCGCCCCGATCGTCATCGGCCGGGACCATCTCGACACGGGATCGGTGGCTTCCCCCCATCGGGAAACCGAAGCCATGAAGGACGGATCGGATGCCATCGCCGATTGGCCGATTCTCAACGCTCTGCTCAACGCCGTCAACGGCGCCTCCTGGGTCTCGGTGCATCATGGCGGCGGGGTGGGGATCGGGTTATCGATCCACGCCGGAATGGTGATCGTCGCCGATGGCCGGACGTCGACGGCGAGGCGGCTCGAACGGGTGCTGACCGGTGATCCCGGAATGGGGGTTGTCCGGCACGCCGACGCGGGGTATGAGGACGCGATCGCCTTCGCCCGCCGGGCGAAAATAAAAATCCCGATGGGGAAGGTCTGAGCGGGACTCTTCCGCCGTCATCGATCCTTGACGCCGCCGCCCCCGCCGGTCAACTTTTTTTTCCTTTCATCCCTCTCCGCCGCCGATCGCTGCGGAGTTTTACCCGTTTTGCGAACGCTTTATTTTGTTGGGTCACTTGGCACAAACGCGGCATTAAAGGGGACGAAAGGAGTCATCACATGACCGAACGAAAAACGATGGGTTGGATGAGAATCGTCGCTTTCGTCCTGGCGACGGTGATCTTCGGGACCGCGGGCGCTCCGATGTTCGCGGGGGAGGACGGGGACGAAGCCGGAATCTGCTGGACGGCCTTCGAAAATTGTCTTTTATGGGGAATCAAGTCCGGCCTGGCCTTTTCGGGAATCGGAGCCGGGGTTTTCGCCGCGTATTGTCTGACGGGATATGCTTTTTGCGAAAGATATGTCGTTCCCTTCCTCCGAGAGGGGGTTGCCCAATGAAAACGCCGGCCAAAATTGTTTCCTTGACTCTAACGATCCTCCTTGCTTGGGCGATGATCGCGCCGGCGGAAGCCGCGCCGACGGAGGACGATTCTTCCGAAGCCGGAATCTGTATGAAGGCGTTCGAAAACTGTCTCAATGATCCCTTTGTGAACGTGAATTTCTACGGCCTACTGGGCTGTTTCGGCGGATTGAGTTTTTGCTTCCGGTTCGTCGCTCCGCTGATCCGGTAATCCGCGGCCGCCTGTCCGTTGACGGCGGCTGGGGCCCCGGGCTTGCCCGGGGGAATTTCTGCCGTACTCGCCCGTGGTTTCAGGCCACGGGCGAGTGGCGAGCCGAAGGCTCGTCCCTTGACGGAAGCCGGAAATCAACCCGGTCTCGGTGACGGAGAGACCCGATCAGACAAGGCCGGGAAGGAGGGACAAATGGTCCCTCCTTCCCCGAAAAGCGAGAAAATCAGCTGGAACGATGACAAAAACGGAGAGGCTGAGCGTCTCTATCTATGAGGAGGGTTCCCATGCATATATCAAACTCGCTTGTTTTCCCCATGCTGGCTTTCGCGGCGGTTTCGTTGTTCGCCGCGGGCCCCGACGGCCCCGCGCAGATCAAGCTCGAGGAGGTTTTGTCGATCGGGGGACCGGACGCGGATCTCCTTTTCCAATGGACCGGCGTGTCCGTCGACCGAGACGATCAGATCTTCGTCGTCGACACACTCGATTATTCGCTCAAGAAATTCGATCCGCGCGGCCGCTTTCTCGGCAAAGTCGGGCGCAAAGGCCAGGGCCCGGGCGAATTTGAAAAAGCGGTCGGTTTATCGGTCGTCGGGGATTCCGTCTACGCTTGGGATCTCTCGGTCCGGGCCGTTCAGGTCTTCGACCGGAATCTCATCTACCGGAAAAGCCTTCCCTTACCCGGACTCGTCGACGGCCTCGGTCCCACGCCCGACGGCGCTCTGGCCGTCGGGATCCTCGGCCCGGATGGATTTCCGAAAATCATCGTGATCGATACCGAGGGAAAAATTGTCCGGGAAATTTCTTACCAGGGAAAGGCGGAGCGGCTGTTCGGCGATTCCGTCCGCTTTGTCTTCGGCCCATCCCGGGAAATATACCTCGGCTATCTGTTCCGCGATCTGGTCGAGAAACGTGACCTCTCCGGAGCCAGGATTTGGGCGAAAAATCCGTGGGGGACGAAATCCGTCGAACTCCGGGAGATCCGCGGATTCAAGATCCCCACGGAATCCTGCATCTTGAGCGTCGGGCGCGATAGCCGCGGCCGGATCTATGTCCTGGGCGGGAAAAAAGCCCCGCACCCGGCCCGCGAGGTTGTTATTTATGACGCGGACGGCGGGCTGGCGGGAGGGTTCCTCCTTCCGGATCCGAGTCACAGCCTGTATTTCGACCATCGGGATTTTCTCTATGTCGCCGCTGACGGCGGGGTGACCCTGAAAAAATATCGGTTGATCGTCAAATAACCCGCGAGGAGAACCATTCATGAGAAAAGAACCCTGGCTCCGGCGAAGGGCAGGGATCTGGGCCGTGCTTTGGGGGATCCTCGGGGCCTCCGCGGCTTGGGGCGGGACGGATCAAGCTGATTTCCGGGGGCTCGTGGGATCGCGATTCGCTCTGGTGTTGATCGACGTCGACAGCTTGGCCTGCGATCCTTGTCTCGACTCGCTCCGGGAATTCTGCCGGGCGGTTCCGCCCGCTGTTCAGGAGGACCGCGTGCTCGGCGTCTTGACCTTTCGAACTGGAAAAATTCCCGATCCCCGACTTGGCCGGATCGCCCGGACGAAATGGGCCGGTTACAGCCGGGCCCTCGAGATCAAGTTTCCCGTGACGGTGGACGAATCCCAATCGTTCAACCGGTTGAGCGAAGCAGGGACGACGATCCTGCTGTTCGATGCGGGGACCGGAAGGTTGAAACGATGGACGGCGCCGTTCGGGCCGCCGGCGATCGAGGAGATGGTCCGCTTTCTGACCTCCACCGAAGTGTTTATAATGGAGCCACAGCCATGATTCCCAAAGACCGCCTCCAACGCCTCAATGCCCAGGACCCCGGAAACGGTGATTACGTCCTCTATTGGATGCAGGCGGCCCAGCGGGCCGAAGGCAATCCGGCCCTGGAATACGCCATCCGCCAGGCCAACGAGAGACACCGGCCTTGTCTGGCCTTCTTCGGCCTGACCGATCGTTTCCCCGAGGCGAACGCCCGGCATTTCGTTTTCATGCTCGAAGGATTGCGGGAGACGCAAAAAAGCCTGGCCGACCGGGGCATCGCCTTGGTAGTGAAACTGATCTCGCCCGATTTGGGGGCGATCGAATTCGGCCGGGCGGCGTCCCTCGTGGTCACGGACCGGGGTTACCTCCGCGTTCAAAAAAAGTGGCGGGCGAAAGCCGCGGCCGAATTGACCTGTCCCCTGATCCAAGTCGAGACCGAAGCGGTCGTTCCGGTTGAAACGGCGTCTCCCAAAGAGGAATACGCCGCGGCCACGATCCGTCCCAAGATCCGGAAAATACTCTCGAATTATCTCCTTCCCTTGCGGGAGCGGAAACCGTTGCGGGACTCCTTGAACCGAGCGGGCGAGTCGGTCGATCTGTCGGACGTCGAGGGCCTCCTCTCGAATTTGAGAATCGACCGGAGGGTCGGCCCTTCGCCCCTTTATCAAGGCGGGACGAGCGAAGCCAAGAAGCGCTTGCGCGTCTTTCTCCGGGATCGGATCGATCATTTCGGCAACCTCCGCAACAATCCCGCGCTTGACTACCTCTCTCATCTGAGCCCGTACCTCCACTTCGGCCAGATCTCCCCGTTGACGATTGCTCTCAAGGTGGCGGCGATCCGAAGCTCCGGGGGAGAGGCCTTTTTAGAGGAATTGATCATCCGGCGGGAATTGGCTATGAATTTTGTTCATTATAACCCCAGGTACGACGAATTCGAAGCCCTCCCGGCCTGGGCCCGGACGACGTTAAAGGACCACGCCTCCGACCCGCGCCCTGTGGTCTACTCCAGGCCGGATCTGGAAGCCGGCCGGACGCACGACCCCTACTGGAACGCGGCCCAGCGGGAAATGGTCCTGACCGGGAAAACGCACGGATACATGCGGATGTACTGGGGCAAAAAAATCCTGGAATGGAGTCCGTCGCCGGAGGAGGCCTTCGCGACAGCCCTCTATCTCAATAACAAATATGAACTCGACGGCCGGGACCCCAATGGATTCGCCGGTGTGGCCTGGTGTTTCGGCAAGCACGACCGGCCCTGGGGGAGACGTCCGATCTTCGGGATGGTCCGGTACATGAACGACAAAGGGCTTCGGCGGAAATTCGACGCGGACCAGTATGTCCGCAACGTCGCCCGGCTCGAAACCCCGAAGGCCGAAGGCTAGGGCCGGCGTTCGAGCCTGTATTTCTCGATGAAATGATGGGGTTGGTAGGACATTTTGGCCCGCCGCAATCCGGGGAGGCCGAGGTCCTGCTCGCGGTTGATAAAGGCGAAATTTCGAAAAGTATTCCGGACGAACTCCCGGTTCATGATCTGAGCCAACCCTTCGCAGCAGGGGCTGACGATCTCGATATGAATCACGGCCGTATCCCGGGTCAAGGGCTCTCCGACGGACAGGGCGGCGAACCGGCCGTCCACTTCGATCGCTCCTCCCGAGAGACCCAGGTCCTCGAAATGGGTCAAAGCTTCCTGGATGGCCCGCTTTTGACCGAGGGCCATGAGGGAATCATCGTCTTTATCGGCGAACCATTCCTCGAACAACAACCGGCAGGAGTCGACGTGGTCCTGGGTCAGGGGGATATAGCGCCAGGCGTGTTCCCGCTCGAATTTGCGGATGCGGTTCCGCTTGCCGTCAAATTTCTTTCCCCGTAATTCGGCCAGGTCCTCCGTCGCGTAGACGTAATCGAATTCGTCGCGATCGGCCTCCGCCCGGAATCCGGCGCCGTATTTCGCGACGAACGCGGCGGGAACACGGATCAGCCGCGGAACGCGATCCAGGAGCGTTTCGATCGTCGCCGGGATCTCGGTCCCTCCGACCGGAGGCAGGGCGTAGGGCGTTTGTCCGGGCGGTTGGTAGATGAGGCATAGATTTCCGTTCAGGAGCGTCCAGTGGGGGTGATCGAATTGACGCCAGATGAAATTGTTGCCGAAGGAAAACTCGCTGCCGTCGTAAGGATCGCGGTCAAAAAATTCCTGGACGATCGCCCGGTCTTCGAGGGCGAGGGGTTTGAAATCGGGGAAAACGGGGAGAGTCATGATTGTGTTCGGACCATCGTTGTGCAGAATTGTTTTGGACAGCCTTCGCACCAGGACGGATCCTTGGCCATCCCGACAGGCGTCGTGAGCGTCCGGACGAATCCGTAGCGCTCGAAAAAGGCCGGGATGATTGTCGCCAGATAGACGTCGCCGGTCGTCTCAGCCATCAACGCTTCGATCAGGGCTCCGCCCAGGCCGGCCGAACGCCGGTTCGGATCGACGCCCAGGGAGACGAGTTCCCGGCTGTCCGGATGGGTTTTCAGGGCGACGATTCCGGCGAGGAGGCCGTCGGCCTCCTCGACCCAGACGCGGTCGTTTTCCAGGCCTTCGTAGTCCAAATCGAGGGCCGCCGCCAGCCGATGGACTGCGGCAAAATCGTCGGGCCGGGCTATTCTGATCGGCATGAAAATCCATTATACCAAAAATCGCGACCGCAGGTCTCCTTCGCCGTTTGACCGGGGCGGGGAGGTGCTATACAATCTCGCCGAGGTCAAGATCGTGACTCCACCGATGATCGTTCGCTTCGCCCCCAGCCCCACGGGATTTCTGCATTTGGGAAGCGCCCGGACCGCCCTGTTCAACTGGCTGGCGGCCCGCAGTTCCGGCGGCCGTTTTCTTCTCCGGATCGAGGATACGGACAAGGTCCGCTCTGAACAACGATTTCTGGACGAGATCCTCGAGGATTTGAAATGGCTCGGCCTCGATTGGGACGGTGATCTTGTTTACCAGAGCCGCCGGTTCGACGCGTATCGGCGGAAAGCCGAAGAGCTGATCGCCGCGGGGAAGGCCTTCCGCGAAGGGGAGGCGATCCTCTACCGGGTCGTGCCCGGCCGGACGCTCGGCTACGACGATCTGATTCACGGCCGGATCGAGGTCGAGACCGAAAACATCAAGGATCAGGTCCTGATCAAGTCCGACGGCTCGCCGGCTTATAATTTCAGCTGCGTCGTCGACGACGCGGACCAGGGCATCACTCATATTCTGCGGGGGGATGATCATATCTCCAACACGCCCAAACAGATTCTCTTCTACGAAGCCTTCGGGCTGACCCCGCCCCGTTTCGGCCATATGCCCCTGATCCTGGGGGCGGATGGGGCGAAACTCAGCAAACGCCACGGCGGCGTGTCCGTGGCCGAATACAAAGCCGATGGTTTTCTCCCCGAAGCGCTGGCCAACTACCTGATTTTCCTGGGCTGGACGCCTCCCGACGGCCGGGAAATCCTCGAACTCGCCGAGGCCGCCCGTCTTTTCGAGATCGGCCGGATGAACGACGTCCAGGCTAAATTCGACATTCTTAAATTGAAATGGATGAACGGCGAATACATCATGAAACGGGAGGCCGCAGCCCTCGAGCCCCTTCTTCGGGACCGGCTCCTCCTCGATCGATTCGACCTCTCGGGGACGAGTCCCGGGCAACTGGCCGCGGTGATCGACTTGTATAAAATCCGGATCAAGACCCTGGGCGAGTTTGGCCCGATGACCGAATTTTTCTTCCGGGACGAATTCGCCCTCGACGAAGACGGCCGCAAAAAATACCTCGACCCACCGGAGAATCGGACCCGCCTGTCCGAAATCGCCGACCGGATCGAATCCCTTCCGGATTTCTCGGCCGCAGTTCTCGAAGACCTGTACCGGAATCTGGCCGCCGAAAAGGGGATCAAGGCTTCGGAGCTGATTCACCCGACCCGGATGGCCGTCAGCGGCAAAACCAAGGGCGCGGGTTTGTTCGAAATGATGGCCGTCCTGGGCCGGGCCGCGGTCCTCCGGCGGATGAGAAGGAATGCTTCATGACCGAAACCACCGACGCCAAACTCCGTGAAAATTTCGTCCGCGATATCGTCGAACAGGATCGGGCCGCGGGCAAAAACGAAGGCCGCGTCCGGACCCGCTTTCCGCCCGAGCCGAACGGCTACCTCCACATCGGCCACGCCAAGTCGATCTGCCTCAATTTCGGCCTGGCGGCTGATTACGGCGGCCGGTGCAACCTCCGGTTCGACGACACGAACCCCGAGACGGAGGACCTGGAATATGTCGCCTCGATCAAGGAGGACGTCCGCTGGCTCGGGTTCGACTGGGAGGACCGTGAATTCTACGCCTCCGACTATTATGAAAAGCTGTATGAATTGGCCGAGATTCTCATCCTCAAGGGCAAGGCCTATGTCTGCGACCTTCGGGCCGAGGATGTCACGGCCACGCGTGGAACCTTGTCCAAGCCCGGAACGAACAGCCCCTATCGGGATCGGTCCGTTACGGAGAATCTCGATCTTTTCCGCCGGATGCGGGCCGGGGAGTTCCCCGACGGGTCGAAAAGCCTCCGGGCCAAGATCGAGATGGCCGACCCGAATTTTCTCCTTCGCGATCCGGTCATGTACCGATTGCGGCGAGCGCATCACTACCGCCGGGGGGACGCCTGGTGCCTTTACCCGACTTACGATTGGGCTCATGGGCAATCCGATTCGATCGAGGGCATTACCCATTCGATCTGCACCCTGGAGTTCGAAGTTCACCGCCCGTTGTACGACTGGTTCCTGGCCGAACTGGGCATCCACCGGCCCCGCCAGATCGAATTCGCCCGGCTCAACCTCAGCCACACCGTCCTCAGCAAACGCAAACTCCTTCTGCTCGTCAAAGAGAACAAGGTCGACGGCTGGGACGATCCCCGCATGCCGACGATCTCCGGCCTCCGACGCCGCGGATATACGCCGGCCTCCATCCGCCGCTTCGCCGACCTCATCGGTGTGGCCAAGGTCTCGAGCATCGTCGACATGCCGCTTCTCGAAAGCTGCGTCCGGGAGGATTTGAACAAATCCTCGGCCCGTGTCCTGGCCGTCCTGCGTCCGCTGAAGGTCGTGCTGACCAACTACCCCGAGGATCAGGTCGAATATCTTGACTGTGTCAACAATCCCGAGGATCCGGCCGCAGGCTCGCGTCCGGTCCCGTTCTCCCGAACGATCTTCATCGAGCGCGAGGACTTTATCGAAGATCCGCCGAAAAAATTCTTTCGCCTGTCGCCCGGCCGGGAAGTGCGCCTCCGGTACGCGTATTTCATCACCTGTCAGGAGGTCGTCAAGGATGCGGCCACCGGCGAGATCGTCGAGTTGCGGTGCACATATGACCCGGAGACCAAGGGCGGGGACGCCCCGGACCATCGAAGTCCCAAAGCCACCCTTCATTGGGTCTCGGCCGCCCATGCCGTTGAGGCCGAAGTGCGGCTTTACGACACTCTGTTCACGAAACGCGACCCATCCGAACTCGAAGAAGGGGAGGATTGGCTCACGAATCTCAACCCGAATTCCCTCGAGGTCGTCCGCGGCGCCCGGCTCGAGCCGATGCTCCGCGAGGCCGTCCCCGGGTCCCGGTGCCAATTCGAGAGGCTGGGATATTTCGTCGTCGACACCAAGGATTCGCGCCCCGGCGCGCCGGTGTTCAACCGGACGGTGACCCTGCGCGACACCTGGACAAAGCTCCAGAAATCCGGCCGGGCCGACGGCTGAATCCGCGCGGATTTTAAAATGCCCCTCCCCCCGAAGCGGGGAGAGGGGCGTTGTCGTTTTTAGAGCCGGTTTTTTATTTGTCGGCGTAAGCGAACGACGTCAGATAACCGAGTTGACAGATCTTGTTGAACAGTTCCGGATTGATTTTTTCGATACTGTCGCTCGTCTGGTGGTAATCCGTTGTCATGGCCGCCATATAATACACAAACGGGAGCTTGGCTGCGGCGAACGAGGCGTGGTCCGAACCGCCGCTGCCGACGCCGAGGGCGTTCTCCCGCAGGGCCAGGTCGAGCCCGACGTATTTGTTCATCTCCCGGGTCAGGGGGATGAAATCCGTCCCGGCCGTCAGGTTGACCGAGACGTACCGGTCGCCCCGGATTTTCTTGACCATCTCTTCAGCCCCGGGGACATTGTAGGTCCGGACGGAACGGGCCAGGGCGGCGTCGTCGAAGGCCCGGCTGATCATGTCGTAATTCAGGTAGCCGATCGTTTTTTCGATCGAAAAGGTCGGGTTCTGGACATAATAACGGGAGCCGTACAAGCCCTTCTCCTCACCGGTCCAGAGGGCGAAGATGATCGTCCGTTTCGGTTTCACCGGGTTGGCGGCGACGGCCTTGGCGATGGCCATGACTCCGACCGATCCGGATCCGTTGTCGTCGGCGCCGTTGTAAACATAATCCTCCCACCGGCCCAGACCGTCGAAATGCGCCCCGATGACGAAATATTCCTCTTTGAGCTTCGGATCGGAACCCTCGATCATTCCGAGGACGTTCTGGCACTTGACGAGCTTCGTTTTAGAGGTCGTCGCCAGGGTTAATTTCGCCCCGGCGAGATCCTGGGAGGCGGGTTTCATCGTCGTTTCGATTTTCTTTTTCAGGTCGTCGATCGTCTGTCCGAGACCCTCGAGGATCGTGTTGGCGATCTCCCGGGAGACGGTGACCGATGCCCCTCCGCCGCGCATCGACGGGGCGTTGTCGCCGGCGATGGTCAGACGGACACGGGGCCGGTTGATGATCGGCCGGTCGTCGCCGGGTTTGCGGACTTGACCCAGGCCCCGGTAGATGTCGACGTCCTTGCCGGCGTTGGCGACGAGGATGACGGCCGCCGGGCCGAGTTTGTTGATTTCATCGATTTTGTTGAAGGGCGCGGGGCCGCCAGGGGCACGCATCGCCGCCGGGCCGGCCGCCCGCTCGGGCAGGTATTTGTCCTTGAGTTCCTTTTTGGCCTGGAAGAGCGATTGGGGATTGTCCTTGCCGGGGGCCTCGGTCAGCATCAGGACGATCTTGCCCTTGAGGTTGAGGCCCTTGAGTTCGTCGAAACCGCTGGACGGTTCGCTGATTCCGTATCCGACGAAGACGACCGGAGCGGTGATCGATTCGGCCGCGCCGCTGCCGCCCTGGTACTCCACGCCGGCCGTGAAGGTCTTGGTCTTGAGGGTGGCGCCTTTGGCGACGTCGATGGTCATGACGCTCTGAACGTCGGACACTTCCTTGAAGGTGATTTCCTGGAAGTAGGACCGTTCCCGTGGAGTCGTCGGCGCCGCGCCCCGCGCTCCGCCGCGCATCCCGCCTCCGCCCATCGCGGGCATGTCGCCGGCGGGCTTCACGCCCCACATTTTAAATAGCGAGACGACGTAATCCGAAGCCATCAGGTAGCCCGGAGACCCGGTGTCCCGACCTCCCATCCAATCGGAGGAAAGGAAAGTCAGCATGGCCGTCGTATCCTTGGGGGCGATGGCTTCGAATCCGACGCGATACTTCTCGGGGACGGGTTGGGGTTTGTCCACCAGGCTCAAGGCCTTTTGGACGTCTTCGAGTTTCAGCGGAGGCTGCTGAGGCGGCATTTGCGCCTGCAGCGTCACAAAACCGGCGATCAGGATGATCGCTCCGAAAAGACGTTTTCTCATGAGCTCTGCTCCTCCTCAATTCGATTCAGACTTCGCCATTTTAGACGATCCCCCCGGAAAATTCTTTCATTTCTTTTTTATCGGAATATCCGCTTGCCTCCCGGGCCCGCCTCGGTTACAATACCGGCCGTTCCCGCGTGCCTGTAGCTCAGTTGGATAGAGCGACGGCCTCCGGAGCCGTAGGTCACAGGTTCGAATCCTGTCAGGCACGCCACGTTTTCCCATGGGCAGCAAAAAACGTCTGATCGCCTCCCTGACGGTCTTCTTCCTCGTCTTTCTTCTCGGCGTCGCCGGCTTCAAAATTCTGGGCGGTCCGGAATGGTCTGTTTTCGACGCCGTTTACATGACCGTTATCACGGTGGCGACGATCGGATACGGCGAAGTGCATGACCTGAGCGACCGGCCGGCGGCCCGCGGATTCGGCGTCGTCTACATCATTCTCTGCCTGGGAACGATCGCCTTCGCCGTCTCGTCGATGACGGCCTTTGTCGTGGATGGAGAACTCCGGAAAATCCTGGGGAGACGCAAAATGGAAAAAGCCATGGCCCGGCTCTCGGCCCATTACATCGTCTGCGGGAGCGACGAGACCGCCCAGACGGTCGTCCAGGAGCTCCTCCTGACGAAAAAGCCGTTCGTCGTCGTCGATTCCTCGAAGGAGCGGATCGAAAAAATGAGGGAGATGGGGGAGTTCCTTTGGCTGCAGGGCGATCCCTCCGAGGATCTCGCCTTAACGAAGGCCGGGATCGAACGAGCCAAGGGCATCCTCTGTTCCCTGCCGACCGACGAGGCCAACCTGTTCGTCGCTGTCACGGCCAAAGGATTGAATCCGCGTCTCCGGGTTGTCGCTAAGGGAATCGACGTCCGTTCCCATGCCAAGATGAAAAAAGCCGGGGCCGACAGCGTCATTTCGCCGACCTTCATCGGCGGGATGCGGATGGTCTCGGAAATGGTCCGTCCGGCCGTGACGACGTTCCTTGACCTGATGCTCCGGGAACGCGACCGGGTCCTGCGGTTCGACGAAGTGACGGTGCCCGAGGGATCTCCGCTGGCTGGCAAAACGGTCGGCGAGGCGGAACTCGACGCGAAGACCGGAGCGTTGTTCGTCGCCCGGAGAAGGGGAGGGGGGAAGGATTTCGATTTCAATCCCCCCAAGACTGCGACGATCGAAGCCGGCGACGTCCTCGTCTTTATCGCCACGCCGGACATGA
>Ga0315287_10003844_pt1 | contig 14560 bp, 14 predicted proteins | sample YL17G11_0_MG_FD_205037 | JGI IMG/M metagenome (GOLD analysis project Ga0315287, IMG submission 205037) | Sediment microbial communities from Yellowstone Lake, YNP, Wyoming, USA - YL17G11_0 | ecosystem: Environmental > Aquatic > Freshwater > Lake > Sediment | place: USA: Wyoming | collected... | reverse complement strand
TCGTGCTCGTCGCGGTCTGGGTCGACCCGCGCGCCCAGGACGAGACCGCCGTACGCGCCGCGAACCGCGAGGCGGTCCGCAAGGCGATCGGCACCTGCGTGAGCGGCCGCGACCCCGAGGCCGCGGCACGGCTCGTCGAGCGGCGGGACACCCTCACCAACCCCTTCTACGGAGGCGACTGATGCGGATCACGGCCGTCGAGACGCTGCACTACCGGTATCCGCTCGACCCGCCGTTCCGGGCGGCCTGGGATCCGGTCCCCCGGACGGAGCAGGACGCGACCGTCGTCGTCGTCTCGACCGACGAGGGGGTCACGGGCTATGCCAGCGGCGACCACCTGCCCGACCGGCACGTGCTCGAGCGGCACCTCGTCGGGCTCGACCCCTTCCGCACCGAGGTCGTGCGCGAGATCGTCGAGACGGTCGACTTCCACGGCGGCAGGCCGTGGACGGTCGAAGCGGCGATCTGGGACGTCGTCGGACGCGCGCTCGACGCCCCGCTCTGGAAGCTCCTCGGCGGGCGCTCCGAGCGGCTCTTCGCCTACGCCTCGAGCGGTGAGCTCGTCGACGCGGACGAGCGCGCGCGCCGCTGCGTCGAGCTTCGCGACCGGGGCGTGCGCGCGGTCAAGCTCCGCTTCCACCACGCCGACTGGCGTGACGACGTCGCCGTGGTCGAGCGGGTGCGGGAGGCCGTCGGCCCGGGCATGGAGATCATGGTCGACGCGAACCAGGGCTGGCGGATGCCCGGCGACCGCGAGCCACGCTGGGACGTGGGGACGGCGGCGCAGTGCGCGCGCGCGATCGAGCCGCTCGGCGTCTACTGGCTCGAGGAGCCGCTGCGCACCGACGACCTGGACGGCTACACCGCGCTGCGGCGCCTCACCACGCTGCGGCTCGCCGCCGGCGAGATGGCGCGCTCGGCGCAGGAGGCGCGCGACCTCGTGCTCCGCGCCGGCGTCGACGTCGTCCAGACCGACGCGGTGCTCGCGCTCGGGATCGGCGGCTGCCGGCGGATCGCCGCGCTCGCGGACCTCAACGGGCGCGCGTGGTCGCCGCACACGTGGTCGAACGGCTTCGGGCTCGTCGTCAACCTCCACCTCGCGCTCGCGGTCTCGACGATCCCGTACGTCGAGGTGCCGTATGACCCACCGGCCTGGTCGGCGGAGCGGCGCGACTGGCTGCTGCCCGAGCCGGTCCCGATCGCGCAGGACGGGACGATCGCGCCGCCGCCGGGGCCAGGGCTCGGCGTCACGCCCGACTTCGACGGGCTCGAGCGCTGGCGGGTCGGATGAGAATCCGTGCCGCCGTCCTGCACGAGCCGGGCGAGCCGCTCGTCGTCGAGGAGGTCGAGCTCGACCCGCCGAAGGAGCGCGAGGTGCTCGTGCGCGTCGCCGCCGCCGGCGTCTGCCACTCCGACGTCCACTTCGCCGACGGGGCGCTCGGCAAGCGGCGGTGGCCGATGGTGCTCGGCCACGAGGGGGCCGGCGTGGTCGAGGCGGTGGGGGAGGGCGTGACGCACGTCGTCCCCGGCGATGCGGTCGGGTTCTCGTTCGTCCCGTCCTGCCGCGAGTGTTCCGCCTGTCTGGCCGGCCGCCTCACCCAGTGCGAGCCCGCCGGCCGAAACGGCGTGCGCGGGATGCTGATGGACGGCACCTCCCGGCTCAGCCTCCCGGACGGGACGGCGCTCCAGCACGGGCTGATGACGGCCTGCTTCGCCGAGCGGACGGTCGTCGCGGCGAACGGTGCGGTGCCGCTGCCGCCGGGCCTGCCGCTGTGGCAGGCGGCGCTGCTGGGCTGCGGCGTTGTGACCGGCTTCGGCGCGGTGCGGAACGTGGCGCGCGTGCAGCCCGGCGAGAGCGTCTGCGTGATCGGGTGCGGCGGCGTCGGCCTCCAGGTCGTGGCCGCCGCCAGGATCGCGGGAGCCTCGCCGATCGTCGCGGTCGACCGCGACCCCGCGAAGTTCGAGCTCGCGCTCCACCGCGGCGCCACGCACGCCGTCGATCCCTCGGCCGAGAGCGTCCGCGCCGTGGTGGGCGGCGGCGTCGATCACGCGTTCGAGGTCGTCGGCCGCGCCGAGACGATCCGGCTCGCCTGGGACGTGCTGCGCCCCGGCGCCACCGCGGTCGTCGTCGGCCTCGCCCCGAAGGGCGTCGAGGTGTCGCTGCCGGCGATCGAGTTCCTGTCCGACAGGGGGATCCGCGGCTCGTACTACGGCTCGGGTGACGCCGCCGCCGACCTGCCCGCGCTCGCGCAGCTGACCGTGTCCGGCGAGCTCGACCTGGACGAGGTGGTGACCCACGTCACCGACCTCGACGGGATCAACGACGCGCTCGACCGCCTCCGCCGCGGCGAGGGCGCCCGCACGATCGTGGTGCTCGACACCGGGCTCGCCCGGGCGCCCACGCGAAACGGCGGAGGAGCATGAGCACTGTCGCCACCGACCGGGACGAGCTCGCGTGGGTACGACCGGCCGCGAGCTTCACCATCAGCGGCCCCGCCCTCGACTAACCCGGCCGCTCTTCTCGCAGCCGCACGAGCCGCGCGAACGCTCGGATCACCGCGCCCGTCACCTCGCCCTGCCGGCGGAGGCGCGACGGCGCGTCCCGCTCGAACCCGGCGACGTCGATCCCGATCGCCTCGAGCGCGTCGCGTTCGCGGGGATTGCTCAGCCAGCCCGACAGCATCTCCGGGGTGAGCTCCAGGTGGATCTGGCTCCCCCAGGCGGCCGGGCCCGCCCGGAAGACCGCGCAGCCGGGGCCGGCGGTCTCCGCGAGGACGGTCGCGGCGGGCGGCGGCTCGATCGTGTCGAGATGCCATTCGAGCACGACCGTCCTCTCGGGGAGCCGGTCGAACAGCGGGTCCCCTCGTCCGGCTGGAAGTAGCACGAGCTCCGGCCAGTCGACATAGAGGCGCTCGAGCCGCCGCACCTCGCCCCCTGCCGCGCTCGCCAGGAGCTGCGCTCCCAGGCACAGGCCCAGGATCGGAGTCTCGGCGGCGAGCGCGCCGGCGAGCAGCTCGAGCTCAGCGGCCAGGAACGGGTACTCCGCCGCGTCCGGGACGCCCATCATCCCGCCGAGGCTGACGATCCCCGAGATCTCCTCGAGCCCCGGCAGCCGGGGATCCTCGAAGATGTTCACTGCGAGGAGCGGCAGGCCCTCGCCGCGAAGAGCGTCGTCGACGAGCCCGGTCTCCGGGCCGCGCAGGTGGTTGACGACGAGGATCGGGCGCATGCCTGGTACCGGCGGCCGACCCTATCAGCGGTCCTGCGCGGAGTGTTCGCCGCGCAGGGAGCCGGCGTGTGCGCGGGCCAGGGGGTCGCGGCGGGACTTGAGCAGGCTCGCGATCGTGGTCACGACGAGCACCACGAGGATGACGGCGAGCGAGAGCGACGTCGGGATCTCGGGGACCGCGTCGCTCAGGCCGTGGGCCCAGTGCAGCACGAGCTTGACGCCGATGAACGCGAGGATCAGCGACAGCCCGATCGAGAGGTAGATCAGCCGGTCGAGCAGCCCCTTGACCAGGAAGAACAGCGCCCGCAGGCCCAGCAGCGCGAACGCGTTGGCGGCGAGGACGATGTAGGCCTCCCGGGTGATCCCGAACACCGCCGGGATCGAATCGAGCGCGAACAGCACGTCGGCGCTGCCGATCGCGACGACGGCCACGAAGAGGGGCGTGACGACCCGGCGGCCGCCGAGACGGGTCACCAGCTTGCCGCCCACGTACTCGCTGCTGACCGGCAGCACCCGCCGGGTCAGGCGAACGAGCAGGTTGTCCTCGATCGCGGGGTCCACGTCGCGGTGCCGGTAGAGCTGCACCGCGGTGGCCACCAGCACGAGCCCGAACACGAGGAACATGAACGAGAACAGATCGAGCAGAGTCGCGCCCAGCACGATGAAGACGGCGCGGAGGACGAGAGCGGCCCCGATGCCGATCGTCAGCACCGTGTGCTGGTGCCTCGCGGGCACGGCGAACGTCTGCATGATGATCACGAAGACGAACACGTTGTCGACGGACAGGCTCTTCTCGACCAGGTAGCCGGCGAAGTACTCGGCGCCGTACGGCGCGCCCGCCTGGGCCTGGAAGACGACTCCGAACCCGATCGCCACGGTGACGTAGAACACCGACCAGGCCGCTGCCTCGCGAAACCCGACCGCGTGCGGTCGCAGCGTCGCCAGCACCAGGTCGACGGCGAACAACACCCCGACCAGGCCGATCATCAGGGCCCAGCCGAGCGCTCCGATCTCGAGCATTCGTGCCTCCGCTCTCCGAGCGAGTGATCGGGTCCCGTGGATGGGGCGTACCACTCACGACGTTTCGACAAACCCTAGACAAAAGAGCCTCACATGAAGCGGATCACCAGCGAGGACTCCCCGTCCGAATCTCAGGCACTCTCTTTGAGGCAGGGATTGAAGCCCTCTGACGGACTCGAACCGTCGACCCCCTCCTTACCATGGAGGTGCTCTACCAGCTGAGCTAAGAGGGCAAGCGGAGAGAGTGTACCCGCCTCGCGGCTAGACTCCTTCTGCTCAGGGGGAGTGCCCGAGCGGCCAAAGGGAACGGGCTGTAAACCCGTCGGCTCAGCCTACAGAGGTTCGAATCCTCTCTCCCCCATCTCGCCGGATTCGACCCCGGCGGCCAGGCGCAGCCCGCGAAGCTGACGATCTCGGCGTGCTCGGCGGGTCACCGTGGTGGTGATGTGGCGCTCGCCGCGCGGGCTCCACCGTCCGGGCGATGGATGTCGTCCCGTTCGCGCGCTAGGGTCAGGGTCGGTTCTCAACTCGGCCGGGAGGTCACGTGAAGGGTGCTGACAAACAGAAGAAGATGACGAAGAAGGCGCCGCAGAAGACGCTCAAGGAGCGGCGGAGCGAGAAGCGCGCCGCCAAGAAGTCCGACTCCACGCAGCACAGCGTCTAAAGCCGCCGCGCCCGGCTGCCGATGGCAGGCGTGGCCCCATGGACCTCAATTCCTGTCTGCGGCTCGCCGTCGAACTCGGCGCGAGCGACATCCACCTGAAGCTCGGCCAGCCGCCGATCCTCCGGCGCGACGGCGACCTCGCCGCGATGGAGGACTGGGCCGTGCTCACCGAGGCGGACCTCGAGAGCGCGCTGCACCTGGTCGGGGCCGGCGCGCCGAAGCGCCTCGAGGCCTTCTACGAGACGGGTGACCTCGACGTCGCCTACCAGGACGACGACCTGCCGCGCTTCCGCGTCAACGCCTTCCGGCAGCGCGGCGCGATCTCGTTCGCCTTCCGCGCGATCCCGAGCATCGTGCCCTCGTTCTCCGACCTCAACCTGCCGCCCGGCCTGCAGCGGCTCGGCGAGGAGCATCGCGGCCTGATCCTCGTCACGGGCGCGACCGGCTCGGGCAAGACGACGACGCTCGCCGCGATCGTCGACCACATCAACCGCACGCGGCGGCAGCACATCGTCACGGTCGAGGACCCGATCGAGATCCTGCACTCGGACCACAGCTGCATCGTCAACCAGCGCGAGATCGGGATTGACACCGACGACTTCCAGCAGGCGCTGCGACGCGCGCTGCGCCAGGACCCGGACGTGATCCTGATCGGCGAGCTGCGCGACATGGAGACGGCGCAGACCGCGCTCCAGGCGGCCGAGTCGGGCCACCTCGTGCTCTCGACGATGCACACGATCGACGCCGCCGAGACGCTCGGTCGCATGATCGAGTTCTTCCCCGGCGCGAAGCAGCAGCAGGTCCGCTCGATCATGGCGGGCGTCCTGCGCGGCGTCGTCAGCCAGCGCCTGCTGCCGCGGACGAGCGGCGGCCGCGTCGTCGCGGTCGAGGTGATGATCATGAACTCCCGCATCGCCGAGCTGATCCGCGAGGACAGGACCGACGAGATCGCCGAGGCGATCGCCGAGGGCGCCTTCTTCCAGATGCAGACGTTCACGCAGGCTCTGATCGACCGCGTCCTGCACGGGCTCGTCGACAAGGAGGTCGCCGCGAACGCCGCCACGAACAGGCACGACTTCCTCGTCGCCCTCGACCAGGCGATCAAGCGCCAGGCGCACGAGAACGCCGTGGGGGACGAGGAGCGGGAGCGCCTGCAACGGGACGCCGACCGCGAAGGCATTCCCGAGCTGCGCCTCGCCGCTCCCGGGGAGGGATGAGGCCGCTCCTCGCCGCGCTCGTCGTCGCGCTCGCGCTCGTCGCGGGCACGGCTCGTGCCGACACGTTCACGATCATCCCGAGCGGGCCACCGGCGAGCTCGGCAGTGCCGAACGACGCCGCGTCGCTCCTGCTTCCGTCGAGCCTCCTCACCCCGCCCGCCCAACCCGAGACGGTCTCACCCGCGGCGCTCCGTGCGCTCTGGCAGCAGGCCGGCGCCGAGTACGGGATCCCGTGGCAGGTGCTCGCCGCGATCAACAAGGTCGAGTCGAACTTCGGCCGCAACATGGGCCCGAGCTCGGCCGGCGCGATCGGCTGGATGCAGTTCATGCCGTCGACCTGGCTGCGCTGGGGCACCGACGGCAACGCCGACGGGATCGCGGATCCGTGGAATGCGGAGGACGCGGTCACCTCCGCCGCGCGCTACCTAGCCGCCGCGGGCGGGCAGACCGACATCCGGCGCGCCGTCTTTGCCTACAACCACGCTGACTGGTACGTCAACGAGGTGATGTCGCTCTCGAAGCTCTTCGGCGCCGGCGGCTTCGAGACGACGTTCCAGCTCGACCAGATGCAGCAGTCGCTCTCGGCAGCTCAGCAGGCGCTCGCCGACGCGGGCTCGGAGCTCGCCGCCGCGCAGGGGGCGGAACGCAAGCTGAACCGCACCTACGCGCGACGCCTCGCCCGCGTCTCGAAGGCCCGGCTTCTCTCCGACCGGCTCGCGCTGCAGCGGCTCGCGGTGCTTGCCGGGGTGCGCCGCGACGGTGCGGTGGCGGCGGTGGCGCAGGCGCAGACGCGCGTCGAGGCCGCCAGGAAGGCGCTCGCGCAGGCGCGCTCCGACTCGCAGGCGGCCTCGTTCTCACCGGGCGCGGGGACGCTGCTCGGCGCGCCCGCCTACGACGGCGGCTGGGTCTTCCCGGTCGGCGGCCGGCCCGGCGAGGTGTCGGTCTCGCACTTCCACCACGATTACGCGGCCGCCGACATCGCCGCGCCCGAGGGCGCGCCCGTGTACGCCCTCGCGCACGGGGTCGTGGCGCGGCTCGTGGAAGACTCGCTCTGCGGCACCGGCTTCGAGTACGACACCGGCGACGGGCAGCGCTGGGTCTACTGCCACCTCTCCTACCGCGAGCCGGCCGTTCAGCCCGGCGCCGTCTTCGACGCGGGCACGCCGGTGGGCCTCGTCGGCCACACCGGGCACGCGACGGGACCGCACCTCCACCTGGGCCTGCACCCGGCCTCGTACCCGCAGGATCAGGCGTGGTTCCAGTCGTTCGCCGGAACCGCGTTCACCTGGCAGGACGCTGCGCCCGCGGGGCGCTCGCTGACGGCCTCGGCCGCCCCGATCCGGACGACCCCGATCTTCGCAGTCCTACCCCCTCAGCCGGCGCCGAATCAGGCTCCGGCGATCGGTTTCACCCTGCAGGGGGGTTAACCCGGCGGCGCTTTGTGCCGAAGGGGAAACCATGGGTGCCCGGCTCCCGCGCGTCGTGTTCGTGGCCTTCCTCGCCGTGCTGGTGTTCGCGGGGCTGACCTACGCTGCGCGGCAGACCGCCGCCACGGCGCCGCCCCGGGTGGCGCCCGCGCCCACGACCACCCAGCCGCAGGTGCTCGTAGTCCCCGAAGTGCGCGGCCAGGCCTTCGTGTTCGCGAAAGGGATCATCCAGGATGCCGGCTTCGCCTGGCACGTCACGGGCTCGGTGCGCGGCTTCGCCGCGGACAACGTGGCGAGCCAGCGCCCGACGGCGGGAACGCGCGTCGTCGACACCGGCGCGCCGGTCCTCACGCTGACCCTGTCGCGCAACGCGCGCTACAAGGAGCACGGCCAGCCCGAGAACGATTCGCCCTACCGCGGTAGCGCGGTGAGGCTCGCGCCGGTCTCCTCGGGGCTGACACCGCTTCCGGCCACTCCCACTTCCACGCGCACACCGCAGGCGACGCCCGAGCCGGCCGTGAAGCCCGCTGTGAAGCCCGCCGTGAAGCCCGCCGTGAAGCAGAACGTCAAGGCGGCCTCGGCTGCGGCCAAGCGCCCGCCGGCCTTCGTGGTCAAGGGCGCGCCGAAGGAGCCGCTCAAGGAGATGCCGCTGATCGAGCGCGCCCGCCTGCTCTCGATCTGGCTCGCGGCGCACAAGCAGCCGACCAAGGCCAACGTCCGCTACTGGTTCTACCAGCACTCGTGGATCGTCACCGGCGCGGGCTTCGGCTGGTGGAAGGGAGCAGAAGCGCTGCGCGTCCTGATCGCCTGCGACAAGCGCGTCGAGGCCCAGTGGGGCATCGGCGCGGCGAGCGAGGCAGCGGCGCGCAGGACGCTCGCCGTGGTCGAGGCGAGGTCCGCTTGAGGCTCATCCGGCGCCTGCGCGGCGAGCGCGCCTACAGCATGGTGGAGATGATCACCGTGATGCTGATCATGTCGATCGTCATGACCGGGGTCACCACCGTGTTCATCCAGGGTTCGAACGCCGAGCTGGACATGAACAGCCGCTTCCAGGTTCAGGGCCAGGCGCGGCTCGCCCTCGACAAGCTGCGCCGCGAGCTGCACTGCGCAAGCGCCGTTACGAACCCCGCGACCCAGTCCGGTTCCGCGGTGACGTCGGTCACGCTGACCAACCCGTGCATCAACGCGAGCGCCAGCAACGTGAGCTGGTGCGCGGTCACCGTCAGCGGGAAAACGGCGCTCTACCGGCAGCTCGGCGCCGCATGTGGCTCGGCAAGCCCGGCGGTTCGCTACATCGACAGTCTGGCGTCGGCAAACGTCTTCACGAACCAGCTGCAGGTCGACGGCACCGTCTCCCCGGCCGGCACTCTCGCCTCGCTGTACGTGAAGATCGCCGTCAAGACCGGCAAGGCGAACCAGCTGCGCACCTACACGCTCTGCGACAGGATCGTCCTGCGCAACAGCACCCGGGGCTTTAGTCCCTGGGTTTCCGGCGCGGGGTCGTACGTGACGTCTCCCTGCTGAGCCGCTCGCCTCGTTCGAGGGATTCTCGCCCGTCTGCCCTGTTCGGGGGACTCTTTCCTGCACGTTTCGCGTCTTACTGTGACCAGCACGTCATTGTCACTGCGGCTCGTCGATCAAGGAGAAAGCCGCAATGCACCCCGGATCCGCACTCCTCCGCCGCCTCTCTGACGTCTGTCGCCGGGAGGAGGGCGTCGCGCTTGTGATGGCGCTGGGCGTCATCGCGGTCCTCGGGATCACGGCCACGTCCCTCGCCGACTACAGCGTCTCGAACACGCGTAGCGCCTCCAGCTCCGAAGCGGGCAGGCTCGCGTACTCCGCTGCCGAGACCGGGCTCAACAATGCACTCGCAGTGCTCTACAAGTCGGGCAGCTACCACACGAAGACGTTCGCCGATCAGACCACGCCGGTGACGGTCTCGTCGATGCCCGGCTACAAGGTCACGTTCACGTGGTCGGCGGTCGTCACCGATCCGGTCTGGCAGGTGACCGCGGTCGGCACCGTCCAGAATCCGACCCAGGGCTCGAGGCCGGTCACGAGGACGGTCAAGCAGGCGCTCGAGCTCAAGCCCTCCGCCGCAGCCGGCGTCAACACGTCGATCTGGAATTACATCTACTCGGACGCGCCCCCGGGCAGCGCGTGCATGAATCTGCTGAACAACGCGGCGATCTCGGATCCGCTCTACATCAGGGGCGACCTCTGCATCGCCAACAACGCGCATGTCGACGCCAATGCTGCGTTCACGACCAACTTTCCGAACACGCCGCAGCTCCAGGTCGGCGGGAAGATCACGATCGGCAACAACGGCTACGTCGGCACCTCGGGGAGTCGTCTCAACGGCGTCCAGACGGGCCAGGGCTGCGGCGCGACGCCGCACAACCCCTGCACGAGCGCCGACAGCGTCTGGGCGAGCCAGTACCTCGCGGTGCCTCCGACCCTCAGCAAGCCCGTGGTCGACCTCGCGACCTGGTACGTCGACGCGGCGCCCGGGCCGAAGCACCCCTGCACGTCGTCGACCGGGACGCCGCCGGCGTTCGACAACGACGGCGTCCAGAACGCGAGCCTCGGCAACGTGAACCTGACCCCCGCGACGGCGTACGACTGCAAGTTCACCGATGTGCTCGGCAACCTCCTCGGCGAGCTCAAGTGGACGCCCGGCGACCCGGGCTCGCTGCTCGTCTCCGGCACGGTCTTCTTCGACGGCAACCTCTATCTGGGCAACAACACCCACGTCGTCTACCAGGGCCGCAGCACGGTCTACTTCGCCGGCTCGATCACGCTCGACAACGGCGCATACATGTGCGGGATCGCGAGCTGCACGTCGGCGTGGGACTCGACCGCGAACCTGCTCGTGCTCGTCGCCGGCTCGAACGCGCAGAGCCCGAGCTTCGCCGTGAACCTCGTCAACAACGCGGTCTTCCAGGGCGCGATCGAGGCGAACGGCGACGTCAACGAGAACAACAACGTCGGCGTCTGGGGCGCGATCATCGCCCACCAGGTGTTCATCGCGAACAACACGAACGACCATTACGTGCCGTTCGGGACGCCGGTTCCCGGCCAGCCCGCCCAGAGCGGCTACACCGAGACGCTGGTGCTTGCGGCCAACGGCTTCAGCGGCTAAACCAACCACCGCGTTCTGACGATACGGGGAGCGTGGGACTCGCGGCCATCTTCCTGGCGCCCGGCCTCGCGCTCGGGAGCTTCCTGAACGTCGTCGCGGCGCGCGTGCCGCTGCGGCGCTCGATCGTGCACCCGCCGTCGGCCTGCATGGGCTGCGGCACGCAGATCGAGTGGCGCGACAACATCCCGCTCGTCTCCTATGCGCTCCTGCGCGGCCGCTGCCGCGCGTGCGGCGCCTCGATCCCGCTGCGTTACCCGGCGGTCGAGCTAGTCACGGCGCTGCTCGTGGCCGGCTCGTTCTGGAAGTTCGGGCTCAGTGCCGAGGCGGCCGTCGCCGCCGGCTTCTGCGTCGTGCTCGTGGTGCTCTCGGCGATCGACCTCGAGTACCGGATCGTCCCGAACCGGATCGTGCTGCCGGCAGCCGCGGTGGGGCTCGTCGCGCAGACGGCGATCCACCCGAGCCCCGAATGGGCGCTCGCGGCGCTCGGCGCCTCCGGCTTCCTCCTCCTCGCAGCGCTCGCCTATCCGGCCGGGATGGGGATGGGCGACGTGAAGCTCGCGCTGCTGATGGGCGCCGTGCTCGGCCGGACGGTCGCGGTGGCGCTGATGGTGGGGATGATCGCGGCGCTCGTGCCGAGCCTCTACCTGCTCGCCCGGCACGGCTCGAAGGCGCGCAAGATGGGGATCCCGTTCGCCCCGTTCCTCGCCTTCGGCTCGGTCGTCGCGCTGTTCGCGGGCGGCTGGCTGCTCGACCGCTACCTGGCCCTTCTGGGCTAGTCCCTCGTCCCAGGGCAGGGGCCTCACCCCGGGCGGGTGAGGCGGACGGGGGCGAATCACCCCGCCCGGGCTGCGCCTGCGGTCAAGCAACACGCCGCACGTGCCGATAACTCGAACGAGGGATATGAGCGACTTCGACCCGCCTCCCAGCCTTCGTACCGTCGGCAACGACGACGTCGGCACGGGCGCGCTCCAGCAGCCGGGAGCGCCGTTCGAGCTCAACCCGCTGACCGAGCTCGTCGCCGACCTGCTGGCCTCGACGGGCCTGATTCCGGCGGACAAGCTCGCGCTCATCCGCGGCCGCGCCGGCCAGGGCTCGATCGCCCAGGCGATCATCGACGAAGGCGTCGCCTCCTCGGATGGGATCGCCCGCACTCTCGCCGCCCGGTACGGCATGCCGCTCGTGGACCTGCTCTCGACCAAGGTGGACGAGGAGGCTGCGAAGCTCGTCCCGCTCCACGTCCTCGAGCGAGTCGGCGCGATTCCCTATGCGCTCGAAGAGGACACGCTCAAGGTCGCGATCTCCGATCCCGGCAACGTCAACGCGATCGACGAGCTGCGGCTCGCGACCCGCCACCAGCTCGAGCTGTCGGTCGGCTCGCGCGACGACATCGTCGTCGAGGTCCGCCGCCTGGTACGCGCCTCCGAGGCGTTCGGCGCCCGCGCGGCCGTCGACGAGAGCTTCGAGACCGAGGAAGAGGAGGAAGGCGACGACCTCGAGGTCGACGACGGCATCTCCGAGGCGCCGCTCGTCCGCCTCGTCAACTCGGTCATCTTTCAGGCGGCCGAGGACGGCGCCTCCGACATCCACTTCGAGCCGCAGGAGGACTCGCTCGTCGTCCGCTACCGCATCGACGGCGTGCTGCAGGAGGTGCAGCGGATCCCGAAGCGGATGGCGCCCGGCGTCACGACCCGTCTCAAGGTGCTTGCGAAGCTCGACATCGCCGAGCGGCGCAAGCCGCAGGACGGGCGCATCTCCCTGAACGCCGCCGCCGCCGGCCGCACGCTCGACATCCGCGTCGCGACCCTGCCCACGGTCGAGGGCGAGTCGCTCGTGATGCGCCTCCTCGACAAGTCGAAGAAGGCGCCCACGCTGCAGGAGATCGGCCTGTCCGACGAGATGCGCGTCACGCTCGAGAAGATGGTCGACCGCCCGACCGGCGCCCTCCTCGTCACCGGGCCGACCGGTTCCGGTAAGTCGACGACGCTCTACTCGGCGCTCACGCTGATCAACCGGCCCGAGATCAACATCATCACCGTCGAGGACCCGGTCGAGTACCGGCTCGCGGGCGTCAACCAGGTGCAGATCAACGTCCGCGCCGGGCTCACGTTCGCCACCGCTCTCCGCTCGATCCTGCGCTCGGACCCCGACGTCGTGATGGTCGGCGAGATCCGCGACGGCGAGACCGCCAAGATCTCGATCGAGGCCGCCCTGACCGGCCACTTCGTGCTCTCGACGCTCCACACCAACGACGCCCCGGGCGCGCTCACCCGCCTGAACGAGATGGGCGTCGAGCCCTTCCTCGTCGGCTCCGCCGTTACGGGCGTGCTCGCGCAGCGGCTCGCGCGCAAGCTCTGCTCGCACTGCTGCGAGATGTACCAGCCGAGTGTCCAGGACCTGATCACGGCGCGCGTCTCGTCCGACGTCGCCGCCGCCGCCGACGGGATGGTCTTCTACCGCAAGCGCGGCTGCCCGCGCTGCAACCAGACCGGCTACAAGGGCCGGATCGGCATCTTCCAGCTGCTCGCGATGAGCGAGCAGCTCGAGGGCCTCGCGGTGCAGAAGGCGAGCCGCGAGGAGATCGAGCGCGCGGCGATGGCCGAGGGCATGCGGACGCTCTGGGACGACGGCATCCGCAAGGTCGCCGCCGGGCTCACCTCGATCGAAGAGCTCGCCCGCGTCTCGGTGTAACGCGCCCAAGATCCCAAGTGCCCATGAGCACAAGGAGTGCAACGGGCCGGGACGCGAGGGTTACTGCGCCTGGATGTCGCAGCCGAGGTACATCAGCGCCTCGACCGCCTCGGTCACGAACGCCGTCGCCTGGCGCGCATCGGAGAAGGTGTAGGGGCCCGGCTTGACCGGCTCGCTCGCGCCGAGCGGGTACACCTCGGCCTCGACCACGCACGAGTCGCCGTAGTCGACCGCCCGCATCAGCGCCACCGAGCGGCCGTCCTTGCGCGCATGGCGCACGAAGAGCTCGCGAGCGGCGACGGGGGCCGGCTGGGTCATACCCGCTTGGCGTTCAGTGCGGCCTGGGCGACGACCTGGCGGTCGGCGAAGCCGTTGACGCGGAACGTCAGCGTCCCGGGCCGTGCGTAGACGAGCAGGGTGGGATCCTGGATCACCCCGAGCAGCTCGGCGAGCGGCGCCGCCTGCGACTGGTCGAGCACGTTGACGGCGACGAAGCCGACCTTCGCGAGCTTCGCGCCGGCCGCGGCCTCGTCGAGCGAGGTGGAGTCGATCGGGGACTGGGGGTTGTAGAGCGCGACCACGACGACCGGGAACGCGAGGAGTGCCTCGTTGATGCGGGCGGGGAGCCCGTTCGACGGTGTCGGCGCGGCCGCGACGGCCACGACCTTCGGCTTCGTCGTGGTCACCTTCGCGTGCGCGACCGTCTTGTGCGCCGCCGCCGGCCTGGCGACGACCGTCACCTTCGTCGTCGGCCGCAGGGTCTTGATGTGCACCTTGACGGGGTGGAGCGGCGCGATCACCTTGGGCGCGCTCGAGGTGGACGAGCTATGCCCCAGCACCTGCATGCCGAGGAAGACCCCGACCGCGGCGAGGATGCCGATGAGCGCGACAATCTTGATCTGTGGGCTGACCGTCAGGTTCACATCGGTCGTATCGGCATTTCGAGCGCCGCCCTTGATGCGCGAGGGGCGCGGTCTCCCGCGCCCCTCGCCAAACCCTCGGTGTGCCCGCGTCTAGCAGACGCCCGAGACGATGTCGCCGGAGGGGCCGCCCTTGTGGTAGGTCGACGTGCCCGGGACGGTGTTCTGGATGCAGTAGCTGGTGCTGGTGGCGCGGACGACCTTGACGTTCTTGATGCCCGCGTCGTAGCTCTGCTGGAGCTTGGTGAGCGTG
>Ga0315287_10003842_pt1 | contig 14562 bp, 25 predicted proteins | sample YL17G11_0_MG_FD_205037 | JGI IMG/M metagenome (GOLD analysis project Ga0315287, IMG submission 205037) | Sediment microbial communities from Yellowstone Lake, YNP, Wyoming, USA - YL17G11_0 | ecosystem: Environmental > Aquatic > Freshwater > Lake > Sediment | place: USA: Wyoming | collected... | reverse complement strand
GGCGCGACCTACCAGATTCCGATCGAAGTTACCCGGGCCCGCGGTCAGGCGCTGGCCATGAAATGGCTGCTGGATGTGGCGCGGAAAAGAAACGGTAAATCGATGATTGAGAATTTATCCGCCGAGCTGATGGATGCTTATAATCGTGTTGGCGGAGCGGTTAAAAAGAGGGAAGATTTACATAAAACGGCGGATGCCAATCGGGCTTTCGCCCATTTTAGATGGTAAAAAATGACAAGAGAAAATCAGATTGAAGATTATAGAAATATAGGTTTTGCCGCGCATATTGATGCCGGTAAAACGACTACCACCGAGCGGGTGCTTTTTTACAGTGGAAGGTTGCATCGTATCGGTAATGTAGATGAAGGGACCGCCGCCATGGATTGGATGGTCCAGGAAAGGGAACGGGGCATTACCATTACTTCCGCCGCAACCACTACCACCTGGAAAGATTATCGCATCAATATCATTGACACTCCCGGACATGTTGATTTTACGGTTGAGGTGGAAAGATCTCTCAGAGTTTTAGATGGGGTGGTGGTGATCTTTTGCTGTGTGGGTGGGGTGCAGCCCCAGTCGGAGACGGTCTGGCGACAGGCTACCCGCTACGGGGTTCCCAGAATTGCCTATATCAACAAAATGGACCGGGTCGGTTCGGATTTCTTCCGGGTGGTTAACCAGATAAAGGAAAGGTTGTTAGCCATGCCGGTCATTTTACAGATCCCCATCGGAGCGGAGGATAGCTTTGTGGGTGTGATCGATCTGATCGAGATGGATGCCATTGTTTATGAAGATGAGCTGGGCATAAAATTTGTGCGTAAACCCATTCCCGCCCAGCTGGAGAAAGAGGCTAAGATCTATCATGATAAATTGGTGGAAGCGGCGGCAGATGCCGATGACCAGTTGCTGGAAAAGTACCTGGCAGGGCAAACGCTCACTAAAGAAGAAATCAAGGCCGGTATCAGAAAATTAACCATCTCGGCCAAAATCATTCCGGTAGTATGTGGTTCCTCTTTCAAGAATCGCGGTGTGCAACCGCTGCTGGATGCGATTGTCGATTTTCTCCCCTCACCGGCGGATAAAAAGGCGGTCAGCGGCTTAAACCCGATATCGGGAGAGGAAGAGAGCCGTGAACCAAAGGACGAAGAGCCGTTTGCCGCTCTAGCTTTTAAGATTATGTCCGATCCTCATGTGGGGCGGCTCACCTATTTCCGGGTTTATTCAGGGGTGCTGAATTCCGGTTCTTATCTTTATAATTCGGTGAAAGATAAAAGAGAGCGCATCAGCAGGATCCTGCAAATGCATGCCAATAAACGGGAAGAGATGGGAACGGTCCGTGCCGGTGACATTGCGGCCGCCGTAGGATTAAAAGACACCTCTACCGGCGATACTCTTTGTGCCAGCGAAAAGCCGATTATTCTTGAATCCATGCATTTCCCGGAGCCGGTTATTTTCGTAGCCATCGAACCCAAGACCAGTGCCGATCAGGAAAAGTTGGGGATTGCCCTGGGTAGACTGGCGGAAGAGGATCCCACTTTCAGGGTTAAGGGAGATCCGGAAACCGGTCAGACCATTATCTCCGGGATGGGAGAGTTGCATCTGGAGATTATTGTTGACCGACTTTTACGTGAATTCAAAGTGGAGGCGAATGTAGGAAAACCGCAGGTCGCCTATAAAGAAACGATTAAGGCCGAAGCGGAAGCGGAGGGGAAATTTATTCGCCAGACCGGCGGTCGCGGTCAGTACGGCCATGTTTGGTTGAAGGTTGAACCGATGGAAGCGGGCAAAGGATTTGAGTTTGTAAATAAAATTGTTGGCGGATCTATTCCCCGGGAATATATCCCGGCCGTGGAAGCGGGAGTTAAAGAAGCCCTGACCACCGGGGTTAGCGCCGGCTATCCGGTGATCGATGTCAGAGCCACGCTTTTTGACGGGTCCTATCATGATGTGGATTCTTCTGAGATCGCTTTTAAGATTGCCGGTTCCATGGCTTTTAAGGAAGCGGCCAGGCGCAGCAAACCGATTATCCTTGAGCCCATGATGATGGTCGAAGTGGTGGTCCCCGAACAGTATATGGGAGATGTGATCGGAGACCTGAACGGCAGAAGAGGCCGGATCGAAGGTATGGAATCGCACATGGGAGTGCAAACGATCAAGGCGAAAGTGCCTTTATCCTGTATGTTCGGTTATGCTACGGTGGTGCGCTCGCTGACCCAGGGTCGCGGGACCTATAGCATGGAATTTTCTGAATATAGTGAAGTGCCGAAAAATTTAGCGGAAGAAATTATTGAAAAAACTACTGCCGGTGTCGGGGCGGGAAAAGAAGGGAAATAGTCAGTTATGGCAAAGCAAAGAATCAGAATAAAATTGAAAAGTTATGACCATCGGATTCTGGATCAGTCGGCCGGGAAAATTGTGGATACGGCTAAACGGGCGGGAGCCTACGTCTCCGGACCGGTTCCGCTGCCCACCGAACGGCAGGATTATTGCGTGTTGCGCTCTCCCCACGTTGATAAAAAATCAAGGGAGCATTTTGAAATCCGAACGCACAAAAGACTGATCGATATCCTGGATCCTCCGCCGCAAACGGTAGATGCCCTGATGCAGCTGGATTTGCCCTCCGGGGTGGATGTCGAAATTAAAATGGGGTAAAGGTTATGAACGGTTTATTGGGAATCAAAGAAGGCATGACGCAAATTTATGATGACGGCGGCGATGTGATACCGGTAACGGTAATCACCGCGGGGCCGTGTGTCGTGACGCAACTAAAGACTAAGGAAAAGGATCATTACAACGCGGTCCAGGTGGGGTTTGGTAAGGCCAAGAAAATCAATAAGCCGTTGAAAGGCCATCTGAAGGAACTGGCCGCGCGCTATTTAAGGGAATTTAGGGTGGGGAAAACGGACGATTATAAAATTGGACAGGAAATAAGGGTAGAGATTTTCAAGCCGGGAGATTATGTTTCGGTTTCCGGCGCTTCGATTGGCAAGGGCTTTGCCGGGACCATCAAGCGCCATCATCATCATCGCGGTCCCATGTCTCACGGTTCCAAGTTTCACCGCCTGCCGGGCTCCATCGGTGCCGGCACTACTCCGGGTAGAGTTTACAAAGGCAGAGGAATGCCCGGAAGATTAGGTGGCGGGATGGCAACGCAGGTGAAATTAAAAGTGGTAAAAGTAGATGCGGAAAAGAATCTGCTGCTGGTAAGAGGGGCGGTTCCGGGTAAAAAAGGCAATCTTTTGGTCATCAACCGAATGCGGGAGGCTAAGATCTAAACATGGTAGTTGAATTGCCGCTTTACGATGCCGAAGGTAAAAGCGCTGGTAAATTGAAGGCCTCCGAAGATATTTTTGGGAAAGAAATGAACCAACCGGTGGTTCAAGCGACCTTGGTTTGGTATTTAGCTTCACAACGCGCTGGAACACATTCCGCAAAAACGCGCGGCGAAGTCAGGGGCGGTGGTGTAAAACCCTGGAAACAAAAAGGCACTGGCCGTGCGCGTGCCGGCAGCATTCGTTCCCCGCTCTGGCGAAAGGGGGGCGTGGTGTTTGGCCCAAAACCGCGCGATTATGGATTTACCCTGCCCAAAAAAGTGCGGAAACAGGCGCTGAGAATGGCGCTTTCGGACAAAGCCCGGGAAGGGAAATTACAGATCATCGAGGAGTTCAAGGTTAAGGAACCCAAGACCAAACTGGCGCTGAGCCTGATCAAAGGATTGGGGATTAAAGGAAAGAGTTTGTTCATCTTAGAAAATGAAAATTCTGATTTTAACCGGGCGGCCAGAAATTTAGCCGGGGTTAAGTTGACCGTATTAGGCGGTTTAAATATTTTTGATCTTTTAGAAGCGGACTGGGTGGTAGTAGAAAGAACGGTGATTTCAAAAATGGAAGAGGTTTTAGCATAATGCATCCGGAGCAGATTATTATTGCGCCGGTCGTAACGGAAAAGGCAGTGGGAGCACGGGCTTTTTCCTGTTATTGTTTCAAGGTCAATGCCCGGGCCAACAAAGTGGAGGTGGCGCTGGCAGTTGAAAAGATCTTTAAAGTAAAGGTGAAAGCGGTGAATACTTTAAAGGTCCGTTCCAAGAAAAGGGTCACGGGGCGATCGATCGGTCGGACCGCCCAGTGGAAAAAGGCCTATGTCACACTTGTTTCGGGCCAAAAAATTGAGGAGCTGGAGACCTAATGGGAATCAAGGCGAAAAACCCAAGAAGCGACGGACAAAGATTTCGAATTGCTGACGATTATTCAGATCTCACAAAATTTGAACCGGAAAAATCTTTGCTGGCGAAGTTGACTAAACATGCCGGCAGGGATGCGAGCGGAAGGATTTCTGCCCGCCATCGCGGCGGCGGCAATAAAATCATGTATCGAATCATCGACTTTAAACGCAATAAAGAGATGAAAGCCAAGGTCTTGGGGGTTGAGTATGATCCCAACCGCAATGCGCGTATCGCCTTGCTGCAATATGAAGATGGTGAGAAGCGCTATATCCTGGCCCCCCTGGGTTTAGCCGTGGGTGAGACGGTCGAAACGGGGGAAGAAGCGGAAATTAAAGCGGGGAATGCGCTGCCGCTGCGCTCCATCCCGATCGGTACCATGATCCATAATGTGGAAATGGAGCCGGGGGCGGGGGGGAAATTAGCTCGAGCAGCGGGGACGGGTATTGTGTTGGCAGCTAAGGAAGGCGCGTATGCGACGGTCAAACTTCCTTCGGGAGAACAGAGAATGATTCATGCCAACTGCCGCGCTACGGTCGGTCAGATTGGCAACCTGGACGCGAAGAATGTCCAACTGGGAAAAGCGGGTAAGAAAAGACACCGGGGCAGGCGTCCGGAAGTGAGAGGGGTGGCAATGAATCCTTGTGATCATCCGCACGGCGGGGGAGAAGGGAAATCGGGGATTGGGCGGAAACATCCGGTTTCGCCCTGGGGTAAGCCGGCACTGGGTAAAAAAACGCGTAAGCCTAACCAGCACAGCGATCGTTTTATCTTAATTCATCGTCCGAGGGGGTAAAAAATGGGGCGTTCAGTTAAAAAGGGTCCGTTTGTTGATGAGAAACTGTTAAAAAAGATTCATAAGGCGTTGGAATCAGGTGATAAGAAAATTATCAAGACCTGGGCGCGCAGCAGCACCATTTTACCGGAAATGATCGGGCTTACTTTTGCGGTACATAACGGCCTCAGGCATATCCCGGTATATGTGACGGAAAATATGGTCGGTCACCGGCTCGGTGAATTTTCGCTTACGCGAAATTTCAGAGGACACAGCACACCTACGGATAAAGGCACCGCACTGACATGACGAAAGTAAAAGCACAAGCTAAATGGCTGAAGATAGCGCCGCGAAAATTGGATCGGGTGACAAAGCTGATCCGGGGTAAATTTGCGGCCGAGGCCCTGATGCTTTTGAAATTCTTGCCGCAAAAAGGAGCCAGGTTACTGGAAAAGGTGGTTAAGTCCGCCATGGCGAACGCTAAGAATAATTATAAATTAGATGAGAATAAATTGAAGATCCTGGAAGCCTTTGTAAATAAGGCTGTTAACATGAAACGTATTCAGCCGCGAGCACGCGGACGGGCCTTCCCCATTCTAAAACGGAGCAGTCACCTTACGGTTTGGGTAGCGCCGGTCGAAGAAAAAGTCAAGGAGGAAAGTTGATGGGTCAGAAAGTACATCCCAAGGGATTCCGCCTGGGAATTATCGAAGCCTGGGAGAGCTTCTGGTATGCGAGCGATCAGGAATACGGCAAATTGCTGGCGGAAGACATCGAGCTTAGAAAGTATCTGAAGGAACATTTATATAAAGCCGGCATCGCTAAAATCGTGATCGGTCGCAAGGCCAATCAGGTAGAAGTGGATATTTATACGGCCCGTCCCGGATTGATCATCGGTAGAGGAGGCAAGGAAGTGGCCGCCATCCGGGAAGAGCTGGTCAAACGCACGGGTAAACAGGTTCAACTTAACGTTCATGAGGAATCAAATCCCGAAGCCAACGCTCAACTGGTGGCGGAAAATGTCGCTGCCCAGCTGGAGAAGCGCATAGCTTACCGCCGGGCGATGCGGCAAGCGGTTTCAAAAGCTCTGCGCTCGGGCGGAAAAGGGGTAAAAATTAGGGTAGGGGGTAGATTGGGGGGGAAAGAAATCGCACGCAGCGAATGGTACCGGGTAGGACGGGTCCCCCTGCAAACCCTGCGCGCCAAGATCGATTACGGACAGGCCGAGGCGCTTACGCTCTACGGTAAAATCGGCGTCAAGGTCTGGATTTATAAAGGTGAAATTTTAAAGGGTAAAATGGTAAAGCCGGCTACTGAAACGGAGAAGAAAGAGGTCTAAGCATGGTAATTTTTCCGGCGAAAACGAAATTCAGAAAACATCAACGCGGCAGGTTGCGGGGCATGGCAACCGTCGGCAACGTGGTCAATTATGGAGAATATGGCTTACAGTCGATGGAGTGCGGCTACCTGACGACCAATCAAATTGAGGCGGCCCGCAAAGCGCTGACCCATTATCTGAAACGTGGCGGTAAGGTTTGGATCAGAACCCTGGCCGACAAAATTAAAACCGCACGCGCCGCCGAAACACGTATGGGGGGAGGCAAGGGAGCGCCGGTGGGATTTGTCGCCCCGGTCAAAAGAGGGCATATCCTGTTTGAGATCGGCGGAGTCTCGATGGAGGAGGCGAAAGCGGCGTTTCGTTTAGCCGCTTTTAAACTTCCGTTGGAGACCAGGCTGGTGGTGAAAACATGAAAGCCAGTGAAATGCGCGAATTAGGCGTAGAGGAGTTAAAAAAGAAGAGCGATGAGCTGCGGCGTCAACTTTTGACCGCGCGTATTTCCAAAGTAAATCAGCAGTTAAAAGATCCGTTGAAAACTCGCTATCTGCGAAGAGAAATCGCCCGGGCGTTAACCATCATACGCGAAAAAGGGAAAGGAGAAAAATAGTTGGAGAGAGGAAAAAGAAAAGTTAAAAGGGGAGTGGTCATTCGCAGTAAGACGGCCAAAACGGTGATGGTCGAGGTGGAACAGGTGATGCGCCATCCTTTATACCAAAAAGTAATACGGCTTTATAAAAAATTTATGGTGCACGATGAAAACCAGCAGTGTGTGGTGGGCGATCTGGTGGAGATCATGGAAACCCGCCCCATTTCAAAAAATAAAAGGTGGAGGGTAGTAAAACTTCTCGGTAAAGGGAAGATCAGTATGCGAGAATTGACTAAGGCCAAGAAAGCCAAAGCGGAAGCCGTTTCGGCGGCGGAGGAAAAGAAAAGTGATACAACCGCGTAGCATGTTGCAGGTGGCGGATAATTCGGGTGCCCAGCTGGTGATGTGCATCCGGGTGATGGGCGGCTCAAATCGAAAATATGCCGGGATTGGCGATGTGATTGTGGGGGTGGTAAAAAAAGCCATACCCAATATGACGGTCAAAGCGCACGAGGTGATTTACGGAGTGATTGTGAGACTGCGAAAGCCGTTGCGCCGCTCGGATGGTTCTTATGTTAGTTTTGCTGATAATGCCGTCGTGATTATCAGCAAGGAGTTAAACCCGCGCGGCACACGGGTCTTTGGGCCGGTTGCGAGAGAGCTGCGCGAAAAAAACTTTATGAAAATTATTTCTTTGGCGCCGGAGGTCGTGTAATGTTGATCAAGAAAGGCGATACGGTGATCGTGATCGCCGGAAAAGATAAGGGTAAAAAAGGAAAAGTGCTGGAGGCTTTCCCGCAGGAGAATGCCGTCATTGTGGAGCGGGTGAACGTGGCCAAGAAGCACCAGCGTCCCAGCCGCAATTTCCAGGGGGGAATTATCGAGAAGGCCTTGCCTGTGCATACCGCTAAATTGATGGTGGTTTGTCCCAAATGCAGTGAGCCCACACGGGTTAAAAAAGGTGAGCTGGAAGGTAAAAAGGTTCGCGCTTGCGTAAAATGCAACGAAGTGATGGATAAGGTGTAAAAATGGCCGGATTAAAAGAAAAATTTGAGAAAGAAATTCTGCCCCATCTGATGAAAGAGGGGAAGTACAAAAATATCTACAGCGCTCCCCGGGTGGTTAAAATTGTAATCAATCGGGGAGTATCGGAAGCCCGTGAAAATCCTAAAGCGATTGAGGTTTCAGCAAAAGAGCTGGCAGATATCACCGGTCAAAAACCGTTAATTACCAAGGCCAAGAAATCGATTGCTGCCTTTAAAGTTCGGCAGGAACAGGAAATTGGATTGAAAGTTACCCTGCGGGGCACGAGAATGTATGACTTTTTAAACAAACTGGTAAATATTTCTCTGCCGAAGATTCGGGATTTTAAAGGCTTAAATCCCAAGGCTTTCGATGGTCGCGGTAATTACACGCTGGGGATACGTGAACAGCTTATTTTTCCGGAAGTGGATTACGATAATGTCGATCGGGTGAGGGGTATGGATATTACCATCGTTACCTCGACCGATAACAATCAGGCAGCCCGGCAATTACTGGAAGCGCTAGGCCTGCCCTTTAGGACCACGGACTAGTTTTGAAAGGAAAATAAAGTATGGCAAAAACGTCTTGGATAGTACGCTGGAAAAGGGCGCCCAAATTTTCTACCCGGAAAAAGAATCGCTGTCATCAGTGCGGCCGGGCGCGGAGTTATCTGCGTAAGTTTGGGATCTGTCGCATCTGTTTCAGGAAGTTAGCGCACGCCGGACAACTTCCGGGTGTGACCAAAGCCAGCTGGTAAGAGGAGGTAAAAATGACCGATCCGGTAGCGGATATGTTAAGCCGAATAAAAAATGCCTTAAATGTGCGGGCGGAAACGGTAGATGTGCCCTATTCCAAAATCAAAGCCGAGATGGCTAATATCTTTCAAGCGGAGGGTTACATTCAAAAGTTTGATGTCATGAAGAGGATGGAAAAACAATTTTTGCGCCTGGCTCTGAAATATAACGCAAAAAAGTCGGTCATCTCCGGGATACGCAGGATCAGTAAACCGGGCAAGCGGATTTATGTTAATCGTCGTAATCTCCCTAAAATTCATGCGGGTTTTGGGACCGCGCTGATCTCAACTTCGCATGGGATTATGACCGATGAGTCGGCGCGCACTCAAAAATTGGGAGGAGAAGTAGTTTGTTATATCTGGTGAAAAAAAATGGGTAGAATTGGAAAAAGAATTATCGATATTCCGGCCGGAGCTGAGGTTAAAGTCTTAGACGGAATGATTTTGGTCAAAGGGCCGAAAGGAAGCCTGCAGCAGTCTTACAACTTAGCGGTGAAGATCGAAGTTAAAGATAGTAAGGTCAGCACCCAAATTTCATCCAAAGACCCCAAGGTGGCAGCCCTGCAGGGACTCTATAACAGTTTGATAAATAACATGATTGACGGGGTGACCAAGGGTTTTGAGAAAAGGCTGGAGATTGAAGGGGTGGGTTATCGGGCCATTTTGCAGGGTAAAAATCTGCAACTACAAGTAGGTCTTTCTCATCCGACGATCATCCAACCCCCGGCCGGGATCGAAATCACGGTGCAGGGCACCAACAAAATTAGCGTTAAAGGGATCGATAAACAATTAGTGGGAGCAGTGACAGCGGAAATCAGGAGTAAGCGCGAGGTAGAACCTTATAAAGGAAAGGGAATCCGGTACGCGGGTGAACGGGTCAGAAAGAAAGCGGGTAAGGCAGCCAAGGCGGCGGCAGGAGTAAAGGCATGAAAGGTATCAGAAAAAGCAAAGTGCGCGGAACGCAGGCGAGACCAAGACTCTCTGTTTTTAGGAGTTTACAAAATATTTATGCGCAGATTATTGATGACACTACCGGAAAAACACTGCTGGCTGGTTCCAGTTTAGTCTTGAAGGGGTACAGCGGTAATAGCAAAGCGGCCAGGGAAGTGGGCAAGACGCTGGCGGAAAAAGCCAAAGCCCTTAATATTTCTAAGGTCGTTTTTGACCGAGGTAAAAGCGCTTATCATGGAAGAGTCAAATCCCTGGCAGACGGTGCTCGGGAAGGAGGATTAATTTTTTGAGTGAACAGATGGAGTCGATACAGGAAAAAGAAATTGAATTTAAGGAAAAAGTTGTTCAGATCCGGCGCGTGACCAAGGTGGTTAAGGGCGGAAAGAAGATGGGTTTCCGGGCGGTGGTGGTGGTGGGGGATCTGATCTCTCAGGTGGGCCTGGGGGTGGGGAAAGCGGCCGAGGTTTCTTCCGCCATTCGAAAAGGGGTGGAGGCGGCCAAGAAAGGCCAGGTTGCCGTCCCGCAGGTAGGGGGAACGATCCCGCATGATGTGATCGGTGAATTTGGCGCCAGCAAAGTGGTCTTAAGACCGGCACCAGCCGGGACCGGAGTTATCGCTGGCGGTGCGGTACGGCCGATTCTGGAGTTGTGCGGTTTAAGGAATATCGTAGCTAAAGCGATCGGTTCCACCAATGCGATTAACGTAGCGCGCGCCACACTGGTGGCCTTACAATCACTTAAACGTTTAGAACAGGAAAAAATCATTCGTGGGAAGGATTTGAAAATAGAAAATGTTGAAGCTTAATGAATTAAAACCGGCAGCGGGATCGAAAAAGAAGAGGAAACGCGTCGCGCGCGGGACCAGCTCCGGTCATGGAAAGACAGCCGGCCGGGGGCATAAGGGCCAAAAAAGTCGCAGCGGAGGGACCAAGGGGATCCGCTTTGAAGGCGGTCAAACCCCGATCTATCGGCGTCTACCCAAACGCGGTTTCTCGAATTATCCCTTTAAAAAAGAATATAAGGTTGTCAATCTTGCGCAGCTGAACCAATATCAGGGAGAGGTTGATAAAAAAAGCTTAAAGGTTTCTGGCTTACTCAAAATTTTGGGTGAAGGTGAGCTAACGGTTCCTCTGACCGTTTACGCTGACGCTTTTTCTAAAAGCGCAAAAACCAAGATCGAAGCGGCGGGAGGGAAATGTGTAATCCTCAAAGCGGGAGCGGCGAATGCTTAACGTTATTTCTGGGATTTTTAATATTGCGGATCTAAGGAAAAAGATATTTTATACACTGGGGATGATCATCCTTTTCCGGCTGGGGGCGCATATTCCGGTGGCGGGAATCGATGCGGTTAAATTACATACGCTGTTTTCCCAAGGAAATATTTTGGGCTTTTTAGATTTGTTTACGGGTGGGGCGCTGATGCGCTTTTCCTTATTCGCGATGGGAATTATTCCCTATATCAACGCCTCAATTATTATGCAGTTGCTGACGGTGGTGGTACCCCAACTGGAAGAACTCCATAAGGAGGGTGAAGCCGGACGTAAACAAATTGCGCGTTATACCCGCTATTTAACCGTTGCCTTGGCTGCTTTTCAAGCTTTCGGCATGGCTTTTTGGTTGAGGGGCGTGATGCAGGAGGGTTATAGTTTTCCTGCCTTTTTGCTGGGCACGGTGGTGGCGCTGACGGCCGGGAGCATGCTGGTGATGTGGTTTGCGGAACTGATCTCTGAACACGGGATCGGCAATGGGGCCTCCCTTTTGATCTTTGCCGGCATTGTGTCGCGTATTCCGGCTTATACCGTGCAAACCGTGACCCTGGTGCGCGGGGGCGCTTCTGTCTTTGGCGTATTTATTTTGTTGTTGGCCTTTTTGGCCATGATTGTGGCGATTGTTTTTATCCAGGAAGCACAGCGTAGAATACAGGTGCAGTATGCCAAGCGGGTGGTTGGTCGAAAGATGTACGGCGGTCAAACCACTTATATCCCGTTACGTGTCAACCAGGGAGGAGTCATACCGATCATCTTTGCTTCTTCGGTCTTACTCTTTCCCGCTACCATTGCACAGTTTATCCCTAACCCCGCGGTCCAAAAATTTGTAGGCTGGCTTTCACCCTCCGGCCCATTATATATGGTTTTGTATTTCGTATTGATCTTTTTCTTCACTTACTTTTACACGGCAATTACTTTTAATCCCAATGAGCTGGCCGAAAACATAAAAAAATATGGCGGCTTTATCGCCGGGATTAGGCCCGGCAAACCCACCGCGCAATTCCTGGAATATGTGATTACCCGGTTGACGCTGGTGGGGGCTTTATTTCTGGCGTGTATCGCGATTGTCCCAACCATCGTAGAAGGGATGACCCATATTAATTCCTTCCAGGGTTTGGGATCAACCGCGCTCTTAATTATGGTCGGTGTGGCCATGGACCTTGTAAGAATGATTGAGACCCATCTCATCACCCGACAGTACGAAGGCCTGTTGGCATGAGATTGGTTTTCCTGGGTCCCCCCGGTTCCGGAAAGGGGACACAGGCTAATAAATTGTCTGAAAAGCTGGGTATCCCGCATATCTCGCTGGGAGATATCTTGCGCGATGAAGTGCATCGGGAAACGGAGATCGGCAAACAGATTAAAGAGATCATGAATGCCGGTAAGCTGGTTCCAGATACCATCACCATCGAGCTCACCCGGAGCAGGATCAGCCAACCGGACAGCCAGGCGGGATTCATCTTAGATGGTTTCCCCCGATCCTGGGCGCAGGCGACGGCGCTGGATGAAATGGTCAAAACTTTGCCGCTCGAACTGAAAGCGGTAATTTATTTTTCCATAAATGAAGACCAGGTAGTGGATCGGCTTTCGGGCAGAAGAAGTTGCAAAGATTGCGGCGCGGTTTATCATGTAAAACATAATCCGCCGAAGGTAGCGGGTATATGTGATCGCTGTGGCGGGAAGCTTTTTCAACGCGCGGATGATGAGGAAGAAGCGATTCGCACCCGCTTTGAGGTTTATGGAAAGCAGACCAAACCTCTTATTGAGCATTACCTGGAAATGGGTAAGCTGGTAGAGTTGGATGCCGGAAAACCCATCGCTGAGGTTTATGGCCGGCTGTTAAAGCTAGTTGAAAATGGCTGAGATAAAGCTTCGATCTCCGGAAGAGATCGAGAAGATTAAAAAGGCTTGTAAGATTGTGGCCTGGGTGGTGGCTGAAACCAGCCAGGCGATAAAAGCTGGAATTACTACCGAGGACCTTGATAAGATAGCCGAAAGGTTGATCAGAGAAAAGAAAGCGGAGCCGGTCTTTATCGGCTATCGGGGTTATCGGCATGCCACTTGCATTTCGATCAACGAAGAAATTGTGCACGGTATACCGGGAAAGAAAGTTTTGCGGGAAGGGGATATTGTGGGGCTGGATGTAGGAGTTAAGCTGGACGGTTATTGTGGGGATACCGCCGTAACCTTTCCGGTAGGGAAAATTTCAAAGAAGGCGGAAAAGCTTCTGCGCACTGGTAAGAGCGCCCTGCAGGCAGGGATCAAACAAGCCAGAGCGAACCATCATCTGGGAGACGTATCAGCGGCGATTCAGCGGGTGGCGGAGGAGGCCGGATTTTCGGTGGTACGTGAACTTTACGGACACGGGATCGGCACCGATTTGCATGAGGATCCACTGATCCCCAATTACGGGAAGCCGGGTGAAGGACCGCTGCTAAAGAAGGGAATGGTTTTAGCCATTGAACCGATGCTGAATGTGGGAGGATGGAAAATAAAGACCCTGGATGACGGCTGGACGGTGATAACGGAAGATCGGAGTTTATCCTGTCACTTTGAGCATACGGTGACCATTACCGAAGGGGACCCGGAGATCCTGACCCATTTGGATTAAAGGAAAAAGCGAACAAGCTATGACCAAAGAAAAAGATGTAATTGAGTTAGAAGGGGAGATTACCGAAGCCCTTCCCAATGCCCAGTTTAGAGTAAAGATCGAAACCGGGCAGTTGATTCTGGCACACGTTTCCGGGAAGATCAGGAAAAATTTTATCCGGATTCTCCCCGGGGATAGGGTGAAGGTAGAACTCTCACCTTATGACCTGACGCGTGGTAGAATTACTTTTAGGATGAAATAAAAAGGGAGAAAAGGAATAAGCATGAAAGTCAGAGCCTCAGTGAAAAAAATTTGTGAGAAGTGCAAGGTGGTTCGGCGTAAAGGCAGGGTCTATATCATTTGCGAAAACCCGAAACACAAGCAGAGACAAGGATAGTGCCTCGACCGAGCTCGGCACAAGGAGGAACTAATTAATGGTACGAATAGTCGGTGTGGATTTACCGCCCAATAAAAAGATCGCTGTGGGTTTGACCTACATTTATGGTATCGGGGACACCCTGAGCCGTAAAATTGTCGAAAAAACCGGCATCAATCCGAGCAAGAAAATAAAGGAATTAAATGACACGGAAGTGGTGGCTTTGCGCGATGCCTTGAAGGATTATCTGATCGAGGGGGATCTAAGAAGAGAAATTGCGATGGATGTTAAACGCTTGATTGATATCGGTGCCTACCGTGGTACCCGGCATCGCAAGGGTCTGCCGGCGCGCGGTCAGAGATCCCGCACCAATGCGCGGACTAAGCGTGGTAAGAGAAAGACGGTGGGCGCCGGAAAGAAAAAGGAAGAGAAAAGGAGGGAATAGTTGAATAACCATGACTGAAGTAAATACTAAACCGAGAAAGAGAAAAGATAGAAAAGTCCCCGCGCTGGGAGTAGCGCATATCAAGGCTACTTTCAACAACACCATCATCTCTATCAGTGACTGTGGGGGCGGGTCAGTGGCCTGGTCATCAGCGGGTGCGGTCGGTTTTAAAGGGACAAAAAAGGGGACGCCCTTTG
>Ga0315287_10003841_pt1 | contig 14564 bp, 9 predicted proteins | sample YL17G11_0_MG_FD_205037 | JGI IMG/M metagenome (GOLD analysis project Ga0315287, IMG submission 205037) | Sediment microbial communities from Yellowstone Lake, YNP, Wyoming, USA - YL17G11_0 | ecosystem: Environmental > Aquatic > Freshwater > Lake > Sediment | place: USA: Wyoming | collected... | reverse complement strand
GAACATCCCGAAATACCTCTACCAACGGTGGATTGTGGACGGTGACGGCCAGATCACGACCGTCCCCCAGATTCGCACCGCGCTGCTCGCGCTGCCGAGCGGTGCTTCTCTCCAGAGCTTCCCACCGCTTCCGGCCGGCACCCCGCTGCCCTCCTATGCGGGTCTCGATCCCGCTAACTACCAACCCTGGCCGGCCACCGTGCTAGCCCCGGGTCAGTATACTGCCTTCGTGGTGTGTGACACGGATCTGGGATCCGGCTTCGTCATGGGCGGCTCGGTGACGAGCGGCGGAACGAACTACCTCAACTGGGTCGAGCAAGGCGTGGCTGCACCCCCGGTGTTCGACACGCAGCCGCCCGTGATCACGGCGGCCAGCGCCACCCCGGCCTACCTGTGGTCACCGGACCACACCATGCGACAGATCACACTGGACGTGACGGTGACTGACGATACTTATGCCGTGTGGTACGTGGCCGGCGTAGCGAGCAACCAACCTGAGAATGGGACAGGCGACGGCGATTACTCCCCGGATTGGTGGGTTGACCCGAGCGATCCGCAGATCCTGTGGCTACGTTCTGAGCGCTCGGGCAGCGACCCGACCCAGACGCGTTGGTACACGGTCACCCTCCAGGCGATAGACACGGGCGGCAATCTCTCCGCGCCCTACCAGGTCTTCATCCCGGTTTCCCACGACCAGGGGTAGATGAGTTAGCCTATTGGGACGGGGCGCGATCGGTGCGGTCGCGCCCCCTTCTCATAGCACTGAGGACGCGAGTTGGGCCTGAGTTCCACTTTGAAAGGGCGCGGGAGGGCGCTGGCGGGGCGAGCCGCGCTCGTCCTGCTGGTGTTGCTCATCGTTGCCGCGGTTGAGCCCCGCCTCAGCTTCGTGGAGATGCGGGCCTACGACCTGCTGCTCTCCTTGCGGCCAACTCGTCCCCCTGACCCGCGCGTCGCCATCGTAGACGCCGGCGATCCCGAGGCCTTCGCCTCCCTGCGGGACCCCCGCGATACTCCGGAGAGCGGCTGCAAGGTGCCCCGGAGGGCCTATGCGGAGGCGGTGCGCCGCCTCCACCGCTGGGGGCCCAAGGTGATCGTCTTTGATGTGATGTTTGGGCGCAGTTGCCCGTTCGAGGACGTGCAACTGGCGGAGGCGTGTCGCGAGGCCGGCAATGTTGTCGTCGCGGCCGCCACCAAGGTGGAACCGCGTAATGTGGGTTTGCAGGACCCGGCGAAGCCGATCGCCGGCGCGGTCTGGGCCGTGGGCTCTCCGGTTGCGCACCAACCCAACGAGGGAACGGTTCGCTCCGTCCCCCTGATGGTGCGTGATCGCGACACCGGTCGCGCGTATCCCTCCCTCTCCCTGGCGGCGCTGGAATACCTCCGCGGGGTGAAGGCGTCGGAGGCGAATCTCGACGGCGCTGGCTGGCTCACCCTCCCCGGACTGAAAGTGCCTCTGTTGGCCGGCGAGAAGGTCTACCTGTTCGGTTCCAGCAGCAGTACGGCCGAGGAACCCGACGACGTGAGCGACTCAGGCATCGAGGTGGTCAAGGGGAGCGAGGTGCGGGCGATCCCGCGATCCACCTCCTGGAACGCGATGCTTATCAACTGGGCCGGGCCCGGGGGCACCATCTCGCCGCAGTCGCTGCGTGATCTGCTGGACATGAGTGACGCGGAAGGGCGGGAGCTGTACGCGGACAAGGCCGTGATCATCGGCGGAGTGGACTGGGACGTCTGGTGGACCGCGGTCGGCGCGATGCCGGGGCTGGAGATCCAGGCGAACGCCCTGCAGACCCTGATCTCCGGCTCCTTCCTCCGGCCCCTCTCCTCGGGCAGCCTGCTGGGCCTGCTCGCCCTCTTCTGCTTCGCCACCGCCTCCGCGGTGCGGCGCTTCCGAGGGGTGCGCGAGCTGGGGGCGATGCTCTTCCTCATGCTCTTAGGGCTGGTCGTGGCCCGCCAGTTGCTGGTGAGCAAGGGCGTGTGGGTGTACCTGTTCGCGTGTGAGTTGAGCATCGGCCTGACCTGGGCCTTGACGACGTTCCTGGAGAGCGGACGCGCCGCCACCCTCCTGGGGCGGTTCGTCCCGGCTTTCCTCGGGAAGCCGGGGGCGGGAGAACTGGGTGAGATCCGCACCCTGGACGCCACCCTCCTCTTCTCCGACATTCGCGGCTTCACTGGTACGGCCGAGCGGCTCTCGGCCAAGGACACCATGACCATCCTCAACCGCTACCAGTCGGCGGTGGAGGATGTCATCCATCGCTATGGCGGGACCATTGTGAAAACGCCGGGAGATGCGATCCTGGCCGTGTTCTGGAAAGACGTGGGCAAGCTCAACCCGGCGACCGCCGCGGTACGCGCGGGTCAAGAGATGCTCCAGGGCCTTCCGTTGCTGGCGCGCGCCTGGGAGAAGCTGGGCGTGAACCTGGAGATCGGCATCGGGATCAACGCGGGGGAGGTGGCGATGGGGCTGGTGGGCACGCGCCACCTCGAGCCCACCGTCATCGGCGACCCGGTGAATGTCGCGTCGCGGCTGGAGAGTCTTACCAAGACGCTGGAGTGCCCGCTGATCTTCAGCGAGAGCGTGCGGACGCGCCTCTCGGCCGAGATAGAGGTGGCGGAACTCGAAGAAGTGACGGTGAGAGGGCGAGAGGCGCCTCTCAGAGTGTACACGCTACGCGGCCTGGAAGGCGCGAGCCGGACAGAGTCTGCTGTGGCGAGGGAAACGAGGGAATGAGTATGCGAGGGATTTTCGAGACTTCCGCCGCGCGACTCGCGCTGCTGGGCTGCGTCATCTTGCTCTTTGCGGGCCGCCCGGCCCAGGCCGCAAAGGTCACTTTCACGCTCCAGTCCAGCCGCGGCAAGGTCGAGTTGCAGGCCGGGGGCAAGGGGAGTTGGACCGCGATGAAGCGTGGCTCCCACGAGGCCTCTGTCGGCGACCGCGTCCGCACCGGCAAGGACAGCTCCGTCGTGATCGTGACCGAGGAGGGGGGGCGCGTCTCTCTCGGCGCGGACACCGAGATTGTGCTCAAGGAACCGAACCGGCCCCGCGGATGGCGTCTGGTCGTGGGGAAACTGAAGGCCATCTTCACCGGGGACAAGGGCCTGGAGGTGCGCACGCCCAGCGCGGTGGCGGCGGTGGAGGGGACGGTCTTCCAGCTTGAGGCCGCGGCCGACGGCACCACGGTGCTGACCGTGGTGGAGGGCGCGGTCCAGTTCTACAACGACCTCGGCGGCGTCACCGTGCTCACTTCCCAGCAGAGCACCGCTCAGGTAGGGCAGGCTCCCACCCGGCCGATCGTGGTTGATCCCGCGAGTCTGACGGCCTGGGAAGCCAGCCTGGAGACGCTCGTCGTCCCGGTGGAGTTCACGCTGATCAGCGCCGATCCCGGCCAGTTGCAGCAGGAACTCGCCCGACGACAGGCCGCGGTCGCGGCGCATCCGGACGATGCCGCGGCCCACGCGGACCTCGCGGCCGTGCTGATTGACCTGCGATGCAGCGAAGAGGCGATCGCCGAGGCGGAGCGCGCGGTCGCGCTGGCACCGGCCGAAGTGAGCTTCCGGGGCATGCGGGGCTTTGCGCTCTTGCAGGCCGGACGTCTGACCGAGGCCGCGACAGAGTTTTCGCAGGCCGGCACCGCCGAGCCGGGGGAGATCCGCTGGCAGCTCGGCCTGGCGCTGGTCGCGCTGGGCCAACGCGATACTGCTAGCGCGATACAGCGCTTGAACCATTGGGCGCTACTGGCGCCGCACGGGGGCGCGCCGCGCATCTATCTCATCGCGGCCTACCTTCGCGCCGGAGACTTGGAGCAGGCCGCCGCCTGCGCCGCGGAGGTGGTCCGCTTCGCCCCCGACGACGCGCTCGGGAACACGTACGTCGCCTACGTCTACCTGGCCCAGGGGAGGACTGAGGACGCCGTCACTGCCGCTCGCGCCGCGGTGAGCGCGGCGCCGCAGTCCGCGCTCGCGCACGAAGCCCTGGGAACGGCCCTCACCTACTCCGGGCAGTTCCCCGCCGCCGGCAAAGAACTCGATTGCGCCCTCGCGCTCAACCCCCTCTCGGCCGGTGCGCACCTTACCCGCGCGAAGCTCCTCGCGGCGGAGGGGCAGCTCGAGGAGGCGCTTGTAGAGGCCAAGGTCGCGGTGGGACTGGACCCGCAGAACGCGCCGGCGCGCAGCACGCTGGGGTTGTTGTTCCTGCTGAATCACGATCCGGAGCACGCAGGGCGGCAATTCGAGCAAGCTCTGACCCTGGACCCGAGCTTGTCCGAGGCGCGCACGGGATGGGGGAGCGTGCTGTTTGCGCGCGGCCGCTTCCGGGAGGCCTTGGAGCAACAGAAGCTGGCCGTCTCCCTGGATACAGGTTCCGCGGCCGCCCAGAACAACCTGGGAGGGATCTACGCCTCCCTGGGGCGGATGGAACAGGCGGAGGAGCACCTGCAGCGCGCCCTCCAACTCCAGCCCGGTTGGGGAATGCCCTACGCCAACCTCGCCGCGCTCTACTTGGAGTGGAACCGCCTCTCGCAGGCGCTGGAGGCGGCGGATCGCGCGGTGGCACTCGGCGAGCAGTCGGCGTTCGTCCATACCGTGATGGCGCGCATCTGCCTCCGCCAGGCCCGCGTCGGCCGCGCCCTCACCGAGTTGCGCGAAGCCGTCGCTCTGGACGAGATGTACCCCTTGGCCCATTACTATCTCGCCCGGCTGTATCTCACGCGGGGCCGGGCGCGGGACGCGGTCCGGGAGATCCTGTTCGCGGTGACGACCGATCCCTCCGCCATGTTGGACACCCGGCTCTACGCGCGGACCGAGACGGCCGCCGCCGCGGGAAGCTATGACAGCGTCTCTGCGGAGGCCCGTCACAGCGCCCAGGCGGTGGAGGGTCAGGTCAGCTACTATGTCGCGGGGCTGCTGGACAGCAGCGACGGCTGGCGGCCGGTGAACCAGGGTTCATCGGAGAGGTTCGCGGAGTTGATCGTAGGTGACCAATCCAAGCCCACGCAGCAACTCGCACTGTTCAGCACCTTCCTCGACCGGGATAACGGTTTGCCCGGACCGCAGACTCTGGAATCCGCGGGAGATCCGGACGACAAGCAGGACTTCACCGGCTATGACGCGGTCGCGGCCTATCGCCAGCGGCTCTCACGCGGTGTGACGGGCACGCTCAAGTACTCTTACCGCCGCAGCGGTTTCGATTTCCGCAACCCGGACAGCTTGACCGGACTGGATGACAACCCGTTCCGTAAGCTGGAAAACGACAGCTCTCAGTATTCGCCGGAAGTGCGCGTGGATGCGAGCCTCGGCCCGCGCTCTGCCCTAAGGTTGGGGTATGCCCATCTTTCCGACCGGACCGCCAGCGACGGGGTGGCCTCGATCTTCGACCCGACGACCGGCGAGATCGTCCCCTATCCATTCGCCACCCATTTCGCCCCCAAGACGGACACCGCCTGGCTGGAGGTGGAGACGCGCTATCCGCCTCGCTTCGACCTCACGCTGGGCGGGTATTGGGGGCGGGAGAGCGGCGCCGACCACGTGCTGTCGCCCAAGGTCGTGGCCCTGTACCGCCCCGACCGCTGCTCCTGGTTGGCGCTCCTCGTGAACCCGGTCTTCCGCAGCGACGCCGCCGAGCTGGCGCCGGTCGAGGCCCTGGCCGACCCGGAGGGACTGAGCTACCTCAACTTCGCAGGAGGCGGCTTCGCGCGCACTTATGAACTGAAGTACCAGCGCCAGGGGAATCGGGCGAGCGCCCTGACAACCTCTCTCACCTACCAGCAAGTCCGCGATCTCCTCGTGGACATCGAAGACCCCGCCTTGGCGGGCCTGCCGAGCCGGGTTCTGCTGGATCGCGGCCGCCGGTGGCTGGCCGACGCCTCCTACGAGCGATGGCTAACCGAGACGGTGACCGGTCGCGCCTGGGTGCAGTGGCAGGCGAGTCGCGGGCAATTCCCCGACCTGGGGGAGAGCGGCACAGAGTGGCCCTACACTCCGGCGTGGCAAGCCGGGGCGAGACTGGACTACATCGTCCCCAGCGGACTGCATCTCGGGCTCGAAGGGATCGCCGTGGGCCGGCGGTTCGGTGATGCCGAGAACTCCTTCACTGTCCCCGGCTATGCCGTGCTCAACCTGCTGGTCCAGTTCCAGCCCGATCTCCATCGCAGCTACTTCCTCACCGTCACCAATCTCACCGGGACGGACTACGCTACCTTTGCGGGATTCCCGCAGCCCGGCCGGGCGGCGCTGGTCGGATTCACGTACCGCTACTGAGCGCTGGAGGAGAAGGTCATGAAGCGCATGCGAGGACGTTTTGAGGTGTGTGTCGTTGCCCTGCTGACCGCTGTCCTTGTCGGTTCCTCCGAAGGCCGCGCCTCCGACCCGGTGGCGACCGTCCCCGGGCAGGTGGCCGCGGCGGTCTACGTCCAGGAGTGGGGGCAGATTCTCTGGGGACTGGTCACTAGCCAGACCGGGACCCAACCCGCCTCCTGGGGCGATCCTATCTTCAACCCGGATGGCTCCATCACCCAGACCTTCTCCGCCGCGGACGGAACACAGGCGGTGTTCACGTTCTTCCCGGACGGGTCGGTCCGCATTGACATGACGTTGCCGGACGGCGCCACCCAGACCATCTCGCAATCGCCGCCGGTCTTCGACGGCGTCTCGGTCACGACCACAAACTGGACGGTAACCTCGAATCGTGGGCTCGCCGTCAACTACTCCAGCGCCGTGGATGACCGAGGGACTTGGTGGGACATGAGCGACGACACCACTCAGCTTTCCGGCTCCGCGGTCCTCCCCGGCGGCGTCACGCAGACCTTCACTGCCCTTACCGCCGCGGGGCGCACCGACCTGCAGTCCGCGCAGAGCGACGGCTCCACCTTCACCCTGAGCGTGCCGCTGGCGTTCCCCGACTATGTGCTCCCCGACTTCTCTCAGGTGACCTCCGGAACTTACGCCGACCCCAATCTCAGCACGAGTTTCACGCTCACCTCCACTCCGGCGAATCCGTTCCGCTGGGCCGCGCTCCTCTTTGATCTGGGCGGCGGGTATGCGGGCGTCTTCTCGCTGAACAGCGACTTCTCCGGCTTCGGCCAGTTGGAGGACAGTCTGCAATCCGTGCTGGCCCTGGCCTCCTGGACCCAAGACGGAGACGTGCACGTCTATCTCCTCACCGGTCAGGACTTTCACATGGGCCCGGCCGGGGCGGCCCTGGACTTCCTGCGATACCGATGGGAGACGCTCACGGCCTTGCTGGGGCCGGCTCCCGGCTCCCGCCCCGCGGGTCACGGATTCCGCCGGTTCCGGGGTGCGCCGCGACTACGCGGGGGACGACCGCGTCTGCCGAGGGTGCTGCGCGGCGTCGTGCGAACGCCCACGTCCTTGGGAACTGTCGCGCGCCGCAGTTTGACTCCGCGGTAGCGCGGGCCGGAGCAGGAGAGGCGTCGAAGTGGGACCCACCACTGCACCAACCGAAAGGTCCCAGCGGGGAGCGGTCCTGCTGGCCGAGGAGATGCGGGCGACGGCCGCGCCGGCGCGCGTCGAGGCCGGCGCGGTGGTGGCGTGGCAGGGCGAAGAGGGGCGCAAGTTCTGCCTCGTGGAATCGGGTGCGCTCGACGTGGTCATTGCCTCTGAGGAAGGACTCCGCCTGCCCGTGGCCAGGCTGGGGCCGGGGAGTCACTTCGGGGAGATGTCGCTCCTCGCCGGGATGCCGGTGTCCGCGGACGTAGTCGCGGCGGAACCGAGCGTCCTCTACGGGGTTTCACCCTCCGAGTTCGACGCGCTGATGCGGCGGCGGCCGGAACTGGTCGAATATCTGGCTGGGGAGTTGGCCGTTCGCCTGAAGCTGACGAATGCCCGGCTGGCCGCCCAGCAGCAGCGGCAGGCCGTCCTGAGCAGTCTTATCGGAGCGCGACGCGGCGCGGGGTTCACCGACGCGCTGCCCAGTTTCGGCAAGCAACTGCAAGCGGCCGTCGCCGCGGCCCGCGACTCAGACCTCCCGCTGCTCCTCGTGGGGGAGAAGGGAGTCGGGAGAAAGGCGCTGGCCCTTCACCTGCACACCACCGGCCCGCGGCGTGCGAAGCCTGTTATCGTCGTGGATTGCCGGGAACTGCCGTGGGAAGGGGCGCGGAGCCTGCTGTTCGGACAGGCCTCTCCCGAGTCGGTGAGCCGCTTCTCCGACCACCTCGGGTACGTGCAGGCGGCCGACCGCGGCACGCTGCTCCTCGCTCACCTGGATCGCCTCCCCCCGGAGGTGCAGGACGATCTCGCAGCCTTCGTCCGCACCCACGCGGAGGCCTCCGAGGAAACGCGCGTCTCCGTCCGGATCATCGGCACCGTCACCACGGGAGCCTTCTCCGAAGCGCTCGCCCAGGTCTTCGCGGGCGGCCAGACGATCCAGCTTCGGCCCCTCCGCGACCGGCGACGCGACATCGCTCCGCTCGCCGAGCACTTCCTCAAGCACGCCGCGCAACTCAGCGGGGGGCCACGGAAACAACTCGGCGAGAGCGCAAAGCGCAAGCTCCTCACCTATGACTTCCGCTCCGAGAACGCGGAGGAGCTCCGGCAAGTTGTGAATCTCGGCGCGGAACTCGCCGAGGCCGAGGTGATCAGCGCCGACCACCTCTTCTTCGGGGCCGGGATCGGGGTCGAGACGCCGCAGATTGACCTGCTGCGATGGGGGTGGGTGGAGCAGGTTCTCACGCGTGGCCGCCTGATAGGGATCGCCAAGGTCGTCGTTGGCCTCGTCTTCGCGGCCATCGCCGCCGTCTGCCTGGGGGCGCCGAGTTCCCGCGCGGGCCAGGCGGCGAACGTGCTGGTCTGGGGGCTGTGGTGGCCGGCCCTCATCCTCCTGTCCCTCCTCCTGGGCCGCGCCTGGTGCGCCATCTGTCCCATCAGCACCGGCGCCGAGATCGTGCAGCGTAGTGGAGGACTGGGCCTGCCGCCCATGAGCCGACTGAAAGAGGCCTGGCCCCTCCCCGCGCTCGTCGGGTTCGCGCTCATCCTCTGGATCGAGCACGCCACCGCGATGGAGACTCACCCGCGTGCCACGGCCGTGCTGCTCCTCAGCCTGGCGCTGCTCGCCGCGGCCCTGGGGTGGCTCTACCAGCGACACACCTGGTGCCGCTACGTCTGTCCGCTGGGCGCGATGAGCGCCGCGTTCAGCACCGTCTCCGCTCTCCGGGTGCACGCCCGACGGGAGGTGTGTCAGGCCTCCTGCACCGGGAACGAGTGCTACAAGGGCTCGGAGACCGCGCAGGGCTGCCCCATGTTCAACCACGCGCTGTTCCTCAACAGCGGCGAGTACTGCAAGCTCTGCCTCGAGTGCCTCCGCGCTTGCCCGGTGCGATCGCCTCGGCTCCTCTTGCGGCTTCCTCTCCAGGACCTGTGGCGGTCGGACCTGATCTCCGCGGAGGTCGCGCCCCTGACCCTCGTCGTCGGGCTGATGGCCTTGCTCCTCGCCGCCACGCCGGAATTGGGATCTTCCTCGCCGCTTCACGACTGGTGGTTCACCTTTGGGACGCTCGCCGCGGTCGGGGCCGGGCTGGCCTTGTCGCGCGTGGTCCGCCCGGCCCAGCAAGAAGAGAGCAAGAGCAGCCCCTCCTGGTTGGGCCGCGTGACTTACGCCTACACGCCGGCGGTCGCCGCGGTCTTGTTCGCCTTCCACCTGGAGTCCCTGCCCTGGGTTGGCGACGTATCTCTCGGCCTCGGCGGGGCCGACCGGGAGTTCTTCCAGGTGTCCCTCCTCCACTTACTTCAGGGGACAACGCTCTGTCTGGGGGGCCTGCTGACGCTGTGGACGCTGTGGCGCCTCTGCCGACTCAGGTCCGAGACGCGCACAAAGGCCGTCGCCGCCTGGATCCCGCCCGCACTCTTGGCGGCGGCCTACCTGGGGGCGGCGCTACTGGTCTTGGTGTAGCCGCGCGGGGCCGTTCCTCGGCCCTGCCGTGTTAGAGTGACTACCTAGTGAGAAGGTATGTATATGCAGTATGGCTCGCCCCGAGAAGGTATGTATGGCTGACTATGAGACCTCTGTCGCTTTGACGACCAAGACCCCACCCGCGCGCCTTCTGGCCCGACCGCGCGGCTGGCAGATCGCGCTCAACCTGGCCGTGGTCGCCATCGCGGGCCACAGCCTCGCGCTCGGGCTATCACTGCTCTTCTTCCCGCGCTGGGTGCTCCAGTTAGTGGGGTGGCAGTATGCCGGACCGGTGTTCTGGCCCAGCCAGGCGGGCCTGTTCCTGGTCATCCTCGGCGTCACCTACGCATGGGCGGTCCGCCTCCGTCCTCTGCTCTGGCTGGTAATCGGGTCCAAGGTCAGCGCCGTCGTCTTTCTACTTCTGAGCGTTGCCTGGCTGGAGGCGCCGCGGCTCGTCGCCCTTCTGGGGTGCGGGGACGGGATGATGGGGCTGGCGGTCGCGCTGTTGTTCTGTGGGCTCAGGCGCGCCGAGAGCTCGGCTGAATCGGAGAGGAGTCACCTCCTAACCCCATGAGAGAGATCGTCGTCCCCACGTTCCTTTCTTTGTTTCAACCCCTCGCGCGAACTCTGGCGCAGATCGCCGCCTCCGACGTACAGTTGGTGGAGCTCCACGGCGATGCGCCGGACACGCACGTGGATCTGACCGACCCCGCGGCGGTCGAGGCGCTGGCCCGCGTAGTTCGCGGGGTGCCTCTCCAGATTCACTCGGTCCACTGCGCCTTCTCCCAGCCAAGCGAGGAGGCCTGGGATATCTCCCATCCGGAGGAGAAGACGCGCGTTGCCGCGCTCGACCGCAGGGCGACGGTCGTCAAAGCCTCGGTCCGGCTGGGGGCTCAACATGTGGTGATGCACCCCGGCGGGCGGCCGCGTAGCGAAGCACGGCTCGCCCACTGCCGCGAGGGTCTCGCCCATCTCGCCGAGGTGGCGCGCGCCGCGGGGGTGAAGATCGCCGTGGAAAACCCGCCGCCGGATCACCTTGCGGGGCCCCTCGCGGAGATGGAAGTGCTGCTCGACGGCCTCGACCCGGCGGTCCTTGGGTTCTGCCTGGATACCGGACATGCGACGTTGGGTCAGGACTCTCTCGACGATTATCTCCGCGTTTTTGGCGACCGCTTGATCGGCATTCATTGGCATGAGAATGACTCCGGGGAGGATGCGCATCTCTTCCCGGAGGTTGACGATGGAAGGTGGGACGGATTCCTCGCCGCGCTCGACGCGGTGGGGTATGATCGGCCCATCACCCTCGAGGCCGCCCCCCCTCTCACCAGTTCTCTGCAGGAGGCGTTGCGGCCCCTCCGCGCGGCCCTGCAAGGACAGCGCGTTTCGCGGCGGCCGGCGTACTCTCCCTCGCGCGGGTAGGAGGCGCATGAACTGCGTTCACGATACAGTTGACGAGCTGCGCCACGCCGTGTCCGAGTGGGAGCGGCGGATGGAGGCGGTGCGGCAAATCGCGATCAGGCTCGGCACGACTACCGAGGTCGGCGACCTGATCCGCGAAGCTTTGCACACCAGCCTGGAGCTGGCCGAGGCGGAAGCCGGCTCTATTTTGCTCTACCGACCGGAGAAGAAGAAGCTGGTCTTCGCCTATGTGGTCGGAGAGAAGGCTGATGCGCTCACCGGCCTGGAACTCGATCCGGACCAGGGACTCGCCGGCAAGGTGTTTCAGACCGGCGAGACCTCCGTCTCGGAAGACGTGACGAAGGAGCGTGCCCACCTACGGGAGGTAGGCGCGCGCGTCGGCTATCTGACGACGAACATGGTGACCGTTCCGCTTCGCTCGGCCGACGCCGCGCCGCTTGGGGTGATGCAGGTGCTCAACAAGCGGGGCTCGCCATTCGACGAGCACGACGTCGCGCTGATCGAGACCATCGGCGCCCAGATCGCCATCGCGCTGGTGACGGTGCGCCTTCACGAACAGGCCCGGCTGGCCGCGGTGATGCGTTTCATCGGCAACATCAGCCACGATGTGAAGAACATGATGACCCCCGCGATGACGGGGGCCGAGACGCTGCGGATGATCGCCGACCTCTGCTTCCGAAGATTCGACCAGGCGCGGGCATCGGCCGCGCGCGCCTCGGACGCTTCCGAGTTGGTCGGGACGATGGCGGCGCTGCGAACACGCTACCCCGAGCTCGTGGCGCTGATCTTGGACAGTTGCGAGGCGGTGCAGCAGCGCATGGCGCAGATCTCCGCCGCGGTGAAGGGGGGCGTGTCCGAGCCCCAATTCGAGACCTCCGACCTCCTGGCGATCGCCCAGCGGGTGATAGCGATGCTCGCGGTGCAGGCCCAGAAGAAAGGCGTCGCGCTCACCCTCACGCCCGCGGACAACCTGCCCGCGGCCATGCTGGATGGGAAGCAGATGCACAACGCTCTTTACAACCTGGTGTTCAACGCGATAGATGCCTGCGGCGAAGGGGAGGCGGTCGTGGTGCGGCTCGCCGGCCGCGCTGAAGGCGAGTTCCCCCGCGGCAACTACGTGCTCGTAGAATGTGCGGACACCGGCCCCGGCATGGCGCCGGCGGTGAGGGAGAAGCTGTTCACCGACGATACCGTCAGCACCAAGCCATTGGGCACCGGGCTGGGTACGCGCATCGTGAAGAATGTCATAGACGCGCACGCGGGAACGATCGAGGTGGAATCTGAACTCGGCGTGGGCACGACCATTCGCTGCCGCGTGCCCGCCGCGCGCCCTGACTCTCCCGGGCCGTCCTGAGTCCCGAACTCACCTTTCCTGGGCTGGCAGGGATGGCCTCACGGAGAGAGAACTCTTCCTTCTGACAGGCGGCCGACAGAGGGGCCGCGCGTCGGCACTGATAACGGCAAGCAGGCAAGGAGAACGGGAGATGGCGAAGATTCTGGTGGTTGATGATGAGGCAAGTATCGCGCGGGTTATCCAACTTGCCCTGGAGGCGCAAGGGCACGAGGTCATCAAGGCCTCCTCGAAAGAAGAGGGCGAGGCCGCCGCGGTCGCCAACAAACCGGACCTGATGATACTGGATGTCATGATGCCAGAGGGTACGGAAGGATTTCACCTGGTGTGGAAGCTTCGGCAGATGGAAGATCCGGCGGTGCGCGAGATTCCGATCATCATGGCCACCGGCATCCATGCTACGACCAAGCTGCGCTTCTACCCCGAGCAGAGCGACGGCACCTACCAGCCCGGTGAATACCTCCCCGTGCAGGACTGGATAGACAAGCCGGTGAGGGTCGAGGAACTGCTGACCAAGGTCAACGCGCTCCTCGGCGCCTAGCTTGTCCGGGCCATGGCGGGACGCCTCGAGTTGCTCTGCCCTCGGGCGCGCCGTCTGAGCTTGGCGCCGGGGGTCGAAGCTGAACTAGGAACACCCTGTGCGTGTCACATTAGCTTGGGACACCGGTCTGCGGGCCCCTACCGGCCGTGCCGAACTGAGCGATGAGGGTAGAGAAGCGACACAGTCCTGCGGATGGGACGGCGATCATTGGCCAGTTCGACAGGTCGCCAAAAGCAGGAACGGAGTCTTGTCTAATCGAAGAATAGTGCTACAGTGATTCACGTTGAGGAGGTGCACGATGCCAGAGAAGGGCGCAATGACGGTAAAGGAAGCAGGTCGCAAGGGAGGCCGACAGACGAAGGCCAGGTACGGCGGGGAGTTTTACCAGTCCATCGGCAAGAAGGGCGGCGAGACGACCAAGCAGCGCATGGGACCGGGCTTCTACGAGAGGATCGGGAAGAAGGGCGGGGCGAGGATGAAGCAACTCGTGGCCCAGGGGAAGCGGGCGCAGAAGGGGTGAGGCACGCGTCGAGTCTGGATGGTGGTGGACCCGCTGGAGCAGCCGCCAGCAGGTGAAGCACCAGGTCAAGGAGGAGTCAGGGACGTCCGAGGCGTAGGTTAGCAGCGGGACGGTTTTTGTCTCACTAGTGCTGACACTCAACAGGAGGGTCCGCGTCAGGGAGACCAAGCTCGAGTACTGCGGCAGCCACATGCAGCCGCCCGGAGGGTATCGCATGGAGACTGTAGACGGGCACATCGAATCCGTCAGTGATCTCGTGCGGCAGGTGCGTGGCCTCAGGCGCGGGCAAACACAAACACGCCGGGTGACGAGGTGATACCGGCCGCGGTCGGCAGAGGAAGTCAGGCGGTGAGCCGGTAAGCAGTGACCTGGGTATCTGGGAAGAAACGTCGCGCGATGGCGCCGGACACGGGGAAGACGACAGCATCTTTTCCGTCGCCTCACGTGCGCTTGGTGCCGGGGCCCAGATTTGAACTGGGGACACCCGGATTTTCAGTCCGGTGCTCTACCAACTGAGCTACCCCGGCACCGGGGAAAGCAGATGGCGGAGCCGACGGGACTCGAACCCGCGACCTCTGGCTTGACAGGCCAGTGTGCTAACCAGCTGCACCACGGCTCCGCGAAAAGGCCGCCACGAAAACAGTGGGCGAAACAGGGCTCGAACCTGTGACCACTTGCGTGTAAAGCAAGCGCTCTACCAACTGAGCTATTCGCCCGTGTTCCGCCGAAGACGCCTATCAATTATGGTGGGCGCAGCTGGATTTGAACCAGCGACCCCTTGCGTGTGAAGCAAGTGCTCTCCCGCTGAGCTATGCGCCCGAGGGCCGCGTGA
>Ga0315287_10003840_pt1 | contig 14564 bp, 11 predicted proteins | sample YL17G11_0_MG_FD_205037 | JGI IMG/M metagenome (GOLD analysis project Ga0315287, IMG submission 205037) | Sediment microbial communities from Yellowstone Lake, YNP, Wyoming, USA - YL17G11_0 | ecosystem: Environmental > Aquatic > Freshwater > Lake > Sediment | place: USA: Wyoming | collected... | reverse complement strand
AGTTCAACGCGTTCAGCGGCACTCAGAAAACCAGGGCGAATCATGACAGACACCAGAATCTTTTCTCACCATCCTGGCAAGCCCCTTTTTCGGATACTCAGTGAGTCAGGGTATATCTTGAATGGCCAGAATATCCCCGTCCTCAACCCGCTCACCGGTTCTTTTGCCTGCAGCTTCGCTCAATGCCGCAACAGTCAACGCAGGATTGCGCAGGAACCGGCCAAACCCGATTTCTCCACGCCTCAGTCCGCCTGCAAGCTCCAAAATGCACGAGCCGGGAGCCTCCACAAGCGCACGGTGACACCACGCCCCCTTTTTTGAAGGCGCAAATCGCCAAACTTCCCAACCCGAAAATGTTCAACGTCAACACAGCACAAGCTCATCCTGGCCTCCGCGATTCAAACCATCAAGAGTGAATCAGCAAATCCCATCGATCACAAGCCCAAAAAGATGTGTGCATCGGATAGCGGCAATCCCGGGGCGGTTCAGGCCGCCTCAGTAGTCCTACTTAAGTTGTTGGTTCTCCAAATAAATCACCAAAGCATCGACGCGGGCCTTAACAGCTAATTCCTTGACCTCGCCACCCAAGAGATTCTGATACGCGATTTGTCCGTTGAACCAATCACCCCATATGGGCATAGCTTTTGAACCGTGCGCCTTCACTTCGGCCCGCCCGTCGATTGCCTCTGAAACATGCCCGCGGGGGAATTCGCCCCCATTCTTCTTCCGAATAATCGTGAGGTCGGAGGGTTTTGTGGTGAGCACTGAAGCGAAGATACCGTTACCCTTCGCGTCAGTGCCATGGCATACCGCGCAGTAGGTGTGGAATTCATATTCGCCAAGTTTGATACTCGAGACCAACGATTCCTCCGTCTGCATCGAACCCGCAGCCGCTGGCGAATTGTGCAGAGTAGATGGTGATGCAAGACATAAACCAAACATAACAACCGAAGCACCGCCCCTCAACGATCTTACAATCATACTCGCCTCCATCAGTTAGAACGATATTCACACATGACCAGCTTCCACACACAGAGCACCGTGCAATAGGACGATTTCGGCAAGGCCCAGCCATCACCACTTGGACCGCGAGCTAACTGCTTAAAGGCAGCTTAGCACTTTTCATCACGTACTTATTTCGGCGATGAACACAACACTGTCATGTGAAGCTCCAGTTCACTAGCCGGGTGTAAACGCTCTCCCTGGCGAAAGCTAGAAGCCAACCATTCAGCTCCGGCCAATGAAACGCCACTATACTATATAAGTGCCGCTCACCTATCGATCCATGGTCTAGACAATATTAATGTGATCCTCCACCGAAACAACGCCTGGCGCTGACCAGGCCATGCGCTCAGCAAGTTCGCGTTCGTACCAAGCCTTGACCTTGCCATCGAGTGTAACGCGCCCGTTCAGAACCGACACCTTTATAGAACCCGCCTCTAATTCGGCATTCCGCTTCAAGGCGGACTCAATGAGGTTCTTGACGTCAGAGGCTTGAGCCCTCGGCTTGACCTGTATCTGATTGGAAAGGCCCTTGATGCCTTCCAGTTTTCGGACGGAAAATTCTGCGTCGGTGCGCTGATAGTGCCAGTCTACCTGACCCGAAAGTGTCACGAAGCCACCCTCAACTTTAATCTGCAACTTGTCCTTCGGTATCGTTGAATCCCACGCGATAATATCCAATGCACGCTTAGCAATCTGGTCATCCGATGTTTTCTTCTCATTGGGGAGGCGAATTTCAATTTCCTGCGCAATTGCTCGGACACCCTTTACCCGTTTGGCGGCCCTCTCGGCGTTGAACTTTTCAATGTAACTGCCAACGTGGCCAGTGAGCGTCACAACGCCATTTTCAGCCGTGACCCCGATATGGCCAGCATTGAGGCTTGGTTCCCAGCTCAACTCATCTTCAACTGACTGTTTAAGGGTCTTGTCACTCATTTGTATTCTCCATTCCATTGTAAAATTCTAACAACATCCACAGATGCTTTTCTAGTTACATATTGAATAACCGGTTGCATTGATGCTGATCAACAAGCTCAAACCCCTCAGGGATGCCTTGTTTTTCGCCGATGACATTGTTAGAGAATCATCGCAGCTTTGTCCGCAATGGGTGATCGACGCATGGCGTCAGTGCGCCGTGGAGCTCGCCGCCCACGTAGGGACCAAGGTCGCCATATCCCACATTGCCGGCAAGAATGAACACCACATTCGACTTGCTTCTGGGAGCAGCAGTTGCCATACCAACGCCAGTCACCAAAACAAACAATGCCACGAACAATTGCGGAACTCAGCAATTCAGCGTCATTTCACCTCTCCTCATTGCACAGATCGACGTCCGTAATATAGCTAGGGGGGCTAACGCCGGTATGATGACTGATATGCCATCGACATCGGGGCCGCCTCGCCGAAGTCCTGTCAATTCGCCCGCACGGTGCCTATGAGGGGTTTCTTAACAGGAGCTGCAACGCCCGTAGATGACGGTGCTGCCTGACCCGCCACCCCAGGTCGAGGTGGCACGTTCAGGATTGTAGGCCATCACGGTGTGAAATTGCTCTCAACCATGAACCTTAGTAGAAGCGTTTTAAGTATTTGATTTTTATGACATATCCATTCTTCTGTGGGGTCATCTTTCGCGCGAAGCGTGACTCATTGAAGTCATCGATTATTCAATGAACGCAGCAAGTTAGAGGGCATTTGGGTAGGGTCATTGTTCGCAGCGTTTTCACATGGCGTTGGCCACGAAGAGGCGGGAAACTGCTGCGGGGGCCCTTCCACATCCCGTGTTGACGTCTGTTGTACCGCTGATGCGGTCGCCAAGGATGCAGGAAAATCCGGTTGCGGCTGTGCAACGGCGGGCACTTGCGGATGAACTTCCGATGGGGCCTCGTGCCGCTGCTGGCGGTGGCACAACTCGTATCCTGGGGCTCGCTCTACTATGCCTTTGCCGTTGTGGCAGGTCCCATGGAGCAGGAACTCGGATGGTCCAGCCCGCAGGTGAACGGGGCTCTCTCTGCAGGCCTTGCCGCAACAGGGCTGGCCTCCTACTTCGTTGGTCGCGCCATTGATGCCCATGGCGGCCGCATCCTGATGACGGTGGGGTCGATTGCCGCAGCGCTTCTGCTCCTCACCTGGTCGTATGTCAGCGAGCTCTGGCAGCTCTATGCAGTATGGATAGCTATGGGGGCCACATTCTCTACCGTTCTCTACGAGCCGGTATTCGCGGTCATGGCGCGCGAATTGAAAGATGATTACCGCCGCGGCATCATTACCATAACCCTTCTGGGAGGCCTCGCCAGCACGGTGTTCATTCCGCTCACCCACGTTCTCATTGAAGCGGGGGATTGGCGTTATGCGCTGCGCATATTGGCCGCCTTGCAAATTCCCTTTGGCATTCTGATCCATTGGTTTGTGCTTACCAATGCCAAGCCGACCGGCCCGGATCATAAAGTTAATGTGCCCAAGGGCAGGGTGGTAAAAGCCATGGCAACGTCCGTGTTCTGGCTGTTGGCCATCAGCTATGCGGCCCACGCCTTCATGTTCACCGGACTCACGTTTCACATTATTTCGCTGCTCATGGAGCGCGGTTTCACGTTGCCGGACATCATTGCAGCCTACACCCTGGTGGGGCCCTTCCAGGTGGCAGGTCGCGTCTTCATCTTCGCCCTGGAGCGCCGTATCAATATGAAGCTTGCCGGCATGATCGCGACCTCCCTCCCGGTCATCGGAATCATCCTCCTCATGCTGGCCAGGCCCAACTCCCATCTCCTATATGTCTTTGCTGTCTTCTATGGCTTCGGCATGGGCATCAAGACCATCGTCCAGGCAACCGCGGGTCCGGAATTTCTCGGGCGGGAAGGCTACGGCGCGCTGCAGGGAACTTTTGCCGGGATCAACTACGTGGTGCAGGCGGCAACACCCTTTGCCATAGCCCTGCTGTGGCAGGTCATGGACGGTTACAACCAGGTGATCTGGGTGCTATTCGCAGGAACCTTGATGTCAGCCTTGGCATTTGCCGGAGCGATCGCCATGGACCCGAGAGGTCGCAGAGCAATTCAGAGCTGAAGATAGATCTTGATGTTGCAGTGCATCATATTGTGACATTGATTGCAAGATAGTAAACTTATGATTGGCTGGACTCATGTTGCGAGAAGACTAGAGTTGGTTTGGTCATGAAGCGTCAGGCATCGACAATGCATCAACTTCAAGCTCCATCACGGCGGAAATTTCTCAGCGTCGGTGCTGCTTGCCTGGTAGGTCTCAGGGATGCACGAGCTGCAGCTTCTTCGGCGCTTAACTTTGGTCTTACCCCTGTATTTTTGACCAATGATCTTGAGCTGCTGACCAGCCTTAGAGCCTATCTTTCACGAAAGACTCATCGTGAAGTCCAACTTGTCCAGCGCCGCACCTATGAGGAAATCACTGCACTCCTGCTGTCGGGGCAACTCGATGGCGCGTGGATTTGCGGCTATCCCTTTGCCCAGTTTCGCGATCAACTGTCGCTGATTGCGGTACCCCTCTGGCGTAACAAGCCGCTCTATCAATCCTATCTCATTGCACCGAAGGGTAGGGCAGCGCACAGCATTGATGACCTGAAGGGCGACTTACATGCCTTTTCTGATCCAAACAGCAATTCCGGTTATCTGGTCACCGCCTCTTTGCTGGCTGAAAGAAAATTGCGCCCCGACCAGTTTTTCAGACAGACCATCTTTACCTACGGTCATAGGAATGTGGTGCGTGCGGTAGCCAAGGGCCTCGTGCAAAGCGGTAGTGTCGATGGCTATGTTTGGGAAGTCATGTCATCCATCGAACCAGAGCTTACAGGCAATACTGAAATCGTCCGGAAGTCTGAGCTCCTCGGGTTTCCGCCAGTTGCATGCCTTAAAACACAGAAAGATACTGAAGGCGTTCAATTGCTACATCAGGCACTTGTTGAAATGGCATGGGACGAGGATGGCAGACACGTGCTGGACATGCTGAAGCTTGATGGCTTTGCCGATGAACCGGATTCGGTTTTTGATACCATTTTCGAGAAGATGATGCTGGTACGGAGCTTGGGATCATGAGCCTGGCAGGTCTCATCAACCGCTTAAATCCCTCGTCCTGGCCTCTGTCATTCAAGGTGCCCATCTTGGTGGCCGTTCTAATGTTCGCGGTCAGTGCCTCTATCACCAACCGAGTGCTTGCCCGCCTGGAAGTCAGTCAGGAACAGCACTTGCAGCAGCTGGCCTCTGCATATCTTGATGGTTTGTCCGCCTCCCTCATTCCTGCTGTATTTCGCGAAGATGTTTGGGAAGTATTCGATACGCTTGATCGGTCGCGTGAAAGCTACAAGGGACTAAATGTCAAATGGACAATTGTTACAAATGCAGACGGCAAAATACTCGCCGCAAGCGACCCAAGTAGGTTTCCGTCGGACCGGAACGTGGAAATGGCTACCTTGGTTCATTTTGCAGCCGGCGGAGATGTCACTCTTGACGAGGAAAACGCCACCGCATTTCTTGTGCGGGCTCTGCCCTATCAAGAACGGGTCATTGGCAAGATTTACGCCGAAGCAGACATAGGTTCACTCCTGCAGGAGCGGAACGAGGTATTTCGTACCTTGTTGCTGACCAATCTTCTGTTGACGCTCCTCCTGGCAAGCGTTGGATATTTCGCTGCCTCGCGGATGATAAAGCCGGTCCGAATCATGTCGAAACACTTGGAAGAAGCAAGCCAGGGCAAAATCGAACTGATCCCAGACACTATCCTAGTGAGGCAAGGCAGAGAGTTTCGACGGTTGTTCGGAGGCTACAATATGCTTTCCCAGGCCGTAAAAGAGCGCGAACTTATGGCGATTGAGCTGGCTGAGGAAGAAAAAGTAGCAAGCCTCGGGAGGCTCGCTTCTGGCATGGCCCATGAAATCAACAATCCGCTTGGCGGCATGTTTAACGCACTCGATGCCCTCAAAAGGCATGGTTCACGTGAGCAAGTGCGCCAAACATCCATTCGGCTGCTAGAGCAAGGCCTGATGGGTATCCGCGACCTTGTGCGATCAACGCTTGCATCTTATCGTGCTGACCAGAGGCCTCGTGACTTGACGGTCGTCGATCTTGATGATCTGCGTTTGCTGATCAAACCTGAGGCCAAACGCAAAAGGTTGAAACTGGAATGGCTAAATGACGTTGATCAGCCTGTTCACGTGCCCGCGGTTCCAGTCCGCGACGCGGTTCTCAACCTTTTGCTGAATGCCTGCGCCTCCACAGTCGAGGAGGGACATGTCAAATTTCATACATGGGTTGAGCAAGGCAATTTGATTGTGGATGTTTCCGATCAGGGCTCAGGCCTTCCGGATCACGTCAGAGAATACCTAGAAAGGCAGGGTGCTGGTTCAATTCCGCTGGATAAGAGATCTGGCCTAGGCCTGTGGATTGTCAAACGCCTGTGCGACGAGATGAACGGCAAACTGCATGTCGTCAAGGCGGACATCCTTGGAACAACAATTCGATTGATAGTGCGGCCAAAGTCCGGGGAGTTGGAACATGCTGCTTGAGGGGCGCGTTATCGGACTGATAGAAGATGATCTTATCATGGGCGAGTCACTTGTCCAGAGCCTCTCGCTCGAGGGTTGCCACGTTGATTGGTGGAAAACAGGTTCAGAGGCCATGCGCGGCCTGCGTGCAACAAGTCCTGACTTGGTTGTCTGCGACATCAAGCTTCCGGACATCGAAGGTGACGACCTGTTCCGCCAGCTTGCTGCCACTGCCACGATACCGCCATTTCTATTCGTCACGGCCTATGGGGATATTGACCAGGCAGTGGCCATCATGCGGGCAGGGGGAAGCGACTACGTCACCAAGCCCTTCGACACCAGTTCCTTCATTGAACGTGCCCGCAGCCTGATCCAACGCCATCCGGTGCCGAGGTCTGATACAGTCCTCGGCATTTCTGAGGCCATGCGTGAAGTCGAAATGACCTTGAACAGGATAAGTGACCTGGCAAGTCCGCTGCTGGTTACTGGAGAAACCGGTGTCGGCAAGGAAGTCTGCGCCCGCTTCCTGCACCGTATTTCACAGCGTTCTAAGGAACCATTCATTGCGGTGAATTGCGCGGCAATTCCTGCTGACGTCATGGAAAATGAGTTGTTCGGGCACAAAGGGGCTGGAACGAGTGGTTTCCATCGCGGCTTTGCCGAGCGTACTCGCAGCGGCATCCTGTTTCTTGATGAGGTGGCAGAACTGTCGATCCCACTGCAGGCCAAGTTACTCCGCCTGGTGGAGGCCCGCGAATTTAACCGCGTGGGTGGTGAACAGTTACTGCAGTTTCATGGCCGTATCGTTTGCTCCACAAATTGTGATCTTGTTGCAGCGACCCGCGATGGCCGTTTTCGCGAGGACCTTTACTACCGGATCAACGGCATGCAGGTTGAAGTGCCGTCACTCAGAGGCCGGATAGATGATATTCCATGGCTTATGGATCTGTTTTTTGATCAGTATCAGATTTCGGAGCGAACAATCGTTCGAGGGTTCAGCACACTAGCCCAGGAGGCAGCACGTCAATATGGCTGGCCCGGAAATGTGCGTGAGTTGAGGAACCGAATTGAACGCGCAGTGACACTTGCCAACGGCGAATGGATCATGCCGACCGACATGTTTCCTGACCTCGACAGCTCTGAGCACCATTTGGTGAAGGCATTTGCCACGCTTTCCGAGACCCGCGACGTTGCCGAACGTCATCAGATTGAACGGGCAATTAGGGAGACGAGCGGCCATATCATCGAGGCAGCAAAGCTTCTCGGCGTTTCACGTACGACGCTTTGGGAGAAAATGCGTAAATTGGGGGTCACCGGCGAGTTTCGCTGACGGGGGCGTTCGGATTTCTTAACTTTCGCAACCGCAACATGTTCGGATTTCCGAACCTATCTGAACCTAAGTTGATGAAATCAAACGCCAGAATTTTACCGCACTGCAATTGAACTGGCAAACTCGTTTTGATCTAGCATTCTTCCCAAGCAAAAAATTTGCACAATGGGAGAACTACCATGAAAAGATGTGATAAGTTGGTCGAAGTTGGCCGCCGCCAGTTCCTGCGTGGCGGCATTGTGGCGGCAGCTACACTACCGATGGTTGGATTGTCTGGCAAACAGGCCAAAGCTGCATCGAGCGGAGCGCGAGTTGACCTCCCCACCAGCAAGCTTGCCAATGTAAAGGATCTTAAGGTCAATCAACCCCTTAACGTCGCCTATCCGGATGCGGATGCGCCAGGTGTATTGCTGAAGCTAGGCAAGTCAGTGCCCGGAGGTGTAGGGCCGGACGGCGATATAGTCGGCTTCACCACAGTATGCCCACACAAGGGTTTCCCGCTTTCCTACAATTCCGAAGACAACACGTTTAATTGTCCGGGCCACTACTCCCGCTTTGATGCCGAGGCCGGTGGCCAGCAGGTTTGGGGGCAAGCAACCCAGAACCTGCCACAATACATGCTCCACGTCGATGACAAGGGCGACATCCATGCCGATGGTGTGGACGAACTTCTCTATGGCCGCCTGAGCAACGTACTCTAAGGAAGGATTTCAATCATGGCTTTCAAACGTCAAATAGACCGCCTGCCTATCATCCCCGCAGATGCGAAGAAGCACAATGTCACTTGCCACTATTGCATCGTTGGATGCGGATATCACGCCTACACGTGGCCCATGAACAAGCAGGGTGGTACGGCGGCTACCGAGAATGCATTGGGTGTGGACCTCTCGAAGCAGCAAGCAGCCGAAACTTCCGCCTGGTATTCACCCTCTATGTACAATGTCGTCAAGCAGAACGGGCAAGACGTTCATATCGTCATCAAGCCCGACCATGACTGTGAGGTGAATTCGGGTCTTGGCTCGGTCCGAGGTGCCCGCATGGCGGAAAGCCGCTTCAGCACAACACGTAGCACCCAGCAGCAGCGTCTGACGAGCCCCATGGTCTGGCGCTATGGACAGATGCAGCCAACATCATGGGATGATGCGCTTGATCTCGTGGCGCGTGTTACTGCCGCCGTCATTAAGGACCAGGGTGAGGATGGGTTGTTTGTATCCATGTTTGACCATGGCGGGTCGGCTGGCGGTTACGAAAACACCTGGGGCACGGGCAAGCTCTATTTTGGCTCAATGAAAATCAAGAATGTTCGCATTCACAACCGACCGGCCTATAATTCCGAAGTTCACGCCACACGTGACATGGGGGTTGGCGAACTCAATAACTGCTATGAAGATGCAGAACTTGCCGACACCATCGTGGCGGTCGGCACGAACCCACTTGAAACCCAGTCAAATTATTTTCTCAATCACTGGATTCCCAATCTTCGCGGCACCTCGCTCGAAAAGAAGAAAGCGCAAATGCCCGACGAGCCCCATGAGCCGTCGCGTATAATCATTGTCGATCCGCGCCGCACTGTAACGGTGAATGCCTGTGAGGCGGAAGCCGGCAAAGACCGAGTTCTCCACCTCGCACTCAATTCCGGAACTGACCTGGTTCTCTTCAATTCGATCTTCACGCACATTGCGGAGAAGGGGTGGATCGACAAGGAATTCATTAAGAACAGCACGGTAGCGAAAGGTTCAAAACGACCTGAACTCTTTCCGGCACGCGGCGAAGCCGATGGCAAGCCTGGCCATCTCACCAATTTTGATGGCGCGGTACAGGGCAACAAGGTTTCCATTGATGAGGCTGCCAAAATCACTGGCCTCAAGCCCGAAGATATCATCAAGGCCGCAGAATGGATTGCCAAGCCGAAGGAAGGCGGCAAGCGCCGGCGCACCATGATAGGATATGAGAAGGGCCTGATATGGGGTAATGATAACTATCGCACCAATGGAGCGCTAGTGAACATTGCACTAGCAACTGGCAATATCGGTCGTCCCGGCGGCGGTGTTGTTCGTCTTGGTGGCCATCAGGAGGGTTATGTTCGCCCAAGCGATGCCCATGTGGGGCGGCCCGCCGCTTATGTGGACAAGTTGCTTATAGAAGGAAGGGGCGGTGTTCACCACATCTGGGCTTGTGACCATTACAAGACCACCCTCAATGCCCATGCCTTCAACAGTGTTTACAAGAAGCGTACCGATCTCGTGAAGGATGCGATAAACACAGTCCCCTACGGAGATCGCGATGCCATGATTGCGGGCATTCTTGGTGCTATAAAGGCGGGCGGCTTGTTCTCCGTTGATGTAGATATTATTCCATCAAAAATTGGCGCTGCGAGTCACGTATGGCTTCCTGCCGCTGAGTCCGGAGAAATGAACCTCACCTCCATGAACGGCGAGCGTCGCATGCGCCTCGTCGAGAAGTACATGGATCCGCCGGGCAGCGCCAAGCCGGACTGCATGATCGCAGCAGGCCTCGCCCAGCACATGGAAATGACGCTGCGTGCCATGGGTGACGACAAGTATGCTGACCAGTTCAAAGGTTTTGACTGGAAAAGCGAGGAAGATGCCTTCATGGATGGCTATCATCAGAATGCGGGTGGAGGCAAGTTCGTGACCTACGATGCCTTGCGCGCAATGGGTAACAATGGCTTCCAGGAACCTGCTACCGACTTCAAGGATGGAAAGATCATCGGCACCAAGCGGCTTTATGCAGACGGGGTGTTCTCCGGTGAAGAAGGTAAGGCGCACTTCATGGATGCACCATGGCGTGGCCTCCAGGCTCCGGGCAAGGAGGCGCAAAAGGCCAAGTTCAAATACCTGATCAACAATGGCCGTGCTAACCTGATCTGGCAAAGTGCTTTCCTAGACCAGGAAAACGACTTCGTCATGGATCGGATGCCATATCCCTATATCCAGGTTAATCCGGATGATATGAAGGAATTGGGAGTGAGGGCCGGGGATCTCGTTGAGGTCTACAATGATGATGGGTCAACCCAGGCTATGGCCTATCCCACGCCGACAGCCAAGAAGGGCGAAACATTCATGCTCTTTGCTTTCCCCACCGGCGTCATGGGCAACGTCATAAACGACGGCGTGAATGAACTGGTTATTCCCAACTACAAGCAGACCTGGGCCAATATCCGCAAGATTGCAGATGCGCCTGAGGTTGTGAAAGGTCTGACCTTCAAGTCGCAGGAATATACAGCTTAACCTTCTGGAGTGGCGGCTCGGCAGTTTCGCCCTGCCGCCACGCCCTGCGACAATCCAGCAAAATAAACTTCGAGGGAGCTGCCGGGTGAATCAGTTGAGCCATCAGTTTGCCCCCGAATCTGCGAAAGCAGGTTTGGTTGATCCCTTCGGACGCCACATCACCTATCTCCGTGTTTCGGTGACCGACCGATGCGACTTCCGTTGTGTTTACTGCATGGCGGAAGATATGACCTTTTTGCCCAAGAAAGAGCTCCTCACCATAGAGGAGCTGGACCAGGTTTGTTCAGCTTTCATTGATAAAGGCGTGAAAAAGCTACGTCTCACTGGTGGCGAACCCCTGGTGCGCAAGGGCATCATGACCCTGGTCGAAGGCCTTGGGCGCCATTTGCGCTCAGGCGATCTGGAGGAATTGACGCTCACCACCAATGGCAGCCAGCTTGCCAAGTACGCCCCCGAGCTTGCCGCCCAAGGTGTCAAACGCATCAATGTTTCGGCGGACACGCTGGATCCCGTCAAGTTCAAGGCCATCACCCGTTGGGGCGATCTCGAAAGAGTGATGGAAGGTATCAGAGCCGCCCAAGCAGCCAACATTTATATCAAGATAAATGCTGTGGCACTCAAGGGTGTGAATGAGGTTGAAATTCCGGAAATGATACGCTGGGCCCACGGCAAAGGCATGGATCTCAACCTCATCGAGACCATGCCGCTCGGCGATATCGATGGAGACCGCACCGATCAGTATCTCCCGCTGTCGTTGGTCCGGGCCAATCTGATGGAACAGTTCACCGTGGAGGACATTCCCTACAAGACAGGTGGTCCGGCGCGCTATGTGACTGTGAAAGAAACCGGTGGGCGGATTGGATTCATCACGCCGCTCACCCATAATTTCTGTGAAAGCTGCAATCGTGTGCGCCTGACATGCAAGGGCACTCTCTATATGTGCCTGGGCCAGGAGGATGCAGCTGATTTGTGCAAGCCATTGCGGGCATCCGAGGGCAACAAACTTCTCAACGCCGCAATAGATGACGCGATTGGTCGCAAGCCAAAGGGCCATGACTTCATTATCGATCGCCGACAGAACAAGCCTGCTTTGGCGCGCCATATGAGCGTCACCGGAGGTTAGCAGGAGTCTGTCAACTTTCTTGTGTGACCAGCTTTGAGAGTGCTGCAATCCCCACTGGCGGATCTGGTTGCCAGGGCAACAGGAACAACCGTTGCGACAATCCATTCTGCACGCGGGCGATCTGTGCGCTTTCACCGGGAAGTCTTGCGGCCAGTATAGGGTCATGGGTGCCTGTGCCAAGCAAACTGCGATTGATCACCCAGGCGTAGGGCTCGATCTTGGCGCGGCGCAGGTCTTCCTGGAGGGCTATAGCCTCGGAAACTGGGGTCGCCTCGGGGAGGGCGACCAGGATGATCTTTGTATAACCTCCCTCCTGCAGGCGCATCAATGGCGTGATAACCCTCCCGTGCTTTTCGGGCATCGCACTCCTGGTCATCTGGCGATGATAGGCGCCAGTCGTATCCATGAGGAGCAGCGTATGCCCGGTGGGCGCTGTGTCGAGAACCACGAAGTGGCTCCGCGCCTCCGCGACCATGTGCGAGAAGGCATGAAACACGGCTACTTCTTCGGTGCAGGGCGACTCAAGGTCTTCGCGCAGCAAAGCCAGCCCCTCCGCGTCAAGGTCCTTGGTGCGCGAGGCCATGATCTTGTCGATGTAGTGCTGCGTCTCGGCCTTGGGGTCGATACGGTCAACCTGGAGACCAGGCATGGTATCACTCACCGTTGCAGCGATATGCGCGGCAGGATCGGTGGTGCTCAAGTGAACGCTGTGGCCACGCTCTACCAGTCCTACGGCAATTGCGGCCGCAATGGTTGTCTTGCCGACGCCGCCCTTTCCCATCACCATGACAAGGCCGCTGCCCGCCACCGCCAATTCATCGACCAGTTCCCTCAAGCCGGGAAGCTGCGGCGGTGCACTCGTTGGAGCCAGTCCACTTGAGGTTGGCACGTTTGAGGCCACACTGAGAACCTGATGCAAAGCTTCCAGCCCAACCATGTCGAAGGTTCGCAACGGGATATGATCTTGCGGCAACACCTTGAGTGACTCGGGCAATTCCGCCAATGCCTGTTGGCCCAGCGCCGCGAAGGATCGTGCAACCGCATCAGAGGTGTCGCTGGCAACAAACACGCCATTGATGGCAAGCCTCTGGTTGCTCAGACCCAAGGCCTTCAATTCCGTGCTGGTGCGGGCGGCTTCGCGGATTGCAGTCCGATCGGGCCGTGCAACTAGAATAATCGTGGTCCGCAAGGGGTCGCCCAGTGCAGCCAGTGCCGCCTGAAACCGCTCTTCCTGCATCTTGAGGCCAGAATGAGGGCCAAGGCAGGACGCACCCCGGTCATTGTCCTTAAGAAATCCCGTCCATGCCTTTGCTAGGCTCAACAGGCGCAGGGTATGACCGGTTGGTGCCGTGTCAAAGATGATATGATCGTATGCGCTGTCTGCTGTTGTAACGAGGCCCACGAATTCGTCGAAGGCCGCAATTTCAGTGGTGCAGGCACCAGATAATTGTTCGCGGACTGTTGCGCGGTCCTTCTCGCTAGACGTCTTGTCCATCTGTTCCAGAACCCGCGCACGGTAGTCATTCGCAGCTGCCTCTGGGTCGATGTTCATGGCGAAAAGGTGAGTCGTTCCTGTAATCAGCCGTGGCGTATCGGCCAGTTTTGTATTCAGCATTTCATCAAGGTTCGAGGCAGGATCGGTACTCACGATCAAGACCTTCCGGCCACGGCCTGCAAGGGCAAGTGCTACTGCACATGCAAGCGTCGTCTTTCCCACGCCCCCCTTTCCTGTGAAAAAGAGTTGGCGTGTGGGGGTGGATAGGAGGCCGAGCGGCAAGAGCGTGGTGGAGTTTGGCATGGCTTCCATAGTGATTGCGAGTGTGGATGTTAATTGAACTAGGCGATTGTGATCTTACTGAACTTGATCTTGATCAAGAGCGAACCTCAACCGTCAGGTATAAAAAGGCTGCCACAATACGTAACCCTTTGCTGAGGACCGAATCCAATGAAGATTAGCGCTCGTTATAAGAAACTCACTGGCATGCATGCCGGTCACTCATACACCGTCACCGCACCTTACAGCGAGGTGGAAAATCCGCTGCGCTGGATGCTCCATTGTGACGCCGACGATTCTGAAAAGCAGATTGTTGGAGAGGATGAGCTCGCCGATGCCAAGTTATGGCAGTCGCTCGCCTAGACTTCCCCGAACTCTCAGCCCCCGCTCATACCAGCCCTTACTCGAATTCACGATTTTGACAACCGAAAGCATCACCGGGACTTCGATGAGCACGCCCACCACCGTTGCCAGTGCGGCGCCCGAATTCAGCCCGAAAATACTGATGGCGGCGGCAACGGCAAGTTCAAAGAAATTGCTGGCCCCAATCAAAGCAGAGGGACCTGCCACGCAATGCT
>Ga0315287_10003839_pt1 | contig 14565 bp, 16 predicted proteins | sample YL17G11_0_MG_FD_205037 | JGI IMG/M metagenome (GOLD analysis project Ga0315287, IMG submission 205037) | Sediment microbial communities from Yellowstone Lake, YNP, Wyoming, USA - YL17G11_0 | ecosystem: Environmental > Aquatic > Freshwater > Lake > Sediment | place: USA: Wyoming | collected... | reverse complement strand
CCATCGCCGATGCACCGCCCACGAATGGGGTACTGAAATTTTTCACAAACCATGATGAATCCTTGATGGAGCAATTGCAGAAGAAGTTTGCCGGCGCCCACTTCGTCAAGGCCTTCAATTCTACCGGTGCGGCCACCATGGTCAACCCGTAGTTCAAGGGCGGCAAGCCCACCATGTTCATGGCCGGCAGCGATGCCGGCGCCAAGAAGACAGTGTCTGGATTCCGCGATCAATTTGGCTTGGAAGTAGAAGACATGGGACAAGCTGAAGCCGCTCGCGCCATCGAACCCCTGTGCATCCTGTGGTGCATCCCTGGCTTTGCAAGAAATGACTGGTTCCACGCCTTCAAGATGTTGAGGTAGTCAAACCAATTGTCGTTATGCCGGCGAAAGCCGGGACCTCCCTGACGATTCCAACCAAAGTCAGATCCCGGCTTTCACTAGGATGACGCGCGGGTATGCGGGCTTCAGCCATAATTTTCCAGCGTGAAGTCCGCCGCTGCCGAATTGTCGACGACGTGTCTGATGTTCAGGATGTCGTTGGAGGCAATCCAGTTAGTGGCATAGGCCATGTCGAAACCATGATCGAGCCAGCGCTTGATGAGACGACGTTCGAGTTCCTCGACTGGCACCTTCAGGTAGATGGTAAAGTCAAACAGCGGTCGCAATGCATCCCACGGTGGCTGCTTGAGGAGAAGATAGTTGCCTTCCACCAGGATGAACTTCGCCTTGCCATCAACGATGTCGGCAGCAGCTCGGGCGAGTTCCATGCTGCGATCGAAGACCGGAATGGCGATATCTTTTTCGCCCTCCCTGATGCGTCTCAGCAAGACCGCAAAACCGGCTGCATCAAACGTGAAAGGTGCACCCTTGCGTGGCCGCTGGCCCCTTGCATTCAGGATAGCATCATCAAAATGAAAGCCGTCCATGGGGACGACGATTGCCGTTTCGCCAGCTTCGATCAGCCGGTCCCGCAGGTTTTCAGCCAGGGTCGACTTGCCCGATGCAGGAGCACCCGCAATGGCTACCATGTAACGCGCAGCACCCGCAGCCTTTGCACACAGCAGTTCAGCGACTTGGGCCACATCCGGCATGTTCAGGCTGCCAGCAATTCCTTGGGGGGCTCCTTAGCGCCTGTCATGAAGGCAACAGCATCCGACATGGTGTATTCCTTAGGATCTATCACGCACAGCCGCTTGCCAAGGCGGTGGATATGAATCCGGTCAGCCACTTCAAACACATGCGGCATGTTGTGCGAAATCAGCACGATCGGCAGGCCGCGGCGCTTTACATCAAGGATCAGTTCAAGCACGCGGCGCGACTCCTTCACGCCAAGTGCAGCCGTTGGTTCATCCATGATGATGACCTTTGAACCGAAAGCCGCAGCCCGGGCCACCGCCACACCCTGGCGCTGGCCGCCTGACAGTGTTTCCACCGCCTGTGAAATGTTCTGGATTGTCATCAGGCCGAGCTCCGACAATTTGCCGCGTGCACGTTTTTCCATGTCGGCCCGGTCCAGCATACGGAAGAGTGATCCAAGAATCCCCGGCTTCCTGATTTCGCGACCAAGGAACATATTGTCGGCAATTGACAGGGCTGGAGATAGTGCCAGGTTTTGATAGACCGTTTCGATGCCGGCTGCACGTGCCTCCATCGGCGATTTGAAATGGAGTGTCTTGCCGTCGAGTTTGATTTCGCCTTCGTCTGGGGTAACAGCGCCGCTGATTGCTTTGATCAGCGTTGATTTACCCGCACCATTATCGCCAATGACACCGAGAATCTCACCGGGATAGAGATCGAAGTCGGTGTTATCCAGCGCCGTAACACGGCCATAGCGCTTCACAAGGCCACGCGTTGTGAGGATTGGCTCGCGCGCTTGCGCTTTGGCGGGTGCAGCCTTGGGCCGCACTTCTACAACGGAAATTCTTGCGGGTGCCGCCTTCGCCGTAGGCTTTGATGCAGTTTTACGGACTTTCTTAATGGCTTTTTTAGGCATGATGTTAACCTGCAACCTTTCTGATCCATTGATCGACGGCAACAGCTCCAATGATCAGCACACCGATCAAGAGATATGTCCACTGCGCATCGGCACCGAACAGCCGCAGACCTAGTGAGAAGACACCTACAATAAGCGCGCCAAAGATCATGCCGAGGATCGAACCGCGGCCTCCAAACAGCGAGATGCCACCTATCACCACTGCGGTGATCGATTCGATATTGGCGAATTCACCCGAAGTAGGTGACACCGAACCGATACGGCCGATCAGCACCCAGCCCGCAAACCCGCAGATCAGCCCGGAAAGTGTGTAGACAGTGAGCAGCATCTTCTTCACCGGAACACCCGAGAGATCAGCAGCATCAGGATCATCGCCCACCGCGTAGAGCCTGCGGCCCCAGGCTGTGTAATTGAGAACGTACCAGAGGAGCACCACCAGCAGCACCATGAAGATAACGCCGAAGGTAAAGACAGCGCCCCCCATCTTGATCTGGGCGCCGAAAATCTGCAGCAGTGGCGCCTGGGCTTCTATGTCCTGGCCACGGATGGTTTCGTTGCGGGAATAGATGTATTTCGTCGCGTTGTAGACCTGCCAGGTGCCGAGGGTTACGATGAAGGGGGGCAGTTTCATATAGGCTATCAGCCAGCCGTTGATGAAACCGCAGAGCGATCCGCATCCAAGGCCGCAGAGGATCGACAGGGGCACGGGAATGCCGTAACGGAAGGCAAACTGGCCCATCACCACTGATGACAGTACCATTACGGCGCCCACCGAAAGATCAATACCTGCCGTAAGGATGACCAGAGTTTGCGCGGCACCCACGATGCCCACGATGGCAACCTGCTGTATGATGAGGGTGAGCGAGAAGGCGTTGAAGAATTTCCCGCCAACAAGAACGCCAAAGATTGCAACTGAGAGAATGAGAACAATGAGAGGCACGGCTGCCTGGTTGGAATGCAGAACATGCTGGGCACGTTTCAGGGCTGATTTTTGCGCATCATCGAAGGAGGCCACCGCCTTATCGCTTTGATCGAGCGTTGCCTCGAATTCCTGCGCTTTGACCATCCCCATTCCTCCTGCGGTGTCTATCGCACCTTGCCTTTATCAAATGGGCGGCCACAATGGCCGCCCATTCGTGTATCAAAGATCATCCACTGAAATCAGCAGAAGATCAACCCCAGCACTTGGCCAGGCCTTCCTTGGTGTCGATGGAAGGAACGCCATCAACCGGGTTGTCGGTGATCAGTGCTACGCCTGTATCGAAGAAGTTCTTGCCCTCGGTAACGCCAGGTTTCTCACCGCTGTCTGCAAACTTCTTGATGGCTTCAACACCAAGGGCCGCCATGAGCAGCGGGTATTGTTGGGAGGTGCCGCCAATCACACCTTCAGCCACGTTCTTGACACCTGGGCAGCCACCATCAACCGACATGATCAGCACTTGCTTCTCCTTGCCCACTGCCTTCAATGCTTCATAGGCACCGGCGGCGGCAGGTTCGTTAATGGTGTGGATCACGTTAATGTCAGGATTGATCTGCAGCAGATTTTCCATGGCCTTGCGGCCGCCTTCCGGATTGCCGTTGGTATAGTCATGGCCGACGATGCGCTTGTCATCCTCGTCGCCAATCACGTTCGGGTCCTTGATGTCGATGCCAAAGCCTTTCATGAAGCCCTGGTCACGCAGCACGTCCACCGTCACCTGCTTGGTATTAATGTCGAGGAAGCCGATCTTGGCATCCTTGGCTGCATCGCCGAGCTTGGCCTTGGCATAGGAACCAATGAGGAAGCCGGCCTGGAAATTGTCAGTGGCCATGGTCTGGTCTGCCGCATCGATGGGATCAAGTGGCGTGTCGAGGGCGATCACCAGGATGCCGGCGTCACGTGCCTTCTTAATGGTCGGCACGATGGCCTTGGTGTCGGACGGGGTGATCAGAATACCCTTGGCACCATCAGCGATGCAGGTTTCAACAGCTGCCACCTGGCCTTCGTTATCGCCGTCGTCCTTGCCGGCATAGCTCTTGAGGTCGACGCCAAGCTCGGCTGCTTTGGCAGTGGCGCCTTCTTTCATTTTCACGAAGAAAGGGTTGGTGTCCGTTTTGGTGATGAGGCAGGCGCCCACACCGGCCTGCGCAACCGTTGCGAATCCGAGCAGGGCGGCTGCTGCTACGGCTGATTTAAGAAATTTCTTCAAGATGATCCTCCCATGGAACACACCCCTACAGGGGCAAGAATAGAGTCTGGTTTCTAATTGCAATAGAGTCTAGTGCTATTGAAGTTGCACCTAAACCCATCATGAATTTGAGCGAATTTTCCTTCAGGTGTCAATAAATAATTTGAGTTGATTTATTGATTGACAGACTTCCCCGTCTGCCTGAAGTTTAGGCTTTTGCGCCAGCGCGGATAATTTTATCAACGCTTAAAGTGAAGCGAGGGACGTGAATATGGAATTGTTGAGCGGAGGGCAGCCCTTGTTGAAAGGTCCGACCCTGGCGCGTGGCACGTCGCAAAACGGTGTCAGACTTTACCACCAGCGCCTTGCTCTATCGCTGATCCGCCGGCATGGCAGCTTGCCAAAGGCCGAAATTGCAAGGCTCACCGGCCTGTCGGCCCAGACCGTTTCAGTCATCGTCCGGCAACTTGAACTTGAAAAACTCGTCATCAAGGAAAAACCTCTACGTGGCAAGGTGGGCCAACCGCTTGTACCCTTTTCCCTCAACCCCGACGGGGCCTATTCCATCGGCCTCAAGGTAGGCCGCCACTCCGGCGATCTCATCCTGCTCGATCTAACCGGCAAGATCAGGCGCAAGGTGCACCACACCTACCACTTCCCGACACCGCAGACATTCATGGCCTTCGTGTGGTCTGGACTGGACGAACTGCTTGCCGACTTGAAGCCCTCCCAGCGGGCGAGAATATCCGGCTTCGGCATCGCTGCTCCCTTCGAGCTGTGGAACTGGAAAGAGGAGATCGGCGCCTCCCATGAGGTGTTCGAGGCTTGGCGCCATTTTGATCTCGTCGCCGAAATCGAAAAACTCGGATCCTGGCCCGTACATTTTTCCAATGACGCAACGGCGGCCTGTGCGGCCGAACTGCTGTTCGGCAAAGGCCACAGGTTGCACACCTATGCCTATTTCTTCCTCGGCTACTTCATCGGCGGCGGCGTGGTCATCAACGGTCATGTCTTTCCAGGTCGCACCGGCTATGCAGGCGCTATCGGCCCGCTGCCCATTACCGGCAGCGATGGCAAGCACCGGCAACTCATTCACTGCGCCTCACTGTTCGTGCTCGAAAACCAGTTGAAGGCGGCTGGCCTTGATCCCGCTGAGGTCACACCAGTACCTGAACATTGGGGAAACATGGGACCCGAACTCGACATCTGGCTTGAGCGGGCGGCCGCAAGCCTTGCCACGGCCTGTGTTGCCACCATGTCGGTCATCGATTTTGAAGCCATTGTCATTGATGGCGCCATGCCAGCCTCTGTGCGGGAAGACCTGGTTGCCAGAACGCGCCGGGCCATTACCCGACACGACCTGCGCGGTCTGCCGCAATTCACAGTAGAAGCTGGCAGCATCGGATCGGACGCGCGCGCCATGGGAGCTGCGAGCCTGTCGCTGTCTGCCAACTACATCATTGACCGCGACGTATTGTTCAAGGAGACGACCTGATGCTCAAAGGCATTGATCCCCTGCTGGGACCCGAACTCTTGATGATCCTGCGCACCATGGGCCATGGTGACGAGATTGCCATTGTCGACGGCAACTATCCCGCCGACAGCGACGCCCAGAGGCTCGTCCGCATGGACGGCCACAGCGCTAGCAGCATCGTGGAGGCCATCCTATCGGTCATGCCCATTGATGACTTTGTGTCGCAAGCCGTCTTCAGGCCGGCTGCCAATGGCGATCCCAAGCGCATGGAAGCGATTTTTTCCGAGTTTGAAGGCACCCTGATGAAATATGAGCCAAAGCAAAAAATCATACCCCTGGTGGGCGCAGATTTCTATAACCGGGTGAAGGGCTGTTTTGCCATCGTCGCAACCGGCGAGCGGCGTCTCTATGGCAACCTCATTCTGCGTAAGGGCGTGATATACCCCACCTGACCTTGCGCGGCCGCACCCTTGCAGACTATCACAGCGCCATGCTCATACTCGCATTTGATACTTCCATGGCTGCCTGCTCGGCCTGTGTCTATGACACACAGCGTGCGGCTGTGCTGGCCCAGGCTCACGCACTGATGGACAAGGGTCAGGCGGAGGCATTGGCCCCCATGGTTCGTGATGTGATTGCGCAAGCAGGCGTAGGCTTTGCCGCACTCAACCGTATCGCCGTCACCACTGGTCCTGGCACCTTTACCGGCGTGCGCATTGGCCTTGCCTTCGCCCGCGGGCTCGGCGTTTCCTTAAGGGTTCCGGTGGTCGGGGTGAATTCGCTGGCTGCCATCGCCGCCAACGAAAAATCCCGCAGCCATCCCATCGTCGTGGTGAGCGATGCCCGTGGTGGCGAGGTTTACGTCGCAACATTTGATGCGGCAGGCCATGAACTGACACCGCCCTCCATATTGCGTCGCGAGGATGTTGCAGCAATGCTTCCCGCAGGCCGAGTGCGGGTGCTGGGCTCAGGTGCGGGCGCACTGCTTGATCAGCAGATGCTGTTACGCAGTGGTGCCGGCGATCTGCCAGTCGCTGCCAACTTTGTCAGAAATGCTGCCGATCTTCCGACCACTGAGTTTCCACCGCAGCCCCTTTATTTGCGCCCGCCGGACGTCAAGCTTCCCATTGCCTACACAAACGCTGGCCCGACGGCAGCCGGCCTTCTCGCCCAAATCCATGCTGAATGCTTTGCGCAACCTTGGACCACCATCGCCTTCAGCGAACTGCTGTCTGGCGCTGCGAACATGGCTATGCTCGCCTTCAACCACCAGGACCCCACCGGCTTTGTGCTGTTTCGCAGGGCGGCCGATGAGGCGGAAATCATCACCATCTGCACGCGTCCCGCCTTCCGGCAACGCGGCCTTGCCAGGGCCCTCGTGCAACACTCAGCAAACCTCCTCACAGCACAAGGGATCCGGTCACTCTTCATCGAGGTGGCCGTATCAAATGTGGTAGCCCTTGCCCTCTACAGGGCATGCGGTTTCGAAACAGTTGGTCTCCGCAAAAACTACTATGAGCGTGACAATGGCCTGCGCGAGGATGCCCACATCATGCGAAAAGGTTTGGCGCTGTGAGCCGCACCCGGGCGGCCCTCATCCTCGCACTCTTTGCAGGCCTAACTATTCCCCTCATGCCGCTGCAGCAACTCTTCCTTTGGTTCTTACCCGGCCTCGCGCGCAGCTTCCCCATGCACTATCACCGCGTGGTGCTGCGCTTGCTCGGCGTGCGGGTGAGCCTCGAAGGAAACATCATCGCCAGGGGGCCAGCCGTTTTTGCCGCCAACCACGTATCCTGGCTAGACATCGTAATCCTGAGTTCGCTGGCACCGGTTTCCTTCGTTGCAAAGCGCGACGTGAACGGCTGGCCCTTCATCGGCCAACTGGCAAGGCTGCAGCGCACGGTATTTGTAGACCGTGAGCGTCGGCACCGGACGGGCACCTCGCGTGACGAGATGCATGAGCGGATGCTGGCCGGCGACATTCTCGTCCTTTTCGCCGAAGGCACCTCCAGCGACGGTGCATCCGTGAAATCCTTCAAGACAGCATTCTTTGCGGCGGCCGAGGAGTCAAATGCCCCTGTTCAGCCCGTCAGCATCGCCTACCTGGGCCATCGCAGCCTGCCCATGACCCGCCGCCAGAGACCGCTCTATGCCTGGTACGGCGACATGGATCTAGCGCCCCATCTCTGGGATGCGCTAGGAAATGGCCCCGTCGAAATCAAGGTAATCTGTCATCCGCCGCTCACCTTCTTGCAAGCCGGAGACCGCAAGTCTCTGGCATGCGCCGTCGAGAATGCCGTCCGGCAGGGGTTGGTGGGGGCACTTCACGGACGTCCCCAAAACAGGCTAAGAGGCCAGCCATGAAATCTGTCTACATGAAAACCTATGGCTGCCAGATGAATGTCTATGACAGCGAGCGCATGCGCGACACACTGAGAACCATGGGCTATGGAGAAACCGAAAAACCCGACAACGCCGATCTGGTGATCTTCAATACCTGCCATATTCGCGAGCACGCCGCTGAAAAGGTCTATTCCGAGCTTGGCCGCATGCGCAAGTTCAAGGCGGACAATCCGGACATGCTGGTGGCAGTCGCAGGCTGCGTGGCCCAGGCCGAGGGTGACGAAATCCTGCGCCGCGCCAAGACCGTTGACCTGGTGTTCGGCCCGCAGTCCTATCACCGCTTGCCAGAGCTTATCGCCAAGCGTGTTGAGACTGGGGTTGCCCAGGTGGAAACCGAGTTTCCGGCCGAGGAAAAGTTTGTCGTACTCGAACAGCAGGCGGGTAACCGCGTACTCAACCGCACGATCTCGGCCTTCCTCACCGTGCAGGAAGGTTGCGACAAGTTCTGCACATTCTGCGTGGTGCCCTATACCCGCGGCGCTGAATTTTCGCGTGAACCCGACCAGATCCTGGCGGAGGCCCGCAGACTGGTGAAAGCTGGCGTGCGCGAAGTAACACTGCTCGGCCAGAACGTGAATGCGTATCTCGGCAATGGCATGACCCTTGCTAGACTTATCGCAAAACTGTCACAAATCGAGGGTATCGAACGTCTGCGCTATACGACCAGCCATCCCAGGGATATGGACGACGCATTGATTGAAGCCCATGCTGGCAACTTGAAATTGATGCCCTTTCTGCATTTGCCGGTGCAAAGCGGCAGTGACCGCGTACTGAAGGCCATGAACCGAGGCCATCGGGTCGACGACTACTACGAAATCGTAGCCAAGGTGCGTAAAGCCCGCCCCGACATGGCCCTGTCCAGTGATTTCATCGTAGGCTTTCCTGGTGAAACCGAAAAGGATTTTGAGGCAACTTTGAATCTTGTTGAAAGGATCGGCTATGCCAGTGCCTATTCCTTCAAATATTCGCCCCGTCCTGGAACTCCTGCCAGCGAGCATGCCGACCAGGTGCCCGACGACGTGGCAGCCGCAAGGCTTGCCCGCCTACAGACGCTGATCTACGCTCAGCAGACAGCTTTCAACCAGTCCTGTCTGGGCCGAACGCTCCCAGTCCTGGTGGAGAAAAAAGGCCGCTTTGACGGGCAAATGGTGGGTCGTTCCCCCTATTTGCAACCTGTCCATGTTAGTGGCAGTATCGCCGACATCGGAACGATTCAAAATGTCAGGATAGAGGCTATTGGAACTAACAGCCTTTCAGGCCATTATGCAGTTGTCGAAACATGATTCTGGAGTTAAACGCAACATTGGGAGACCGTAAGATTTGAATCCGCCAGTCAGCGCAGCACAGCTCGCAAACCCGAAGACCAATTCCCCCACTGATGATTCTGATACCCTTACCCTCGCCTTCGATGATAACCGCCTCCTGTCGCTCGTGTTCGGCGAACACGATGAACACATAGCCCTCGTTGAACATCGGCTCGCTGTGGCAATCACGCCGCGCGGCAACAGGGTTTCCATTCGCGGCGTTGGCCAGGCCCGCGACAATGCCAAGAATGTTCTCGCCCAGCTTTACCTGCGCGCCAAGCGGGGACTTGAAATCAACCGCGGCGAGGTTGAAGGTATCATCCGCATGAACCAGGCTGTGCCAGAAAAGGAAGTGAAGGAAGGCACAGTGCGCACCCGGCGCAAGCTGGTCATGCCTCGCACCCCCATGCAGAAGCTCTATGTGGAAGCCATTCGCAACAATGAACTGGTCTTCGGCGTTGGCCCGGCCGGTACCGGCAAGACCTACATTGCTGTGGCCTGTGCGGCCGAAGCCCTGATGAACGGCGAAGTAGACCGTATCGTCCTCTCCCGTCCTGCCGTCGAAGCGGGTGAGCGCCTGGGCTTCCTGCCGGGAGACATGAAGGACAAGGTCGATCCCTACCTCCGGCCGCTCTATGACGCACTCTATGACATGATGCCGGCGGCCCTGGTGGCGAAGGGCCTTGCCGAAAACCAGATCGAGATTGCACCATTGGCCTTCATGCGCGGCCGCACGCTGTCGTCTGCCTTCATCATTCTCGACGAGGCGCAGAACACCACGCCGCAGCAGATGAAGATGTTCCTCACCCGTCTTGGCGAGGGCAGCCGCATGGTGGTGACGGGAGATCCGACACAGGTTGACCTGCCGTCCGGCGCAACCTCTGGCCTTGACGATGCTTGCCGTGTTCTGACAGGCGTGCAGGGTGCGGCCCAGGTCAAGTTCTCGACTGCTGATATCGTGCGCCATGCCCTCGTGGGCCGCATTGTTGCAGCCTATGACAAGCTGGGCGCCAAGGTTCGCAGTCTCGCACCGTCAAAATGAACCTGGATATTTCGGTCGCGGACAAGGACTGGAAATCCGTACCCCATCTGCGCAAGCTGGCACGCCAGGCCGTCAGGGCGGTGGTGGATGATGATGACGTTAGGGTGAGCATCCTGTTTACCGGCGATGCCGAAATTCTCGAGCTCAACAAGCAGTGGCGCGGCAAGGCCACATCTACCAATGTGCTGTCCTTTCCCCTGCCCAGGGGCACTCCCGTTGTGCAGGGCGAGGAGCGGCCGCTCGGTGACATTGTCATGGCCTACGGCACCGTTGCACGAGAAGCTGGCGAGCAGAGGAAGCCCGTCACAAACCATATCATCCATTTAATCATACATGGAGTTCTACATCTGCTAGGATATGATCATAAAAATGACGCCGAGGCCCATATCATGGAGGCCCGCGAAACCGAAACCTTGGCAAGACTTGGAATTGAAGATCCCTACAGATCATGAGCAACGACAACATACCTGAACGCCGCCGCGACGGCTTTCTGCAACGACTGAAAAACCGGCTGATGAAGACCCGCGACAAGGGCCTCAGGGAAGACCTGCAGGACGTTATCGAAACCCATGAGGCGCAAAATCCCGGCGGAGACCTCGGCACCGAAACAAAGTCCATGATGCGCAACCTGATCGCCTTCTCGGATCTCAGGGTCGACGACGTGATGGTGCCGCGGGCAGATATTCTCGCCATTGAAGATACTGCCACCATGCGTGAACTTCTCCTCAAGTTTAATGAAGCCAACCATTCTAGGCTGCCGGTTTACCGGGAAACCTTGGATGATGTGGTGGGTATGATCCATGTGAAAGATTTCATGCGCTGGATGACTGTGAAGGGTGCAAAAGCCAAGACGAAGACAAAGCTCTCAAGCATTTCGGTATCTGCCACCGACCTTTCGCTCACCGTGAAGCAGACGGGTCTTTACCGCGAGGTGCTCTCGGTGCCGCCATCCATGCCGGCCACCGATCTCCTGCTTAAGATGCGAGCCGACCACATGCACCTTGCCATTGTCATTGATGAGTACGGCGGCAGCGACGGTCTGGTGTCCATCGAAGACCTTGTCGAAGAAATCGTCGGCGACATTTCCGACGAGCACGACACCGACGATGAAAAACTCATCAAGCGCCTCAATGAGAACACCTACGTAGCCGATGCCCGCGTGCAGATCTCCGAAGTCGACAAGTTGCTCGGCGTTGATCTCCTCACTGATGAGGAGGAGGACGAGGCCGATACGCTGGGCGGACTCATCTTCGAAATGGCAGGCCGACTACCGGCGCGTGGTGAAATCATCAAACACCCCAGTGGCCTCGAATTCGAAATCCTTCAGTCTGACCCACGCCGTGTCAAGCGCATCCGAATCCATGTGAAAAAATCACCTCTAGCTGCCGATGAAATAGCGGATGATACGAGCGCGTAACCGGGTTAAGTTAAAGCAGCCCCGCTGCCTTGGCATGGCTCCGCAAATTCACCTCGGGCCTTGCACCCACGTGTGAAATGATTTCAGTAGCTGCAAGGCTTCCTAGTTGTGCTGACCTTGCGTTGCTGAACCCTTGTGTGAAGCCAAACAGGAATCCCGCAGCATAGAGGTCGCCTGCTCCTGTCACATCCACTACACGGGCAATGGGAAGGGCGGGTACCGTGATTACCTCGCCGCCATGCGCCACCACGCTACCCTGCGGCCCGCGCGTAACAACGGCTATCCGGCAGTCCGTGCGTAGCGCCTGCAGGGCGCCGTCAAAATTCTGCGCGAAATAGAGCGACTTGATCTCGGTTTCGTTGCCGAACACGATATCAATGTCATTGCGAATGAGATCAAGGAAGCTGTCTCGGTGGCGCTCTACGCAGAACGAATCAGATAGGGTGATGGAGGTGAGACGGCCAGCCTTGCGGGCGATTTTTGCCGCCAGCTTGAAGGCTTCCTTGGCTTCCGGCTTGTCCCACAGGTAGCCTTCCATGTAGGTGACCTTTGCAGCGGAGACGGCGGCCTCATCTACATCGCTTGCATTGAGATGGACGCAGGCACCGAGATAGGTGTTCATGGTACGCTCGCCTTCGGGGGTGACGAGAATGAACGAGCGGGCGGTGGCAGGGCCGCTTGTTGCGGCAAGGGAATCGAACTGCACGCCCTGGCCCCGCATGTCGTGGCGGTAGATGCTGCCAAGTTGGTCGGCTTTCACCTTGCCGAAATAGGCCGCCTTGCCGCCGAAGGAGGCAACTCCCGCCGCTGTGTTGCCGGCAGAGCCACCGGAAATTTCAATGGCGGGACCCATGCTGGCGTAAAGCTCCTCAGCGCGCTCTTCTTCGATGAGATTCATGGAACCCTTGACCAGGCCATTATTTAGCACGAAGGCATCGTCAACCTTTGCAATCACGTCAACAATGGCATTGCCAATGGTGAGAACATCTATTGGGGTCTGCGCCATAAGTATAGAACCTCTTTTTTCAAACGCTCCGTAGCCCAAGGCCCTTGCGGTGGCAAGCCTGAACCTCTACCTAAACCTTCATGATAGCCGCCGCATTCAAGGCCCTGGGCGACCTCTTGTCCCCCGAATTCCATTCCGTGCTGTTCAAGGCCATCGGCATGACACTGCTGCTCTTTGTCGGCACCCTGGTGGGCATTGAGGTACTGCTGTCCTATCTCTTGGTCATTCCCTGGCCCTGGGCTGAAACGCTAGCTGCCATCGGCACAGGCCTCGTGCTTCTCGCCGCCTTCTTCTTCATGATGTCGCCGGTCGTTGCTATGTTTGCTGGACTCTATCTCGACGATATTGCAGCACGGGTGGAGCAGCGGCACTACCCGCGCGATGCAGTGGGCACACCCGTGTCGGGCACGCGGGCCATCACCATGTCCTTGCAATTTTCAGGCCTAGTCCTGCTGGTGAACCTGGCCGCCCTGCCACTCTTCTTCACCGGTGTGGGCGTCATCGCCCTTGTTACCGCCAACGCCTACCTGCTCAGCCGTGAATATTTTGAGATGATCGCCATGCGCCATCTTGCCATCGAAGACGCGCGCCTGCTGCGCAGGCAGAACGGGCCTTCCATTTTCGTAGCCGGTTTCATTCCCGCCCTTCTCTCTATGGTCCCCATCGTCAACTTGCTGGTGCCGCTGTTTGCGACCTCCTACTTCGTGCATATCTTCAAGCGGGCGCCGGCGTTTTCTCCTTGAAGTGGCACAGGTCGTTCACCGGGCAGCGCCAGCATTCAGGTTTCCTCGCCTTGCAGATATGGCGCCCATGCAGGATCAGCCAGTGGTGGGCGTGGCGGAGGTAGGATTTGGGAATGACCTTCAGCAAACCCTTCTCAACTTCCAGCGGATTTTTTCCCGGCGCCAATCCCATCCTGTTGCCGAGGCGAAAAAGATGCGTGTCAACCGCAATGGTGGGTTCGCCAAACACGATGTTGAGAACGACATTGGCTGTCTTGCGGCCGACACCAGGCAGGTCTTCCAGCGCTTCCCGGCTGCTGGGAACTTCACCGCCATACCTGTCGATGAGCGCCTGCGATAGGGCCACAACATTTTTAGCCTTGGTACGATAGAGGCCAATAGACTTGATATAGTGCCTGATTTTGTCCTCCCCAAGGTCAACCATTTTCTGTGGGGTATCGGCAATCTTGAAGAGACCCGTCGTCGCACGGTTCACGCCGATGTCGGTCGCCTGAGCAGACAGTACCACGGCCACCAGAAAGGTAAATGGATTGACGGAATTGAGCTCGCCCTTGGGTTCGGGCTCCAGGTCGTGAAAGCGCCGGAACACCTCTGCGACCTCCTGCTGCTTCAAGCGTCTTGCTCTAATCATAAATACCCTGCTCAATAGGCTGTGTTTTTAGGCAGGTCTAGCATGGAACAATCGAACTCCAAATCCTGGCGGGCAACCCTCACACCGCACCGCTCGCTCAACCGGCAGGGTTTTAACCTCCTCATATCGGCCATCTCGCTAGTGAGCTTTGGGGTTGGGCTATTCTTCTACCACATTGGCGCCTGGCCAGTGGTTGGCTTCATGGGGTTGGATGTTGCCCTCATCTGGTTGGCCTTCAACCGAAACTTCGCCGACGCAAGGCGCGCCGAATGCATTGAGATAACCAACCATGAGGTTGTCCTGCAGCAGCTTTCTGAGCGGCGGGCGCCGCAGGAATACCGCTTTGTACGCCGCTGGGTGCGGGTGGAACTGGAAGAGGACA
>Ga0315287_10003838_pt1 | contig 14565 bp, 14 predicted proteins | sample YL17G11_0_MG_FD_205037 | JGI IMG/M metagenome (GOLD analysis project Ga0315287, IMG submission 205037) | Sediment microbial communities from Yellowstone Lake, YNP, Wyoming, USA - YL17G11_0 | ecosystem: Environmental > Aquatic > Freshwater > Lake > Sediment | place: USA: Wyoming | collected... | reverse complement strand
CCGAGAACGGGCACTTTGCTTCGGATGTCATAGTTAATTCCTTTGAAAGATTAGTCTTCGATAGCGACGCTACTCTAGGACTCTGCAAGCGGCCGATCAACCAAAGATTGCCAATCGCGCCGATAGCGGCGCGTCGGCTAGCAGGCCGCTGCCATCTGCCACCTGCGCCCCGTTGACCCCTACGCCGTGCACGCCGAGCGCATCGGTGGTCAGGCGACGCACTGCCTCGGCCAAACTCATCGCGCCACGCTCGCGCACCCAGTGGCCGAGCAGGTGCAGGCCGAAGCCGGCATCGGTGAAGAAGGTCAGGTGTGCACGGAAGAGTGGGCGACGTAGGCCGCCAGGTTCACAGCACTGGCGCCCGCGCGCAGTTGCGGCCATCGCGACCGGCGAGGCCACCCGACACCGGCGCCGCGCCGCTACCGTCGAGCAGCGTCGCGCCGCGGAACAGCAGGTCGTCCATCGGGTCAGGCGACTTTCGGCTTAGCTGCCGCGAACATCGCTTCCATCGCCTTGCGGGTGCGGTAGGCGTTGGTCGTGGTGTCCATCGCCACATCGGTCCACGACAGGCTCTGGCCCTGCTTCACCGGCCGCAGCAGCTTGACGTCGTGCGCCAGCCCGAGCGGCAGCCCACCGATCGCCAGCGACGTGGCGGCCGGCAGCAGCTTGCCCCACACCGTGTAGCCGCCCTCGCCGTCGAGCAGCTCGCCGGCCTGCAGGTCACGTTTGGCGGTGGCCACGACGTCGGCGTTCCAGCCGGTGGCCACGCCGGTCGGCTCGCCGCGCAGCGCCACGCTGGCCACCGACACGCCGACTTCCAGGCCGATCAAATGCCAGCGCTTGTACAGCGTGAAGTAGCGCCCGCTCGGGTCGGTGTGCGCGCTGTATTCCTCGAAGCAATGCTTGATGTAGTCGGTCTCGGCCTCGATGGTGACCCATACCCCCATGCGGATGTCGTACGGGATCTTGCGGCCGTCGGCCTCGAGCGACGAGATCACCTCGACCATACCCTTCCTTTCGAGCACGCCGCCTTCGCTGACCGGCCGAGTGACGAAGGGGATGTCTTCGACACTGGCCGGCGGGTACAGCAGGCCGTTGCCCGGCACGCCCAGGCCGGTGGCGTTGGACACCGCGGTGCTTTCGATGGAAGGCTTGGAACCGTCGAGGAAGCTGTTGAACATCTTCGGGTTCAGGCCGCCGCGCACGGCCTGCTCGGGCGTCAGGCCGTAGTAGCCCCAGACGGTGTCGGGCGTGCTCTGCGCAAAGTGCGGCAGCCACTTGTGGCCTCGGCCGGCGGCCACCACAGGAAAGCCGCAGGTGCGGGCCCAATCGACCAGGTCGCAGATCAGCGCCGGTTGGTCGCCGAAGGCCAGCGAATAGACCACGCCGGCCTCGGCCGCCTGGCGCGCGAGCAGCGGCCCGCAGAACGCATCGGCCTCGACGGTGACGTTGACGACATGCTTGCCCTGCGCGAAGGCTTCGAGGCAGTGGTCCACCGCCGCCACGGGGCTGCCGGTGCATTCGACGATGACGTCGATCGCCGGGTGCCGCACCAGCGCCTGCCAGTCGTCGCCGACATGCGTCGTGCCGCGCTTCACCGCCTCGTCGAGCGAGCTGGCCTGGGTGCGCTCGACCGTCCAGCCGACACGGGCCAGGTTGGCCTGTGCCGCCGCCGGCGACAGATCGGCGATGCCGACCAGATGCACGCCCGGCGTGCGCGGTATTTGCGCCAGGTACATCGTGCCGAACTTGCCGGCGCCGATCAGCCCAATGCGGATCGGCTTGCCTTGCGCGGCGCGCTGCTGGAGTTTGCTGAACAGGTTCATGGCAGGCGGCATTGACCGGTGCTGAGTTTCATGGTCCTTCTCCGGTGCAGCCGTGGCACAGCCTACAACAAGGGGCACGCCGAACAGCCAAGCACACGCCGCGGATCGGGCTTTGCCCGGCCGCTGGCGGGCCTTGAGGGGCGCGGCGAAGCCGCTACGGGGGTGGGCCACTTCCCCGCGTCGACAGCCAGATGCCCGGCAGGATCAACAGCGCACCGACGGCATGAAAGGGCGCGATGCTCTCGCCGAGCACGGCCCAGCCGATCGCGGCGCTGTACAGCGGCCCGAGGTAGAGCACCACGCCCACGCGCGCCGCGCCGAGCACGCGCTGCATGAACGAATAGGCGCCGTAAGCGGCCGCGCCGGGCAGCAGCGCGGCAGCGAACACCAGGCCGGCGCTGTGCCACGACAGCGTCGAGGGCAGCCAATAGACCGCCTCCCACACCGTGAACGGGATCAGCACCAGCACGCCAGCGCAGGCGATCAGCGTCAGGCGCGCCAGCGCGCCGAAGGCCGACGGCCAGGCCCGCAGCAGCAGCGAATAGACCGTCCAGCACAGCACGGCCACCGCGACCCACAGGTCACCCGGGTTGACGCCCACGCGCAGCGCCGCCGCCCACTCGCCCTGGAAGAGGATGTGCAGCACACCCGCCAGGGCCAGCGCCACCCCGAGCGCCTGCAGCGCACCAAAACGCTCGCGCAGCCAGAGAGCCGAAGCCAGCACGATCAGCACCGGCGAGGCCGCGTACAACAGGCCGATGTTGACCGCCAGCGTGCTGCGAGCGCCGATGTAGACGAAGGCGCCGCAGACCCACATGCCGAGCGCACCGAGCACGACGAACCGGCCGGCTTCGGCGCGGATCAGATGCCGCTTGGCGGCGAGTTCGCGCCAGCAAAAGGCACCCAGCAGCAGCACCGCCACGGCCCAGCGCCCCAGCGCCAGCATGTGCGGCGCGATCACGCCGGGAGCCCAGCGCGCGACCAGGTAGTTCACGCTCCACAGCGCGGGCGTCACGACAATCAGCGCGGTGGCCAGGCGCACTTCGGCGGCATGCGGTGGCAAGAGCATGCAGCGATTGTGGTCGATGGCCCAGCGCGAGTAGGTCGGGCTGCCTAGGCGAACGCAGCGCCGCGCGCCGATACTTTGTGGCCCCCGCCCTACGCGACGCCACACCATGCCCAAAGCCCACCCGCCCGCCGACAGCAGCACGATCGCGCAGCGACTGGCCGACACCTTGGCAGACCAGCGCGCGGCCTACTTCGCGCACCCGGTGCCGAGCCGCGCCGAGCGCGTCGCCGACCTGCGCACGCTGCAACGCTTCATCCGCGAGCACAAGCAGCCGCTGTGCGATGCGATCAGCGCCGACTATGGCCACCGCTCGCGCCACGAAACGCTGCTGGCCGAGATCTTCCCTGCGCTCGACGGCATCGACCATGCCGTGAAGCACCTGCGCGACTGGATGAAGCCGCAGCGCCGTGCCGTCGACCTGCGCAACTTCCTGGGCGCCAGCAACCGCGTGATCCCGCAACCGGTGGGCGTGGTCGGCGTCATCGTGCCGTGGAACTTCCCGGTCAACCTGAGCCTGGTGCCGCTGACCTACATCTTTGCCGCCGGCAACCGGGCGATGGTCAAGATGAGCGAGAACTCACGCCACCTGGCGCGGCTGCTGATCGACAAGATGCCGGCCTACTTCCCCCCCGAGAAGCTGCAGATCTTCGACGAGACCGGTGGCGTCGGCATCGCCTTCTCCAGGTTGCCGTTCGACCACCTGCTGTTCACCGGCTCGGGGCAGACCGGCCGCCAGGTGATGGCCGCTGCGGCGCAGAACCTGTGCCCGGTCACGCTGGAACTCGGCGGCAAGGCCCCCGCCATCGTCTGCGACGACTTCCCGCTGCGCACCGCGGCCGAGCGCATCCTGTTCGTCAAGTACCTCAATGCCGGACAGATCTGCACGACGGTGGACCACGCGTGGCTGCCGCCGAAGCGCATCGACGAGTTCGTGCGCCACGCACGCGAGATCGTGCCGGCACGCTATCCGCGGCTCGATTCGCCGGACTACACCTCGATCATCGACGCGCGCTCGTTCGACCGCCTGCTGCATGCGCTGGACGACGCGCGCGAACGCGGCGCGCAGGTGCTGCCGCTGCTGCCCGGGCCGGCCTTCGATCGCGCCACCCGCAAGATCGCGCCGCACATCGTGCTCGACGCGCCGGACGACAGCCTGTTGATGCAGCGCGAGATCTTCGGGCCGATCCTGCCGCTGCGCAGCTACACGTCGCTGGACGAGGTGATCGCCCGCATCAACGCCGGGCCGCGGCCGCTGGCGCTCTACCCCTTCAGCAACGATGCCCGCCTGGTGCAGCGCCTGCTGGACCGGGTGATCTCGGGCGGCGTCACGGTCAACGACGCGCTGTTCCATGTCGGACAGCACGACCTGCCTTTCGGCGGCATCGGCGACTCGGGCATGGGCCATTACCACGGCCACGAAGGCTTCGTCACCTTCTCGAAATTGCGCCCGGTGTTCTACCAGGCGCGATTGAGCACCTTGAGATTCCTGATGCCGCCGTACGGCAAGTTCGCCGACCGCGTGCTGGGCTTCCTCACCCGCTAGCGCCGCCCTGAGCCCGGCGCCGCGGCCGCATCAAGCAACCGTTGCGGCAGCCAGGCACAAGTCTTCCCAGGCGCGCGCCTTGTCGGCTGGCGTGCGCAGCAGGTACGCCGGGTGGTAGGTCACGACCACGGGCACGCCGCGGTACGCATGCACGCGGCCGCGCAGCTTGCCCAGCGGCTCGTCGGTCGCCAGCAAGGCCTGTGCGGCAAAGCGTCCCATCGCCAGGATGATGCGCGGCCGGACCAGCGCGATCTGGCGCTCGAGGAACGGCGCACATTGCGCCGTCTCGGCCGCATCGGGGTTGCGGTTCTTCGGCGGCCGGCACTTCAGCGTGTTGGCGATGAAGACCTGGCGCTCGGGCGGGGCTTCGTCGCGCGTGAGGCCGAGCGCGCGCAGCATGTTGTCGAGCAGTTGCCCGGCCGGGCCGACGAACGGCTCGCCCTGGCGGTCTTCCTGCTCGCCGGGGGCTTCGCCGACGATCATCCAATGCGCCTGTGGGTGGCCGACACCGAACACCGTCTGCTGGCGCGATTCGGCGAGCGCACAGGCACGGCAGCCGGCGACGGCGGCACGCAACTCGGCCCAATCGAGCGTGGCCACGTCGGGGCGCGATGCGCTGCGCGGCGGCGGGGCCCCCACCGGCACGGTGGCCTCCGCCGGCTTGACGACCCGCGTCGGCACCGCCGGCGCGGCGGCGCGCGGCGGCGACGCCTGTGCCACCACCGGTGCCGCCGCCGGTACGCGCGCCGATGCCTCGAACAGGCGCACCCCCATGGCCTGCAGCATCGCGCGCTGGCGTTCACTCCAGCGCATCGCCACCCTCGCCGGTCGCCGCATCGATCGCCAGGCGCATCACGCAGGCGTCCTCGCGACGGCCGGCGGCCGCCGGGTAGTAGCCTCGGCGCAAGCCTGCCGGCTCGAAGCCATAGCGCTGGTAGACCTCGCGCGCGCGCTGGTTGCTCTCACGCACCTCGAGCCAGAGCCACAGCGCGCCGGCATCGCGGCTCGCGCCGACCAGCACATCGAGCAACCCGCGGGCCAGGCCACGGTGCTGCCTGTCCGGCGCCACGGTCAGGTTCAGCAGGTGCATTTCCTGCACGCCGGCCATGGCCACGAAGTACGCGCACAGCGCGCCGTCGGCCTCGCGGAGCACTTGCGCCGCGTAGCCGGCCGCCAGCGAGTCGATGAAATTGCCGCGTGTCCAGGGGAAGTCGTAGGCGCTGCATTCGATGGCCAGCACGGCATCGAGATCGGCGATGGCCATCGGCTCGCGCCGCAGCGTGGCAGCGTCATCGAACTGCAGCTGCGCGCTCATCAGGCCGCTGCCTTTGCCGCCGCCACGGCCTCGCGCTCGGCCGTCGTCAACGCCACCTTGTCGCGCAGGTACAGCGGCAGCGCGAGCGCGGCATCGACGGCTTCGCCGCGTTGCCAGGCCCCACGCGCCAGCCGTGCCAGCGCCGCGGCGCGGTCGCGCGGCGCGGCGATGCGCAGTGCCGCGCCGGTCGGCAGGCGCGGCCCGAAGGCATCGAGCGCGGAGCCCGCAACGCAGCCGGGTGGCGCGAGGCGCCAGGCGTCGAGCAATGCCGCCAGCGGCCACAGCGCCGGCGCCTGCTGCACCTGCCAGCCGTCGGCCGCACGGCGGTAGGCGGCGGCGTAGACCTCATCCATGCGCGCATCCATCGCCACCCAGACCTCGGGTGCAGCGTGCTGCGCAAAGGTGTCCTCGGCAACCAAGGCCAGGCTGTCGAGGGACAACACCGGCAACCCGGCGCCGAAGGCCAGACCTTGCGCCACCGAACAGGCCGTGCGCAGGCCCGTGAAGGCGCCCGGCCCGCGGCCGAAGGCCACTGCATCGAGATCGCCGAGGCCGAGGCCTGCGCGCTCGAGCAGCTCGAAGGCCAGCGGCAGCAGGCGCTGCGAGGCCAGCGGGCCGCCGGCCTCGTCGGCGACCCACTGCCGGTGGCCATCGACCACCGCGACGTGGATGCGTTCGGTGGCCGTGTCCAGCGCCAAAAGCCGCGGCGGGCGGCGGGGCTCGTCATCGGGCGAACGGCTCATGCGGTCAGTGTATGACGCGGTCTGCGTGCGATCATTGACGCGATGTCTTCGCGCCTGATGCCGCTCGTCGCTGGTCTGTGGGGCCTGGTGCTCGCCATGCCGGCCAGCGCCGCCGGGACGCAGGGGCTGGCGCCCGAGATCGAGCGCGCCTTGCAGCGCGAGCGGGTGCCGCTGGAGGCGGTGTCGGTGATCGTGCAGGAGGCCGGCAGCGGCACGACGCGCCTGGCACTGAATGCGCAAAAGCCGGTCAACCCGGCGTCTCTGGCCAAGCTGCTGACCACCTACGCCGCACTCGATCAACTCGGCCCGGCCTTCACCTGGAAGACGCCGGTGTGGATCGCCGGGCGCGTCGGCTCGGGTGCAACGGCGGGGGTGCTCGACGGCAACGTTCATATCCAGGGCCGCGGCGATCCCAAGCTCACGCTCGAGCGCCTGTGGTTGCTGGTGCAGCGGCTGCGCCAGATGGGGATCGCCGAGATCCGCGGCGACATCGTGCTCGACCAGAGCGCGTTTGCGGTGCCCGAAACCTCGACGGCCGAGTTCGACAACGAGCCGCTGCGCCCGTACAACGTGCGCGCGCAGGCGCTGCTGCTCAACCTGGGCGCCGTGCTCTACACCTTCACGCCCGACGCAGCGCGCGGCGTGGCGGTGGTGTCGGTCGAACCCGCTCTGGCGGGCGTGCAGGTCGACGCCACCGTGCCGCTCGGCACCGGCCCGTGCAACGACTGGCGCGGCGCCCTGAAGGCCACGCCCGCCGACGCCGAACGCATGCGCTTTGCCGGCAGCTACCCGCTGGCCTGTGGCGAACGCATCTGGCCGCTGGCCTACCCCGACGGCACGCGCTACGCGGCGCGCCTGTTGACCGCGCTGTGGCAGGGGGCCGGCGGGCGGATCACCGGCAACGTGCGCGAAGGCCCGGCGCCCGAAGGCGTCAAGCCGAGCTTCGAGATCAGCTCGCCGCCGTTGGCCGAGGTGGTCCGCGACATCAACAAATACAGCAACAACGTGATGGCGCAGCAGTTGCTGCTGACGCTGGTGCTGCAGCAGCCCAACGCCACGCCAGCCACGCGCGCGACGCCCGAGGCCGGCCGCGCGGCACTGCGGCAATGGCTCGGCCAGCGGCTCGGCGAGTCGCCTGAATCACTTGATGCCGTGGTCATCGACAACGGGTCGGGCTTGTCACGCGAGACGCGCGTGTCTGCCGCGTTGCTGGCGCGCGTGCTGCAGGCGGCCTGGTCCAGCCCGGTGATGCCCGAGCTGATGGCCTCGCTGCCGGTCAACGGCCTGGACGGCACCTTGCGCAAGGCGAATTCGAGCGCCGGCATGGCGCACCTGAAGACCGGCTCGCTGCGCGATGTGGCCGGCGTGGCCGGCTATGTGCTCGGCGCCAGCGGCAAGCGCTATGTGCTGGTGGCCATCGTCAACCACCCGAACGCCAACGCCGCCAAGCCCGCGCTCGATGCGCTGGTGCAATGGACCCTCGACGACGCTGAGCGCATGAAACGCCCCGCCGAACCCAGCCGAAGGACCTCGAAGTGATCGCCACGGGGGTTTGGGTCGAGTTGCTGGGCTACCTGGCGGCCTGCCTGACGACGCTGTCGTTCGCGCCGCAAGCCTGGCTGCTGTTTCGCACCCGCAAGGTCGACGGCATCTCGCTGGGCATGTACAGCGCGATGACGACCGGCGTGGTGCTGTGGTTGGTTTACGGTCTGCTGATCCGGTCGTGGCCGCTGGTGGCGGCCAACGTCGTCACGCTGTCGCTGGCCGGGTCGATCCTGATCATGAAGGTCCGGCTCTCTGGACGTGCGTGAAAAACAAACCGGCACCCTTGGGCGCCGGTCTTGAGATGAGCGCTCAGGCGCTCACAGGTTGGCAGCAATCCAGCCGAACTCCTTGATCTTGCCGACCACGAAATCACCCAACACCTTGTGGCCGCCGATCGACGGGTGCACGCCGTCGGACCAGAACCAGGTGCTGGCACTCGCGCCTGTGCGCAGCGAACTCAGGTTGGGTAACCCTGCCGCCGTGAACAGTGCCACGGGCGAGGTGTTGCAAAACAAGGCAGAGCCGGCGACTGAAGGCGACATCTTTGCCGGGTCGCAGGCCGTGGCGGTCACATTGGCCATACCGTAAGCCGCCGGCCGCGCGACAACGTCGGCGAACCAGGCAGCGACATCGATGATCTGCACGTTCGTCCCGGCCAAGCCCGCCAACAACGCAGTGTTGTAGGCACTGGCCATCTGCGTCAGGAACGCCTTGTTTGGCGCGGGCAGCGCCGAGTAATCGGGGGTGCCGCCCGGATCCGGCAAGGTCATGGCGGCCACGCGTGTTGCGCCGTTGGCCACGATCTGGCTCTTGATCAAGGTGGCCAACTCCGCGCCGGCGGTTGCCATGTTGGCGACCGCCGTGGTCGGTGTGACCTGGCCCAGGCTGAGGTCGCGGCTCTGAACCAGGAAGTCGTTGCCCCCCGTCCAGGCGAAGACGATGTCGGTGGCGCTGAAGCTGCCGAAACGTGCCAAGTGCGCAGCCACCTGTGTCGCCAGTGGATCGGTCAGGAAACCTTGCTCATGCTTCCAGCCAGCAGGGTTGGTCACGCGCGCGCCGCCCTGGCCATAGGCCGTGCAACTCTGGGCCAATGCCGGGGTGGCCGCCGCAGGGCACGGTATCCGTGTGGTGGCGAAACCGACCATCGCCTGCGTGATCGGCACACCGACTCGCGCCGCGACCCACTCGATCCAGACCGTCGCGTTATTGCTGTTGCTGGCAGCGGTGTAGCCGGTATAGGTGTTGGTGGTGAAGCGGCCGGCCAAGAAGGGCGGCACGCCTGCCGCCTGCCCAAGCGGGATCTGCGTCACGGGCGTGTACGTACCGAGGTCCGACAGGCTGTCGCCGAACGACACCACGCGCGTGGTCGTCGGCACGGAATCACCGCCGCCGCAAGCGGCGAGCAGCGCCGCACCGACGATGGCCGAGAGGGCGGACAGATGCCATTGACGGCGAGAGGCCATGGGGTGCTCCTTGAAGAAATTCGAGGGGGATCGTGCCGCGGACGAAGTACCGGTAGGCGCGGATGCGTCAATGACTATACGAGCGCCAACGCGCGCACGCTTGCCGGGTTAACCCACCCGGCTGCGGATGCGCGGCTCGAGGAGGTCAGAACGGATTGCTGCGGGCACGAGATTCGGCGAGCACACCGAGGCGCGATTGCCCTACCGGCGACAACCGCAGGCTGTCGGCCCACAACCAGGTCACGGCCGTCGCGGTGTCGACGAGCGTGGCGTTGGTGCAGCCGGGCAACGGCGGCTCGGGCTTGCACGCGGCATCGACCACGTTGGCCAGCCCGTAGTTGGCCGGGAACTTGACCATGTTCTGCAATTCGATGTCGCCGTACACCAGGCCGATCAGGCGGCCGTCGTTGATCAGCTTGATGCTCATGCGGTCGTTGAACACCTTCACCAGCTCCGAGATCAGCGCCGAGCGTGTGGCGTCGCCGGTGCTGACGTTCTGCGCCAGGGCAAACGGCGACAGCCCGATGTCGGGCATCGTCACCACGACCACGGCCGGCCCGCGACGTGCCAGTTCGTTGATCTGCGCGCCCAGGGCGGTGCCGCGGGCCCGGGCCTCGTCCAGCAAGGCATCACGGCTGGTCCCCGGGTACCGCGCATACAGCTTGAGGACGTCGTTGAGGCCGAACATCACCAAGGCCAGGTCTTTCTCACCCAGTGCGTCGCCCTGTACGGCAGCGACCTGCCCGGCAAAGTCGAGCACGTCGTGGCCCGGCTGGGCCAGCACCTGGCCGCTGGCCTTGGGGGCCGTGCCCTGGCACCGGTCGAAGGTCAATCCGAAGCCGCTGGCCACGGTCTGCACCCACAGCGGGTTGCGCGTGCAGTCGAGCGTGGTCGGGTCCTCTATGGTGATGCCGCCTGCAGTGACCAGCTTGAAGGCGTTGATGCTGTATTTGCGGCCATCGGGCTCGAGCACGCTCAACTCGTCGCCGAACGCCAGCACCCGCGTCGGGACGAATGGTTCGATCTGGGTACCACCACCGCAAGAAGCCAGCAGCGCCGCAACGCCCAGGGTGGCGGCCCGCAGCATGCGGCGCAGCGCAGGCCGGACGAAGAAACTGGGACTCATGCAATCTCCAACGGAATCAGACAAGAAAGTGAAAACCGGGTCACGGCGCCCGCCGGCTCAGGCGGCCGCCGCGCGCTGAAGGCGGTCACGCACGCCATCCCAATCGGCGCTGATGGGCGGGTGCTCGACCCAGATCAGCGCCACGCCGAGTGCATCGAGTTCTCGCAACACCGCAAACAATTCGTAGGCCGCCGCGCGCGGCGCGTCGGGCATCGTGCGCGCCACCAGGCCGGCGGCCGGCGGCGGACGCACCGTGCGCGAATATACCGCCAGCCTCGGCGCCGCCTGCGCACCGCGGGTGGCCGGCGCTGCCGTGGCCTGCGCATCGCGCCACACCACCAGCGCATCGCGCAAGGCAGCTGCCGGCATCAGCCGCAGCCTGGCGCGGGGTGCGTAATGGGCTTCGAGCGTGCCCGAAGCGCGCGGCGCCTGGGCGTCGCGGTCGGCCAGCGGTGCGCCGGCCGCCGCGGCCAGCGCGGCGCGATCCAGGCTGCCAGGCCGCAACAACACCGGCGTGCCGCGCGAGCAATCGACGATCGCCGATTCGATGCCTACCGCGCAGGCGCCGCCGTCCAGCACGGTGAGTCCGTCGCCGAACTCGCTCAGCACATGGGCCGCCGTGGTCGGGCTGATGCGGCCGAAGCGGTTGGCGCTCGGGGCGGCCACGCCGTCGACGCCACGCCGTGCCGCCGCCACCAGCAGCGCATGCGCCAGCGGATGCGCCGGGCAGCGCAGGCCGACGGTGTCTTGCCCGCCAGCCGCTGCAGTGGCCAGGCCGGGCCGGCGCCGCACGATCAGCGTCAGCGGGCCGGGCCAGAACGCGGCCGCGAGCCGATCGGCCAGCGCGGGCCACTCGGCCGCAAAACGCCGCGCCTCGGCCGCGTCGCTGACATGCACGATCAGCGGGTGATCGGTCGGACGGCCCTTGGCCGCGAAAACCTTCGCCACTGCGGCGTCGTCGTCGGCCCGCGCCCCCAGGCCATAGACGGTTTCCGTCGGGAACGCCACCAGTTCGCCGGCCGCCAGGCGCTCAGCGGCCACCTCGACGGCCTGCGGATCGGCACCGTTGAGCAGCATGAGAGGGTTAGAACGCAGGCAGGCCCAGCAGCGCCGCCGCCTGCAGCGCGACCGCGCGGGCGCCGGCCGCGTCGGCCGCGGTGACCGTCAGGTGACCCATCTTGCGGCCGCGCCGCGCGCTGGCCTTGCCGTACAGGTGCAGGTGCGCCCCGGGCAGCGCCAGCACCTCGGCCCAGCACGGCGCGCGCTCGCGAACCTGATCACGGTCCGCGTCGAACCACAGGTCGCCGAGCAGGTTGAGCATCACGGCCGGCGAGTGCAGGCGCGGCGCCGCTAGCGGCAGCCCCGCCAGGCAACGTACCTGCAACTCGAACTGCGAGACGTCGCAGGCGTCGAGGCTGTAGTGGCCCGAGTTGTGCGGCCGCGGCGCCATCTCGTTGGCCACCAGCGAGCCGTCTTCGAGAATGAAGAACTCGACGCAGAGCACGCCGATGTACTGCATCGCCGTGGCCAGCCGGGTGGCCGCAGCGATCGCCTGCTGCTGCAGCGCCGGCGAGACATCGGGTGCGGGCACCTGGGTGACAGCGAGGATGCCGTCGCGGTGCAGGTTTTGCTGCACCGGCAGGTGCACGCAGTCTCCGCCCGCGCTGCGCGCGACGATGACGCTGACTTCGTGGGCCAGCGGCAGGCGTTGCTCGAGCACGCACGGCACCCGCTGGAGATCGTCCCACGCGGCGGCGAGTGCGGCACGGTCGGCCACGCGCACCTGGCCCTTGCCGTCGTAACCCAGGCGCGAGGTCTTCAGGATGCCGGGCAGCAGCGGCGCCGGCACGGCATCGAGCTGCGCGGCGGTTTCGATCAGCGCGAACGGCGCACAGCGCACACCGCTGGTGATGAAGTGCTGTTTCTCGACGCCGCGGTCCTGGCACACGGCCACGGATTCGGCCGACGGCGCCACCGGCCGGTGCGCGCCGAGCGTATACAGCGCCATCGCCGGCACGTTCTCGAATTCGGTGGTGATCGCCGAGCTGCGCTGCATCAGCTGCGCCAGCCCCGGCTCGCCGAGGTAGTCGGCCTCGATGTGATAGTGCGCGACCAGGCCGGCCGGGCTGGTCGGGTCGGGGTCGAGCACCGCCGTGAAGTAGCCCATCGACTGCGCCGCCTGCACGAACATGCGGCCGAGCTGGCCGCCGCCCATCACGCCCAAGGTGGCCGGGCGCCCGTCGGCACCCGTGGTGCCGGGGAGGATCGGCTTCACTTGAGCTGCGCGGTCATGGCCCGCGCCGTCTCGGTCTGGCGCAACCGGTAGGCATCGAGCTTGGCCAGCAGCGCGGCGTCGTCGCGGGCCAGCATCGCCACCGCAAACAGCGCGGCGTTGGCCGCACCGGCGTCGCCGATGGCGAAGGTCGCCACCGGGATGCCCTTGGGCATCTGCACGATCGAGTGCAGCGAATCGACGCCGTTCAAGTGTTTGCTGGCTACCGGCACACCGAGCACCGGCACGCTGGTCTTGGCGGCCAGCATCCCCGGCAGGTGTGCCGCCCCGCCGGCGCCGGCGATGATCGCGGCCAGGCCGCGGCTGCGCGCCTGCTCCGCATAGGCGAACAGATCGTCGGGCATGCGGTGGGCCGAGACGACCCGGCATTCATGGGCGACGCCGAACTCGGCGAGAATGGTGGCCGCGTGCTGCAGGGTCTGCCAATCGCTGGCCGACCCCATGACCACGCCGACCAGGGGATGGGGCTCCGTCAAGGGCTCGCTCCGGGCTCGTGCTGCGGGAAGCCTTGAATTGTAGGCGGCGCGCCAACATCTACCGAGTCACCATGAACGACATCACGCTGGCCAACTTCGAGGCCGATCTCATCAATGCGTCGCAGCAGCAACCGGTGCTGCTCGACATCTGGGCGCCCTGGTGTGGCCCCTGCAAGCAGCTCGGCCCGGTGCTTGAAAAACTCGAAGTGGCCTATGCCGGGCGCTTCAAGCTGACCAAGTTGAACAGCGATGAGCAGCCCGAGATCGCCGCCCAGCTGAGCCAGGCCTTCGGCGTGCGCTCGATCCCCTTTTGCGTGCTCTTCGCCGGCGGGCAGCCGGTCGACGGCTTCGTCGGCGCGCTGCCCGAGGCGCAGGTGCGCGCCTTCCTCGACAAGCATGTACCGAGCGCCGATGAGCTCGATGCCGAGGCCGAAGCCGGCGAGGCCCAGGCGCTGATCGCCGAGGGTGACGCCGAGTCGGCGCTGGCCAAGCTGCAGCAGGCAGTGGCGATCGACCCGGCCAACGAGGCGGCGCGCTTCGACTATGTGAAGCTGCTGCTGGAGCAAGGCCAGCCTGCCCAGGCCGAACAGGCCTTCGCGCCGGTGGCCAGCAAGGCCATTGCCGACGCGCGCTTCGACGCACTCGGCCGCTGGCTGGCCGCGCACCGTGGGGCCAGCATGGCCCGCAGCGCCGACGCATTGCACGCCGCCATCGCCGCCAACAAGCGCGATTTCGAGGCCCGCTTCGAGCTGGCGCAAAGCCATTTCGCCGCCGGCCGTTTCACCGAGGCGATGGACGAGCTGCTCGAGATCGTGATGCGCGATAAGGCCTGGAACCAGCAGGCGGCGCGCAAGACCTACGTCGCGATCCTGACGCTGATGACCAAGCCGGCGCCCAAGCCTTCCGCGAACGAGCCGGCCAAGGGGGCCCTCGAACTCACCGGCAAGTCGGCGCCGTCAGCCGGCAGCGACCCGGTCGTCGATCAGTACCGGCGCAAGTTGAGCATGGCGCTGTTCTGAAGGCGCAAGGGCCTTCAGACCAGAGCCGGGTCGATCCCGGCCAGAGACTGGTCGAGCAGGGCCGCGATGCGTTGCTGTTGCTCTCGGTGGGCGGCGTGATGGGCCAGCGAAGCCTCGCGATGGCGCTGCGCCGCGGCGGCATCGCCG
>Ga0315287_10003837_pt1 | contig 14565 bp, 10 predicted proteins | sample YL17G11_0_MG_FD_205037 | JGI IMG/M metagenome (GOLD analysis project Ga0315287, IMG submission 205037) | Sediment microbial communities from Yellowstone Lake, YNP, Wyoming, USA - YL17G11_0 | ecosystem: Environmental > Aquatic > Freshwater > Lake > Sediment | place: USA: Wyoming | collected... | reverse complement strand
CTGAATGCCGACATGGTGCGTACATATCCGGACTATGTCTGCCGTGTCACGGCGGACGAAGGCGACATCGGCCGCGGGCACCTGGCCAAGTTCCAGGATGTCGAGCGTCCGACGCCCGTCATCCTGACTACATCCCAACTTCTTACGACCGGCGTCGATGCGCCGACGTGCAAGAACATCGTGCTGGTGCGCGTCATCAACTCGATGGTGGAGTTCAAGCAGATCATCGGGCGGGGGACGCGGGTGCGCGACGACTACGACAAGCTATTCTTCAACATCTTGGACTACACGGGTTCGGCAACCCGGATGTTCGCCGATCCCGATTTCGACGGGGAGCCCCTCGCAGTCACCGAGACGGAGATCGACGAGCACGGCCAGGTTTCCGAGCGGGTCGAGCCGCCGTACGACCGGCTGGAGCCTCTGCCGCCGGACCAATGGCCTCCGGAGCCCCCTGAGCCACCGGGCCCAGCCCGCAAGTACTATTTCGACGGCGGTCAGGTGGAGATTGCAGCCCACCTGGTATACGAGCTGGACCCCGACGGCAAGCAGCTTCGGGTAGTGAAGTTCACGGACTACACGGCGGAGAAGGTGCGGACGCTGTACCCCACTGCAGCCGAGTTGCGGGCGGCTTGGGCCGATCCTGTCCAGCGAGCGGAGATCATTGCTAAGCTGGCCGAGCGTGGGATCAACTTCGAGGAGCTAGCCGCTGCCGCTGGGCAGCCTGAAGCGGACCCGTTCGACCTCCTGTGCCACGTTGCTTTCAATGCGCCGCTGCGCACCCGACGAGAACGTGCGCAGCGCCTGCGGGCGGAGCAGAAGGACTTCTTCGAACGCTACGGCTCCGAGGCCCGGGCCATCCTCGACGAGCTGCTTGAGAAGTACGCCGATCATGGCGCCGCCCAATTCACTCTGCCCGAGGTCCTTGAGGTACCGCCCACGAACCGTCATGGGAACGTGATCGAGATCGCGAACCTGTTCGGCGGGGAGCAAGCACTCCGTGACGCTATCCAGAGGCTTCAAACCCTGTTGTACGCCGCCTGAGCGAGACCGATGCCTCGACGAACAAAGAAGGCCTCTACAACGACACTCCTGACCACCGCCCAGCAGCTCGGTAGCCTGATCAAGTCCGCGCGCGACATCATGCGCAAGGACAAGGGGCTGTCCACGGACCTCGACCGCCTGCCGATGTTGACTTGGATCATGTTCCTCAAGTTCCTGGACGACATGGAGCAGATCGAGGAGTCGAAGGCCAAGCTCCGAGGCGAGCGATACCGGCAGGCGATCGAAGCACCTTACCGATGGCGCGACTGGGCGGCACCTGAGGACGGCATCACTGGTCCCGACCTTCTCGCCTTCATCAACCAGGACGAGGCTAGGCTTCCGAACGGTAAGCGTGGGCCTGGGCTCTTTGCGTACCTACGCGGTCTGCGTGGCCTGAACGGGCCGGCCAGGCGGCGGCAGGTGATCGCGACCGTGTTCTCTGGCGTCGTGAACCGGATGACCAGCGGCTACTTGCTGCGGGACGTTGTCAACAAGGTGAGCGGCATCCACTTCCTGGCGAAGGAGGAGCTGTTCACCCTCGGTCACCTCTACGAGTCGATGCTCAAGGAGATGCGTGACGCCGCGGGAGAGAACGGCGAGTTCTACACGCCGAGACCTGTGGTCCGGTTCATGATGCAGGCCGTCAACCCGCACCTCGGCGAGACGGTGCTCGACCCCGCGTGTGGCACGGGAGGATTCCTCGTAGAGGCGTACCATCACCTGGAGAAGCAGTGCAAGACTGTGGAAGATCGCCGGCGACTGCAGACCGGCAGCATGTTCGGCGGCGAGGCCAAGCCTCTCCCGTACCTGCTTTGCCAGATGAACCTGCTTCTGCACGGCCTGGAAGCGCCGCAGATCGATCCCGAGAACAGCCTCAGGTTCAAGCTGGCGGAGATCGGCGACAAGGATCGGGTGGACGTGATTCTCACGAATCCGCCCTTTGGCGGTGAGGAGGAGGCAGGGATCAAGGGGAACTTCCCTCCGGACATGCAAACCTCGGAAACGGCGCTGCTCTTTCTTCAGTTGATCATGCGCAAGCTCAGGCGCCCCGGCAGTGGGTCGGAGCGTGGTGGCCGGGCCGCCGTGGTCGTACCGAATGGCACTCTCTTTGGCGACGGCGTGTGCGCACGGATCAAGGAGCAGCTGCTGAAGGAGTTCAACCTCCACACGATTGTACGACTGCCGAACGGCGTGTTCTCGCCCTACACCTCGATTCCAACGAACCTGCTGTTCTTCGACCGCGCTGGGCCGACGCGCGAGATCTGGTACTACGAGATCCGAAATCCGAAGGGGCGGAAGCAGTACACTAAGACCATGCCGATGCGAGAAGAGGAGTTCGCGGACTGTTTGGCGTGGTGGGGGAATCGTGAGCAAGACGCAAACGCATGGCGGGTGGCCGCTCAGGACGTTTCCAAGTACGGCGCTACTGGCGCTCTGCTGTCGGTGAATCTGGATATCAGGAACCCGAACGCGGCTGAGGATCTCGAACACCTCCCACCAGAACAGCTCGTCAACGACTTGCTCAAGAAGGAACAGCGGATCGTGGCTTTGTTGGCCGAGGTCAAGGCGGTTCTCGCCCGGCAGGGATGACCGGCAATGATACCACTGGCGCGACTCGGCGAGGTTCTTGAGCATCGCAAGGAGTTCGTCACTATCGATGATCTGCAGACCTACAAACGCTCGCGGGTTCGGCTGCACGCTCAGGGGATTGTCCTAAGGGATGAAGTGCGCGGCGCGGAGATCAGGACGAAGCAGCAGCAGGTATGCCGCACGGGCGAATTCCTCGTTGCTGAGATTGACGCCAAGGTCGGCGGCTTCGGAATTGTCCCGCTAGAGCTCGACGGTGCCATCGTCAGCAGTCACTACTTCCTGTATGTCGTCAACGAAGATCGCCTGGATCGGAGATACCTGGACTGGTTCGCGAGGACTCCCGCGTTCCGAGAACAGGTGGAAGCACAAGGCTCAACAAACTACGCAGCCATTCGACCGCGCGATGTCCTAGAGTACCAGTTGCCACTGCCGCCGCTGACCGAGCAGAGGCGGATTGTGGCGCGGATCGAGGAGCTCGGCAAGAAGACTTCTGAGGCAAGGGCCTTGCGCCAGCAAGCTCTTGAGCAAGCGGAGCACCTGACGATCTGTATGGCGCAACGGCGAGACATGACTGAGGCTGCGAGAAGGGCAGACGGTTGGCGTCAGATCCCGCTCTCCGAATGCCTACGACTGACCGACGACTGCCACCGGGTTGAGGCCAGCAAGAGCTATCCAAATCTTGGCATATTCAGCTTCGGGCGAGGTCTCTTCGAGAAGCCTCCAATCGAAGGCGCATTGACCGCGGCGAGGACGCTTCGGCGCGTGCGGCAGGGCCAATTCATCTACAGCCGGCTATTCGCCTTTGAAGGCGCATACAGTGGGGTGCCGCCCGAATTCGGCGGCTACTTCGTGTCGAACGAGTACCCGACTTTCGACTGCGATCCCGACCTAGTGAGGATCGAGTTGCTCGCAGGCTACTTCAAGTCGCCGGAGGTGTGGCAACAAATAGCGGCCGGCAGCAAAGGCCTCGGCCACCGGCGGCAGAGAGTGCAGCCCACGAGGCTGCTGGAGCACCTGATCTGGTTGCCACCGATGCGGTGGCAGGAGCGCATCGCCCAAGTTGAGGAAAGGCTCGACGCGGTGAAGGGAGAGCAGGCCAAGACTCAGGCCGAACTCGACGCGCTACTCCCGTCCGTCCTCGACAAGGCGTTCAAGGGCGAGCTCTAGCAGCTGGCGAAGCGGCGCGTGGACAGTGCCCGGTGGTCTTGTCGGTCTGCAACAGCTTTCGGTCGAATAGCTCTGCGCTAGCCCCTCGGGTAGTTTAGGATCACCTATGCTACCGGACTTCCCCGAAGCAAAGAAACACGTGCGCGGTCTGTTGCTCCGGGAGTTACAGCGGCGCATCCCTCAGATGGCGCCAATCCTCGCGGGGATCTCACACACCCGCATCCATGAGGGAAGGCTTGCCAGGTTGACTCGCGCCGACAAGTCCTCCGACGAGATCTCGTTTCAACTGTCGAGCGCTGAGCTGAGCCTTCCCCGTGAGCAAATGCGGCGCATTTCCGTCGAGCAGTTGATGGACCACGTGACACACTTGGCGGAACAACTTGCAGGGCATCAGGCGCAGCTTCTCTTCCAGACAATCCGGGAGGCAACCGAGGCGACGGGAAACGCAGTGTCGGCGGCGAGGCTTGGAGAGAAGGAGGCATTCCTTGAAATGGAACGTCGCATTGAGATGGACTTTGACGCGGAGACTCTCGAACCGAAGAACCTTGTGTATGTGATGCATCCGAGCCAGGCAAAGCGAATCAAGGCTCTGAGCGAAGAGTGGGAAAAGGACCCGGAGTTCATTGCGGAGCAGAAACGCATACGCCAAACAAAGATCGAGGAATGGCGTGCTCGCGAGAATCGTCGACAACTGGTTGACTAGTGCTGGGGAGCTCGGCTATCAAGCCGCCTTCACTCAACTGATCGCAGTAGAGGGTCAGCGAGTTCTGCACGCGCCCGTTCACCATCCCCACGAGCATGGCAAGGACCTGATCGCCGTCGACGGGGGCGGGACACTGTTTGCATACCAGCTGAAGGGTGGCGACATCGGTATCGCCGAATTGGAGGAGATTCAGGGACAACTATTTGCCTTGGCCGGAACTGCGCTCACCTATCCTGGGCTGGAGCCAGCGCGGAGGCCCGATCGCGTAGTCCTCGTCACCAATGGAAGGCTCTCCGCGCCAGCTCGCAGTCGGCTGCACGACTTCAATGAAGCGAACAAGGCATTCTACTTTCCTCCGATAGAGCCTGTGGAGCGCGATCAGCTGGTTGGCCGTTTCGTCGCGGCGCACGGTTCGTACCTGCCTGCCGAACCTCGCGATTTCAATCGATTCTTGGGGCTCATCCTGAAGGACGGACGGGGAGTCTTCCCGGTCAAAGAGCACGCGTCCTTCATTCACGAGCTGCTGGTGCCGGTGAAAGAGCCTCCCAAGGACGCCCAGCTTCAGCGCTCGCTGGCGAGCGTGACTCTGCTCACGGCTTACGTGGTTGGCCCTTGGCAGCGTACGGCGAACCATCTCGCCGTTGCGCAGGGATGGCTTGCACTAGCGATAGAAACCCTCGCCTTCGCTGAGCAGTATGATCTAGACGACGAACATTGGCGCCAATCGTTCGAGCTCGCGAGAGATAGTGCGCGCGCAGCGCTTTCGCGGCTCCTGGACGAAGCAGTTGCGGTCGAGGATCTCGTCGTCCCGGACATGGTTGAAGGTCTGTTTCACTCTGTTCGCGCCTCATTGGTGTGTGGTTTCCTGGCAGCCTTTGCCATCGGTGAGCGAGAACTTGATGGCCCCCCGGATGTCCTTGAGCGCGTTGCCGGTCTGTTGCTCAGAGAACTTGAGTACTTGCAGGTCACGGGCGAGGCTGGAATGCCGCAGCTGCTGATGGTCGCCACCGTGCTGGAGGCGACTGGTCACCAGCTCGAAGCGGGCAAGATTGTCGCTCTTTGGGCTATCAGCCTAGTCAAGAACAATCAACCGGGCAGCGCGGATGCAGTCGCTGACCCGTATCACTCCATCGAAGAGACGCTGCTCCATGGCTTCGGTGCCGACACGGACATTGTTGATGAGCAGTTCAGTGGCCAGGCCTTTACGCTTCACGTTGCGCTGGAGTGGTTGGCGCGTCGAGATGCGCGGGCAGTTGTTGCGAAGCTCTGGCCAGAGGTGACTCGCCTGCACTTCTGTGAATTCCAGCCTTCGAAGCCCGCAAGGCTACTCGCCTTCGACGATGAAGAGGGAGTCACTGAGACCTGGGCCCCGAACACGCCTCAAAGCTGGGCGGAACTGTCGGCGACATCGAAAGTCGTTCGCGAGGGAGAACTACCTGACCGCCTCTGGCGGGAGTTGAGTATGATCCCATACCTACCTCTGCTCTATCCACAGCGCATGACATCCGCTGTTGCCAAGGCGCTCGACTACATAGTCTCGGGCCGAGCCAATGTCGAGTTCGACCGGTAGCTCGCGTAGCCCGCTGTCTGTCGAGTAGGTTACGGCCACTGGCCCGCTCTACATCTGATATCCAATTCCGAGGGTCTAGTCAGGCTCCTCCAAGCGGAGGCTATCCGCTCTGCAACTTTACCCGTTCCTTACGCGCTCTTCACGGCAAAGTGGGGTCTGGAGCCGAATCGTACTCTGAGCCGCCTTCGAGAGCGGTGACAACCGGAGGAAGAGAGATCTTAGTCCATGGCCTTGCTGACGCTCGTCACAGCGAATGATCTGGCACTCTGGGCCGGCAGAAGGGATGCACAGGAGCGCTTCCCGCTGCTCGTGCGCCGGTTGATTCAAGCCTCGCCCGGACATGTCACTCGTCTTCATTTCCGGAGTGGCGAGGGTGTTCAGCTTCCTGGATGGGACGGCATCGTTACGATGCAGGAAGGCGATGCCTATGTGCCGACGGGACCGTCGGCATGGGAACTTGGGGTTGGCGTCGATCCAGGGACAAAGGCCAACGAGGACTACGCGAAGCGACTGGCAGACCAAGCGGGCGTCAATCCAGCGGATACGGCATTCGTGTTCGCTACACCTCGCCGATGGGCAGGCAAGGAGCGCTGGGCAGCACAGCGACGGGCTGAAGGCAGGTGGTCTGACGTTCGCGCTCTCGACGCGGACGACATCGAGGCATGGCTCCAGACCGCCCCCGCAGTTCATGTGTGGCTGTCGATTCTGCTCGGGAAGCACCCGCTCGGTGTGTCCGATTTGGGTACGTTCTGGGAGGCGTGGGCCCTCGCGACACGCCCCCCGTTGAGCCCGGACCTAGTTCTCGCGGGGCGCGAGAAGGTCGCTCAGGACGTTGTTGGGTTCGCCGCCGGCCAGGCCGGCGCCCTTGCACTGAAGTGCGACTCGCGACAGGAGGCGGTTGCCGTCCTCGCCGCCGCGGTCAGCAAGCTGCCCACCGAGGACGGGGACCCACTGAAGGCGCGATGCGTAGTGGTGGCCCAGGAGTCCGCTTGGGAGCAATTGATCTCATCGGCGACCTCGCTCTTGCTCGTGCCATTGTGTGACCTGGCGAGCGGCACAGCTCCCGCCGTTCGCCGCGGCCACTCGGTGCTGATTCCCCTTGGCGCAGCAGACCCGCCCGGGGCCGCCGTGGCGGAGGTGCCCCGCCTGTCACGGCACGCCGCGCGAGATGCACTTGTTGCAATGGGCATAGTGGAGGACCGCGCCTGGGAACTGGCAGGCTTGGCTCGGCGCAGCATGACGGCGCTCAGGCGGAGTCTCGCATGCAGTCCCGACGTAAGAACGCCCGTCTGGGCGCGGCCGGAACACGTCCGCGACCTTGTGCCACTCCTTCTCGCTGGCGGCTGGAACATGCAGAAGGAAGGAGACCAACTGGTCGTTTCAGAACTCGCACTGGAGCCTCATGAGGCTGTCGCAGAGAAGATGCTGCGGTGGTCGCAGACGGATGATCCGCCTGTTCGCCGGAGTGCCGATGTCTGGTTTGCTGCATCGCGCGATGATCTATGGCGGCTGGCTGCCCAGTGTCTGACCGCACAAGACATGGAGCGTCTGCGCCGAGCACTCAATCGAGTCCTTGGAGAGCCGGATCCACGCTTTGATCTTGAAGATGAGCGCCGCTGGATGGCCGGGGTCCTTGGCCACGAATCTCCGTACTCGGGAGTGCTCATAGAGGGACTCGCGGACACCCTCGCCATCATGGGGGCGCTCGGCGAACGAGTCTTCCCATCCGTCGGAGCCTCAGCCTGTGACACGGCATCACTGTACGTACGGGAGCTACTCGCACGGGCGAACCAGGATTGGAGAATCTGGGCGTCACTATCAGGCGTGCTGCCTCGTCTCGCCGAGGCAGCACCTGATGTGTTCCTGGAAGCGGTGGATACAGGATGCTCTGGGGAGGCGCCTGTCCTCAGATCGCTCTTCTCCGACCAATCGGATGCGCTCTTCTCGTCGTCACCTCACACCGGTCTTCTCTGGTCTCTAGAAGTGCTGGGCTGGCACCCGGACTACCTCGCTCCGGCAGCGCTGGCGCTGGCAAGGCTCGCGGCGCTTGACCCAGGTGGGAAACTTACCAATCGACCTTCCAACAGCCTGAGGGAGATCTTCCTTGGCTGGCACCCCCAGACGATGGCCACGCTGGCCCAACGTATCGAAGTAGTCGACCTTATCCGCAGGGAGGAGCCAGTAGTGGCGTGGGCGCTGTTGTCGGCATTGCTGCCCGAACACCATGGGGTGGCCATGAACACCCCATTCCCCCGATGGCGCGAGTGGATACCGGATTCGAGACCGACCGCGACCGTCCGTGACTTCCGCATGCTGGTTGAGCAGGTGGTGGACCGGATGGTGCTCGATGCCGACCAGGATGGCGAGAGATGGCAGCGCTTGGTGGAGGCCCTTGAGGTACTCGCTCCGGGCCAGCAGGAGGCGATCGTCGCACAGTTGGACGCGCTCGAAGGCCAACTCGACGCTGCGATTGACCGGCAGCGAGTGTGGACCGCTCTGCGTGAGCTCGTCGCTCGACACCGCACGTATCAAGAGGCCGATTGGGCTCTCCCGCCCGAGCGGGTCGACGCCCTCAACGCTCTTCTCGGGCGGTACGCGCCGGGTGACCCGGTAGTCCGCTTCGCGTGGCTCTTCACTCATGGGCCGGACTTGCCAACTGGTGGACCCGCTGGAGACCACCGTGAGCACGAGATTGCGGTGGCGAAGGAACGTGCCCTCGCGGTCCAGGCGGTCTACGGGCAGCGGGGGCTTCTCGGTGTCCGGGATCTGGCGAAGGAGGCCAAGGAGCCGTTCTTCGTTGGGCTCGCAGTCGGAGAAATGGAGTTGGCAGACAACGATGTGACCAGAATCCTCACAGAGGACTTGGGATCGGCGGAGCTTCCATGCGCTCAGTTCAGCAGCGCGTTCGTTTCCAGTAGGTTCATGCGCGAGGGTTGGGACTGGGTGCGCGACAACCTCGCAAAGCGTGGCGGAGAGTGGAGTGCAGAACGGCGTGCCGCGTTTCTCGTCGCCCTGCCACACGGGCCGCAGACATGGAGCTTGGCTACGGATTGCGGGAGGGAGACGGAGACCTCCTACTGGCGATCAAGGGGCCCCTACGGGTTGGAGGAGCATTCCACATGCACGGCGGCAGCCCAGAAGTACCTCGAGCACGGGCGACCGGTGAACGCACTGGATGTGCTCGCGGTCTACCGGAACGAGGCCCCGGATGGGCTGCCTCCCGCCTTGGTGCTTGATGTGCTGGAAGGGACGATTGCCCAACTTGCTGAGGGCGGCACTGCGAGTCAGATGTTTGCTCACCACGTAGCCGAGCTGGTGGACGTGCTTGAGAACGCACAAGCCATCGACCGAACACGACTGGCTCGCATAGAGTGGACGTTCTTGCCGCTTTTGGGGCGCCACGATCGCAAGCCGAGGCTCCTTCACAGGGAGCTTGCAGGCAATGCCGTGTTCTTCATCGAGGTGCTCTCGCTTCTCTATAGGGCTGAGGATGAAGAGCGCCGTGAGTTGACGCCGGAGGAATACGGACGTTGGCAGGTGGCGCATGAACTGCTTGAATCGTGGCATTCCGTTCCGGGCTGCGAGAGCGACGGACCTGTTGACCCCATTGGCCTGGCTCGCTGGGTGGGAGAGGCACGTAGCCTCGCCGCTGCGGCCGGCCGAAGTGCCGCGGCCGATCAACACATTGGCAAGGTGCTGAGTCACGTGCCTGCTGGCCCGGGTGGCGAGTGGCCGCACCCAGCGGTTTGTGAGATCATAGAGCAGCTCGGGAGCCCGGATGCAGAGCAGGGGTTCCAGGTGGCGGTGTTCAATAGCCGTGGTGTCGTGTGGAAGGACCCTGCCGGCGGAGGGAACGACGAACGTGCTTCGGCAGAGCGATACGAGCGTCTTGCCGCTGCGATTTCAACTCGCAGCCCGCGAACCGCAGCAATGCTCCGAAGGATGTCCGCATCACACCGTCGTGACGCTGCGCGGGAAGATGCGAACGCCGAGCTTCGGGAGGACCTGGGGCGGTAGGCGTTCCAGTAGGATAGGCTCTAGGCAGTACCCCGAGCGATGCGGAGCTGGTCCAGCGCCAGAGCGAGATTGGTGGCCAACCTCCGCCCGCGAGCCGCGACCCAGTCAGCGAGCGATGCCGCCGCATCACTCTCCTCTCCGTAGAGCCACGCGCGTACCGCAATGTCCAAGTGGAGAACGCCTGCCGAATCACCTGTGCGCGGTCCGGCCGGCTGCATGCGGAAGAGGATGAAGCCGAGGAGGGCGTCGTAGTACTGCCTGCGGACAATGACAGCGTTGAGGGCTTGAGCCAGGGGCTCCAGGGGATTGAGCTCCGAGGCTCCATAGAGGGTGGTAGGAGGTACCGCTATCTCCATCGCCGCGATGCCACGCACGGCTTGCCGCTTGAGCTGTTGTCTGGCGCGCCGAAGCCGCCTAATCGCCGATGAGACCGAGCCTGTCGTAAGTCGCTTCACGGCTACGCCCACGGCCGAAGGGCCAGCAGGTATCAGCAAGTCGGGTTCGGCGAAACGGACATCCGCCAAGCCGGACGCATGGAGGGCGGCGTACGAGAACAGCTCGGCCTGGGCATCCCAAGGAGCGGCATTCTCGGAGTATCCGCCTGCGGGAGAGCCGCCGATCAGTCGATCCAGCATCCCGCGGGCAGGCGCCTGCCAGTCAGTGAATGCCAAGGTGAAGTACAGCTGCAGGGAGCTAACATAGGCATCGGCAATCTGCCGGACCGCCCTCGCCTCGTGCGGCGTGTGACGGCGGGAGAGCAGCGGCAAGTACTGTTCGAAGCGGTTCGCGCGTGGACACGGTGGATCGATCGTCCTCAGCCATCTGCAGGCGAACTCGCCAGCCACTCGAACGTCATCTGCCGAAATCGGGCCGATGCACGCCGTGCTTGTCTGCGAAAGTGTCATTGCCGGGGTGAGCGTGGCATGGCTCGAATAGGGCCGTTCAGGCTCACAAGGGTGAGCGAGGAGTTGGAGTACATGGCTGGCTCGGATTCACGGAGTCGGCCACGCCCCGTGCCTATTGCGCGCGATTCTGACCTGTGTGTGTTAGCGGCGGCCGCAGATTGCACGAATTCGGCGGCCGAACGTGCACACTCGGCGTCGATCCCCCGGAGCTTGTGGCGCTGCGGCCATCGTCTCTAGAGTCTATTGTTTGACACCAAGCGCCAGTAGTGAAGTCCAAGAGCGGTGAGTCGGCAAGCCTTCGAGTTCATAGCCGCGTAGTACATGTGTTCCTCGCCCACCGGTTCGACCAACCCGGCCGATCGCAGCTTCAACAACTCTTCGAACGCTGCCTCGTGGACCGGGTCTCGGGGTTCGGCCGTCGGCTCATACGACGGATCAAGCGATAGGTCCTCCGCCGGAACGGGGAAGTGAGTTGGGATCTTGCGTAGAAGCTCTATAGAGATCCTAGGTCGTGCACACCTAAGAAGCTCGAACCTGGAGACATTCGTCCTGAACATTGGGCGTTGGTCCCACGCACCGAGCGCACTATCCATGAGGGCGTACAGCCCTGCCGCATTGACCTCACCCCGAATTCCTGCCGCACCGCCTTCGAGACCGTCTACTAGTAGGGAGGTGAACACTCCTCCTCCACCGATCTCTAGGGCCGCCTGGCTCGCCCGTGTACCGGTGAGTACGGAGACGCCCTCGGCAAGTGCAACCTGTGTATCCTTGAGGGGGGCTGCATGTCCAAACGCCCCACTGTGGCAACAGTCCAGGGTGATTACCGTTTCGGACACCTCGGACCCGTTAGCCATGGCAAGAATGTCGGCCATCGACACGCCAACATCAAAATCCACTGCGTCTGGCGTTACTAGGTAGCCTCCTAAGTCGTTTCGAGTCCCGTGCCCGGAAAAGTGAAGCCATGCAACATCGGCAGGTTGGCCAAAGAGGTTGGTGACGAGCTGCCGAAGGCGGCCGCGTGAGATGTCGCCTGGGGGGGAGGTTACTACCATGCAATCGAAGTTGGGAGAGCCGTCGTGGTGCTTCGCCAGCACCTTCTCCAAGCGCTTGGCGTCTGCGACGCAACCGCTCAATGGCGCGTTTGGGTAATCATCGATTCCGACAATTAGCGCACGTCTCATGCGCAGAAACTGCTACCTGGCTCCGCCAATGAGAGCCTTCAGGTTGTCCCAAGTCCAGTTGTACATCTTGTCCGAAGACTTGGCAGTCTTCGGCTTCTTGTTGTTCAGCTCCCTGCGACCCGCGAGCAGAAAGTAGGGCTTGTCCTCCTCCTGGGTGATCTCAAGTTCAGCGCACACGCCAGTGCATGAGTCTGTGTGCTCGCCGCACATGACGATGACCTGATCTACACGGCGGATTCGCTCACGCACCTTCTTCCTCCAATCGCCCGAGAGCGGCTCCCTAACGGACCAATCTGCCATCTCAAACGGAGAGTCCTCGTTCTTGGACTGGCCCACTAGGAGGTTGCGCAGGTCCTCGTCATGGTCGAAGTCAAAGGCCGTGAATACGCGCGTCTTTGCCATTTGATGCGCCTCCCTGTTACTCCACTGCTCGCGATGCGGCTCGCAACACTACTGCGTCGGCGAGTCCGAAAGGGTCGCAGGATCGGATGATCCATCCTTAACGCAAGGCACTCTTCAAGCCAAGTCCTGGCCCCAATCTAACTGTCGCAAGGCCCGATAGCCCCGTGCTCCGCGGCTGCCAGAACTGTCATCTAGCTGGCAGCTTGGAGAGGGTTCGATAGGTGAGGCACGCCAATGCGACTCGATCAAGGAACACCATCACTGGGTACCAGCACAGTGCTAGCAGCTTGCCATTCAGTGGCAAGGGGTTGGGCATGTAGGTGAACGCGCGTCCCCATGTCGCGTTTGCAGGCAGATGCTGACGAAGCCACCCTCCGATCATGTCCTTCGAGAAGTAGGGAGTGGCAACAACTAGCCTGTCATTGCCGAGAGTCTGCAATGCAAGATCGATCTCCCAAGCAAGTGCCTTCGTGGGCAGGCCGATGAGGTGGCAGATAACAAGATCGGAGGCGCGGAGTTCGGCTCGCACTTCTCGCTCCCAAGATGCAGCATCGACATAGCGACACTGTTCCGAGACGAAGAAGAACCGCTGGAATAGCCTCCACTGCAGTGCCGGGTAGGTTGCGTGTTCGTCGTCAGAGAACGTCACATCAAGTAGCGTGATCACCTCCCCAAACGCTCGCAGGAGCGGCAGCATCGCTGTCAGCTCGAACGTGTCGGTCTTGCAGAAACGGCGCAAGATCAGGACTCTGCTGGAGTGAGCCACGAACGCGTGCGCTGTGCCCATGACAAGGTAGAAGATGACGAGGCTCCACGCTGCCAGGAAGGCGTACCACGCAACTGCGGGCAACACGCTGCCATCAAAGGCTCTTCCGAGCAGAAAGAAGACTCCGACACCTAGAAGGAAGACAGGTAGTTTCGTGACCAGGAGCAGCGCCAGTATGAGCCCAACGGTGAGCCGCACGCGTCTCGGCGATAGCCGACCTACCGGCCGGCGATTGGGATAGCGCCTAGTGAGGATGTATGCAGTTTGGATGAACAGAATCACCAAAGGCGCAACGGCGGCGCGCACATCGACAACCGTAGCGAGCAGGCAAAGATTGAGCAGAAGCCAGGCCAGCAATCGTAGCTCAATCAGAACGACCGAGACCTTAACAGAGAACCTGTTGATGCGGATTCGCTTGCGTCGGCATTCCTGGAGAAACAGCCGCCTGTTCTGCGTGCGCTTGCCAAGTACGTAGTGTTCCTTGAACACCTTAAGAGCGTATTCGTCGGACTTGGCGGCAATCCATGCGGCTCTCGCGTATGGAACCGTCGCGACGAGTAATGAGCCGATGGCCACAAACTGCGCTAACTGCACGGTTCTTCTTCCGGGTTCTCAAGTTGTTCGATGTGACACCAACCGCGCGACCTCGCCGCTTCGAAGGTGCTACGGTCTACCATTACGATCCACATTGCATAGACGAACCAGACAGCGACAGTGACCTTGTACAACAGATATGCGGATACGGCTGCAACAAGGCCGGCAACTGCGTGGCCTCCATAGCCTTCGAAGACCGCGTCTAGTATGAGCAGAAGGACCACGGCCTTCGCAACGTCAAGTGCAATCAGCTGCCTGCGGGGAAGGAACCTCCTGAGAGCGGAGTTCAGAAAAGACACTGCTGTCGGTGTATCCGGGAAGTGTAGACGAAAGGCCTCCCCTTCCGAGTCGAGCCGGTACCGATACCACTCGATGAGCTCTGAGCGGCTTCGCGCGGGGTCTGAGTCGTGACTCGGGCCAGTCGTCATGGGTTCTGCCGCACCTGATCTTCGTCAGGACGAGGCTGTCAACCAGTGGCACTTCACCCGAGGTGGCCGGTCTTCCCTAGTACTACTGTGTCATAAACGTCGGTGACTGGATGTGCCGCACCAGGGGCACCACGGTAACTGGGCCACCAGGACCCGGTGGCAGCGCCAGCGCTGGGTGGCGATCGACGCCGGCTCATGCCG
>Ga0315287_10003836_pt1 | contig 14567 bp, 16 predicted proteins | sample YL17G11_0_MG_FD_205037 | JGI IMG/M metagenome (GOLD analysis project Ga0315287, IMG submission 205037) | Sediment microbial communities from Yellowstone Lake, YNP, Wyoming, USA - YL17G11_0 | ecosystem: Environmental > Aquatic > Freshwater > Lake > Sediment | place: USA: Wyoming | collected... | reverse complement strand
GCAAGCGTTCTGATTACCGAATCCCGCTCTACCATTGAAGCGGATACTCTAAGATATCTGCATAAGATGGGCGCCAGGCTGGAATTGGGGGGCCACAGGGAAAAAGATATTGAAGGAGCGGAACTGATTATTGTGAGCCCCGGCGTTCATTTAGATCTTCCCTTGCTGGTAGATGCTAAGTCCAGGGGAGTGACGATCATCTCCGAGATCGAATTAGCCTACCAGTTAATCCGGAAACCGATCATAGCAGTAACCGGAACTAATGGCAAAACCACTACCACCACCCTGATCGGAGAAATGTTAAAAGCAGGGAGGAAACGGGTTGCGGTCGGCGGAAACATCGGTTTGCCGCTGATCGAAATCGAAGATAAAAGACTTGATTATATCGTAGCCGAAGTGAGCAGTTATCAGCTGGAAAGTATTGAAAAATTCAAGCCCTGGATCAGTTTGATCCTGAATATTCAACCCGATCATCTGGAGCGCCATCATAGTATGGAAGAATATATGCGCCAGAAAGCGCGTATTTTTATGAATCAAACTGGTGACGATTATCTGATCTATAATCTGGATGATCCCAATGTTGCCGATATGGTAAAAAATGCCAAAGCCAGGCTAATTGGCTTTTCCAGGAATCAATCCGAAATCATCACCCTCAGCCCGGAAGCGATAAAAATCCCGGGGCGGCATAATCTGGAAAATGCGCTGGCCGCGGCGCAGGCAGCTTATCTTTGCGGAGTTAAAAAAGAGGCGGTGGCCCGCGTCCTGGCTAAGTTCCCGGGAGTGGAACACCGTATAGAATTCGTTAGGATATTAAAGGGCGTGGAGTTTTATAATGATTCGAAAGGAACTAACCCCGATTCAACCCTGGTAGCGATTGATACCTTCCCGGGAAAAGGAATCAATCTGATCCTGGGGGGAAGGGACAAAGGCGTTGCGCTTGACCTCCTGGCCCAAAAGGTAAAAGAGAAAGTAAAATCGGTTATTCTAATCGGCGAAGCCGCCGGCAGGTTTGAAAGTGCGCTGCGGGACGCAGGCTTTAATAATATTTACCAGGCTGGCTTTTCGATGGAAGAAGCGGTAAAGCAGAGTTTTGCTCAGGCTCAGACAGGAGAGGTGGTTTTGCTATCGCCCGCTTGCGCCAGTTTTGATATGTTCAAGAACTTTGAAGAACGAGGAAAAGTATTTAAACAGCTATGCTCAAGTTTAAAATAGATTATATCTATTTATTCTCTGTCCTGGCATTATCAGCGGTCGGGCTGATAATGGTCATTTCTGCTAGCCCAACACTGGGCCTCAAGCATGGCGATACCTTTTATTATATTAAGAGAGAGCTGTTTTTTTTGATACTGGGGATGGCCGCGCTCTATTACGGGCTGTGGTTGAATCTGGATAACCTGCGAAATAAAGCTTATCTTCTTTTCATCATTTCAATCGCGCTCTTGATCCTTATTTTTGTCCCCGGAGTAGGCAGGAGAGTATTGGGCGCCTCGCGTTGGATTGACCTTGGAATAATATCTTTCCAGCCCTCTGAACTGATTAAACTAACCATGGTGGTTTTCTTAGCCCGCTGGTTGGCGGATAGAAAAGATGCGATAAAGAATTTTTCCCGGGCCATCTTGCTGCCGCTGATTTTACTAGGATTTATTGGTATTCTTATTATTAGACAGCCCGATCTGGGAACTTTTATTGTGGTAGCGGCAACCGTCTTTTCAATGCTTTTTGTCGCCGGGATGGAGATATGGCAGCTCCTTTCAATGGGATCAATCGGCGTCGTTATCCTGATCGGGTTAAGCGTTACCAGTACTTACCGCTTGAGAAGATTAACCGCTTATTTTGATCCCTGGAAGGATCCGCAAGGGGTTGGCTTTCATATTATCCAGTCTTTGCTCGCGGTAGGATCGGGCGGCCTGATGGGATTAGGGTTGGGTGCTTCCCGCCAGAAGTTCTTCTATTTGCCCCAGCAGTTCACCGATTTTATTTTTGCCATTCTGTGTGAAGAGCTGGGACTGATCGGCGGAGCCGGCGTAATTCTCCTGTTTATTATCTTTGCCGCACGAGGGATGCGCATCGCTATGGAAGCGAACAACTTTTTTAAAGCTTTGTTGGCGGCGGGAATTACTTCCTGGCTGACGATCCAGGCGCTGACCAACATCATGGTAGTGCTCGGATTGATCCCAACCACCGGGATACCGCTTCCTTTTATTAGTTACGGCGGAACCGCTACCATCCTCAATTTATTTGCAGTTGGGATAGTACTGAATATTTCAAGGAAAAGCGGATGAAGATCGCTATAACTTCGGGCGGCACCGGCGGGCATATTTATCCCGGCATTGCCATCGCCGACCAAATAGTACGGAAGTTCCCCCAAGCTGAAATTCTTTTTATAGGAAGTGAAGAAGGACTGGAAAGAGAACTGGTCGCCAAAGCCGGCTATCGTATCAGCTTGGTCAAATCGCGCGCTTTGCTCAGAAAAATATCTTATCAAGCTTTTTCCGCTCCCTTTATTACCGCGGTTGGTTTTTTCCAGGCGCTGATAAAATTAAGGAATTTTTCTCCCCGGGCCTTGGTCTCGACCGGTGGTTACGCCAGTTTACCGATCGTCATGGCGGCCAAGCTGCTAAATATTCCAATTTATCTTCATGAACAGAATGTCCTCCCGGGAGTAACTAACCGCTTCTGTTTCAGATTTGCCAAAATAATATTTTTGTCTTTTGATCGATCAACACAATATGTCCGGGGCAGCGTAGTGGGGAATCCGGTCCGCCGTGAGATAATTGAAGCGGAGCGGACCATTGCTAGAAAAAAGCTGGGCTATTCAGATTCGGATAAGGTTGTCCTGATAATCGGTGGAAGCCAGGGGGCCCGAACAATTAATCAGGCGGTCATCTCCCTCCTGCCGCAGGTAAAAATCCCGGAGCTTAAGATCTTGCATATCGCCGGAAAACGGGACCGGGCATTAATGGAACAGCTTCTCGGTTCGGCCAAATACGATTTTTACCAGCGGGTCGATTACCTGTATAATATAAGTGATGTTCTGGCGGCGGCCGACCTGGTGATAAGCCGGGCGGGAGCGACAGCCATTGCTGAGTTTCTGGTCAGAGGCCTCCCGATGGTTTTGATCCCTTTTCCTTATTCGGCGGAAGGGCATCAAGAGCTTAATGCCGATGTCGTGGTAGAGGCGGGTGCCGCTATCAAGATCAATGATCGCGATCTTACAGCAGAAAAATTAATGGAAGTATTATCAATCAATAAACTTGATCTTTCCCGGATGAGCTCAAAGTGCGTTAATTTGGCCCATCCCCGGGCGGCGGAGGAGATTGTCAATGCCATCCTTTGAACCGCAACTGGATAATAAGATCCACCTGGTGGGAATAGGCGGCTGCGGAATGTCCGGTATCGCTAAGGTGCTTATTGAGATGGGATATAAAGTAAGCGGCTCGGATGTTAAGGAGGGGCCGAATACCTTGCGTTTGAAAGACCTGGGAGCCAAGATCTTTATCGGTCACGAAGGCTCACAGGTGAGAGACGTGGACATTATTGTAACCTCATCAGCGGTTTCAAAGGATAATCCGGAAGTGCGGGAGGCAGAAGCCAAAGGAATACGAATTATAAAAAGAGCCGAGATGTTGGCCTGGATTATGCTGCAATCGAAAAACCGGATCGCCGTCGCCGGGACACACGGCAAAACCACTACCACCGCTATGATCGCCAAAGTTCTGGATGCCAACAAAATGAATCCCGCTTTTTTAATTGGCTGCGATATGGATTATATCGAAAGCAATGCCAGAATGGGAAATGGCAATTTTATCGTAGCCGAGGCGGATGAGTCCGACAGTTCCTTTCTCTATCTCTCGCCGACCGTGGAAATCATAACCAACATCGAGCCTGACCATATGGAACACTTTGGCAGCATTGATGAGCTGATCCGGACCTTTGAAGAATTTGCCGGAAAGGTCTCCAAGGACGGATTCATTATAGCGGAGGGGACGGACCCCAATAACCGCCATCTGATGCAGAAGATCGATGCACGCTTTGTTACTTACGGCTTTGATCCTTTACTTGATTATAGTGCCAGCGATCTGAGTTTTTCCAGTTATACCTCTCGCTTTACAGTGATAAAAAACAGACAGGAAGTCGGTCGGGCCGAGCTTTCTATACCGGGAAAGCAAAATATTCTAAACAGTCTAGCGGTCTTCGCGGTAGGTTTTGAGTTTGGACTAGAATTTTCCGAGATCGCCAGCGCGCTTAAAACCTTTGTCGGCGCCCGGCGGCGATTTTCAACTGTGGGGGAACAAGCTGGAATCTTGGTGATTGATGATTATGCCCATCATCCCACCGAAGTCAGGGCGACCCTGGCGGCGGCCCGGGCCGGCTGGCCGGGAAGAAGAATCATCTGTGTTTTTCAGCCCCATCGTTATACGCGTACCTTTTTACTCAAAGATCAGTTTGCCACCGCCTTCGGAGAAGCGGATATGATAATTATCAACGATATTTATGCCGCTTCGGAAAATCCGATTCCGGGCATTTCCGGCAAGACCATTGCCGATCTGCTTGATCCAACCAAAACAGCTTATATTCCAAGAAAAGAGCTGATTGCAGAGCAGCTGGCTAAAGAGGTAAGAGAAGGGGATCTGGTTCTTACTCTGGGAGCGGGGGATATTTATACGGTTGGGAAAGAACTACTCTCCCGCTTAAAGATGAAAGCATGAAATTTATTCATAATGAGATACTAAAAAAGCATACCTCGTTTCGTATCGGCGGCCCGGCCAATTATTTTGCCTCACCCCGGAGCTTTAGTGAAATACAGACGGCGCTGATTTTTGCGCGTGAGCAGAAGCTACCGGTCTCGATTATCGGCGCCGGTACTAATCTGTTAGCGCTAGATAAAGGGTTTAACGGCCTGGCAATCAAATTAGCCGGTGGACTGAAAAAAATAAAATTCAGAGGCAATATTGTTTACGCTGAAGCGGGAGCATTTCTTTCTCAGCTTATCAGCCTGACAGCAAAAAAAGGATTAAGCGGACTAGAATGCCTATCCGGCATCCCTGGAACATTGGGAGGGGCCGTGGTTATGAATGCCGGGGCTTGGGGAAAGGAAATAGGAAGATATGTGGTACGCATTAAGGTGTTTGACCGCAAAGGGAAAGAAAAAATAATCCAGAAGAAAAAAATGGGTTTTGGCTATCGTAAAAGCATTCTCCAAAAAAAGAATTACATCATAACCGAGGTAGTATTAAAACTGCGCAAAGGCAAAAAACAGCTGATCAAACAGAAAATCAAAGACTATCTGGACCAGCGCAAGGCGCATCAGCCGCTCGGTATTCCCAATGCCGGCAGTATTTTTAAAAATCCGGTGGGGAAATTCGCGGGCAAGCTGATCGAAGAAGCCGGCGGCAAAGGGATGAGGGTCGGCGATGCCCAGGTATCGACCAAACATGCCAACTTTATTGTGAATCTGGGTGAAGCCAAAGCGCGAGACGTAATTAAGTTGATGACCCAGCTCCAGAAGCTGGTTAAGGATAAACACAAGATCAAGCTTGAGCCCGAGTTGAAAATAATGTAAAATCACCAAGATGACAGATAAAGAAAAAATTAAACAGCTGGAAGAGATCGCGCGCAAGTTGCGTCAGCATATTATCGAGATGACCTGCCAGGCGGCCTCCGGCCATCCAGGTGGGTCGCTGTCGGCGGCCGATATCATTACCGTCCTGTATTTTTATAAGCTGCGGCATAATCCGCTTGATCCGGCCTGGCCGGAGCGGGACCGCTTTGTCATGAGTAAGGGGCATGCCGCTCCCGTGCTTTACGCCGCTCTGGCCGAAGCGGGTTATTTCCCGATTCGTTATTTAAAGACCCTGCGCCAGATCGGCAGTTCATTACAGGGACATGTTGATATGTTGTCGCTGCCGGGGATCGAGATGTCGACCGGATCGCTGGGACAGGGCTTATCGGCCGCTAATGGTATGGCCATGGCCGCCCGCTTAGATAAGAAAAATTTACGGATTTTTTGTTTGCTGGGGGATGGAGAGTGCCAGGAGGGACAGGTCTGGGAAGCCGCCATGTCAGCCAGCCACCGCAAATTGGATAATCTGACCGCTATCATTGATCGCAATCAGTATCAAATTGATGGTCGGATAGAAGATATCAAGGAACTTGAACCTTTAAGGGACAAATGGAAGGCTTTCGGATGGGAAGTGCTTTCTTGCAATGGACATGATATGCAATCTTTAATCGATGCGCTGGAAAAAGCGGAAAAGATTAAAGGTAAACCGACCATGATTATTGCAGATACGGTCAAAGGTAAAGGGGTCTCTTTTATGGAAGAAAGACCGCTCGACTACCACGGAAAAGCGCCCACGCTTGAAGAACAGGAGAAAGCGATCGCCGAGATCTGCCGCCGTGAGGGGAGCAAATCATGAGTGAAAAAAAATTTGAAGCCTCCCGTGATGCATACGGAAAGGTTCTGGTCGAACTGGGGAAAGAGAATCCCAATATCGTAGTGCTGGATGCAGATCTGGCGGTTTCAACCAAGACCGCCTTATTTGCCAAAGCTTTCCCAGAACGCTTCTTTGATATGGGAGTAGCAGAACAGGATATGATTGGAACTGCCGCGGGATTGGCTGCCTGTGGTAAGATCGTTTTTGCTTCCACCTTTGCCATTTTTGGATCGGGCAGGGCCTGGGACCAGGTTAGACAATCGGTGGCATACACGCGCTTAAATGTAAAGATCGTAGTGACCCACGGTGGAATTACCACCGGAGAAGATGGAGCCTCACATCAAGCTAACGAAGACATTGCTATTATGCGCGCTTTGCCTAATATGACCGTGATTGTTCCCGCAGACGCAATTGAAACCAGCAAAGTAATAAAAGAAGCGGCCAAATTTTACGGGCCGATCTATATCCGCCTGAGCCGTGCGAAAACCCTGGTCATTCATGAAAATGAAAATTACGAATTTAAGATCGGTAAAGGAATCGTTATGCGCCAGGGCAGCGACGCAACTATCATTGCCTGCGGAATAATGGTAGCCACCGCTTTGGAAGCGGCCGAAATTCTTGCGCATGAGAAGATAAATGTTAGAGTAGTAAATTTGCATACGATTAAACCGTTAGACAAAGAGCTGATTATCGCTTGCGCCCGGGAGACCGGGGCAATTATCACCGCAGAAGAACATTCGATTATCGGTGGTCTGGGGGGCGCGGTAGCTGAAACCCTGATCGAAAATTACCCGGTGCCGATGGCTCGGATAGGAGTAAAAGATATGTTCGGAGAATCAGGCAAACCGGAAGACCTGTTGGTAAAATATGGGCTGATGGCATCAGATATCGTACAAGCGGTCAAGGCCGCGTTAGCCAGGAAAAAATGAACCGACCAAGCTGGGACGATTATTTCTTAAAAATAACTAACGATGTGGCGGAGCGGGCGACCTGCATCAAACGCAAAGTCGGCTCGATCATTGTTAAAGACCACCGGATTCTTTCTAGCGGTTATAACGGCGCTCCCAAAGGTTTTTCCCATTGCAACGAAGATACTTGTATTCGCAAACAGATGAATGTTCCCTCCGGGCAGCGCCATGAATTATGCCGGGGATTACATGCCGAACAGAATGCCATTATCCAGGCGGCCTGGCACGGAGTGAAAATTGAAGGCGGCACGCTCTATTGCACCTATCAACCCTGTGTCATCTGTGTTAAAATGATGCTCAACGCCGGTATTGTTAAATTGATTTATGCCGGAGGCTATCCGGATGAACTGGCACAGGAAATGCTAAAAGAATCAGATCTGGAGGTTGTTCATTATGAAAGTTGGCTACCTGGGTCCTGAAGGCACTTTTTCGGAAGAGGCCGGCAAGAATTACGCTAAAAAATTAGAAGGCAAGGTTGACCTCTATCCCTATAGCACTATCCACGCTGTGCTTTTTGCAGTTGAAAAGGGTGAAATCGCTGAAGCGGTAGTGCCCATCGAGAATTCGATCGAAGGAACGATTGCTATTGTTCCCGATATGCTGGTCAAAGATGTTAATCTGATGATAAAACAGGAAATGATCCTGCCGGTCCAAAACTATCTTTTGGCGCAGAAGGGGATCCACTTGAAAGAAATAACCGATATCATTTCCAATCCGCCGCCGCTTGATCAATGCCAGGAATTTATCCGGAAATATTTGCCGCATGCTAAGCTGCACCTGGCTTATAGCACCTCGGATGCCGTCAGGCAGGTCGCAACCTCGCTGGGAGAAAAAGTGATTGCCCATGGCAAGGTGAAGGGAAGTGTTTTCGCGGCCATTGGCACCGCGGCCTCGGCCAAATTATACGGGCTCAAGATCATCGCTTCGAAGATAAATGCCCGCAGAAATGAAACTCGTTTCGTGGTGCTCTCCAAAAATGACCATCCCCGTACCGGAAAAGATAAAACCTCGATTGTTTTTTCAATCACTAAAGACCGGCCGGGCGGATTGCATGATATCCTGTCAGAATTCGCTATCCGCAATATAAATTTAACCAAGATTGAATCTCGACCTTCAAAAAAATCCTTAGGTGATTACTTCTTTTTCGTTGACATGGAAGGTCACCGGACCGATCCTAATATTGGAAAGACCATCAAAGAAATCAAACGGAAAACTTCACTTCTCAAGCTGCTTGGCTCATATCCTCAGGCAAAAGGGAGGTAAATATGCAATATTTAAGTATGCTGATGCAGATGGCGCTATTGATCCTGGTTATTGCTTTTATCGTAGTCGTGGTGCAATTAGTAATCATACTGACCGATCTCAGGCAGGTTACCAGAAGGGTGAGGCAGGTGGCCCAATCCTTCCAGATCATGGACTACCTGATGGATGGAGAGGACCTAAAGCATGTTGCCAAAAAAGTCCGTAAAGCAATTTTTGGTTTAATTGAATTTATCGCGAACCATATTAGTCGTTTGGTCGGCGGAGGTGAAAAGAAAGATGCGTAAATTATTTAAGCTCCTTACTTTTGGCGGATTGCTTGGTTTAATCGCCGGGTTGCTGTTTGCTCCAGAAAAAGGAGAAGAGACCCGTAAAAAAGTAGCCGAAATGCTGGGAAAAGGCAAAGATAAAATCGATGAAATTAAGAGCGAATTCTCCAAGGGAGACGAAGCCTAGCTACCGCGCATGCTTAAACCAAAAGTTGCCGCTTTTGTCGGTTCTGTCTTAACCGAACTTGATTATCCGCCTGATATTAGTTTCCTGATTGATACCTGTCCGCGCCCTGAATTGGGCGATTATGCTACCAATGCCGCTCTCATCTACGGCCGAAAATTATCGCGCAATCCGCTGGAACTAGCCAAAAATCTGGCTGCCAAGATCAAAGAAAATGATCAGAATGGAATATTTGATAGAATTGAAGCCGTACCGCCCGGTTTTATCAACTTCGCATTTTCCGCCCCCTTTATCCAGAATCTGGTTAAAGGAATAAAAGGCTCTGACCACGATTGGGGAAAAACCGATCATGGAAAAGGCGAGAAGGTCCTGCTCGAGTTTATTTCCGCTAATCCTACCGGCCCTTTGCATGTCGGACACGGCCGCTGGGCAGTGATCGGGGATGTGATCGGCAGATTATTAAGCGCTGCCGGCTCTGCCGTCAATCGGGAGTATTATATTAACGATGTCGGCAACCAGATCAATAAATTAGTCCTCTCGGTAGAGGCAGTCAGAGAAGGGAAAACGGTGCCCGAAGGCGGCTATGGCGGGGAATATATCAAAGAGCTGGCTGATCGGACCGAAATCAAAGAAAGGAAAAAGATCGATTCTTCGTTTAGCAAGTTGCTGATCGAGATCATTCTTGCTGAACAGAAAAAAACCATCCAGCAATTGGGGATAAGTTTTGATCGCTGGTATTTTGAAAGTGAACTGCATGCCGGCAATAAAGTTAAAGCCGCGGTGCAAAAACTTCACGACCTGGGAGTTACTTTTGAAGAGGGCGGGGCGATCTGGTTCAAATCTCAGGCTCTGGGGGACGATAAAAATCGAGTCCTTATCCGCGAAGATGGGCAATCAACTTATTTTGCTTCTGATATCGCTTATCATCTGGATAAATTTGAACGCGGCTTTGATCATTTGATCAATATCTGGGGAACCGATCATCATGGATACATCGGCCGATTAAAGGCCGCGATGAAGATCTTAGGGCAGCCCGCGGATAAGCTGGAAATAATAATTGGACAGCTGGTAACGCTTTATCGGGGAAGCGAGCCAGTCAGGATGAGCAAAAGGACCGGCGAAATGGTTACCCTGCAGGAAGTTATCGATGAAATTGGAGCTGATGCCACTCGATTTTTCTTTTCCGCCACCGCGGCTAATTCGCACCTTGATTTTGACCTGGAACTGGCCAAGAAAAAATCGAACGATAATCCGGTTTATTATGTCCAATACGCGCATGCCCGAATTTCCAGTATATTAAGTAAATCCCAAATCCTAAATCCTAAATCCCAACAAGGTGTGGATTTATCTGATTTGAATCATCCGGCCGAAAGAGAGCTGATGCTCAAGCTGTTATCCTATCCCGATCTGGTAGAAGAAGCCGCCAGGCTGCGGCATCCCCACCGCCTTACTGAATATGGAAAAGAACTGGCAACCGTTTTTCATCACTTTTATGAAAAATGCCGTGTGCTGGGCAATCCCTCCCGGCTTTTTCTGGTCGACACAACTCGAATTACCATCAGAAATGTGTTAGAATTGCTGGGAATATTGGCCCCGGAAACGATGTAACAAGCGGAGAGGAGTTTTTTCATGAAATATGCCTTCTTTAAAGGAAAGATCGTCCCTTTTGGCGACGCTAAAATATCTATTATGACGCATGCTTTTAATTATGGCACCGGTGTGTTCGAAGGAATCCGCGGCTATTGGAACAAAAACCAAAACCAATTATTTATTCTCAAATTGAGAGAGCATTACGAACGACTGCAGCGGTCAGCCGTTTCCCTAAAGATCGAATTAAAATACAATCTGGAACAGATGATTCAGTTTACTCTCGATCTGGTCAAAGCTAATGGTTATAAAGAAGATGTCTATATCCGTCCGCTGGCTTACAAATCACAAGAGAAGATCGGTCTGGGATTGACCGGGATCGAAGATGATTTTTGCATCTTTTTGGCGCCTTTCGGAGATTATCTGGATGTTTCAAAAGGAATAAAAGTCTGTATCTCATCCTGGAGAAGAATCGCAGCCCATTCTCTGCCGCAGGGCGCAAAGATGACCGGGGCCTATATCAATTCTTCGCTGGCAAAGGCCGAAGCGCTGGAAAGAGGCTGTGATGAAGCTATTTTGTTGGCTCCGGAGGGAACGGTGGCGGAAGGCTCAGGCGAAAATATCTTCTTGGTAAAGGATAATAAGCTTTTAACTCCTCCTCTAGCCGAGATCATTTTGCCCGGTATTACACGAGTGGCGTTAATGGAGCTGGCAGAAAACGAGCTAAAGATCGAAACGATTGAAAAACATATTAAAAAAGAAGAGCTGTTCGCTGCGGATGAGCTGTTTTTCTGCGGGACCGGAGCGCAGGTCTCTCCGATCGTGGAAGTGGATGGCAAAAAAATCAGAGACGGCAAAGTCGGACCGATCACAAAAAAATTGCAGGAAGCTTATTTTAGAGCGGCAAAGGGGGAAGACCCCAAATATGCCGACTGGGTGACGGCTGCTTATTGATGATTAAGGGGATTGGTATCGATATCATTGAAATCGAACGGATCAAAGAGGCCGTGAAAAAATACGGAGAAAATTTTCTGCGGCGCGTTTTTACCGACAACGAATTGAAATATTGCCGAAGACGGAAAGCTTTGAGATTTCCCGAGTTAGCGGTCCGTTTTGCCGCCAAAGAAGCCTATTCCAAAGCGATCGGGACCGGGATTACCGGCTTTGCCCGCAGCAACCACGGGATAGAATGGAAGGATATCGAAATCACCAATAATTCTCTGGGCAAACCCCTGATCGCTTTTAAAGGAAAGATTTTAAGAAAGGCCCAGCTAAGTTTATCCCATAGCCGGGATTATGCGGTGGCGTCGGTTTATGTTGAAAAATAAAGCCATAACAAATTTATTTCCCACGCGCCAGCCCAATACTCATAAGGGCGATTACGGAAAAGTGCTGATCATTGCCGGATCTTCGGGCATGCTGGGAGCGGGGGTCTTATGTAGCCGCGCCGCCCTAAGAGCCGGCGCCGGATTGGTTTACCTCGCTGTGCCGGAAAAGCTAAAAGACATAGCTAATCTTGCTACTCCTGAAGTGATCGTTGTCGGGGTGAACCAAGTTAATGACCTAATAAACAATGCCAAGAACACGGATGCGATTGCAATCGGGCCCGGTTTGGGCGAACAGCGGACATTTGCCAAAGAAATTATCCTCAAATTGAGCCGGCTAAAATATCCAGGGCAGGTTGTTCTTGATGCTGACGGTCTTAATGCTTTCGTGGGAGAACTTTCCCACTTAAGTCATCTCGGATTAAAGCTCATTCTTACTCCTCATCCCGGAGAAATGGCAAAACTATTGAACAAATCGATTGCTCAAATTCAGCAGAACCGTAAAGTCTATACCAGCACTCTGGCAAAAAAGCTTAGCGCAACCGTTATTCTTAAGGGTTTTCAAACCGTAGTAGCAGACCATCAGGGCAAAGTTTATATCAATAAAACCGGCAATCCCGGAATGGCTACGGCGGGAATGGGTGATATCTTAACCGGCCTGATAGCTGGGCTATCAGCTCAGGCTTTTTCTGAATGGAATGCGGCAACTGCGGGAGTTTATCTTCATGGATTGGCGGGAGATTTGGCGGCCAAAGATAAAGGCCAGTATGGTATGATCGCGTCCGATGTAGTCGAAAATATCCCTTATGTCATACAGAAAAATTCCTGAAAATTTCGGAGTTAAAGTAATTGAATTCCTGGAAGAACTGGGACGGATCTCTCTGCTGGCCAAAGAAACCGTGGTTGATATTTTACGGGGAAAGACCAGGGTTAAGCTGACCTTAGAACAAATGGTCAAGATTGGCTATGAATCTCTTCCTCTGGCGGTTGTAACTTCTACCTTCGTCGGCATGGTTTTCGCGATCCAGATCGCGATCGGATTCGTTAAATTCGGCGCCGGTAAATATGTCGGCAGTTTGATGGCTATCGCCATCGCGCGGGAGCTGGGTCCGGCCATCGCCGGGATCGTGATCGCAGGCCGGGTGGCGGCGGCCATCGCTGCGGAGATCGGTACTATGGAAGTAACCGAGCAGATCGATGCTTTAAAAGCGCTCGGCAGCAATCCAGTCCGTTACATCGTGATCCCGCGTTTTATTGCCTGCGCTACGATGCTGCCGCTCTTGACTGTCTTTGCCGATATCCTCGGATTTACCGGTGGTTATCTGGTCGCCATCTTTGTCGGTAAAATTAATCCGGTCGATTACATGGAGACATCCAAAACCTTGCTGGAGTTGTGGGACATTTGGGGAGGATTGCTAAAAACGGTCTTATTCGGAATGATCATCGCGATCATTGCCTGTTACAAGGGGCTAAATACCAAAGGCGGAGCAAAAGGGGTAGGAGAGTCGACCACTTCTTCGGTCGTGACCTCGCTGATCAGCCTTTTCATCGTTAATTACTTTTTATCGGTGCTGTTCTTCAAATGATAAAATTAATTGACCTAACCAAACATTTTGACGAGCTGAAAGTGATCGAGAAGGTCAATCTCGATATTCCAGACGGCGATTTTCTGGCAGTCATCGGGCCTTCCGGTTGCGGTAAAAGCACCTTGCTTAAACTGCTGCTGCGGATCGAGGAAGCCACCTCCGGCCGGATCATGGTTAACGGCAAAGATATCGAACGGCTGGATGAGGAGCAATTGATCAGTTATCGGGAAAAGATCGGTATGGTCTTTCAATCAGGGGCGCTCTTCGATTCGCTTTCGGTCTTTGAAAATGTGGCTTTTTCCTTGCGTGAACATACCAATCTAACGGATGATGCGATCCAAAAGATCGTGATGGATAAGCTGGCCATGGTCGATTTGGCCGGCGCGGAAGAAAAAATGCCTTCAGAATTATCAGGAGGGATGCAAAAAAGGGTCGGGATCGCCCGCGCGTTGGCTTCCAATCCGTCTATTATTCTATACGATGAGCCTACCACCGGACTTGATCCGATTACCTCTGTAACAATTGAAGATTTGATGGTAAAATTATCCCGCGAACTGAAGGCTACTTGCATTGTCGTGACGCATGTGATGCAGACTGTCAGACGAGTAGCTAGGCGGGTGGTTATGCTGCATGATGGCAGTTTTCTGGAATTGGGTTCGCCCGATCAAGCCCAGAGCAGTATAAACCCGATCGTAAAAAAATTCATCACTGGAGGATTAGATCGATAATATGTTATCAACACCCGCCAAAGTAGGGATAATTACCTTGATAGCACTAGCGTTGCTGGCCGCAGTAACAGTCTGGAAGTCGGAAATATTTCTTATCCGGCAAGGTTATCATCTCACCGGCTCTTTTGAGAACGTTGAAGGATTGACAGTTGGATCGGAAGTTCGTTACCGCGGTTTAAAGGTCGGGAAAATAATTAATATCGATACCGGACCATATGATATA
>Ga0315287_10003835_pt1 | contig 14568 bp, 11 predicted proteins | sample YL17G11_0_MG_FD_205037 | JGI IMG/M metagenome (GOLD analysis project Ga0315287, IMG submission 205037) | Sediment microbial communities from Yellowstone Lake, YNP, Wyoming, USA - YL17G11_0 | ecosystem: Environmental > Aquatic > Freshwater > Lake > Sediment | place: USA: Wyoming | collected... | reverse complement strand
ACAAATGTAAAAAGACACCGCCCGCTTTCTTTCCCTCCCCTTGCTTTTTTCATTTTGTTTCGTCGGCGACGTTTTCTATAATCGGTTTCGCGATTTTGTACTTTATACAAAGCATTCGTTGTTTTCTCCCAAAGGAGAAAACAATGAATGCTTGCTTCTTACTAGTTTTTTTGTTTTTTTCTTCTCCTCACGCGACGGAAGCGCCAACCTCCTTCCTCTTCCTCTCCTCCTTCTTCTCCTTTTCTCTTTCTTCCTCTTCTTTCTCCGAGTCCCGCTCCATCTCCTGCAGGATCATGTTGTCCTGCGGCTTGAACAGCCACACGAAGCCCCTCTCGGCGAGCCTGTGCCCGAAGGTGCCGAAGGCGCAGAGCAGGCAGACGAGCCAGAACCTCGGGGAAGAGAAGATCGCGAGCGCCGCGCCGTTCTGCGCCGCGTCTGCTGTCCCTTTCGCCTGCAAGAGAGCGGCATACCCTATCTGGAACGGAAACACCAGCGCGTAGGAGCCTAGCAGCACGAAGACGAACAGCGGCGTCCAGAAGCGAGACACCAGAGCCACCTCGAGGGTGACGCACCCCAACAGCGCGACGAAGACGGCCTTCCCCAGAGAATAGACGTCGACCGCGGAGGCGTCGGCCCTGGCGCCCCTGGAGTGCCTCCCGCCGCCCCCGAGCGACCCCAGCCCGTACAGCGGCACGAAGAAGCAGACGCAGGCGTCGACGCAGGCCATCAAGACGCCGTTCTTCCAGAAAGAGCGCGTCGTCAGCGACGAGCGCGGGTGGTAGGTCGCCGGAGAGTCGAGCAGGGCGGAGACGCGATCGACAGGCCTGTCGAGGACGGCGAAGGCCATGATGGGAAGCGAGGTGAAGACGACGTTGTAAGCAGCCGCGGAGATGTCGTCGACGAGGGCCTGGCCCGAGAAGCCGCAGTAGAACTGGTAGAGGAAGAGTGCGGCTAAAGTTTTTTCGGTTTTTCATTTGAAGGGGGGGGGGGAGTGAGATTTCTTGCTTCCTTTCTCTCTCTCCTCCTCCTCCCCGCCAAAAAAAGACAAAGACAAAAAACCAAAACTACCAACCAACCAACTCACCCCCAAAGGCCACGTTCTTGTAGAACGAGTACTTGATCAGCCGCGAGAGCCTGTACGCCGACAGCGAGCCGTGCACGAGCAGCAGCCTGACCAAGAAGCGAAACTGCGAGATCGCGAAGTCGGCGTTGTTGACCGCCTGCCTCCCTTCCTTGCCGATGATGCCCACTCCGACGTCCGCGGCCTGGATCATCGCGACGTCGTTGGCACCGTCGCCCACGGAGAGCATGCGGCTGGAACGATGGAGATGAGAATGAGGAGGGGTGGGGTGGATGGGGTTTCCGGAAAGAGGGAGAGGAAAGGGAAAAAATGAGTTTTTTGTTTTGGAACGTTTTTCGACCTCGACCTCTCTCTCGACCTCTGAAGAAGAAATCCCCCAAAAATCAAAAAAATCTTCAACTCTTACCCAGACTGCTTCCGCATCTGCCTCGCGTACCACCGCGTCACCCTCCACCTCTTCCCCGCGCCCGCCGTCGCGGCCTCGTGCTCCCTCATCATCCGCACGATCCCGGCCTTCTGTGACGGGCTCGAGCGGCAGACGACGACCGACGAGCAGAGCGCGCCGACGGCGGCGAGGTTGGATTCCAGAACGGGGTCTCCGAGGATGTGCGAGAGCGTCGCGCCGTCGATGACAAGCTCGGCCGGGACGCCGAAGTTGGCGTTGTCCTTGTTCGAAGAGGAAGGAGAGGAAGCAGCGGCAGTGGAACTGGAGGCGGCCACTGGAACAGGAGCGGGACAGGCATCCCCCGCGGCGACGACGGGCCCCAGCCCCCGCGCCTCGAGTTCCGCCGCGGCCCTCGCGAGCTCGGCCGTCGCCCCTTCCCGCGACGCCGCGTCCAGCACCAGCAGCGCCTCGGGCCGCCGCACCAGGTTGCACGACACGGCGATGTTGGTCGCCGTCTCTCTCTTGTCCCCGGTGATGACCCACACCTTGACGCCGGCGCCGAGCAGCGCGGCGATGGCCTCGGGGACGCCCTCCTGCAGCTTGTCCTCGATAGCCGTCACGCCCACGAGCTCGAGGTCGCGCTCGACCTCCTCGGCCAGCAGGGCCAGCGCCTCGTCGCGGCCGTCGAGCAGGGAGCCCGCGGCGCGGTAGCGCGCGTGCCAGTCCGCCCAGACGGAGGGGTCGATCACCTTGGTCGCGAGCGCGAGCGTGCGCAGCCCTCGCTGCGCGAACGCCCTCAGATTGCGGTTGGTGGCCGCGAGCAGCACCGGGCTCGTCGACGACCGCAGCATGCCCAAAACACGCGCGTCTGCGCCCTTGCAGAACAGCCGCACCGTGCCGTCCGGGGCTCGGGCCACGACCGACATGCGCGCGCGGGCGGAGGAGTACTCGAGCACCGCTAGCACCTCGAAGACGACGCGCGCGCCGAGCAAGGACAACACGACGCCTCCGGCGCTGCGCCCAACGAACTCGTAGCCGACGGCGCGGGCGGCTTCGACGAGGGCGACCTCGTCCGGGGAGGGGCCCTGGTAGACGGGGCGCGAAGGAGGCAAGGGGGGAGAAGGAGCGGCGGCGGCAGCAGCAGCAGAAGCAGCAGAGGCTGCGGCGGTCGCCGTCGCCGCCGCCGCCGCCGTCGCCGTCGCGGCCGAGGCGGGAGAGGAGGGAGTCGAAGCAGAGGAAGAGGCGGGCTCGACTATCAGCGAGTGGCAGACGCAGACGTTGGTCCAGAAGTCCACCAGGTGCGCCCCCAGCAGCGCCGGGTCCCTCTCTTCGTCGGCGCCGTCGCCGTTTGTTGGAGCACGAGGAGCCCGAGGAGGAGCGGAGGAGGTGACCTCCTCTCCGTCCTCTTCGTCGTTTCCGCCGCCGCGCGACTTGCCCCTCGTCTCCTCGCTCGCAGCAGAGGCAGCCGCGGAGGCTGCAGAGGCCAGCGCCAGCGACGCCTCGCTCTTCGAGCTGCGCAGCGCCAGCTCTCTCCTCCCGGAGCCCCCAGCGGCCACCAGGGATCTCCAGCTGCCGTCCAAGGTCAGGGCCTCGGCCGCGGCGGCGGCCCTCGGGTCCCAGGCGCGGGCGCAGGCGCGCCAGTCGCCGCAGCCGGCCGCGCCCCCTCCCCCTTCCCTCTGCTGCCGCTGCTGCAGCCACTCCTCGAGCCTGAACTCCGCCGATCCGTAGACGGTGTCCTTCACGGCGATCTGCCTGAGCTGCATCTCGTTCGACGTCAGCGTCCCGGTCTTGTCGGAGAAGACGTAGTCGACCTTGCCCAGATCCTCGATCAAGCTCGTGTTGCGCGCGAGCGCGTAGTCGCCCGTGGCCGGGTCCCGCATCCCCTCGTCCCAGTTGACGTAGACGAAGCCCTGCCAGAACTTGACGATCTCGAGAGTGACGAAGAGGGAGATGGGCACCAGGTAGGAGTAGAGGATCCAGAAGGTGACGAAGAGCACCCCGGCGTAGAGGACGGGCGAGCGCACGTTGCCCTCCGACGGGCTCTCCATGCCCAGGTGCGCGCGCCTCCTGCCCGCGAGCTCCCTCCAGGCCGCGCCGGCCGCGGCCGAGAAGACGCACAGCGCCAGCTGCAGCGCCATGACCAGGGCGATCTGAAAGTTGAGGAAGTGGTCGTACGAGCCGACCTTGGAAGGGGTCGCGGCGGAATTCATCTGGATGCGCGACTCGCGGCCTGTGTAGACGACGAGGCCGAGGACGTGGCCCGTGTTCTTGAGGAGGCAGCCGCGGAGGAGGACCTCGTTGATGGTAACAGGGACCGTCTTTGTCGTCGTCTTTGTCGTCGTCGTCGTCGTCGTCATCATCGTCGTTGCTGCTGTTCCTGTTGCCGTCGCGGCGGGGGCGGAAGCGGTGGGAGCGCGTGTCGTCGCCGCCGCCGCGCTCTCGCCGCCGTCGCCCTTCCCCCTCTCCCCATCCTCCTCCGCGACCGCGACGGCCGGCACCTCCAGCGCCAGCCTCCCCTTGAACACGTGCAGGTTGGCGTTGGGGGCCTCGGCCGTCAGGGCCCCCCTCAGGGAGAGGACGTCCCAGGCGGAGGGCCGGGCAAGGGAGGCGTCGTCGTCGCCGTCGTCGCCGTCGGCGTTGGTGGCGGTCGAGGAGGAGGAGCTCGAGGAACTCGGAGGAAAGGCGTCGCTGACGTCGACGGGCCTCCGGATCTTCAGGTTGTTCTCCCCATCCAGGTTGGTCGTCTTGATGAAGCAGACGTCGTCCTCCAGGGCGCTGTGAAGGCAGACGAGGTCGGCCGGGAACAGCTCGCCATCGTCGACGCGGACGACGTCGCCGACGCGCAGGTCGCGCCACTCGACGTCCCGAGTCTCGAGTGTCGACGACGACGGAGAAGAACCCGAAGAAGGAGGCTTCGCCACCACCACCCTGGCCCTCGACGCGTTGGTCGCGCGGTCCTGCTGGTGCCTCTTGACGTCCTCGAACAGCGCCTTGACGGCCGCGACCAGCAGCACGAACAGCAGGGCGAGCGTCGAGCCCCACCCGCCAAAGGGGGACACGACGGGGATCCACGAGAGCACGGCCTGGAGCAGGAAGTACAGATAGGCCGCCCGCGAAAACATCTCGAAGAGGAAGCGCGGGAGGAATGTCAGGGCGTTGTACTTCGCCGTCTTGATGGCATTGGAGGAGAAGTGCTGCTGGAAGTGCGGGTGGTGGTGGGGAGGAGAAGGGAGAGGCCTCTTTTTCGAACGGAAGAGTCCTCTCCTCACCGCCGCCGGCGGCGGCGGCGGGAGGGCGGCGGCGGCCAGCGCGGGGGGGCCCAGCGGGACGACGCGCGCCCCGGGCTCCGCGCCTCCTGCCGAGGCCGCCGCCGCTGCCGCCGCGGCCGAGAACAGGGCTCCGCCGACTGGGGGCAGCGAGTCGTCGCCCGCGGCAGGCGGCGGCAGAGGCACGTCGCCGCTGCTCCCGCGGCGGGAGCGGATCCGGGGCGCGGCAAGAGAGGGGGCGGCGGCGGCGCCGCCGCCGCCAAACGACGCTCCCCCGGCTCCTCCGGCCTCGACCCCGGCGCCGCCCGCCGCCGCGCCCAGGCCGCTCGCCGCGATGATCGCCTCGGCCTCCTCGGCCGTCAGAGACTTGCGGCGCATGCGCATGGCCTCGAGGGCGGCGCGCGCGATCGGGTTGTTGTCCCCGCGGGCGCGGCCCTGGTTTGATGCTCCGGAGCCGAAAAAGGCGCTCGCGGCGGTGCTCTTGCCGGTGCCTCCGCCGCCATCGCCCGAGAGCGCGGCAGCGGCGCGGCGGAACGGCTCGACGACCGCCGCGACCGCCGCTCCCAGGCGAGAGGAGGAGGACGACGCCGGGGACGCTCCCGACGCGCGGCGAGAAGGTGAGGCGGCAGCTGAGGCCGGGCGAGAGGAGGAGGCAGCAGCGGGGGCAGGAGGCGAGGGCGACGATGGGTCGATCGTCGTTCTTGTCGCGTACGGCGTCGAGGTTGGCTCAATGCCATCACCTCCACCTCTCGCTTGCCCTTCCATCCTTCGATCTCGGAGAGCAGGCAGCAGAGAGAGAAGAAGCGCCCCCCCCCCCCTCTCCTGCTTGTTTGATCGCGGGGATCGAAAGGTGTGCGGAGCAGGAGCGTGTGAAGGGAAACGCTTTTTAGTTGTCTCTTCTTCTTCTTTTTCTTCTTCTTCTTCTGCTCGCTCTTTTCGAGGGGAAAAAAATGCAACGACGAGAGACAGTCTGAGCAAACACATTCCATCAAACAAAAAAAGAGAAACAGAAGTCTCTCCCTCCTCGTCTCCCTCTTTTCTCTCTCTTCCTTTCTCTCCTTCTCTTTTTCATCGCCAGAGCCAGAAGCAGAAAAGAGTTAAACAGCCTCGAGCGCGTGACTTGCACAAGAAGGAGCGAGAAGAGAAAGCTTGAAAGAGCAAAAGAAGAAGAAGGAAAAAAACTCCCCCTCCCTTTCGTGATCGATGTTCGCTCCGCAGACCTCGGTTGCCCTACAGGGCTCCCGCACCACGGGCTCCGACGTCCGCTCACAGAACGTGACTGCCGTGACGGCCGTGGCCAACATTGTCAAGTCGAGCCTCGGGCCCGTGGGGCTGGACAAGGTGAGTATGGAGTGGAGAAAGGAAGAGAACGAGAAAGAGCGGCGACGGCGACGGCGACGACGACGGAAAACGGCGATCTCATCACGCATGTTTCCTCCTCGCTCTCTCTCTCAATCACCCCAATCCAAAAAATCAGATGCTCGTCGACGACATCGGCGACGTCACCATCACCAACGACGGCGCCACGATCCTCAAACTGCTCGAGGTGGAGCACCCGGCGGCAAAGGTAAGTATGGAGAAGCAGGGTGTTGAGAGGGAAAGAGAGAGGTGTTTTCCGTTCTTTTTCGTTTCAGCCGGGAAGACGAGGAGGCGCGCCCTCCTCTTCTTCTCACCCCCTCTTTCTTCTCCTCTCACTTTCCCCGCTTCTTCGCCGCCAACTCATCAACGCCCCATAAAAAACAACGCAGATCCTCGTCGACCTCGCCGAGCTCCAGGACCAGGAGGTCGGCGACGGCACCACCTCGGTCGTCATCCTCGCCGCCGAGCTCCTGAAGCGCGGCGCCGAGCTCGTCCGTGCCGCGGGCGTGCACCCGACCGCCGTGATCTCCGGCTTCCGCCGCGCCGCGCGCGACGCGTGCGCGTTCGTGCGCGACGAGCTGGCCATCCCCGTGAGCAGCCTGGGCGACGACGCGCTGGCGGCCGTGGCGAGGACCAGCATGAGCTCCAAGGTGATCGGCGGGGGGGGCAGGACCACCGAGCACTTTGCGGCGCTGCTGGTCGACGCCGTCAAGGCGGTGAGGACAGAGCGCGTCGAGGGGGGAGGCGCCTCCTCCTCGAGCACCGTCGTCGTCAAGTACCCCGTCTCTGCCGTGACGGTGCTCAAGGCCCGCGGCGGGTCCCTGCTCGACTCGCAGCTGATCCGCGGCGTGGCGCTGAACCTGGGGAAGGCCGCCGCGGGGATGCCCTCGCGCGTCGGCGTCGGCGGCGGCAGCGTCGGCGAGAAGAAGGACGGCGAGAAAGCGAGGGGCGGCGACGGAGGCAAGAGCGTCGCGCGCATCGCCTGCCTCGACGTCAACCTCCAGAAGGCCCGCATGCACCTGGGCGTGCAGGTCCTCATCACCGACCCGGCGCAGCTCGAGGCGATCAGGGCGCGCGAGGCCGACATCGCCAAGGAGCGCGTCGCAGCGATCCTGGCCGCCGGGGCCAACGTCGTGCTCACCACCAAGGGCATCGACGACCTGTGCCTCAAGTACTTTGTCGAGGCCGGCGTGATGGCCGCGAGGCGCGTGCCCAAGGACGCGCTCAGGCGCGTGGCTAAGGCGACGGGCGCGACGCTCGTGACGTCGCTGGCGGACGAGGAGGGGGGCGAGGCGTTTGACGCTTCGTGTCTGGGGACGGCGGACGCCGTCGTCGAGGAGAACGTGGCCGGGGACGACATCATCGTCGTCAGGGGCGGGCATGGGGGCAAGAAGAGGAGGAAAGAGGCCGCGGAGGCTCTTGCTGCCGCGAGTGCTGCGAGCAACGGCGGCGGCGGCGACGTCTCGGCGGCAGCGGCGGCCGCGGCGGCGACGGCGGGTGATGACGAAGAGGACGACGACGTCTTTGCCGAGGGCGGCGGCGCCACGCTGCTGCTGCGCGGCGCCAACGACTACCTCCTCGACGAGGCCGAGCGCGCGGCCCACGACGCCATGTGCGTCGTCCGCCGCGTGCTCGAGTCAGGGTCCGTCGTCCCCGGAGGCGGCGCGGCCGAGGCGGCGATCTCCGTCTTCCTGGAGAGAGGCACGCCGTCTCTCGCGCCGCGCGAGCAGCTCGCCGTCGCCGAGGCCGCCGAGGCGGTGCTCGCCGTCCCTCGCGCCCTGGCCTCCAACGCGGCCAGGGACGGCGCCGACCTGGTCGCGAAGCTCAGAGCGTACCATTTTAAGGCGCAGAAGGCCGCCGAGGACAAGAAAGCGGGCAAGTCGGGCGAAGAGATCGAGAGGGACCTGCTGCTGGGCCGCTGCGGCCTCGACCTCGAGCGCGGGCTCGTCCGCGACTCGGTCGCCGCGGGCGTGCTCGAGCCCGCCGGCGGCAAGGTCTCGGCGCTGCGGTTCGCGGCCGAGGCGGCGATCACTATTTTGCGCATCGACGACCTGATCAGGGTCGAGCCTGCCGGGGACGAGCAGTAGGAGTAGTTTGGTTGGGAGGAGAAGGGAGGAGGTTGCTATTTTGTTTGTGTTTGTGTTTTTTTTTGGGGGGGGGGAGAAAGAGAGTTGACGCGAGAGCCCGCCAGCAGCGAAAAATGAAAAAGAAAGAAACAGATTTTTATTTCAATAAACAAGAGGCAGATAACCAAAAGAAAACTCTCTCTCCCTCCTTTCTCCCTCTCTCTTTCATCAAGCGTAGTAGTTGAGCAGCGCCTTCTTCTTCGCCTGCACCGCGACGACCCCCTCCACAAAGTCCTCGTGGGAGACTTCGACGCCGCCGCGGCGGAGCGCGAGCATGCCGGCCTCGACGCAGACGGCCTTGAGCTGCGCGGCGTTGAAGTCGTCGGTCGACCGCGCGAGCTCGTCGAAGTTGACGTCCCCGGCCGCGTGCATCTTCCTCGCGTGGATCGCGATGATCTTGGCGCGCGCGTCCTCCCCCGGGTGCGGGAACTCGATCTTGCGGTCGAGCCGCCCCGACCGCATCAGCGCGGGGTCGAGCGTGTCGGCGCGGTTGGTCGCCGCGATGACCTTGACGTCCGCCGCGGACGAGAAGCCGTCGAGCTGGTTGAGCAGCTCGAGCATCGTGCGCTGGACCTCGCGGTCGCCCGAGAGCTCCGAGTCGAAGCGCTTGGTGCCGATGGCGTCGATCTCGTCGATGAAGATGATGCAGGGGCTCTTCTCTTTGGCGAGCGCGAACGCGTCGCGCACGAGCTTGGCGCCGTCGCCGATAAACATCTGGACCAGCTGCGGGCCCGCCAGCTTGAGGAACGTCGCGTTCGTCTGCGCCGCGCAGGCCCGCGCGATCAGCGTCTTCCCCGTCCCGGGCGGGCCGTAGAGCAGGACGCCCTTGGGGGGCTTGATGCCGAGGCTCGCGAAGCGCTCCTTGTGCGTGACCGGGAGCACGACGGCCTCGACCAGCTCCTGGATCTGCTTGTCGAGTCCCCCGATGTCGGAGTAGTCCTCCGTGGGCTTCTCGTCGACTTCCATGGCCTTGACGCGGGCGTCGTACTCGGCGGGGAGCGTGTCCTGTTTTGGTGGTGGTGTGTGTGAGTGTGAGTGTGTGTGTGTGAGGGGGGGGGAGAGAAAGAAAAGAAAAGAAGTGAGTCTTTGTTTCTTCTTCATTGTCGTCGCCGTCGTCGTCGTCTTCGTCGTTGTCTTCTTCTTCCTCTTCCTCTTCCTCCTCCTCCTCATCTCTCTCTCTTTCAACTCACCAGCACCAGGTACGAGTCCTTGTTCACGCCGACCAGGTCCCCGGGCTTGAGCGTCTCGGCGTCCACCAAACCCACCACGGGCAAGAAAACCGTCTGCCGCGTCGACGTCTTCAGCACCACGCACTTGCCCTGCCTCCCGGCGTCGGCGTCGGCCGCGCCGCCGTCCTCCTCGTTGTCCTCCTCGCCGTCAGAGCCCTCGCCCGGGGCCGAGTCCAGAATCTCGACGATGTTGCCGACGAGGTAGGGGAGCTGGTTGTTGAGCTTGACCTTTTCCTTGTTTTCCTTGATCTGTTTATGGTTTTGAGTATCGTCGTTTTCGAAAAGAGGTCGGGGTCGAGTTTTTCTGTTTAGCAAGCGCTGCTGCGCGCATCGAGAGACGAGGGGCGCCTTCTTTGGAAAAGAGAGAGGAGGACGGATTTGATTCGTTATCTTTCCCTCCCCCCATCTTCGCAGTCTCCCCTCCTACCTTCTCCGTCAGGTTGGCCTGCTCCAAGTTGAGCCGCGTGGCCTCGTCGCGGAGCACGCGGACCTCGTTGTCGAGCAGGCGGGCGCGGCGGGCGATGTCGTCGGGGCCCATTGAGGCGAACTCGGCCGGGAGGCCGTCGTCGTGGGCCTGCCCGGCGTTGTTCTCGGCGTTATCACCACCGCCGAAGATCTCGGCCTCCATGTCCGCTGCGGCCATGGTGGTTTTTTTGTAGGTAGTCGGAGTGGCGGCTGCGAAGGAGAAGAAGAAAAGTTTTTTCTCTTTCCTCTTTTTCAGCGATCGGAAACGAGCGAGCGAGCGAGGTGTTGTTTCTTTTCAATGCCTCTGCTTTTTGCTTTGTCGCCTGCTGCTGCTGTGCTCTGTCGCTTGCTCTAGCTGGATGCCTCTTCTAGGCGCACTTGCTGATTCTGCTGGTCGCTCTCTCCCGAGAGAGAGAGAGCGAGAACGAGAGAAAGAGAGCGAGAAGAAGAAGAGCAAGCGAAAGAGAAATGTTCGAAGAACGCTCCTTCGACGCGATGGAAAACAGTGAGACTTTCTCGTCTTCGTTTTCTTCGTCGACCTCCCTCTTTTCGTTTTTCTTCTTCCTTCCTTGGGCACTCTCTCTCCCCCCCCCCCCCACGCTGCGCGCACCGCCTCTCTCTCCCCGCTTCAGTAAAAATCTCAGAATCAATGGATGGTGATGGAATGTTTAAAAAGAATTGAAGAATGCTTCTGATAATGATGGAAGAAGAAGGGGGGCTAACGAAAAAGAAAAACCACTCTCTCTGCTTTTCTCCCCCTCTCTCTTCTCTCTCTCTCTCTCTCTCTCTCTCTCTCTCTCTCTCTCTCTTGCTCCCCTCATCTCCTCGCGACCACTCGCCCTCCCTCTCACAGCGCCGCGTCGATCAGCGCCCTGTACTCCCTCTTGGCCTTCACCCCGGGCAAATGGTGCAGCCGCTCCTTGTTCTTGAAGACCTGCACGGTGGGGGTGCCCTGCACGCCCGCGGCCTGCGCGATCTCCGGGTCGCGCTCGATGCAGATCTCGACCAGGTGCACCCTGCTCGCGTACTCGTTCGACACGACCCCCTTGAGGATCGGCTTCAGCGTGCGGCAGGGCCCGCAGGTCGGGGCCGAGTAGAGGACGACCAGCGGGCGCGGGGACTCGTGGTAGAGCTTGCGCAGCGCTACCTGGCCGGCGTGCAGGTCGGCCGAGACGTCGACCTCGGCCTCGGCCTCGGCCGCGCGGCCCGAGGGGGCGCCCGCCTCCTCTCCCGCCGCGGCGGCCTCCGAGCCCGGGCTGCCCCCCTTCCTCTGCGGGTGCCGCTGCTTCTTCATCATGCGCGTGGCGGCCTCGACCGCGAGCGCCTCTTCCTTCTCCCGGCGCTCCTCGGCTCCCGTCGGGCGCGAGGAGGAGCGAGCCGCCGAGGGGGCCGCCGAGGAGGTCGAGGCCGAGGCCTCCTCCTCCCCCTCTCGCGCGCCCTCCTCCTCCTTCTCCTCCTCCAGCAGCAGCCCGCGCTCGGCCAGGAACCTCTCCGCCGCCAGGGCCGCCTGGCACCCCGAACCCGCGGCGGTGACAGCCTGCCTCCACTGCGTGTCGGCGACGTCGCCGGCCGCAAAGACGCCCTCGACGCTCGTGCCGGGGCCGTGCCCGCCGACGCCGTTGTTCCTCCTGTCGACGTACCCGGCGGCGTCGAGCTCCATCTGGCCGGCGAACAGGCCCGTGTTGGGCGCGTGGCCGATGCCGTAGAAGAGCCCCCGCACGGGCAGCGGGCCCTTGGCCGCGCCCGTGACGGAGTCGACGAGGTCCAGCGCGGTCATCGACGTCGACCCCACCGCGTCCCTGATCGAGGTGTTGTAGTGCACCGTCACCCTGGGGTGCTCCAGCGCGCGCTCCGCCATCGCCCTCGAGGCCCGCAGGCTTCCGCCGCGCACCAGCAGGTGGACCCGCGACGCGTACTTCGTCAGATAGAGCGCCTCCTCGACCGCGGTGTCCCCGCCGCCGACGACGGCCAGCTGCTGGTTGCGGAAGCCCGGGCTCGCGCCGTCGCAGATCGCGCACGCGGAGATGCCCGCCGACCAGAACCTGTCCTCGGAGGGCAGGCCCAGGCGCTTGGCGGTCGCGCCCGTCGCCACGACGACGGCGTGCGCGCGGACGGTGGAGTCCCCGCTGGAGACAGTGAAGGGCCTTTCGGACAGATCGACGCGCTCGACGTCCTCCGTCAGCAGCCTCGCGCCCCACCGCTCGGCCTGCGCGCGCATGCGGTCCATCAGGTCCGGGCCCGTGATGCCGTCGGGGAACCCGGGGAAGTTCTCGACCTCGGTCGTCGTCATCAGCTGGCCCCCCCGCACGCCGCCGGCCTGCAGGCCCTCAAAGACGACGGGCCGCAGCGAGGCGCGGCCCGCGTAGATGGCCGCCGTGTACCCGGCTGGCCCCGACCCGATAATGACGAGCGGGACGACTCCCAGGTCGTCGACGTTGGCTGTTTTTTTTTGGCGAGGGGGGGGAGAGAGAGAGAGAGAGAGAGAGAAGAGAGCGAAAGAGCGAGGAAAGAGAGAGAGTTTCGTAGCGGGTGAGAGAGTTTTTTCTCGAGCGTCGTCGGGCATCTCGAGGGAAAAAGGAGAGAAAAAAATAGCCAAAGAAGCTCTTTCTTTTTGGGGGGCTCGATCACACGCGCATCTGGTCTTCTTTTTGGTGCGATTCCGCTTGTTGAAGGATCCTTCTCTAAGAGCTCTTCCAGAGGAGGAGAGACCGGGCAAAAGAGGTCGCAGAGGGTCCAAAAAGGCGCGGCCTTCGAATGGGTTTTGCCACGGCGTCGGTCGGGCAATCAAATCGACCTGACTCGAAACCGAAATCTTGCTTACCGTCGCCGCTCGCGGCGTCTGCCCTGGGGATCCTGAGACCACGCCCAGAGGCGCGACTTCGCAAAGAGACGCCGTGCTGCAAGGGAAAGAGGGAAATGCGTGCCGTGACGGAGGCGATGCGGGCGACCGGGCGACGCGAGACAGCTGCGGCGGAAGCAAAGGAGCAGCGTCGGCGGGAAGAGCTTGCCATCGACGCCGACGACGGCCCAGCAGCAGCAGCAGTGCTGCCCCTGGCCATAGTGCTGCGCATTCGTGTAGAGAGGACGAAGGGAGTGCCTGAGGCTTTTTGCGCGCGAGGGAAAGGGCCGAATGCGCGTTTGTTTGCTTTTTTTTGTATGCGAGGGAGAAAGGAAAAGCGTTGAGCGGTGTGAGCGAGAGTCTAGAAAATCTTTTGTCTCAACCTCTCCTCGACCAGCCTCTCCTCGATTCTTTCTCTCGTCGCTCTCTCTCTCGCCTTCTGGCATGACTACTCTGTAAACAATGGGGGACTACTCTGCTTTTAAAAAAATGAGGTTATTTTTACAACCCTGAGAGAAAAAGGAAGACACAAGAGAGGAAGGAAAAGTTTTCTCTCCTGAAAAAAACAACAAAGCAACGTCCCTCCCTCTCTCCCCCTCTCTCCCTGCCCCAGCTTCCACCAAACGCTTCTTCCTCCTTTAAATCACCCAGTCGAAGTCGTCCACGGCGTTCATGTCGCTCGAAGGGTCCGCCGTCAGGCCCGTGCGAACGATGCGAGCGGGGACGCCGACGGCGACGCAGTGCGGCGGCAAATCAGTCACGACGACGGACCCGGCGCCGACCTTCGAGCCCGCACCCACCGTCACGGGACCCAGCACGCACACGCCCGCCCCGAGCAGCGCCCCGTCCCCGATGTGCGGGTGCCTGGCGCCCCTCCCTGTCCCCGAACCGCCCAGAGTCACGTGGTGAAGCAAAGAAACGCCGTCGCCGACGACGGCCGTCTCGCCGATGACGACGCCCGTCGCATGGTCGATCATCACACCGCGGCCAATGCGCGCTCCCGGGTGGATGTCGACGTGGAGGACCTCGCTGACGCGGGACTGGACGGCCAGAGCCAGGGGGCGGCGTCCTGAGGACGGCGTGGGTGCGAGCGAGTGAGAGGAAGAAGAAGAAGAAGAAGAGGGAGGAGGAGGAGGGAAAAAGAAAAAAGTGAGTTTTTTTAATGATGAAAAGGAGGTTTTCTCTCCCTTTCATAGTCCCTTTCTCTCTCTCTTTCTCTCTCCCTCGTTTCTCTCGTTTCTCTTCACCTCAAGCTCGACTCTTACCTCGCAGCCACAGGTGGTGTGCCACCCTGTGGCACTGCAGAGCCTGAAACCCCTTGAAATAAAGCAAACACTGCGCATAAGACTCGCAGGCGGGGTCTCGGTCGACGACGGCTTGCAAGTCGGCGACGAGCGCGTCGAGCATGTCGGGGTCGGCCGCGAAGGCGTCCGCGACGGTGCTGGCGAGCTGCGTGCCCAGCAGGGTCCTCGAGGCGAGCTTGTTCGCGAGCAGGAAGGCCACCGACTTGGCGAGGCTCGCGTGGACGAGGACCGTCGTGTGCAGGAACGACGCGAGCGCCGGCTCGGCGGCGGCGGCGCCCCTCGCCGCTGCGCGGATGGCCTCCCAGACGCCGTCCGCTCCTTTGGGGTGCGTCGGTGCCTTCCGGGAGGGGGAGGAGGGGAAGGGGGAGGGGGAGGGGGAGGACGAGGAACCGTTGCCGTTGCGGGTCGGGGAGGCCCAGGCGGCCTTTGGGGGAGGGGCGGTGGCTGTTTGTTTGTTGCGCGAGAAAGAGAGAGGTGGAGAGAGGGGCGGGGGGGGGGTGAGAGAGGTGAGAGA
>Ga0315287_10003833_pt1 | contig 14569 bp, 16 predicted proteins | sample YL17G11_0_MG_FD_205037 | JGI IMG/M metagenome (GOLD analysis project Ga0315287, IMG submission 205037) | Sediment microbial communities from Yellowstone Lake, YNP, Wyoming, USA - YL17G11_0 | ecosystem: Environmental > Aquatic > Freshwater > Lake > Sediment | place: USA: Wyoming | collected... | reverse complement strand
AACACGAACAACCTGCCTGAGCGCAGGTTTTTTTTATGATCTGATAGCGGAGGCAATGAACCATTCATGAAACTGTGTGAAATACTGGATCCCTTCTGTATCAAGGTGGGGCTGGAGAGCGAGGATAAAAGAGAGCTCTTCGAAGAAATGCTCCATTTGATGCTTCAGACGGGGAAAGTGATAGATCGCGATCAGGCGCTGGATGACCTCCTGGAACGGGAGGCGCGGATGAGCACAGGCATTGAGAATGGGATCGCCATTCCCCATTGCAAGACTGCCGGCGTAAGCACTCTTGTCGCCGCGCTGGGAACCTTCCCTCAGGGTATTGACTACAATTCCCTGGACGGGAAACCGGTTCAACTGGTGATCATGACCATAGCGACGATGGGGAATCCCGGGGCGCATGTGGCCGCCCTCGCCTCGATCGCCCGGCTCTTCCATATCCCCGGATTTGCCCAGAAACTGATCCATGCCAGAACCCCGGCCGAGATCATGAATCTGATCCTCGAGGAAGAGAAGAAATAATACCCTATGGCAGATATTTTACAGGAGATGCTGCATATCGAAGAGGAGGCGCGCACGATTGTGAATAACTCCCAGAAACAGGCTGATGATATTACCATCCGGGCGCGCCGCCAGGCGGAAACCCTCCTCACTGAGACAAGGGCAAAGGCGCGGCAGGAGGCGGAGTCCATCGTCCAAAGCGCCATTGAAAAGGCACGGAAGGACAAGGAGGCACAGATCGGAATCCTGAATGACCGCTACGGCACCATGGATTCCAGGGCGGAACAATATCTCCCTCAGGCGATTCAATATACTGTCAATAGGCTTGCTTTTAATCCTCCTCTTGAAAAGTGATATCCCGGGGATTTTTCTATGAGTTTTGAAACCAATGAAGATTTCCTGAATGCCAGGCTCCATGGAATGCGATCCGCTCTCATGGAGGGCGATGAGCTGAACCGCTGTATGGATGATCCGGAGGATTATGTCAGGGAAACCCTTTACCCGGCCGAACTTTTCTCCCGGGACATGAGCCACCTTCTTGTTCAGAAGATCTTTCTTGAACGGGAAATGAAGATCTACCAGAAGATCCACAAATATCTCAGCCCGGAAGACCGGATTGTGGTCGAGATATTTTATGAGGAGCGTTTTCTCGAGAATCTCAGGATCCTGTTCAAATTCTGGCATAGACAATCCAGGGCGAATATCGTGGATTTATTGACCACCATTCCGGGGAAGGATTTGCCGGATGTGGAAAGGCTTTTGTCTGCAGACTCCATCTCCGAGTTTGCCCGGTTTATCGAGGATGACACCTATACAGATCTGTTTTTACTTGCTTCCAGGCATTATAAGAGCGGCGGGGACACATTCCGGTTTGAGACCTATCTTGAGAATCTCCATTTCAGGCATTTTTATGAGATTCTGCAAAACAGGTTCCGATTCCGCTTCAGCCTGATGGATAAGATATACAACACCCGTCTGGATATTATCAATCTGATGACGGGTTTGCGGCTCAGGGAATATTATCGGACCCCCTGGTCCCAAACCGGCGACATGTTTTACCATCATACCGGCGCCATTTCCGAAGCCTTTCTGGAGACGGTGTATCCCCTGGGGTCCCGGGCGGAATATATCCGCGCCCTGCCTGATCCCTACCGGCAGATTCTCAGCTCGCAATCCGATGTCGAACTCTCGGATCTGGAAATCGCCTTGAACCGGCACTTTTACAGGATTGTGAGCAAGGGATTTTACACCACAACCCATTGTCTGGGCAAAATATTGTGCTATATTTTTCTGAAAAACTTTGAAACCCAGAATCTGATCAGTATAATCGAAGGAAAAAGACTCGGAACCGACAGGACGGAAATCGTCAAATGCCTGATTGCGCAGTTGGAGGATCAGAATATCGGCTAAAGATCTCGGGGGGGAAACCAGGGAGCGGGATGCCATGTTCTTCTCTGCATCCATGAGGAAAGTGGATCTCATCATCATGAGCAAGCACGTTGATGCCGTCACCCGGACCCTCGGACGTCTGGGTGTCATGCATCTGGTGAACACCGTGGGGGAGCGGCACGCTCCCGGCATTGCCTCAGACAATATGAGCGGGGACATTCAGAAATTTGAGAATCTGGGGAAAAGAGCCTTCTCCCTGCTTCATAAAACAGACAACCCTGAAAACCGCATTGCCTCGACGGATGAGAAGAAGGATTTTGCCGCTTATAACTCTGCCCTGGAGATGATCGAACGGGACATGGGGGAGATCGATGCCCGGATCACCGAGCTGAACCACAGGATGACAAAAATCGAGGCAGACCTGCTTGAGTTCAAACGGATTTCCTTTATTAATATCGACCTGGAACGGTTTCTGCATCTGGAGTATGCCCAGGTGTATGTTGGAACCTGTGCTGCGGATCATCTTGAGATCTTGAAACAGAAACTGACGGATAGGGCGATTGTGTCGGTATATACCAATGCCCTGGGCCAGGAGAAAGTCATTCTCTTTTTTTCCAGGAAGAACAAATGGTCTGTCAGCGATGAATTGAACCGCTGCGCCTTTCAAAAGGAGGAGATATCCGACGAATATAGCGGCATTCCTTCTGTGAATCTCTTGACCCGGAAGGAGGAATATGACAGGCTTCAGGAGAATCTCCGCGAGCGGGAGAAGGAACGAAAGACTTTCCTGGAACAACACAAGGATGCGCTTCTGGAGATCTCCGATTATGCAGGGTATTGTTTGAATCTTCTGAGGGCGCGCGGATATTTTGCGAAAACCCAGAGCCTGTATTTCATTTCCGGCTGGGTTCCGGAAAAAAATGTGGCAAGGCTGGAGAAAGAGATCCGGGCGGCGACCGGCGATGCCATGGTTATGAGCGTCCGAAGCCCGTCCGACCTTCCCGGTTACACCGAAGGAACCCTGAAGGTTCCGGCTCTGCTCGGTAACCGGAGGCTTTTCAAGCCGTTCGAAAAGATCATCACCACATTCGGCACCCCGAGTTACCAGGAGATCGAGCCGACCGTTTTTGTGGCAATCACTTTCATCCTGATGTTCGGGATCATGTTCGGAGACGTGGGCCAGGGATTGATACTGTTTTTGGCGGGTTTGTATCTGTATAAAATCCGGCATCCGAAGCTGGCCAATGCCTCGAGCATTGGTTTCATCATCATGAGCGTGAGCGTCTCCTCCATGATTTTCGGCTTTCTTTACGGAAGCGTTTTTGGCAGTGACAAGATCCTGCCCGGATTATGGGGCACGCCGCTCAAGAACATCACAATGATATTCAAGCTGGCGATTTTTCTGGGCATCCTGCTCAATAGTTTCGGGATCATCCTCAATATGATCAACCAGATCCGGCGGAGAAATTATTATGCGGGCATTCTGGACCGCTTCGGGCTGGTGGGGATCATATTTTACTGGGGCGCGATCGGGATCGGGATCAAGCACCTCGTTTTCAATTACAAGGAGGTGAAGGCCTGGGAGATTATTCTCTTGATTGTCATTCCGATGCTGATTCTTTTTTTCCGGGAGCCGATCTTCAATCTCTATAAACGCCGACCCAAGCTGATTCACGAAGATGTTTTTTCCTATGGCGTGGAATCCCTGATGGGGCTTTTGGAGATGGTGTTGATGCTCGCTGCGAATACGATCTCCTTCATCCGCGTGGGCGCCTTTGCCTTAAGCCATGCGGCGATCTGCATGGTGATCATGTCCGTGGCGCAGATGCTGCGCCGTCTCGAGGGAGGCTCGCTTTTTTCCTTTGTTTTTATTGTGTTCGGGAATCTTTTTGTGATTGCCCTGGAAGGGATGGTGGTTTTCATCCAGACGCTCCGGCTGGAGTATTATGAATTTTTCGGAAAGTTTTTCAAGGGAGAAGGAGTGGAATACAAGCCGTTTAATCTGGCATTGAATCATCCGGATTCTGCGGCAGAATAGATAAGAGTCATTGACAGAACATAATGAGGAGAAGTTTTCAATTTAAAAAGGAGGAAATGAAGTGCCATGATCAGCAGGGTAAAAACGATTATCACGGTTTCTTTTTGTGTGACAGGTCTGTTGGGGATCATGTCCATTGTTTTTCTGGTCAGTTCGGTGTTTGCCCAGACCGATGCCCGGACACAGGTGCCTGCAGGGGAAGCCCTGGCAATGCCGGTCCAGGAGCAGGGGCGGGCCCAGGCCTTTCTGGCGATTGCCATCAGCATGGGGCTTGGTTCTCTGGCTGCAGGCTATGCTGTGGGAAAGGTGGGATCTGCTGCCATCGGGGCAATCACGGAAAAACCCGAGACGTTTGGAAAGGCGGTCATCTTTGTCGGTCTGGCGGAAGGAATTGCCATTTATGGACTGATAGTCGCCATCATGATCCTGGCGCGCATTTGAACTATGAATGAGATGTTCATACTGGGGGATGAGGATACGATCACGGGTTTCAACCTGGCGGGAGTGGCGGGAGAATCTGTCGAATCCAGCCAGGAAGCCCTTGAAAAATTCGGCAGGCGAATCCGGATGCCGGGACTCAAGATCCTGATTGTGACGCAGCCTGTGGTTGAATGGATCAAGGAAGAGATTACCCGGCACAGGATGCGGATGCGTTTTCCCCTGGTCGTAGAAATCCCCGATGCAAAAGGCGATCTGGTGTACCGGGAGTCCCTGACGGACATCATCCGGCAAGCCATTGGAATTTCCATTTGAGAAGGGCGGTCATGTCAGAACAGAAAATCAAGGAAGAGATATTGAAGGATGCCAGGGCTAAGGCCGATAAAATCCTTGCCAAGGCCCGCTCCACAGAGGAGGCGATCCTTTTGGGGGCGAAAAATAAGGCTCTGGATTACTACAACACGGCAATCGCAGAAGCCCAGACCAGAGCGGAACAAGAGAAGAAACGGATTTTCGGGAATCTGCCTTTGGAAGAACAGCGTATTGTGAGGCGTGCCAGGGAAAATGTCATTGAAAAGGCAATTCAGGAGGCGCTCCAGATCATTTCCCTGGGGGAGAAGTTTGATTATCCCGCCTCCCTGAAACTTTTGATTATGGAAGGGGCGCTTGCCCTGGGGGAGGATGTGATTATCTGCCGCATCAGAAAAGAAGATCAACAAATACTGTCCGAGGCGTTTGTGAAATCCATTCAGGATGAAATAAGTACCCAAAGTCATAATAAGGCGAAGATCCGGATTGTCGTGGATGAGGGGCAGAGAAGGGCGGGAGTGATTCTCGAAAGCGCTGACAGCCGAAAGGTTTTTGATAATACCTATCATGCCCGATTCAAAAGGATGAAGGACGAGATCAGGTTGAAAATCGCCGAACTTCTGAATCTCCTCTGAAGGACGGACATGGAAGAGAACCCGATATGATCGAAGGAATTGTCAAAAGAGTCAATGGTCCGATTGTGGAAGCCCTGAACCTGAGGCAGGCCTCCATGCTCGAGGTTGTTGAAGTGGGGCCGCTCCGGCTGATCGGGGAGATCATCCGGATCAAAGAGGATCTGGCCACCATCCAGGTCTATGAACTCACCTCAGGTCTGAAGGTGGGCGACAGGGTTTACCCAACCGGCGGCCCCTTGAGGGTCAAACTGGGATTGGGTCTGATCGGCAACATCTTCGACGGCATCCAGAGGCCGCTCCGGGACATCAAACAGAGGAGCGGGATCTATATTCGGAGAGGGGAGAAAGTCTCTGCTCTCGATGAGGTGAAACTCTGGCATTTTAAACCCCTGGTCAAGGAGGGGGATTATCTGACACCAGGGACAATCATCGGAGAAGCGGACGAGAACGAGGTGATCCGGCACAGGATTATGATCCCCCCGGATCGCGAGGGAACCATCAGCGGACTTGTGAAAGAAGGGGATTATACCATTCTACAGGTGTTGTGCACGGTCACCGATAAGGAAAAAAATACGCATGCGATCCGGATGTATCAGGAGTGGCCCGTTCGGGTGCCCCGGCCCTTCAGGGATCATAAGCAGATGACCATTCCCCTCGTCACAGGGCAAAGAATCATCGACACCTTTTTCCCGATTGCCAAGGGCGGAACCGCGGCGATCCCGGGAGGATTCGGCACGGGAAAAACCATGACCCAGCATGCCCTGGCCAAATGGGCCGATGCGGATGTGATTGTCTATGTGGGATGCGGTGAACGGGGAAATGAAATGACGGATGTCCTGACGGAATTTCCCAGGATTGTGGATCCCCGTTCGGGTCATCCGATATCCAGGCGGACCGTGATGATCGCCAATACCTCGAATATGCCCGTCGCAGCTCGCGAGGTCAGCATTTATACCGGCGTGACCATGGCGGAGTATTACCGGGACATGGGCTATCATGTGGCTGTGATGGCGGATTCCACTTCCCGCTGGGCAGAGGCTCTCCGGGAACTGGGCGGGCGGCTGGAAGAGATGCCGGCGGAAGAGGGATTCCCCGCATATCTGCCGACACGACTGGCGGAGTTTTACGAACGGGCGGGAATGGTGGAAACCCTTTCCGGCAGGGAAGGATCCGTGACGATCATCGGATCCATATCCCCGCCCGGAGGCGATTTTTCCGAGCCGGTCACCCAGCATACAAGGCGGTTTGTCCGCTCGTTCTGGGCCCTGGATCGGGATCTGGCCAATGCCCGCCATTATCCCTCCATCAGCTGGCTTCAGAGTTACAGCGAATACATCCCGGATATTGAAGAGTGGTGGAAAAGCCTTGATCTTGACTGGCGGATCCTCAGGGACAAGGCTCTGGACCTTCTCCAAAGGGAGGACAATCTGCAGAATATTGTGAAGCTCATCGGTCCAGATGCCCTGCCCGATACCCAGAAGCTGGTCCTGTTTATTGCCGAAATACTCAAGGATGCCTTTTTACAGCAGAATGCCTTTGATAAAAATGACATGTATTCCCTGCCGATGAAACAGGTCAAGATGCTCAGGGCGATCATGCAGATTCATGAAAAGTGCGAGGACTTGATTCGCCGCGGGGTGCCCCTGGTCATGATCAGGGAGATGACGGGTATCGCCCCGATTACCCACATGAAGATTACCGTGGAGAATGATCGCCTGGAAAAGATCGACGAATTGATCAGGATTTTTCAGGAAGAAGCGGAGAATTTAAGCAGGAGATTTGCCCCATGACCCGAGCCGGACTCGAATACAGGGGACTCGCCAGGATCGACGGCCCTTTGATTTTTATGGAAGGGATTCAGGATGTCGGGTTGGATGAGGTGGTCGAGGTTATTACCCCTTCCGGCGAGGAGCGAACTGGAAGGGTGATGGAGGTCCATGATAAGCGGGTTATCATCCAGGTTTTTCAGGGGACAACCGGATTGTCAAATTCCTCCACCAGGGTGCGATTTCGCGGGGACTTTCTCAAGGTCCCTGTGACGAGGGATATGCTGGGCAGGGTATTTGACGGTCTGGGCCGTCCGCGGGATGGTTCGCCGGACCCCCTGACCCGGGAATATCTGGATGTCAACGGATTTCCCATCAACCCTTATGCCAGGGACTATCCCCGGGATTTCATCCAGACCGGGATATCGGCCATTGATGGCATGAATTCCCTTGTGCGGGGTCAGAAGCTCCCGATTTTTTCCGGCAGCGGGCTTCCTCACAATCGGCTCACAGCCCAGATCGCCCGCCAGGCGCGGCTTCTGACAGAAGAAGTCGAGTTCACAATTGTATTTGCAGCCATGGGAGTCAAGTATGATGTGGCGGATTTTTTCATCCGCTCTTTTGAGGAAAGCGGGGTTCTGGCAAACGTTGCCCTTTTCTTGAGTCTCGCAGATGATCCCTCGATCGAGCGGCTTGTTACGCCCCGCGCTGCACTCACCCTGGCTGAATATCTCGCCTTTACCCAGGAGATGCATGTCCTCGTGATCCTTATTGACATGACCAATTACTGCGAGTCGCTGCGGGAGATCTCCACGGTGCGGGGCGAGATCCCGAGCCGGAAAGGTTATCCCGGATATCTTTATAGTGATCTGGCTTCGATCTATGAACGCGCCGGCCGGGTGGAAGGCAGCCGGGGATCCATCACACAACTGCCGGTTTTAACCATGCCGAATGATGATATCTCGCATCCGGTTCCGGACCTGACCGGATTTATCACCGAGGGACAGATTGTCCTGGAGCGCAGCCTTTTCCAGCGGGGGATTTATCCCCCGATCGCCGGTCTTCCCTCCCTGTCCCGCCTGATGAAGAACGGCATCGGCGAGGGACGCACCCGTTCCGACCATGCGCATCTGGCCAGCCAGATCTTTGCAGCCTATTCCCTCGTGAAGAAAATCCGTTCCCTGGCTGCTGTGATCGGGGAGGAGGAACTGTCCACGCTCGATCAAATGTATCTGAAATTCGGGGTGGAATTTGAGAAAAAATTTCTCAACCAGGGGGAGTTTGAGAACCGCTCCATTACGGAGACTCTAGATCTCGGTTGGAAAATTCTCTCGATAATCCCCAAGAGCGAACTGCACAGGGTGACGGAATCGGAGATCGAGGAACATTATACCGGGATTCTCTAATCCTTTTGAGAGGCTGTTCAAATGGCACGAATGGACGTCGCTCCCACGAAAAGCAATCACCTGCGCCTGAAACGCGAACTGGAGATTGTCAGCGAGGGATATGAGCACCTGGATCAGAAGCGGAAAATTTTGACCATGGAGCTCATGCGCTATCTGGAATCGGCCAAGCGAATTCAGGGGGAATCCCTCGAGAAGCTGGGGAAGGCGTATAAATCCCTGAAGCGGGCCTTACTTCGGAACGGGCAGAAAAAAATCAAGGAAAAATCCCTTGATATCGAATATAACCATGCCATTGAGGTGAAAGCGGTCCAGGTGGTGGGACTCAGGATCCCCACCGTGTTTTTCAAACCGGATGAATTCAGGGTGCGGTATTCCCTCGCACAGACGTCCGCCACCTTTGATGAAGCCATGAAACATTTTCTGGAGTGTCTCGATGTCATTGCCCGATTGGCAGAGATTGAGAACGCTGTCTTGATTTTGGCAAGCGAGGTGAAGAGAACCCAGAGGCGGGTCAACGCCCTGGAACAAATTTTCATGCCTTCCTATCAGGAGACCATCAAGTTCATCGAGGAGACTCTTGAGGGCAAGGAACAGGAAACGTTTTATATTCTGAAGATGGTCAAAAATCGGATTACCCGAGAAACGGAAGGGGAATGATCATGGCAGAAGAGAAATTGCTCCGGACAATTCTCGTTCTTGCCGATGGCTCCGCCGGTTCCATCAATGCCTGCAAGTTCGCCATCGCCATGGCTAAAGAGTATGCTATTGTTCTCCACGTCTGTTATGTGCTGGATACGGCCTCCATTGACCAGCTTCTCCATCTCAAGATTTTCGACGATGTGGAGAAAAAGGAATATTTAAAGGATATCGAGAATACGGGCAAGCGGCATCTGGAATATATGAGGCTCCTCGCGGAGGACAAGGGGGTGGTCGCCCATATCACCCTTTTGAAAGGCCCCACCCATTCCTCAGTGATCAGCGAGGCAAGGCGCATCCATGCCGACGCCCTGGTGATCGGCGGATGGCGGGACACGCGCACCAGGATGGATCTGATCGCCAAAGAACATCAGAATATCCTCGATGCCATGCCCTGCACCGTGATCATCGTGAAATAAACCCCACTCTCACATATCCCCCCAGCATCCTTTATTGGGGGATTACTTGTGATTTCAACATTACGTGTTATTTTCAGAGAGCCCGCGGTAAATGAGCCCTCCTAGGATGCCCCCGATAATCGGCGCCACCCAGAAAAGCCACAGCTGGCCCACAGCCCAGCCGCCCACAAAAACACCCACACCCGTGCTGCGCGCCGGATTGACGGATGTATTCGTCACGGGAATGCTGATCAGGTGAATGAGGGTCAAACCCAAACCGATGGCAATGGGGGCGAATCCCTGCGGCGCCCGTTTATCCGTTGCGCCCATGATGATGAAAAGAAACATGAAAGTCATGATGATCTCCGCGACCAGGCACGCGACGAGAGAATATCCCCCCGGTGAATGTGCTCCGTAACCATTGGAGGCAAATCCACCCGTCAGGCTGAATCCCGCTTTCCCGCTCGCAATGATAAAGAGAACCGCCCCTCCGGCAATCGCGCCCAGAACCTGCGCCACTATGTAAGGCACAAGGTCTTTTGCAGGGAAACGTCCGCCTGCGCAGAGCCCGATGGATACTGCTGGATTCAGATGACAGCCTGAGATATGACCTATCGCATAAGCCATCGTCAGAACCGTCAAACCAAAAGCCAGGGATACTCCCAGAAATCCGATTCCCAAACTGGGAAATGCCGCAGCCAGAACAGCGCTGCCGCAACCCCCCAGTACCAGCCAGAAGGTTCCGAAAAACTCCGCTCCCGATCGTTTCATTAAACTCATGTTTACTTACCTCCTTTGAAATAGCATTGAAAAGAATAATAATTTTTCAAAACGTGAATTGTCAAGAAAATCCGTTAAGACCGTTGGGGGAACCGTTGGGGGTCAATCTGGCATATGAATGCTATTAACTCATCTTTCTTTTATGTGATCAATCAATTGTTGTATCTCTTTTTCATTCTGAATTTGTTTGAGATGATATTTGACACAATTAATGGATCCAATGTTCATGTATTCTCCAATCTGCTTGAGCAGCCAGGGCAGTTCCTCCCTTAACAGTCCTATGGCTGCGGTTCTGGCTTTTCCAACTGCCCCACGGATTCGAGTGCTGTTCCGGATTATTTGTGGAGTGCATGAAAAGTAATCCGCCACCTTTTTTACGATCGCTTCCGCCTTTATTATATTCATATCCTTCCGAGACGCATCCGATTGAGATGTGGATTGTTTTCTTTTTTCCATTGTTTCTATCCTCTTCCATATTCTTGTCGCAAAATGTTCTCCCCCAACAAACTTTTGATGATAAATGGGAATCTTTGTGTCTTCGGATAAACCTTCCCGGACAAACTGGGCGTATAGCCGACGATCTCCCCCAAACCAATCCAGAATTTCCCTGGTATAAAGCCAGGATGGCTCCTTCCCATGAATATAGTAATGGAGGCTTGATCCCGAATATGTTTCCGGATTTACAGATCGGGAACCCGTCGATGGATTCAGATGGATGTAACGGGACAGGGCGAGGAGATATTCCGTCCTATCCACCACAAGACTCTTGAATCGTCCCTGAAACAGATGCCCATGACGCCCATGACGGCGATTGAAATACACTGTATAGGCCGTCAGGAGGCGACGCATCATTTCCGAAAGGCTCGCCTGCTGTGTAGTCTCTATGAGAAGATGAAAATGTGTGGATACAAGGCACCAGACATGAATACGAAATTCAAAAAGCGCGGCATATTTGATAAGATAAGAAAGAAATTTATTGCGATCCCTGGTATCCTTAAAAACACTATCTCCGGAATTGGACCGGGACAATACATGATAGAGCGTAAAAGGCAAATTGATTCGAAGAGGTCGAGTCATGATGTATGTCATACAAGAGACCGGAGAAATGTGTCAAGATCTTATTAGCATTTATATACCAGATTGACCCCAGAAGACGTAAAACCTTAATCGCACTCATTGGCCAGATTGACCCCCTATTGTTCCCCTATTGTTTCATCTACTGGTAAGTATGATTCCCTACTCTGTGTGTGCGTCGCTGACACGCCAGATGTCCCCTGCGCTCACGCTGCCGTTGGTGGGATCGTAACGGATATAATCATATCCGCTCAAGGGATTTTCCCAGATATTATCCGAGTAACCGGGGTAGAACTCAATGGCTTCATGGTTCGGCCGCAGGTCAGGGCCATGGCTCGCCAGGGCGTAGATGCTCTCTTTATCAATGGGTCTCGATCCATAGGCAAAATGGCTTCGCTGGTGCTGATACCAGGGACCATAATTTGCCGGCTGGAAGATATCGAGAGGCACGGTTGTAATGTAGGAGATCGGTGTGGTGAGTGGGCGAAGACGCTGGAAAGGCGGGATCAATGTGCTGGAAGGATAATGGTCATAGTCCGCGAAATAAGCCTCCAGAGCACCTGCCACTGTGCGGAGGTCGGATTTCACCCTGCTCACCTTGCTCCGTGTCTGTGCCTCCAGAAAGTTCGGGAGCGCAATCCCGGCCAGGATCGCTATGATCGCCACAACGACAAGAAGTTCGATCAAAGTGAATCCCGATGTCCGCCAGCTATTTTCCTTATTCCTCATTCAGCATTCCAACTTCCGAGTTCCGCATTCCGAGTTCTATGGCGCGGGATTCTCCGAATTCGATGGTGCCCTTCCCCTCCCTTGTTCCCACTCATCCATCCGCTTCTGCATCTGTTCCCTGCGCTCTTCGAATTTCTCCATGAGTATTTTTTTTTCGTCTTCCGGAAGGTTTTTGGCGTTTTCCATGATCCTGCTTCGGATGCGCGACTCGATTCTTCCGCTCATCTGCCTCCGCACCTCCCGCATCTTCTCTCTTTGTTCCGGAGAGAGAACCTGGGAATACTTCTCCATGCGTTGCTGAAGGGATTCCGGCGTGAATTGCCCCTGGTATTTCTTTGTGATTTCATCCATTTTTTTCGCCTGTTCCGGCGTCAGATTCAGCTGGGCATAGATCTCCGTTCTCATCTTCTCCCTTTCCTCCTTGGAGAAAACTGGGAAAAGATTGCGACTTCCCGGCGCTCCTTCCTGCGGAAAGGATGCCATTGGGGAACGGGGCTGCGGGGGAGCGGGTCTGTATTTTCTATATTGCGCATAGATAAAAAAGAGGGATCCGAAAACGAGCATCCCTGCCAGAATCAGTTTTAAAATACCGAATTTCCCTTTTACATGCATTGAATTTATTCCTTAAAGCGAAAAAATCTATTTCCCGGTCAGGACTTCCTCGATCTTTTCAAGCGCCCAATCGATGTCGTCCTTTTTGATAACCAGGGGCGGGGCGAAACGGATTACGTTCTCGTGGGTTTCCTTGCATAAAAGCCCCCTGTCCTTGAGTTTCATGCAGAATTTTCTCGCGCCTCCTGCCTCTTTATGAAGTTCCACGCCGATGAGAAGCCCCTTTCCACGAACTTCTTTCACATACGGGCTTTTGATCCCGGAAAGTCCCTGCATAAAATAAGGTCCGAGCATGGCAGCGTTCTCGATCATTCCCTCCTCGGTCAGAACCTTGAGCGCGGTTCGTGCCACAGCGCAGGCGAGGGGATTGCCGCCGTACGTGCTTCCATGATCCCCCGGCTGAAAAACGCCCAGGACCTCCTTGTTGGAAAGCACGGCGGAAATGGGATACATCCCTCCGGAAAGAGCCTTGCCCACAAGGGTGAGGTCCGCTTCGATTCCCTCATGCTCTTCAGCCAGGAGTTTTCCCGTCCTGCCAAGCCCGGTCTGGATCTCGTCAGTGATCAGAACAATATTATGCCTGTTGCAGATGTCCCGGATCCTGCGCAAATAACCTGTCGGGGGGATGATGATTCCCCCTTCCCCCTGGATCGGTTCCACCAGGAAAGCCACTGTGTGGGGTGTGATGGCAGCCTCAAACGCATCCGCATCGCCAAAGGGGATGATCTTGAAACCGGGAGTAAAGGGGGCATATCCATCGCGGTATTGTTTTTCCGTGCTGAATCCCACAATCGTGATGGTGCGGCCGTGAAAATTGTTCTCGCACACTATGATCTCTGCTTTCCCGTCCGGCACTCCTTTCACACTGTATCCCCATTTCCGCACAGCCTTGATACAGGACTCCACAGCCTCTGCTCCGCTGTTCATGGGAAGAACCATGTGCGAATGTGTTAATTCGCAAATCTCCTTGTAGAAAAGCCCCAGCTGGTCATGTCTGAAGGCGCGGGAGCTGAGGGCCAGTTTTTGAGCCTGGTCAATCAGGGTCTGGACGATTTTGGGATGACAATGCCCCTGGTTCACAGCGGAATACGCGGACAGGCAATCCATATACCTTGTGCCCTCCACATCCCAAACCCAGATGCCCTGCCCCCTGGTCAGAACCACATCAATGGGATGATAATTTCTCGCCCCGAATTCCTCCTCCAGCGCAATATAGTCCAGGGTTTTCATCAAATTTCTCCTCGTAAATAATTGCCCATGGCTCAGGTTTTCAAAATATGAAAAACGCCACATGAAACATATCGGAAATATATCTGTGTTATATTTTGTGATTTATATTCTTTGAATGTCTCACCTTGCGATTGATTTTTCAACAGGATTTTTTCCTTTTTGGAGGTTGAAATTCTCTGAAATACGGTCTCAATTTTTTCCATCGCTATTTTAACCGCGGTTCTGAAAAAAGGAGAGTGATTTGATATGAAAGATTTTGATATTTACTCTTTTTCGCTTCCCAACACCCCGAAAGGGGAGATTCGATTTGAGGAGCCGCGGGACATTGTAAAACTTATTGTGTCCTTCACCCGAAAGACGCCGGATAAGGTCAAGGTTTACTATCTCCGTAAAACCTGGCCCCAAATCCGAATCGAATATATGTCCGATCTGGACAATCCCTGCGCCTTTGGCTGGATCGCGCAGGATGACTGGTTCAACGGTAAGTGGCAGGAGGCTGCCATTATCGTAAATCGACTCGGCCCGCAAAAAGTGGAGATTTCGTTCAAGGATCTGGTTGAAGAAT
>Ga0315287_10003832_pt1 | contig 14569 bp, 11 predicted proteins | sample YL17G11_0_MG_FD_205037 | JGI IMG/M metagenome (GOLD analysis project Ga0315287, IMG submission 205037) | Sediment microbial communities from Yellowstone Lake, YNP, Wyoming, USA - YL17G11_0 | ecosystem: Environmental > Aquatic > Freshwater > Lake > Sediment | place: USA: Wyoming | collected... | reverse complement strand
TACGGTGCGACCGTCGCGATGAGGGTCTTCGGCGGCGGCCTCGTCCCGGTGTCGCTCAGCGCCCAGGCGGGCGTCGGCCGGTGGAAGGACGGGACGACGACCGTGACGTATCTGCCGGTGGGCGTCGTGGCACGCCTGAGCTTGCCGCTCTTCCCGCTCAAGCCGTTCGCCGTCGGCTACTACACCCTTGGCAGCAACATCGGTGACAGCGAAGTCCGCGTCACCGTCGGCGCGGACTTCAACCTGCTGTTCGGCCTCGGCATGCACGCCGCGTACGACTACGGCGACAGCGGCAAGGGGTGGGCTGTGGGCGCCCACTTCAACTTCCGATTCCCAGTCCCGATTCCCTGAGGCGGTGCGGCGGGGCGGGCCCACGGGCCCCCCCCGCCGCCGTCCTTTACCCCGGATGCGTCACCCTACGATGCCCCGTCATCAATCCGCCGCGCTGCGCCGTGCGCTCCTCATCGTGGGGCTCCCGGTTCTGGCCGGCGCCTGCGCCATGACGTTCGACGCCCGCTCGCTTGGCGTCCCGGCGGCGATGTCGGCTCCCGCGACGCAGCCGGCCGCCGGCGACACCTTCCGCATCACGCAGACGTCGGTGCACCTCTTCTGGGGCCTCTACGAGTCACGCTCGGCAAGCCTCCAGAACGCGCTCGCCGGGCAGCTCGCGGCGGGCCGCGGCGTCGCCGACCTGCGCATCCGGATCCACCGCCGGTGGTCGGATATCCTGGGCACGGTGCTCTCGGCCGGTCTCATCGTCCCGTCCACGGTGACGTTCGAAGGCGTGATCACGCAGGCCCGGCCCTAGGGCCCGATCCCGCGGATTGGCCCCATCCGGTGACCCCCGTCGCACAAACCCCGTAATCTGACTCGCTTTCCGGCCACCGGGTGACCGCTGTCACCGTGCGCGCAGGCGGGGTACACGCTATTTTCGATGCGTCCCCTGGGTCCCGGGTCCGTTCCCGGCGCCTGTCCTGATGGGGTTCACCGCACAATGGAGGAATGCCATGACTGGTAGAATGCGCGTTGGCACAGCGCTGGTGGTTGGGCTGCTGGGCTTCGCGGCGCAGGCCTCGGCGCAGATCCCGGGCATGCCGCTCTTCGCCAACCCGAACTTCCGCACGGGGCTGCGGGTGCACGCGGACCTGGGCCAGCCCACGGAGTCGGGGACCAAGCTCGGAGACCTCACGCTCGTGCAAGGTGGTGCGACCCTGGCGCTCGGTCCTATCGGCCTCGGCGCCAACGTTGCCACGAACTTCCGGAAGGTCCAGGCTGTCGCGAGCGGGGACTCGCTGACCGAGGACGACAACTTCACGGGTAGTGCGATCGCGCAGCTTCGCGTCGCCGGCGGCGGGCGGCAGAGCATGAGTCTCTCCATCTTTGGCGGGGCCAGCGCCGATATCACCGCACGTCAGGTCGCTGCCGCTACCCAGGGAGTCAAGTTCCCGGTTCAAATGACCTTCCCGGTCGGAGTATCGCTCGGGCTTCGGATTCCCCTCGGGCTCACCACCCTCAGTGTCTGGGGCGCTCCGCGGTACGCCTTCACCAAGAGAGTCAACTGCCCGGACGCCGTCCCAGCGGAGATCCTCGCGGTTCGTCCTGACCTCGCGGATCTGCCCACCATGTGTGACGCTACGGAGAAGACGTTCCGCTGGTCTGCTGGCGCCGATCTGCCGATCCTCGGCATCTTCTCGATCCGCGCGGCGTACGACAGCGGCAAGATCAACGGCGAGACGGTGAGCTACTGGGGCATCGGCGCTTCCATCGGCATCGGTGGGATGCGCTAGAGACGTCAGTCGGCGGGAGGCTCCAGGAGGCTGAGCAACAGGCCGACTGAGCGTTCCGCGGCGCCCTGACCACGATCGACGACCGCCCGTGCTGCCGCTCCCGCGGCGGTGCGGGCGGTCTCGTCGTGGAGCCAGTGCCCGAGCGCGGCTTCCAGCGTGGCCTCGTCGGACACGCTCCGGCCGCCGCCGGCGTCGAGCAGGAGGCGCGCGTCGCGGCTACCCTGCCAGCGCGGCCCGAAGAGCACCGGCACACCGAGCGCGGCCGGTTCGATCACCGAGTGCAACCCAGAGCGACCGAACCCGCCTCCGACGTAGGCGAACGCCGCCGCCGCATAGAGGTCGGCGAGCACGCCGGTCCGGTCCACCAGGCAGACATCCCACCCGGCGCCGGCGGGCGGCGCGCCGCCGGGCGGCGCGCCGCGGGGCAGCAGCGCCTCGAGATCGGAGAGCGACCGGACCCGCACGCCCGCACGCAGCGCGAGCGCGAGCGACCTGGCCAGGCCGGCGAGGTGGGCCGCGGTCGGTTCGTGCGGCGCGAGAACGAGCCGCAGCCCGGTACCCTCACCGAGCACGCTTCCCACGGCGGCGAGCAGACGGGCTTCGTCGGCGGGCCAGGTCGAGCCCGCGACGAGGATCGGCCGCGGGTCGCCGTCCACCGCGAGAGCGCGCAGGTGCGGGGAGGTGCGGTCCACGGCGGACGCGCGGGCGTGCGCCGCGTCGTGGCGCGTGTCGCCCGTCACGGTGATGCGGTCTTCGCGCACGCCGAGCGCCACGAGCCGCGCGGCGTCGGCAGCGGCGATCGCGCCCACCCGATCGAAAGCCGCGTACGCCGGGCCGAGAGCCGAGCGCGCCACGGTCCCCAGCCGTGACGACGCGGCGGCGAGGTTCGCCGAGACGAGGGCGAGTCGCACGCCGCGCCGCGCCGCCTGCCGCACCAGTTCCGGCCACACATCGGTGGCGCTGAAGCAGAGGAGGTCGGGCCGCAGGGCGTCGAGTGCGCGGCCCGTGTCCCCCGGGGTGTCCGCCGGGATGTAGCCGGCGAACGCCACCGGCAGCGTCGCGGCGAGCCGCTCGGCGGAAGGCGACAGGAACGTGTGGACGAACTGCCAGCCGGGCCGGGCGGCGCGCAGGCGCTCGATGACAGCCTCGGCCTGGCGTCCCTCGCCCACCGAGGCCGCGTGCATCCAGACGAGGGTCCGCCCGCGCTCGCGGTGCGCGGTGGCCCATGCGACCAGCGCGCCGGCGCCGCCGAGGCGGCCGCGGACCGCGCGGGCGAGCTTGGAATCGCCGCGCGCGGCGAGCCCGGCGATGGGGCGGGCGAGCGCCCACGCGACGCGGTACCAGGGCGGGGTCATGGCGCGGGAAACGTGGACGGTCGGACGCGGGCGGTCAACTCGGGCGCCCACCATTTCACGCTTCGGTCCGGCGAACTTGCCGGCGCGCCGCTGCGTCGCTAGCCTGTTCGAATGAATGTGAAGGACTATCTCAGCCGCTCGCGAGCGCCGCGCTACAGCCTGGTCTTCGCGCTGCCGCTCCTCCTCCTCTACGAGGGGCTGTCGGCCGCGCTGACCGGCTCGGCCGTCGAGGGTGTCCGCAACGGCGCGGACGTCCTGCTCAAGACGCTGTTCCTGGGCCTCGGCGGGCGCGGCGGGCTCTACCTCTTCGGCGTGCTGCTGGTGGGGGGCGGCTCGTGGCTCGTCTGGCGCGACCGTCGCGCGGCCGGCGAGAAGTACGAGGCGCGCGTCTTCGCGTGGATGGCGCTCGAGAGCGGCGTCTACGCCGCCGCCCTCGGGGGAGTGGTGGGCTGGCTCACCACGCTCGTCCTCTCCGGGCCGCGGGGTCTCTCGGTGGGTGGTGTGGCGGCGCTCAACCTGCCCACGCAACTCGTGATCTCGCTCGGCGCGGGGCTGTACGAGGAACTGGTGTTCCGCGTCCTGCTGGTGGGGTTGTTGCTGCGGCTCTTCCTGGTGCTGCTGCCGGCGGGGAGGAAGACCGGGACGGCGCTCGCCGTGGTCATCTCCGCTCTCATCTTCTCCTCATTCCATTACATCGGACCGCTGGGCGACGCGTTCGCCCTGCCGAGCTTCACCTTCCGGGCCATCGCGGGCGTGGTCTTCAGCGTGCTGTTCGTGGCGCGCGGCTTCGGCATCGCGGCGTGGACGCACGCGCTGTACGATGTGGGGCTGTCGGTGATTCAGGCGGGGTCCTGACTGCTGGAGCGCCTGGCAGCGCTCTGATCAGTGTGCAGTGGGCAGTGCCAAGTAGTGTACAGACGCGCAGACGCGAAGTGGTACAACCGTGCCAAGTGGCAAGTCGCCCCCGACGCGATGGTGGGCTAGTACCCAGTGCTGCACTGGACACTAGCCCACCTTCGTTCGAAGCAGACTGCCTACCGAGGTACTGTCAACCACTGCGCGTCTGCGCGTCTTGACACTACTGAGTACCGAGGACCTGCGCACTTCCAGAACACCGTAGCTCCGGCCTACCTACAGCCCACCCCCGCGCTACCTGCTCCAGATCGCGATCACCCCGCAGCGCAGGTTCGACCGCTGGAACTCCGGGGGCACCTCGAACAGGCTCCGGTAGATCTCGACGGCCCGCACGGTGCGCACGGGGAAGTCCCAGCCGACCGCGTTGGTGGCGGGGAAGCCGTCGAGGAAGAACTCGGGGCGGCAGTTGGCGCCGCTCGCCATCATCTGCACCTGGCAGCTGCCGCCGCCGCAGCTGGTGAGGACGCCCGGCACTGTTTGCAGCAGGTCGTTGAGGACGTTGGCCTGGCGCTCCGCGATTATCTCGGGGGTGATGAAGTGGCCGATTCCCCTCCGGCGCCGCATCTCGAACCCGTCGGCAGAGCGCCAGTTGCGGTCCCGCGGCGCTTCGACGACCAGGGTGTCGAGGGCGATGTTCTGGGGTGTCATCTCGAAGACCCGCTCGACCGTCATCCCGATCGGAAGGGTGACCTGCCACCGGCCCATCCGGTAGCCGAGCGCGCGCACCTCGAAGGTGACCTCGCCGTTGGGGAGACTCTGCATCCCGAAGTGGCCCGCCGAGTCCGTCAGAGCGGCCACGCGGGTGCCGACAAGCAGGACATGGGCGCCGCCGACGGGTTCCCGGGTCGCCTGGTCCAGTATCCGACCCGATACCGAGCCGCTCCCGCGGCGCTGGGCGCCAGCGTCCCGTGGAGCCACGAAGCCGATGGCCAGAATGGCACACACGGTCCAGACACCCGCCGGGGGCAGCCTGAGGGCAGGGGGCCGGGCCGGGAATGCAGTGGCCGCCCGGCGCACGTCCGGGTGGTGCATCAGTCCGAGCATGGGGTCTCGAGTACATACGCTAGCGGACTCCGGCCGGTTGCGAAAGAGGGACATGGTCAAGTGAATCTTGACAATCCTCACGCCGGGCCGTATTAAGCTTGGCGGGGCCATCCGGACTGCGAACCGGATTGCGCCGTTGTGCTGAATGCGTCCGCTGAACTGAGCCAGAGACAACCGAGGCCGCGCGCCAGAGCGCAATCCGGCACCCGCCGGGTCGCTTCCCGTATCACACGGGCTCTCGGCTGTGGCCCCGATCAGGATGTTGTGCAGAACCCGCAGGCGACCGCGGCGCGCGACTCGAGCGCGGCGGGTTGCATATTCTGCGGGGCCCTTTCCTCTCTTGCAGGGGGAGCTTTATGAATCGTTCAACGTTCAGGACCCTGCGGGTCGGCGCGGTGCTCCTGGCCTTGCTTGCCGGTGCGGCAGGCGCGGCTGTGGCGCAGAACGCGGTGATCCGTGGGACGGTGCGCTCCGACGTCGGGGAACTCGTCGAAGGCGCCAGCGTGATCATCCCCGAGCTGGCCATCCAGACAGCCACGGCGGCGAACGGTCAGTTCATGATGAGTGTCGCCGCGGCCCGGGTGCGCAATCAGGCGGTCACGCTGCGTATCCGGATGATCGGGTTCCGGCCGCACACCCAGATGCTCGTCGTCAGATCTGGTGAGCAGGTCTTCGACGTGACGCTGGCGGCCGACGTCAACCGGCTCGAGGACATCGTGGTCACCGGCGTGATGGAAGGTACGCCGCAGACCAGCACGACGTTCTCGGTCGCCCGGGTGAACATCGCCGACATGCCGGTGCCGGGGCTGAACCCCTTGGCGGCGCTCGCGGGCCAGGTGCCGGGGGTGAACGTCACTTCCGCGAGCGGACGGCCGGGCGCCTCGCCCGACGTGATGCTCCGCGGACCGACGTCGATGAACGCCGACGGCCGCGGGCAGCAGCCGCTGTACATCGTGGACGGCGTGATCATCAGCGGCGGCCTTCCCTCCATCAATCCGCAGGACATCGAGAACATCGAGGTGGTGAAGGGCGCTGCCGGGGCGTCGCTGTACGGGGCGCGCGCGGCGAACGGCGTCATCAACATCACCACCAAGTCGGGCCGGACGGCGGCGGAGGGAATGACGTTCCGCTTCCGCTCCGAGGGCGGGATGAGCGACATCGAGAAGGAGTTCAAGTTGGCGCGCCAGCACGCTCTGCTGACTGACGCGACCGGGACGCGCTTCTGCCTGTCTGACAACACTCAGCCGATGTGCGCCCGGACGCTCGACTGGACGGCCGAGACGAACGCTGTCAACAACGCTGTGGGCGACTACGCCCTGATCCCCAGAACGCTGACCTTCGACCCCGGCTCCGGCGCCTCCGGCGTCCCGTTGCGGCAGATCTTCATGTCCAGCTACTGGCCGGTGCCGACGTACGACAACGTGCGCCAGATCACCACGACTTCGCCGTTCGTCAACACGAACGTGGACGTGACGGGCCGGATGGGCGGGACGCAGTACTTCGCCAGCATCTCGCAGCTCCGCCAGCAGGGCTCGATCCGCTTCATGGACGGGTTCACGCGCTACACGTCACGCCTCAACGTGGACCAGCGGGTCGGGAACAACCTGGCGATGTCGTTCCGCACGTACTTCAGCCGCGGCGTTTCCGACGGCACGAACCAGGACGGCGGCGGGAACCTGTTCTTCCGCCTGACGCGCCAGGCCGCCTCGGTGAACCTATTGGCGCGGGATACCCTGGGACGGCTCTACGCCCGGTCGAACATCATGAACCAGGGCGACCAGAACAACAACCCGCTGATGTACACCACCGGCAACGGGATCACTGACGAGACCACGACCGACCGCTTCATCGGCGGCGGGACCGTCCGGTGGACTCCGGCCTCCTGGGTGGACTTCGAGGGGAACTTCTCCCTGGACCGCAGCGGCAGCAGGTACCGGTACTTCCGGAACAAGGGCTTCCACGTACAGTCGGTGAACTGGAACGACTGGAAGGGGTCCCTCGAGTACTTCAGCTCGATGAACCAGTCGTACAACTCCAGCCTGAACCTGACGCTGCGGCGGGACCTCGGTCGCGATCTCGCGACGCGCTGGACCTTCCGCTACCTGTTCGAGCGCCAGGACTACAACTCCATGGACGAGTGGGGCAGCGAGCTGAAGGTGGTGGACATCCCATCCGCCGTCAACGCCGCGAATCAGTTGACCCTGAACATCCGCTCGAGCGCGACGTCCACGCGGCTGATGGGGTTCTTCGGCGGCGTGAACCTCGAGTACAAGCAGCGCTACATCGCCGACTTGCTGATCCGGCGCGACGGCTCGTCGCTGTTCGGGTCGGACAACCGGTGGGCCACCTTCGGCCGCGCGTCGTTCGCCTATCGCGCGTCGCAGGAGAGCTGGTGGCCGTGGCGTGACTTCATGAACGAGTTCAAGCTGCGGGCGTCCTACGGGACCGCCGGCAGCCGGCCGAACTTCGCGGCCCAGTACGAGACGTACAACATCGCGGCGGGCGGCGTTCTTACCGCCGGCCAGTTGGGCAACGCTCAGTTGAGGCCCGAGACCAACGTCGAGCGTGAGTTCGGCGCGGACATCGAGATGTTCCGTCGCGTCGGCATCACGCTCACCTACTCGACGTCCGAGACCAGGGACCAGATCCTGCCGGTCCCGGCGCCGGCCTCGACGGGCTTCGGGTCGCAGTGGCAGAACGCCGGCACGCTCTCGAACAAGACGTGGGAACTGTCGGTCAATGTGCCGGTCGTCCGGAGGCGCGACCTGTCGTGGTCGTGGCGGTTCAACTTCGACCGCACCCGCACCGTGATCTCGAAGCTCGACGTGCCGCCCTACACCTTCGGCGCGTCGTCCGTGCAGAATGGCGGCGCGATCCTCATGGCCCGGGAAGGTGAGCGGTACGGCACCATCTACGGCTACTACGTCCTGAAGGGCGCGGAGGACTGCGCCAAGCTGCCGGCGCAGTTCGCCTCCGACTGCGGGACCTCCACCTCGTCGTTCCAGGTGAACGACGACGGCTGGCTGGTGTGGGTCGGCCAGGGCAACACCTGGCGTGACGGCCTCACCAAGAACCTGTGGATGACGCGCCTCCCCGGCGGGTGCGTGGACCACACGACCCGCGCGGCCATCCCCTGCACGGGCAACGCCGCCACAGTCGTGGTGGACCAGAATGCTCCGTGGGGCGTGCAGCTCAACTGGGGCACGTTGATCGCCCTCCGTGACAGTACCACGGCACGCCGGAGCATTCCGCTCGGCAGCGCGCTGCCCAACTGGTCGTTCTCGGTTTCGCAGAACTTGCAGTACCATCGCCTGACCGCGTATGCCCTCCTCCAAGGGGTGATGGGCCGGCGCGTGTGGAACCAGGGCCGTCATTGGTCGTACCTCGACTTCATCAACCAGGACATCGAGCAGCGGGGCCGCGACCCCGAGCTCGCCAAGCCGATCGGGTACTACTACCGGTCGAGCATGCCCGAGTCGGGCGCCGGCATCGGCGGGTACTACCAGACGCTCAACCCGACCAATATCACAGTGGAGGACGCGAGCTACGCGAAGTTGCGCGAGCTGTCGCTCACGTACCACGTCGGCACGGTCGGCGGCATCGGGAACTGGGACGTCAGCGTCATCGGGCGCAACGTCTTCACGATCACGAAGTACAAGGGCTTCGACCCCGAGGTCGGGATCGGCGGCGGCCAGTCGTCGTCCGCCACGGTGAACGCGATCGACGCGTACACGTTCCCGAACACCAGGACACTCACCCTGGCCTTGTCCACGAGCTTCTAGGCGGAGACGGTTCCCGTCGGCCCGGGCCGCAAGGCCCCGGCCGGCGGGACCCCTTCGTGCGGAGGGTACCGATGCATAGGCTCAACCGTGTGCTGTCCGGGGTGCTCGTGGCCGTGGCGGTCGGCGCGTGCAGCGACGCTCTGAATGTCACGAACACCAACAATCCGGACCGCGTGCGCGTGTACGCGCGCGCGACGGACATCGAGGCGCTCATCAGCGGCGCCTACAACTCGGTCCACAACGGCACTTTCGGCACCGACGGCCTCGCGCCCTCGGCCCGAACGATGTCGTGGGAGAACGCGTCCAACCTGGCGAACTGGGGCCTCGGCCCGCGGAGCGCCATCCCGCGGTCCTTGATCGACAACACCCGCGGCAACCCCTACCAGGGTGAGAACCAGGCGGACTTCAACGCCACGTCGCGCGCGTCGCGCTCCGCGGCGGACGGCCTGAACCGGATGATCCGGGGCGGCGTGACCCTTGGGTCCGCCGCGCAGGACGCCCGGGCCAAGGCGTTCGGCTGGTTCGTCCTCGGCGTCGGGATGGGTTATCTGGCGATGGACTACGACTCGGGCACCATCATCTCGCCGTACGACGAGCTGGGGGTCATCCCGGATCTGGTGGGCTACGCCGAGGTCAACGTGGGGGCGCTCGCCGCGCTGGATTCTGCCCTTACCTGGACGGCCACCTCCACGGCGGCCACGGCGGCGGGCGGTACGAACGGATTCCCGCTCCCGAACACGTGGATCAACGGGTACGCTCCGACCGCCGCGGATTTCATCAAGCTCGTTCGCAGTTACAGGGCATACTTCCGCGCCAACGTGGCGCGGACGCCGGCGGACCGGGCCGCGGTCGCGTGGGCGACAGTGGCCGCTGACGCAGCCCTGGGCATCACCACCGACATCATGGTCACCATTGGCTCGGGCTGGTCGATGACGGGCAACCAGTGGTGGTTGTACGCGCAGTGGCATCAACTCCACCAGTTGATCGGCGGGATGGCGGACTCGACCGGCGTGTACCCTGCGTGGCTCGCGTCGGCCAACAAGACGCAGTTCCTGATCGTCACGGCGGACCGGCGCTTCCCGCAGGGCACCACGCGAGCCGCGCAGATCACGAATTCTCCGGCGGTGCCCGTCGGCACGATTCCAGCCGTCAGGCCGTACTTCCGGAACCGCTCTACCGCGGACCCGGATGCGGCGCCGTGGTCCTCGTACTACGACTGGTATCGGATGATGTTCTGGAGAAACGCCTCGAATACGGGGCCGTATCCGGTGTTCGTGAAGGCCCAGAACGACCTGCTTCGGGCCGAGGCCTTGATCCGGACCGGTCAGATCCCCGCCGCGGCGGCGTTGATCGACATCTCGCGCGTGGCGGCCGGTCTGCCGGCGCTCGCGGGCGTCATCACGACGGCCACAGATGTGGTGCCTGGTGGCGCCGGGTGCGTGCCGCACGTCCCGCAGGCACCGACCTACCTCACCACCGCTTGCGGCACCATCATGGAAGCGATGAAGTGGGAGTACCGGATGGAGACGATGTTCGTCTCCTACGTCTCGCAGTGGTACTCCGGACGCGGCTGGGGAGACCTGCCGGAAGGCACGGCCGTCCACTGGCCGGTGCCGTACAACGAGATGGACACGCGCCGGCACCCGTTCTATAACTTGGGCGGGGTCGGCAGCCTCGGCGGGAGCGTCGGGAAGGGCAACTACGGCTACTAGACGGGGTGATGATGCGCCGGGTGTCACTCGGGCCGCTGCTGCTGCTGCTCACGGGCTGCTACTTCAATCAGCCGCTCGTGGGGAGCCGGCCCGAGCCGGCACCCGGCACCCGTCTCGTCATCGAGCTCACTGACGCCGGCCGCGTCGGGATGGCACCTCTGGTGGGACCCGAAGTGGTGAGCGTCGAGGGAGCGCTGGTCGAGCGCTCCGACTCGCAGTACGTGCTGGGCGTCACGAAGGTCGTCGGACTGTACGGTGCCCAGTCGCGGTGGGGAGGTGAGCGGGTGGCGTTCCGCGCGGAGTACGTGCGGAGGATGAGCGAACGGCGGTTTTCGCCGGGGCGGACGGCGGGTGCCGTGGTGGGTATCGTGGCCGGTGTCGTGGTCGCCATGCTCACGAACAACTTGGTCGGAGGGGGCGGCGAAAGCCCCAACGACAAGCCGACTCCGCCGGGGAACGACAATTGAGAGTCCGGTGGCTCCAACCTCAGACTGTGAGCCTGCAATGACCTGGTATCGAGTTTGTCTGGCGTGTGCGGTGAGCGTGGCGCTGATGGCCTGCACGGAAGCGGAGCAGGGGGTGCTGCAGCCCCAGGGGCCGCTCGCGGGCATACGCTACGTGAACCTCGTGAATGACACGGGCGCCGTTGATTTCCGCATCGTCAACTTCATCGGCGACGCTCCTTCCGCGGGTGCGGCGACCTTCCGTACCGGTGGCCAGCCGTACGGCCAACCCACCAACTACCTCCCGCCGCACTGGCCGGTGCAGGCGGGCAGGGATGTCATCATCAGGGTCTTCATGAACGGACTGGACCCGGCCGTTTCTTCGCGGGTCGTGTTCGAGGACACGTGCACGTTCGCTGAGAACGTGAACTACACCTTCTTCCTCTATGGGAACGCCCGTACGGTAGGTGGCGTGCACTCCCTGGTTACGGTGGACAACCTGCCGGCGCCCGCCGGCGTGGCCTTCCGGGTGATCAACCTGGGAGGCGCCTCCGTCGGCGCGGTGGACGTGGACGTCGTGGCGCGGACCGCCACGCAGCCTCTCACCACCGGCACGGCGACCTTCGCGAACGTCGCGTCTGGGGCGATCACCGGCTTCGTGGACCTCGCGGTGAACGCCGCGTACAAGGCGACGCTGACCGCACCGGCCGCGCGTGGCCCCTTCCTCTCCGCGTTCTACGCCCCGGCCGGCGTCGTCGGTACCGCAACCATCAATCCCGTCGCCGGCACTGCTGTGGCGGGAACCGCGATCTCCGCGGTGATCGTTCCGGCGTCGGTCACGGCCAGCGGGGCGCCCAGTTCCGGCAACCCCACGCCCCGGTCCACGCGGACGGTCGAGCGGTCCACCGACTCGGTGCTCGTGATGACGGGGTATACCCCGACAACCAAGAACCGCGTGCAGGCTGGTGTTCTCGACACGACCTACGCGGTGCACACTCCCCCAACGCGGGTCGATACGATCATCAAGTTCAGGCGGATCGCCGACGCGGCGCAGGCGTCCGTCGGCAACACCCACGGCTTCGTCGTCGGGGATTTGGCGGTCGTGGCCGGAGCCGGCGAGGCGGCGTACAACGGCTGGCACTACGTGATGCAGGTCGCGGACACGACGGTTTGCCTCCCGGCGGATCCTGTCAGGGACTTCCGGAGGACGTGCTCGAGGCTGGCGGCCGACACTCTCAGGGTGCTCGTCGGCGACACGTTGTTCGCGGCCGTGGACACCGTGGCCGGCGTGGCCTACGCCGGTACGGTGCCGGTTGCGCGTTCCTACGTGAGCACCGTCTACTCCCGGTTCCGCTATCGGGTCGGCGCTCCCCTCCCCGCCACGCCGGCGACGGGGACCGTGACATACCAAGTGTACACGGCGGCGAACCAGCCGAATCCCGCCAACTCGAACTACACGATTCCGTGGGTCGTGTTCCTGATTGACAGGAAGCCCGCGCTCACCGCGCCGTGACGACGCTGTAGCACGGCGGTGCTGTACGCCAAGCGGCCGGTCCCGGAGTTGGGGCCGGCCGCTTCGCTTCGGGGGTGAGGGGGGCGTCGCTCAGCGCGTGCCGGACTTCACCCTGACGATCGAGTCCAGCACGGCCCGGAATACCTCGACCGGCTGCGCGCCCGTCAGCAGGCCGCCCTCGATGTAGAAGGACGGGGTGGAACGCGCACCCGAGCGCGCGGCGCCCTCCGCGTCGGCCCGCACCAGCGCCCGCACGGTGCCCTCGCGCAGGCACGTCGCGAGGGAGTCGCGATTCGCGCCGGCGGAGTCGCCGAGCGAGAGGAAGTAGCTCCCCGGCTCCGCGAGGCCCGCCCAACGGCGCTGGTTCCGGAACAGCAGGTCGTGGAGCTGCCAGAACCTGCCCTGCCGCGCCCCGCACATCGCCAGCTCGGCGGCGGGAACGGCGTTCTCGTGATACGGGAGCGGCAGGTTCACCCAGACGAAGCGCACCTTGCCGGTCTGCACGTACTCCCGGTCGAGCACCGGCATCGTCTGCGTGGCGAATTCGGCGCAGTACGGGCATTGGAAGTCGGACATCTCGTAGACCGTGACAGGCGCCGTGGGGCTGCCCCTGGTGCGCGATGCTCGCGCGTCGTCCTGCCTGGCCGCGCCGTTCACCGCCGGGCCGGCCACGAGGCCCAGCACCACCAGACCACTCGTTAGGCGAAGACGCATAGGGAATCCCTCCGGCGTGCAAGTTAACCGGTCGGTACACAGGAGGCAGTATGCAGTAGTGGGCAGACGCGCAGACGCGCTACCACTTGGCGTCTGCGCGTCTGAACACTACTTGACGCTGTCTCCTTGGTACTCAGGACACCCGTCTCGCCATCTCCATCCTGGGTTTGCCCCCACAGCCGGCCCCGGCGAGATTCCAGCGTAGATGAACGCACTCTGGCTGGCCCTCCTGCTGCAGCTCCAGATCCCCTCGCCCACGGGGTACGTGAACGACTTCGCGGGCATCCTCGACGCGTCGTCGCGGCGCGCGATGCTGGCGGTCATAGACCAGGTGCGGCAGGCGTCCGGGGGCGAGATCGTCGTCGTCACGATGCGGGACCTCGGTGGACGGGCGTCCACCGACGTGGCGCGCGACATCGGGCGGACGTGGGGCGTCGGGGCGCGCGGCACCGCTGGCGACAGTGCCCGCAACGCGGGCGTGGTCCTGCTGCTCAAGCCGGGCGACCGGCCGGGCGACGGCAAGGCCGAGCTGGCCATCGCGTCGGGCACGGGCGCGGAAGGTTTCGTGACCGACGCGCTCTCGGGCCGCATCCGCGACGAGGTGGGGCGGGAGTCCGTCCGGACGGGGAGCTATGCGTCCGGTCTCGCGGCGGGCGTGGGGATGCTGGGCCAGGCCTATGCCCGGGAGTTCGGGTTCCAGTTCACAGCCGAGGCGCGGCCGCGGGAGCCCTCGGGCGGCGCGCGGCGGGCGATGCGCTTCCCGTGGTTCCTCATCATCCTCGTCATCGTTGTGCTGGCGGGTTCCGGCGGCCGCCGCGGCGGCGGGGGCGGCCTCGTGCAGGCGCTCTTCCTGGCGTCGCTGTTCGGCGGCGGCCGTGGAGGGGGCGGGGGATGGGGAGGTGGCGGATTCGGAGGAGGGGGCTTCGGGGGGTTCGGCGGCGGTGGTGGCTTCGGCGGCGGCGGCGCCTCAGGGAGGTTCTAGTGGCGGGAGCGCGGGAGCAGGACCTGGATCTGTTCGGCGAGCGGCTGGAGACCTCACTCGGGGCGAACCTCGTGGCGGCGGTCCTCTACGGGTCGGCGGCGCGCGGGACGTACGTGAAGGGGCGTTCGGACTTCAACGTCCTGGTCATCGTGCGCGATGCGAGTGCCGCTGCCCTTCGGCCCGTGGCCCCGGTGCTGGCCGACTGGACGAAGGCCGGCGAGCCGCCGCCCCTCATCTTCTCCGAGGCCGAGTGGCGCGCGTCGGCGGACGTCTTCCCCATCGAGATCGAGGACATGCGGGAGGCGCACCGGCTGCTCCGCGG